>Ga0123519_10014531_pt1 | contig 11176 bp, 10 predicted proteins | sample YelNatPaOPRAMG02_FD_87396 | JGI IMG/M metagenome (GOLD analysis project Ga0123519, IMG submission 87396) | Hot spring microbial communities from Yellowstone National Park - Yellowstone National Park OP-RAMG-02 (version 2) | ecosystem: Environmental > Aquatic > Thermal springs > Hot (42-90C) ... | reverse complement strand
TCTATATCAAGCCTTCAGAGCTGCTATTAACCCTCAAGGGTGAATATGGATTGTTCATCTTTATAGTAAATCTGGTATATACATTTGCCTTCGACCTACCCATATATTACATTTATAAAAAAGAGGGTTTCTTTTCTTCTTCATTTCTTCTGCGATCCTACATCCTCACGCTCCTTTTGAATATGGCCGTCTTCTTCTCCCTCTCCCTCTTCAGGTGTATATTTTATATCTCCCTGCCCCTTCTATTCCTCATCTCAGCCATAACCACATCCCTGATTGTCAATTTTAAGGTAACTCTGAATATGAATGCCGTGGCCTTAGTCTTTGAGACCAATCTTCACGAGGCATCCGGGGTGGCGGGGAGGGAGATGATAATCTTCATAATCATTTCCCTCATAATATCACTTGTAATCCTTTTCGTATTCTACAAAAAGATCAAACCTGTCAGCAAAAAAGCGATTATCTATCTCATCCTCATACAGACTCTTATCATCAATTATCCAGTTATGAAGATATTTTCATTTAATTTCAGAGGGATACCCAACGACCTCTATCTCTATACGGTTAAATACCTGAAGGAGAAGAGAGAGTCTATAAAACTCTCTCGCAAGAGGGTCGATCTGACTGAGAGATACAGATTCAAATATAAAGGCGATGACATTGTTGTAGTTATGATCATAGGCGAGGCAGAGAGAGGTTACAACTGGTCAATGAATGGGTACCATAGAGAGACCGACAGAAATATGAAATCTCTTGGTGTGATATCTTATAAAAATGCCTCCTCCTGCGGCACCATTACGAGGGTCTCGGTTCCCTGTATGCTCACTCGTGCAACATTCAACGACTGGGATATATCGAAGAGAGAGAAATCGGCGATCTCTATCTTCAACAGCCTCGGATTCGAGACATACTGGATATCCAATCAGGGAGTTATGGGGGAGCACGAGACACCAATTACACCAATAATAAACGAGAGTCATAATAAGATCTTTGTAAACATAACCGGGGCATTCGAAGACAGGGATGTGCTCGATGAAAACATAATACCTGTATTCAAGAATGTCATAGAAAAGAAGGCAGAAAGATTGTTTATAGTCGTCCACCTGATAGGTAGTCACTGGTATTATGAACACCACTACACGGAGAATTTCAGAGTCTTCAAGCCAGTTTGCGAATCCAAGTTTGCCCAGAAGTGTTCAAAGGAGGAACTTACAAATAGTTATGACAACTCCCTTTTATATACTGACTGGGTAGTCTCTCAATTGATCAAGGCTGTATCTGATAGGAATTCACTGGTCTTCTTCGTCTCAGACCACGGCGAATCCCTTGGAGAGGATGGGGTATATACCCACTGGGTGCAGCATATCAATAGAAAGGAACAGAGGTCTGTAGCCTGGTTTGTTTATGCATCCGATGAATATAAGAAGAAGCACGGAGATTTCTACAACAATATTGTAAACAACAGGGATAAGCATATCAGTCACGACAATCTCTTTCACTCTCTTCTGGACTGTACCTCCATTGAATCTGAGGCAATAGACAGGAGTTTGAGCCTCTGCAGGGAGATAAAGGAGTAGTTATGGAGAGTGAAAACAAAGAGACACTCCTTTTAAGAATTACTCAGGAGATTGACAGGGTCTTTATAATCTCTGATACTCACTTCTTTCACAGCAATATACTTTTATACGAGCCCACAAGGATGGTCTATCTCGATACCCATCAGAGTTTTGAGGAGTTTTTAGTAGATAACTGGAATGATACAATCACTGACAGGGATATAGTGATTCACCTCGGAGACTTTGCCTTCAAGGAGGTTCAGAGGTTCACAGAAGACATAAGACTCAGGGGTGAAAAGATACTGATTGCAGGGAATCACGACCGCAGAAAGAAGAAAATCTCTTATCTTGAAAAGATATTCAACTATGTCATAAAAGACGGGACTATATTGATCCTTAGAACAGATGGCATAGAAGAGGTATTTACAGGAGATAAGGCCGTAAACGGGATTATCCTTCAGCACGACGGCACAAATATCCTACTCAGTCATTATCCAGTATTTCAGTACGACGAGTATAATAACGAGAGAGTAGTGTTGTTGCATCGCTTTTATCAACATTACAACTGTCTACTCAATATACACGGGCATGTGCATTATAAAGACGAAGTACACTATGACCTTTTTAATGCGAGTGTAGAACGAATAGACTTCAAACCTATCAGACTAATCAGTATCATAAGTCAATGGAAAAAGTATACCTCCTCCGTGAAAAGATAGAATCGAATATAATCAGGTATTAGCAAGTCCTTCTTATTCGATGTATGTGCAACCTTTTATATCTCTGCCCGAAAGTCTTATAGAGACACTCTTGCCTATATCCACAGATACATTCTTGTTGTCTGCTGCCAGACCGTTGATCCTGATCGCAAGGATATAGCAAGAAGAAAGATAACCTGGACTGTTTTGACTACGATGGTGGTTGCTAAGAGATAGAAGAATTAAAAGAAATTATCTTATTAGATGGACAAATTTTGTGGAATAGTCCGCCTGTGGTATTTTTTGTGCTTGAATGTGCAGGTTTTATAATGTATATTCTTCCTGTCAATGGCAAAGGTTCTATTTTATAGAGTAGATAAAGACAACTCCATTCGTATTGATAGATCCGAGAGTATAGAGGGAGTGACTATTCTCGAGGTGTTGAACTCCAATTCTGCGTCCAGGACAGATTCGATTGTATTCCTGAACAACAAAAAGACCGAGGACTTTACAAACACACTAAAAAAGGGTGATCTGTTATTTGTATTTATAAAGGATTAATTTATCAAGGAGGTTTTTATGCCAGTACCATTTCCATCAGAGGAGTGGGTAGCAAAGTACAAAGAGGCGATCAATAACAACCCGGAGTACAAGGTCGCGGGCAAGGACTGGACCTATGGTGTGATTGCACTCGTATGCAAGGCAAAGCCACCTGTGCTGGATAAGGATATTGGCATCTGGCTCGATCTTGAAAAGGGTGTATGCAGGGATGCAAAGATAGTGACACCTGAGGAGGCAAACAAGGCTCCATTCTGCATCACCGGGGAATATGACAGATGGAAGGCGGTCATCAAGGGAGAGCTCGAGCCAATAAAAGGGATGATGCAGGGGAAACTGAAACTGAAAGGGAACCTCCCGACTATTGTGCGGTTTGTAAAGGCGGCACAGGAGCTGGTGAAGGCAACAAACAGTATTGATACCAAATTCTTAGATGAATGAGGTCATACGATGGCTTATTCAAAGGAACTGAACTTTATACACTACTCCCCTACGAAGATTATATACGGCTTCGGGGTAGTAAAGGATGCCCCGGTGGAGCTGAATGCCCTTGGATGCAAACGGGCACTCCTTGTTGCCGATAAGGATTTGAGTACCAATACGGACATTGTAAAGAGGGTGAAGGAGTATCTGGGAGAGAATTGTGCAGGTGTGTATGACGAGGTATTGCCTGATAGCGGGCTGCACATTGTAGATAAGGGGGCAGAGATTGGAAGGAGTCTCGGTGCTGATTCTGTCGTAAGCCTCGGTGGTGGCTCGGCTATAGATACCGCCAAGGGGATTGCCATTCTACTCAAAGAGGGCGGGAGGATATCGGATTACGAAGGTTTTCAGATGCTCTCGAGGAAGCAGACACCCCATATAGCGATTCCAACTACCTGCGGGACGGGCTCGGAGGTTACTTATGTAGCAGTAATTAAGGACTGGGAGAATCACAGAAAGCTCCTGTTTGGGGACTACAATATCATCCCCGATGTGGCAATTCTGGATCCGGAACTCCTGAAGACGCTCCCTCCAAAACTCGTGGCTGCAACCGCTATGGATGCCCTGACCCACGCCATAGAGGCGATTACATCACCGCAGAGAGAGCCCGTAGCCGATGGTCTGGGACTCTATGCAATCAGACTAATAAAGGATAATATTGTAGGTGCCACGAAAGGGGATATGGAGAAGAGGGGGATGCTCCTTCTGGCCTCCAATATGGCAGGGATTGCCTTCTCTAATGCTCAGGTGGGGCTCGCCCACGCAATAGCCCATACAATAGGTGCCAGATATAGGATACACCACGGACTTGCAAACTCCATAGTGCTACCGTATGTGATGAAATTCAATAATTCAGTCGTCTTCGAAGAGCAGGCGATGATCGCCGATGCCCTCGGGATTAGAGGTGTTGAGGACAAAACCCAACTGGGGCTTATGGCATCAGATGCAGTACTGAAACTCGCCACTGAGTGCGGGCTCCCGACCCGATTGAGAGATGTGAATGTACCCGAGAGCGAACTTGTGGAGTGTGCGGAGATCGCCTTAACCGACGGGGCAATAGTCTACAACGGCAGACCCGTCTCCGATGCCTCAGAGGTTCTGGAGGTATTGAAGGCGGCATATTGATCAGGGCAGGATTCTTTACAAAACTGACAACCCCTGCAGGATACAGAGATGCCCTGTGGTTTTTAAAAGTGCAATGTAAAATCCTCCATTTTGTGCAATTAAACAATCACATTTTGTTAGAATAACTGGATATTTTACAAAAATGTGTAGTTAATTATGCAAATATGCGAATTTTTTATTGACATTATGTAATTGCAGGTATAAGGAGGGGCAATATGGAGGTGAGGATGAAGAGAGATGAGATATTAAAGACATTGAAGAAAGAGGGCGTAAAGTTCTTGAGATTACAGTTTACAGATATACTCGGGATAAACAAGAATGTGGAGGTGCCACCTAAGCAGTTCGAGAAGGCACTGGATGGGGAGATAATGTTTGATGGCTCCTCAATCGAGGGTTTTGCCCGAATAGAGGAATCAGATATGATTCTGGTGCCTGACCTGAATACATTTGTGGTATTCCCCTGGGAGGAGAAAGGAGGGAGGGTAGCAAGGCTCATATGCGATATTTACAGGCCCGATGGTAGCCCCTTTGAAGGGTGCACAAGAAACGCCCTGAAGAAAATTGTAGAGAGGGTTAAGAAGGCGGGCTACACCCCTATGGCGGGAACCGAGATGGAGTTCTTCCTCTTTCAGACAGATTCAGAGGGTAAGCCGACCACAAATACCCACGATGATGCAGGGTATTTCGATATGACACCCGTGGATAAAGGGGAGGAGGCGAGGCGGGCTATGATAAATGTGCTGGAGGGTATGGGGTTTGAGGTGGAGGCCGGGCATCACGAGGTTGCAAGGGGTCAACACGAGATAGACTTCAAGTACGACGAGTTCATAAAGACGGCGGATAATATATGCACCCTTAAGATTATTGTGCGGAAGGTGGCTCAGGACTTCAATCTCCATGCCACATTTATGCCCAAACCTGTCTTTGGAATTAATGGGAGTGGTATGCACACCCACCAGTCCCTCTTCAAGGGTAATAACAATGCCTTCTATGACCCGAAGGGGGAGTATCAGCTCTCGGATATAGCCTTTTACTACATAGGTGGTCTGATCGAGCACGCCCGGGAGATGTGTGCCATTACGAACCCTCTGATAAATTCATACAAGCGGCTCGTGCCCGGATATGAGGCTCCCACTCATATCGCCTGGGCAGAGAAGAACAGGTCCCCACTTCTGAGAGTACCCGCGAGGAGGGGTAGAGGCACCAGGGTTGAGTTCAGAATGCCCGACCCGTCCTGCAACCCCTATCTGGCACTCACAGTGATGCTTGCCTCCGGCTGGGATGGTGTTGAGAACAGGATTACGCCCCCACCACCTGTGAACAAGAACATCTACCGAATGAGTCTGAGGGAGCGCAGGAGATACAGAATAGGGGAGCTTCCGGGGAGTCTGAAAGAGGCACTGGATATATTCGAGCGGAGTAAACTTATGAAAGAGACTCTGGGCGAACATATCCATTACCATTTTCTTGACGCAAAACGGCAGGAATGGCATAATTATATCGGTTTTGTTCACCCGTGGGAGATAAACAATTACCTTGGGACTTACTGATTTTTACAAACCCATATTTCCAAAGGTTAAGAGACTTACCACCGTCATAAACGACACTGCTGATATAATCAAATCTGCTATCGGCAGAAGAAGGGTTGAGAGGATTACGGACTTCGAGTTGTGCAAGAAACCGGTCCTCCTCATCTATGGTTTCGGGGCAAACAGGAGGGTGATGATGGTTCTCGAGGAGAGATTGAGGAGGGATGAGTTTGATGTATTCACTATCAATCTCGGAGGACTCTTTGAGGTCCTGCGCACGGATGGTATAGAGGAGACCGCCTCTTTTGTAAACATAAAGGTAAAGAGGCTTATAGAGAGATACAATCTCCCCCGAATCGCCATAGTTGGGCACTCTGAGGGCGGAATAATAGGGAGATATATGGTTCAGAGGCTTGGGGCTGACGAATATACCCACACACTAATTACCCTCGCATCCCCCCACAGGGGTACGCCCTTTGCGTATCTGGGACTTGTCTTCACGGGGTTTATCAGTCAGAACCTCTGGCAGCTCACCCCAAACTCAGCCTTCATCAGGGAGTTGAACTCCACAAAGTTTCCTGAGAATGTAAGATTTTGTGCCATATATTCAAAGGACGACCGCCTAATACCTTACCCCTACTCCATTCCAGAGTGGGAGAATATCCCCCATCTTGTGACGGTGGAGGTGGAGGGGATAGGTCACAACGGGTTTCTGTTTTATAAAAAGCCCTATCAGCACATACTACGATTCTTGAAAGAGGCGCCGTTTGGCTACAATGAATAAGATAATTATCGCCACAAGGAACAGAGGTAAGACTGAGGAGATAAGGGAGATACTCGCGGATTTAAATATACCCATATCGGACCTCAATGATGAAGGCATAGGCATAGACATAGATGAGAATGGGGAGAGTTATAAAGAGAATGCCCTGATAAAGGCGAGGGAGATTTACAGATTGACCCAGAGAGTAGTTATCTCTGATGACTCGGGACTGGAGGTAGACGCCCTCGGTGGCAGACCCGGAATTCACTCGGCCAGATACGCAGAGGATTCAAAGAGGCGGATAGAGAAATTGCTGTCAGAGATGAAGGGGATCCCTTTTGAGCGTCGCAGGGCGAGGTTCAGATGTGTCGCCTGCTTATTCATCAACGAAAATAGATACGAATTCTTTGAGGGGACTATCGAGGGTTATATCTCTGAGGAGCCAAAGGGTGAAAATGGATTTGGATTTGACCCTGTATTCTTTTTGAAGGAATATAACAGGACTATGGCTGAGATACCCATTGAGGAAAAAAACAGGATAAGTCATCGAGCCAGAGCATTCCACAAATTGAGAGAGTTTATTATAAGGAATAGGCCCATCTGACATCATGCAGGCAAAATCTCTCCTCTCAATTATGTGGACTGGGTAATCGGTCGGACTAAACTTCCTATAGTGACTGCAGACAACTTAGCACCGCAACTCCCTAAATAACGGCTCTTCGACTAACAACTCATAGACTAACGACTTGACCCTTCCAGACTATTATTTCTTCTTTTTCAGCCTATCCTTCAATCTGGAGAGGAAGTTAAGTGCCTCGAGTGGTGTGAGGTTGTTTATATCTACTGCCTCTATTTCATCGAGGATATCGTTCTTTGTATCCGTATGAAACAGACTGAGCTGGGCTGTATCATTCTTCTTTTTGGACCTGGATAGCCTGGGCCTGCCGATGTCATCGAACTCCGCCTCCATAAGGTTCTTCAATATCTCGTAGGCCCTGTCTATTACATCCTGTGGGATACCAGCGAGCCGTGCCATCTGAATACCATACGAGAGGCTGGTGCCTCCAGGGACGAGTTTGTAGAGGAAGATTATCTCCTTGTTGAACTCGTGGACAGAGACGGAGAAGTTCTTTATCCGCGGTTTGGTGAGGCTCAGATCTGTTAGTTCGTGATAGTGTGTGGCAAATATGGTCCTTGCACCGATTCGGTCGTGTATATCCTCTGCGATTGCCCAGGCGATTGAGATTCCATCGAATGTAGAGGTACCTCTTCCCACCTCATCGAGCAAAATCAGAGATCTGCGAGTTGCCTTCTTCAGGATCGTCCCCACCTCTACCATCTCCACCATAAAGGTGGAGAGTCCTCTCGAGAGGAAGTCACTCGCCCCGACCCTCGTAAATACCCTGTCCACAATACCTATCCTCGCCTTCGAAGCGGGTACGAAGCTCCCCATCTGTGCCAAAATCACAATATGAGCCGTCATTCGCATAAGTGTGGATTTCCCCGCCATATTCGGGCCAGTGACTATCATTATCTGGGTGTCTTCGGTGTTGAGTTTTATGTCATTCGGGACATATTTACTGTATCCAACGATCTTTGATAGAACCGGGTGCCTCGCATCAAAGAGCTCAATCACCGTCTCTTCTGTAAGCTCTGGCCTTGTATAGTTCTCTTCGAGGGATACAAGAGCGAGGGATATGAGGGCATCCAGCATAGCAATACCCTCCGCCGTCCTCTCTATCCTCGGCAACTCCCTCGAGATCTCCTCGAGAGTTTTCAAGAATATGTCATATTCTAAGGCCTTCCGACGATCATCGGAGCTCAAGACCTTCTCCTCCAGGTTCTTCAACTCCTCGGTGATAAACCTCTCTGCATTCACCATTGTCTGTTTTCTTATATAGTCCTGGGGTACAAGGTGCAGGTTCGGCTTAGTTACCTCGATGAAATACCCGAAGACCTTGTTGTATCTCACCTTAAGAGAACCTATCCCGGTTCGCGCCCTCTCCCGTTCCTCAATGCCAGCGATAATGGACTTCAGGTCCCTGCTTATCCTTATGAGTTCATCGAGCTCCTCACTGTTGCCCGGCTTAATTATCCCTCCCTCATTGATAGCTGTGGGCGGATCATCTACTATCCGCCTGTCAATCAGTTCGAATATGTCAGTTAGAGTGTCAATTCTGCTATCTATGTCCCTGAAGATGTCGGATTTGAGCCTTGAGACAATCTTCTTTATCTCCCCTACAGGGCGGATGCTGTTCTTTATGGCAATCAGGTCCTTCGGGTTTGCGTGTCTGTAAACAACTCGGGATGAGATCCTCTCCAGATCCGCTATCTCACGAATCAGTTTGACGAGGTTCTGCATACTGATCGTATCACCCCGGAGCTCGTCTATGGCATCATACCTCCGATTTATCTCTGCTATATCTATGAGCGGATACTGGAGCCACCGCCTGAGCATCCTTGAACCCATAGCAGAACTCGTACGGTCTATAACCCAGAAGAGAGAGCCGTATTTCTTTTTGTCGAGGGAGTTGTTGAATATCTCAAGGTTTCTCTGACAGGTCTCGTCGAGATAAAGGTAGGAATATGAGTCAATCCTCACAGGCTCCCGTATTATCGAGACCTGTCGTTTCTGCATCGACTCCACATAACCTATTATACCCATTACAGCGTCTCTGACTGCACCTCGTAAATCCGGGAGGGGCATATCCTTCTCGCCCTCAAAAAAGAGGGATTCGCTTACCGTAGAGACCGGGAGATTCTCTCTCTTCAAAAGCCCCTTCAGATTCTCAAAGGACTCCTTATCCGGTATAAGGATCTCCCTCGGCTCCATCATCCTGATCCTGTCCAGAAGCTCCTCTGTATCAAGACCTTCAGCCACAAAGAGATCACCTGTGGAGGCATCGAAAAAGGCTACAGAAAACCTCTCTTCACTCTTAACTATGGCAGATATGAAGTTGAACCTGTCTGATTCGAGGGTGTCGGTGTCAAGCACCATACCTGGAGTGACCACGCGGGTCACCTGTCGCTTTACAATCCCCTTTGCAAACCGCGGGTCCTCCACCTGATCACAGATGGCAATCTTGTAGCCCATATCGAGGAGTTTGTTTATGTAAAACTTCGCAGAATGATGGGGAACTCCGCACATCGGAATTCGGTCATTCCCCTTCGTGCGGGAGGTGAGGGTCAGGTTGAGGAGTCTTGAGACATTTATTGCATCCTCCAGAAACATCTCATAAAAATCCCCGAGCCTGAAGAAGAGGATACAGTCAGGGTACTGGGCTTTGGTCTGGAGGTACTGTTGCATCATCGGAGTAATAGAGGATTCGTTTAAGAGATTTTTATCTTCCAGCATACTCAAACACCCGAAATGTACCCATCTGATTAACACCAATTTATCAATCCTTCAAGAAATAACATTTTCACACTCGTAAGGTTTAGTGAATTGGGCGATCAGCCAATCGCCCCTACATATCTTGAAACCTGAAATCCTGAACCTGAAACATTTCTAACCTAAAAAATGCCTCTACCTCTCCTACCCTTATACCTGATAACAACATCCTCCTCTGTATACACTGGGCTTACGGCTGACCTCATATCGGATTCATCAAATAACTCTTTGAGATGTACTTTTCCTCCATATTTTTTAGGTCTACCTCTTCCCCTCTTCTCTTCCTTTTTATCTCCTTACAGCATATATGCCACTGCATTCCCTTTTACCCTGCTGATTAAATGATTTCCTGTAGATAGCAAGGCGGTTCTTCCCTGTCGCATAATAGGCATCGGCAACAAAATAGTATGGTATCCGTATATCAAGTGACATTAGCATCTCTATCATCTTATCCAGAAGAGTCCTGTTATCCCTATAAGGAATACCCATATTATCAGATAAGTTATACCTACAGGATGAAGAGCCACCCAGAGTATGTAAGGGATGAGTTTGTAGCTGAAGTGAGAGAGCAGATAAAGAATTACAGGAGATTTAAGAGACTAACGAACAGATGGGTAGACCTTGTTATAAAACACGCAAAACTTAAAATGAAAATCAAAGTAAAAAAGTCTGATAAATAGCCGAGAACTCGGTACTCTCAAGAAACGATGAAATCACTTACAAATAGTCTATAACGATGTGACATTCAAACAGGCTTAGAGATGAGGTGCTATAATACAAATTGTGTACTACTTATATTCAGAGATATAATCCACTACAATAAACTGTTGACAAAGGACTACTTGAAGATAAAATGTCTAATTAACGAGAGAGAGGGCTTATGCATATTAAGAAGATCAGAGTTACAAACTTCAAGAGTTTTAAGGATCTGGAAATAGAGCTTGGAAGATTCAATGTAATAATTGGTGCTAATGCCTCAGGAAAGTCTAATTTTGTACAAATTTTCAAATTCCTCAGAGATACAACAATATATGGATTGGATAACGCAATATCTATGCAAGGGGGCGTTGATT
>Ga0123519_10014529_pt1 | contig 11178 bp, 6 predicted proteins | sample YelNatPaOPRAMG02_FD_87396 | JGI IMG/M metagenome (GOLD analysis project Ga0123519, IMG submission 87396) | Hot spring microbial communities from Yellowstone National Park - Yellowstone National Park OP-RAMG-02 (version 2) | ecosystem: Environmental > Aquatic > Thermal springs > Hot (42-90C) ... | reverse complement strand
GTCACGTGCAGAGCGCCCATGGCTAGCATGTGTTGATCCCGGGGGGTATCACACATCTGCTGAGCGGCTATGTTGAGCACGCAAAGAGGACACGCGGTGGCAGTGACGACCTCAACGCCGCCGCTATCGCAGCGATCCTCGAGTCGAGCACACGGATCGAATCGCCGTGCGCGATCAGCGGTGATCGGCACGCACCGGCGCAGCGCCGCGGGAACGATGCGTGCATCCGCATGCGCGCTGCGCGCCACAAGAATCCTGAGACTAGACGCGAGCCCTGCACGACGGGCTCGAAAAGCGATAGAGACGTCGGTGGCCTTCGTTGATGTGTGCTGGCCTCGGGATCGTATGCTCACCGGGCTTACCCGTTCGTCGCTGTGCCTCTTGTCGCGCTGGATACGCGGCTCGCAGATCGCCGTGGGTGTTGCAGCAGTCCAGTGCGGCACGTCCGCCGACCAGACCTCTGAAGATGCTGGTGCGTGCTTTGTCTTGCAGCGCATGTCTGTGCCTGATAGCGCCACTCTCGAGACGTGTCTGTCAGAGGCAGTCGCCAAATCCGGTTGCATGGGCGATTCGACGCGTCGCTGCAGTTCAACGCACTGTTCGCGGAATGCATCTGTGCGTGTGCACGTCGCAAGCCCAGATCGCCCCCAGCTCGAGTCCAATAGCTTGACATCGCGATGCGGCAGCGCGCCGGGTGATTCAACGTCCTCAACTGGCGACTGGCAATGCACTCGTGGATTGCCCAGTTCACGAATCGTCGAGCTTACCCTGCGCTCCGACGTTCCATGATCCAGACGAGGGTACGGATCAGCCCAGGAGAGCTCGTGCTCGTTCGTCGTCTCCGCCATGGAGGACGACAAGTTATGCTGCAGACAGGATGTTTCGGCAGGTTCATCCACTGCTTGTCGGGTGCGGTGCTTGTCTCGACACTGAGTGTGCTCTGGTACCTGAACATCGCCTGCGTCACGAGTATGCTCCTCAGAGGACAGCGAGAGGGATTCCGCAGAGCTTGCATAACCATCGGATACGGCATATTGTCGGAAAAGTAAAGAGCCTGAGCATGAAGCGCAAAGCGACGCTGCATTGGTGTTCAATGCGCTTTTCACGTTTCCCGCATCTAAAGAATCATTGGCAGACGAAAAAGGCGTCGATGGTAGCGTCTGCGCTGCAGACTTCAAATACTCGTTGCGGCCAATGCCATTACGGTTATCGTCAGCGCACTGGTGTCGAGAAATGCGCCCTGAGTGTCCACACATCGGCTGCTTACGTGCTGGCTGCACGATCATCCCCGAACCAGCTTTCTCGATTATTGAGCATCGTTCATTGTTGGTGTCTTCAGGAATGTGACGAAGAAGCGACTCAGAGCGACACGTGTCGTTCTCTGTGGTCCCACTGCATGAGACACCGCAGTGGCTTTCCGAGGGTGCGCTCTTTTCAAAGCTGTTGCCGGTTTCGTTGTCGAAGCAGCGCAGCGCTTCGCTTTCAGTGCTCGTGTAGCCGCTATGCCGCTTCGCTTGCGAGTCGAGGGAGCCCGCAGCAACCAGTCGGTGGCGCTTATAGCTGCCCAGCCGTGTCGCCGTTCTAACTGTTCCTCGAGGCCGAGGTTGTGCTCCGTGCTGGCGCGTTTCGCCCACAGGCCCAGACTGCTCCGGCGAGCCGCTGACATCGGCAGCGCTACGCAACCCCGAGGCCAGAACAATTCCTGGACCAGCAGGGTCCGTGTGTGCCGAGCTCGGCCACTTCTCGAGCAGCTTCGGAGCCCATATCGCGTCTAGACTGAGCACACGAGTGCTCGCAGCCTGCTCTCCCCGTTTGCGCATACGACAGCGTCGCTTGTGTGCTGGCTGTGTCTGCGTCGCTTTAGCGACTACTGCCCAGGTACGGGGCGCCTCGGGCTCCCGCAAGCACGCTTGGGGCATTTTGCAAGGTGATCACACAAGGCGGCACCCAAGTCGCTCTCACCGCCACGTAAACAGCGACATCGGAGTGTGAACTCTGTCCATGAAACGCGAACGTGCTCAGCGCTTTCGAAATGTACATTGGCGCCACAAACGGCATGCCGGCGCAGGTTCCACATGGAACCACGGGGAGAGCGGTGAAGGTAGCAGCGGCTTCTGCGGGTAGGATGCGACTACTGACCTCGAACAGCGTGGATACATATAACTTTTGTGATCGTTTCGACTGTTGTTCAACAAGCTCAAGTTGACTCCACATGCGAATGACGACCATCAAGAAGGCGCGTATGAACGCGGGGACGTTCGCGACTTGTCATATCGGCTGGAGTAAGGGCCTGTGTAGTGCCAACTTTACGAGGCTAGAAATTAGAGACTCAGGTCTTCTTCGAAGGCGGAAAGTGTACCCGAATCCCCATAGAGCAAATCACGAAGTGTTGCCAAATTTTGTTGGTAGGCGATTTCCAGCCTGCGCTCTAGTGTGTTATCGCAGCGTATTCGTCCATCCGCACTTGTGACAATGACGCCGCCTGGCGAACTGTTATCGAGCTGCTCGGTGTTTGAAATGGACACGCAAGACGCCTGCTCAGAGGCAGGAGTCGTGGCTTCGCTGTTTTCGAGCAACTGGCGGTATCGTGCCTGAAGGCCTGCAAGCGAATTTTCCACAAGCGCCCGATCACGCGAACGCAGAATAAGGCTCACTCGTGGCTCTGGTTGTACCATCTTCATGCCCTGTTCAATAAGACGCTCCAAAAGCTCCCGGTAATCCGGACCGGCTTCGGTGCCAAACGCGGCGAGTCGCTCGCGGCTACACTCGTAGAGCTCACGCAGCGTCGCTTCGCGAGCGCGAAGCACCTGCAGACGAGCGGCGTTGAGCGCCGATGCCAGCGCTATTCGACGTGATGCCTGCAGCTGCTTGTACTTTCGCTCAAACTCAGCTCGTATCCGCTCGCGCTGCTCCTCGAAAAGGCTGAGCTTCCGCAGGTGGAACTCCTCCTCCGCTTTTGTGCGCAGCTCGTTCACTTTCTCGTCTGCTTCCTGCCGAATAAACGCCACCATCTGCTGCACCTGTTGCTGTACCTGAGCATCGTTCATTATGAAAGCGGAGCAACTGAAACGGCCTGTGCTCCTGCGAGTACGCCCAGCAATACCGACTCAGCGACAAGTTGGCTACAGCGATGCGCCTCGGAGCGTTTCTTGCACTACGGCTCGAAGCGCCGCCAATGGATTCGCTCTCGCTCATACGACAAGAATGTTGTGTCCCGTGACGTCTATGCACTACATGATTGCAGCGCATACTAGGGGATATTGCGTCACATGAGGGCTACTCACTGCAGTGTAGTCGCCAGCAATTGGGGATATTTTTGCCGGATTTTTATCCATACACGACGCTATAGGCGCTCATAGAGGCTACTGCATCATCGACCGGCAGCGGACAAACAATTGGAACGCGAACGCATTCTTCGCTCTACAACAGCTGCAATAACTGTCGTACTTGCTACTCGGCAACGAGAAGCTCGTGCGAGGTGCTCGTTATCCATACACAGCTGGCGAGAAGCGCAAACGCTAAGCTCACACTGTGTAAGAGTGTGCGTCTGGAAACCTGCACTCGCTGGTGCGCTCCGATGGCCGTGTTAGTCTCTGTGAGCGTCTGCTAACCCGGGTTTTCGGAAGCAACACCCGCTTAGACGGCAACTAGGCAAGGCCTGCCTCGCTACGTCACGAGTGCCTCATCATCAGGCACGTTGCCGACCCATAGTGCGGCAGAACAAAGTGCTGACGTCACCTGGCGAACATGACCTCTCTGGACACTGTGCTGGGCGGGCAGTGGGAGCCTCTCGAGAAGACCTTGAGCCGCCTGGAGACAGCGATACAGCGCGCTGCAAGCCTGGACTGGCAGCAGGTGCGGTCTGAACTAGCCCGCGCTGTTGCCCGAGCAGGCGAGCAATCTATTCCAGATGCACTGCGTTTACGGGTGTGGAGGTTGGCTCTCGAGTGGCCGCAGTCGCACGGCACGGCGCTGGTGCAGCCGGCAGAAGATCTGACACACGAGGCGTCTGCTGCAGAAACGCCTGCTGCGACTCTCACTGAAGCACAAGAGAGCATAGAGGAGCGTTTCGCTCCCAGCGATGTCAACACATTGTCCATCGCACTTGTAGGTGAGACGGCTGGCAACGGGGCTGATCTCATAGACTCGCCGACAGATGCCCACCGCTTCGATACTTTGTGGACAGATACGGTAGTTGCCGGCGAGTCCAGAACTAAGGCTTCAGAGACGCCAGCCACTCGAAAAATCGATGCACCTTACGCAGCGGTGGACGAGTCGGGGAGCACTGCGCGCAGAGCAAGCTCCAACACCGCACGTGAAGCGGCCCCAGGTAAAGGTCCAGTGTCAGCAGGCATGCCGAGCACCCTCGAGAACGACGTCTACGATGTGCTCGAGCAGGACGTGCTGCGAACGCGTCGCGGTACGACAGTGTTCGAGCGTGCTGCCGCGAGAACGCTTCTGACGCAATGGTTGTGCACTTTTTGCGAAACACACGGCGTGCCATACATGCAGGGCATGAATGAGGTAGCTGCGGTTTTCGTATATCTGCATGAAACGCAGCATTCACCTGTCGCTGACTGCACGTGCTACGCGCTGTATGAGCGCTTCGAGGAAAGGTTTGTGCCGCTCACCGCCGACCTGGGACCTGACCCGTTCCGCTGCCTCAAGCTGGCCTTCGAACTGCTAACAGCCCTGCTCTGGTTCCACGATCCCGAGCTGGCTGTGCGATTAGAGCGGTACCAGCTTACGCCGGACATGTTCTCCACATCTTGGCTTGTAACCGTTTTCGCACGCAACCTATCGCTTGATGCAGTTTTGGCGCTTTGGGACGCGCTGGTGCTGGCCGGTGACCCTCTATTAACGATTTTTGTGGCACTTGTGTGCCTAGAGTCCAATCGACAAAGCCTGCTGATGGCGAGCGAGGCGTCGCTGCCGGAGCAGTTGCTATCCATTCCCCTGCGGAGTCGCCAAGACATTGAGGCGGCCTGGCAATGGGCCCGCAAACTCGAGAGTCGCACCCCTGCAGAGGCGCTCCGTCGAAGTCGCAATGTCATGTTCGGCCCGAGCCCAGTGCCCGCTGAGGGAACGGCATTCCGAGAAGTCACCATCGTGGTCGCATTCGAGCCCCATGAAGTGATCGCGTCGCTCGAAAAGCCGTGCAATGATGGCACACGAGCGCCGCTGCCCGCTTTGCTGCTGGACTGCCGCCCGAGCGACGAGCGTCAGTATGGTTACTTGCCGGAGGCGATTCCGCTTGACCTTGATGAGCTGCGTGATGCTGTGGTGCACGGCTGGGAGCCATGCCTTGATCGCTTCCGCGAAGATGTCTTTGCCCAGCGCATCGTACAGCATGTACTGGAACGTTTCGGTGCCAGTCATGATGGCAAAATTTGGATTTGCCTTGTGGGTTCAGGCCCTCCGACGTATTTCGATGTCGATGAAAACGCATTTGACGTTCTACCTCTGAAGAGAATACTTGAGTACCAGGGCGTGCACTATGTAGCATCACTGCGTCACGGGTTTGCAGCCTGTGAGGCGCTGGCGAAGCGCGGATCACTCGCCCTCGCGCACTATGATGCCGCTGCACTAGCCCAGGCGCGTCAAGCAAAGTGTGCACGCTTCGCGGGAGTACGTCCCCCGGGGCCGGTCGCTCCGCCGCATGTGACATCGCGTATCGCTCCTCCGGGGTCGCATCCTGAAGAGTGCCTCGATCGGCAAGTATCGCAGACACTCGGTATGGTATCGCTGCAAGCGATCGACTCCACGTTGCTGGGCACGTCTGCACTGCACGGCTGGCTCGATGGTACGCAACTGATGTTGGCGAAGCATACGCCCCTGGATATAGGATCACCGGCACTTCTTCGGCGCTTGACGCTTTATCCCTGTCTGAAGTTGCAGCGCAAAAGCGGCGTTTTCGTGAATCGCTATCTGGGGATAACCAGATGTCGTTTCTTCGTGCTTGCGCCTGATCGAGCACGCAACACGCTCATGTATGTCAAGTCGAGTCGGCATTTGTTGCTGCTGAAGCGTATCCTCTTTCGGAAGGAAAGTCGTGAGCTCGTCATTTTTGAGTTTCGCGCTCCAGATTCGCAGCTTATCGATAAGCGTATTACGTGCCATCTGGCGGACGGGCTCAGCGACTGTGTTGAGTCTATACGTAGGCGCCTGCGACAGCTGAGGCTCGAGTCACGACTCGGTTCGCGCGCTGCACGCGACACCGCCACATGAGGGTGCATTGCTGGGCGCTCCCAGAGCGCTGCATCCGGAAAGAGAGAGTCGACGTCGCCACGAATGTGGCTCTGCTTTGCGTTGACGCAGATCGTGGCGTAAGTTGCCGAAGCGGTACCTCGTTCATATGCGGGAAATGTGACGCGACGCTGGGCAACGCGCGGCACATGGATACGCAAGCGCAGCCTGCATTCACAGTGCGTCCACGAATCGCACCGTGTCCCGCCCTTACCCATATCTCCAGTGCAGTGTATAGCAGCGCTGAGCGCACGATCAGCTTGCATCGCAAAGCGCCTGTATTCAGTGGTGAGAGGTCGCAATGCCTGTTGTCTACAGCATCGTATATGTGTGTGGATATCGAGCTGGGGTGCGCACACAGCGGCATTGTCATGTCGGCGTTCTCCATGCGGTGTCCGTGGATGCGCTAGCGATGGAGAGTCGGTACCTGGCGAGTCGTTGTATCCGTAAAACATCTGATGCGGAGGAGAATCATAGCGAACCGGGGCTCATGGATGCCTGAGGTGTCTGCGATGTCGGTCTGAGCCTCTCTTCACTGGTGACGGTGCGGATCGTGCGTTCGGGAGACGCGGATTCGATTCATCGATTTTTTGTTGTAAGGTGACGCTTTCATTGGCAGCCAGTCGCATGCCGAGATCCGAGTTTCTGCTCGGACCAAGCGCCTTTCTGGATGAGGAGCGATCGTGCACTGTTATCTGGGGTATTCTTTGCCGATCGGGAGTGCTCCAAGAATTCTGTTCTTGCGATACATCCCTGCAACATACAGCAGTATCCCTGCATCAACTTACAGATAAGCTCGGGAGCGCAATGATGACTTGTTTGGAGATGCTCGCGCATCGCAACTTGCTGACTTGAAAAGCAAAGACGTCAGTACCGACTTGACGCTGGGTGTATGTCATTGGTCGCTAATCAACGCAACGGGAGCAGATCAGCCGGTGACACATCACGAGACAGAACGTCGAATACGCCCTGCTCACAACACGTTTCACGAAGAGGAGGTATCCGCATCGCATGGACGAGGGTCCAGTGTCGTGTACACCTGATCTACATCATCTATGGCTTGCAGCGCTTCGACGCCTGCATGAATGAGGTCCCGATCTGCCTCAGAAACCGGGGGCGGTATCAGTTTCGGGACCATAACAAGCTCACTGGTGCTAAGCTTCACACCCGCTGTTGTGAGGGCTTGGGCGACCTGTGCGAGCGCACCAGGCGGTGTCCATACCAGAAACTCGCTTCGTCCCATCGGCGTGTCATCCATGGCGAGGTGCTGCAGGTCGTCGGCGCCCGCATCTGCAACGATGAGAAGCAACGAATCAGGGTCAAACTGTGAGGATTCAGCGTCCTCTTCCGACACGAATGCACGGATGCAACCTTTTCGTTCAAAAAGATGTTGAACCGCACCAGCCGAGGCCATCTGAAGACCTGCCTTGCGCGCAACGAGTCGCACTTCTGCTGCTGTACGGTTCAGGTTGTCTGTGAGGGCCTCCACCAAAATTCCTACCCCATGTGGACCAAAAAGCTCGTAGATAGCGGACTCGAAGTTCGCTTGCTCAGACGCGCTTGCCTTGGTAAGAGCCCGAGCCACGTTTTCCTTCGGAACACCACGCTCAATAGCTTCCCGTACAATGGCGTCTACATCACCGCCCGCTTTTGCAGTCTGGACGATCCGCTTTCCATAGCGGGCAAAGAGCTTCACGCGTGCCAGCTCACTCGCCTGTTTTCTCGCCATGATCTTGGCGTAGCGCCGACCCATGTGCAAACTCAAGACACCGCCCGTCCGTGCAATGCGTCGGTCCAAGGGATGCACCGCAGTCTGCGATCGCACGCTTCTACGCAAACGGCCAGAAGGCACTTGGTGCTCGGAGGAGCTTCGCGCTCGCCTCGCCCAAGGCACCCGGGATCCGTTCGGTACGATATCCGGATTCGCCCCCAAAATCCAGAACAGCTTCATATTCATACACAAGTAGTCAAAGAGAATCCCGAATAGATGCTACTCATGAGAAAATGAACTGCACAACAGCCAGCAGTCCACAAATGCACAGACAAACAAAAGGTCGGTCGCCCTTGGAGCAGATGATCGCACGTCGGCCCTAGCGCGTACGCTTGAGGAGACGATTCTGCCGTCGTTCCACAGACGCTTCTGTTGCTTTTCCCTAGGAACATCATGTTTTGTATAACGAGCACTTTCACAAGCCCAGTACACAGCAGCAGAGCGGGTGGGTCGGTTTACGCCTGCAAGCTACGGCGAAAAAGTACGCGAAAGCACGTGTTAACGCAGCCGTGGCCGCAAACGTTGCGGCTCTGTGCTGCAGGATCGGTGGGCGACGACTCGGCTTCAGAGAGCGGTGTGGAGCCTGGGATGCCTCCCGAAAAAGCGCAAGTCACGAGTCCGGCTACTGATCCAGAGCTCGAACGACTACGCTTGGCGGTAGAGCGAGCGAAGCTTGAAGCAGAGCGGGCACGTTTGCAGGCAGAAAAGGCCCGGTTGGAGGCCGAAAAGGCCAAAATAGAGGCAGAAAAGCAACGCCTTGCAAAGGAAAAGGAGAAAGAGAAAGCGGCACTTGCGGCTAAGGGTACCGCAGCCGTTGCCAGCGGTATTGCACAGCCTGCAGCGAACACAGACGCGACTGCGGGTGCCCAGGAGAGCGGGACGCGTTCGCCGACAAACGACGCCGGCGGAAAACAGCCCGAGCGGGGCAGCGCACCCTTGAACAACACGGACCCTGCACTCCGCAGGGCTATCGAGAGCGGCATGCTTGACGAACGCAGCATGGCGCTGTTGTCGCAAATGGGGTCGTTTGTGCTCGGCGGTGGTATCTCCGACGACGACCTGAAGCTCCTCCAAGAGAAGGTACTGACCTTCGATACCTTCATGGCAAACCAAATCACAAGAACACCTATTGGTGTTGTCATTCGAGGGCGCCTTCGTGTGCAGAATCCCTCAGAAGCCTATCAAAGGCTCGAAATGGCCCTGGCAAACACCGGACTGAACCAGCGCCTTCGATTGTTCTTGATGGAAGATCCGAGGTCGCCATTCCTCACGGATGACGAGCTGCTCGTGGATAGTGCAGACGAGTCTGCGCGGCTGCGCTCGCCTCCTATTATCGTGGTGATGCCGATCACTTCCGAACCAGCAGGCATAGGTATCTGGCAGTACCTCCTGGCCAGCGTTCTCGGAGTGACAGCGTTATTTACAACGTTTGGCTATGGAGTGGGTGTTTTTGGGCTTTCGCCGGACTTTGCTCAACAGATTGCGCGCGGTAACATCGATGTGGTATCCGAGACGCTCCCCGTGTCCATTGGGGCGGTTGCGATTCTCGTGGCTCACGAGCTCGGCCATCGAATCGCAGGTGCAGTTCGGGGCGTGAAACAGGGCTTGTCGTTCGTGATCCCCTCGCTGCAGATTGGTTACTATGGCTGCGTGACACCGCTGAAAAGTTTCCCTCGAAACAGGTCGTCGCTTTTTGACGTGGCTGTGGCCGGACCTGTGGCTGGTCTCGTGAGCTCTGTCGTCGCCCTGCTTGCAGGCCTCGTTCTGACGGTACAGCAGGGGAGTACGCCGCTGGACTGGTTTCCGCAGATACCCTCTGCGCTCTTCGACGCCTCGCTGTTCATAGGCACCCTGGGCAAGGCTATTCTACCGCAAAGCGCGCTTTCGCAACCGACAATTGCTGTCCATCCGCTGTTTGTGGTAGGCTATACCGGTTTGTTGAGTCAGGCACTGCAACTGCTCCCGATTGGGCGCACGGATGGAGGCCGAATGGTTCAGGCAGCGTTCGGGCGTCGCATTGCCGGCAGAGTCAGCGGAATTACGTTGCTTTTACAGGCTCTAGCCTCGGTTTTGGGGAACTCGCCCCTGCTCCTTTTTTACGGGCTGGTGGTGATCTTTTTGCAGCGTGAGCAGGAACTTCCCTGCCTGGATGAAGTATCTGAGCCCGATAACGCGCGCAGAGTAACGACTTTTGTGCTGCTTCTTATCACGATGCTCATTCTGTTGCCTTTCCCGTCACAATTTGGAGACATAACTGGCCAGTTTTGAAGCCAGGGAACAGTCGCAGTACGATACTGCAAATTGCGGCGTTTCCTGTTACCCGCAAATATGAGGGACCACCGCCCTCGCGATTCAGCAAATCATAAAGGGGCCAGATAGCGATTTCTCTCGATTTGGCACTGGGTGTGCCTCGCGATGGGCTTCAACGACGTCGAGGACGCATATGCAGCCGTGCGCTGCATGCCAACGAGCCCAGCCTTTGCCCTCATTGATGCCGCTCTCTGACTCGTCGCTCAGCGGTGTGCTGTGCTGGCGGTACGTCACGCGGAAGCGTCCACATCGCGAACAACTTGATCTCGATCCGACGCTCGGTAGGGTACGAAGCAGGCGTCCTTTGTCCGCTCGGCGTCCGCAACGGCGCTATAAAAGCGCCTTTGGAGGCACGCACGGGTAGCGCAACACTCGGAAGATCGCTAGAACGAATCATAATGTCCAAGTGGAAGTCTGGATGGTGATTGCTGAAACCTAGCGGGTCTGAAGTGCAGCGCAGTGATACATGCTTCCCTAGACCCCGATAAACATCGCGCCATCGGGTATCTCTGGTCACCTTCAACGATGCTGTACGATGGAAAAGGCGGTACGCACAATACGCTCTGTCGTAGCCGATTTCTGCGGCGTGAATGCACCGCATGGGAGGCTGTTGGGGCGTACCTGCGGGTCGTTCCAGTTTTGATCGACGAAACGTTTACACTGACGGGGACACCCGATGACACCCTTTCGCTGCAGGCTCATCCGCGGCAGCGACAGGTCCGCAATGCGCCTGCTACGTCGACTCGCGTGCGCGCAGTGCCTGATCCACAAATCCAGCGGTGCTTGTGCTCAAACGCCTGCAAACACAGTATGCAACGGGCTGTCTAGCTCGGAGGATACCACCATGCGAG
>Ga0123519_10014527_pt1 | contig 11179 bp, 9 predicted proteins | sample YelNatPaOPRAMG02_FD_87396 | JGI IMG/M metagenome (GOLD analysis project Ga0123519, IMG submission 87396) | Hot spring microbial communities from Yellowstone National Park - Yellowstone National Park OP-RAMG-02 (version 2) | ecosystem: Environmental > Aquatic > Thermal springs > Hot (42-90C) ... | reverse complement strand
CTTGCCACTATATTGGTTTCTTTCTCGCCGCCAGCGAGACATACTGCGACGCATGTACCGCAACCGGCCACGAGCACCTTGGAATATCCCTCTATCATATTCAAGATTTCTTTGAGGGGCTTGGGTTTGGCTACTATCAATTGAACCTCCGCGATGCAGCGGTGATGCCTAGACGTTTGATTGCCCAAAAATAGCCAACGAGGCTGGGAGTGTCAAGCCCGACCTCTTTGATTCCATGCCGCAGCGACGCATCCATAGCTTGCGCGCTCGTATCATCACGCCGCCGAAGACAGCGCCGTGGTTTGCGCTGAACGAACGTCTTTTTGCTTGGCCAGATAAGCCAGGGCAAGGACAATGGAGTTGAACTTGGTCCGAGCCGTGTCACCCCTCGAGGTAAGCACAATAGGGACCGTATTGGGACCGGCGGTGATGATGGCGCCGTTATCCACCATGAGGCCAAGGCTTCCCATGGTTTTGGAGAGCATTTTGTACAGAACATTGGCCGTATTGATCTCTGTAGCCACCAAACAGTTGGCGTCTCCCCTTATTTTCCCCTCGTAATGTTTCTCATCGGCCACCTCTGGGACGGTAGCCAGATCAAAGGACAGGGGACCTTCCACGATCATGGGTCCGTACTTTTCCGCTAATCGGCCTACTTTTGTGGTTGTTTCCGCAGCCAACAGGGTCGCCGGTATCGCAGACGTCTGTTTTTCGACGGCCGTAATGATCGCCACCTTGAGCAAGAGTCCCGGCTGCGTCACCTTGCGCACGACATCCATTTGATTCTCGATCGCCTGAACCAGGGCGTCAGAGCTTCGAAAGCTGGGATTCACCGCGGCGTCCGAAAGAGCAAAAAAACGACCGTCAGGGAGGACAAACAGCGCGGTGCTCGTCGCCAGGGGATGCTGAACAATATCTTTCTTGTCCAAACCAGGAGTTGTCTTCTTGTAGAGCGACAGAGCTGTATGCAACAGCGTCGCTGTATCCACGCTGCCCTTGACCACAATGTACTGCGAATTGGCGCTGAGGAATTCCCGGAAAATGTTGGCCAGTGAAAGTCTTTTTGCCTCGAAGTCCACGGCAAGGGGATCGATGGACACGATGCGGGTGTGGGGATCCAATTCCGGCGCGATGGGCAGTTTGGTTCTCTTGATGGCTGCATGAATTTCTTGAGGATCGCCCAGCAGCGTCAACTGATCCACCAATCCTTGTTCCAAGGCTTGGGAGACCGCAGCCAAGACATCTTCATTGTCTCCTCCGACAACTACTATTTTGGCGGGCGACATTCTCTTTTCAGCTATATCCGTGGTTAACTGTTCAAGCAGTCTGCTGAAGGAAAACAACTCGGATATATCTCCAGAGGAACAGATCATTCGTAGAGCTTTCTTGATGCTCCTCGCCTCGATGTCCACATTCAATCGTTTATCGGTTTTTTCTGGGTTGACATACATTTCGAAGAAATGGTTCGCAACAAGGTATTCATATTCCAAGGAATCTACGCACATAATGGGAATGTCTTGCGTTGTCATCTGGCTCCTGATCTTGTCGAATAACTTGATGAAATATGGATCCCGCGCCATTGTACTGGTCAGCAAAATATAGTGGGGTCGCTCTGATTCTTTCCCTGCCGCAGCCATCTGCATAACCATTGCAACCTGCCGGGCATAGGAGTCCACTATGTGAACCAGGCTTCGCTTTAATGATCTCGATATGTTGGCCGATTCTATTATCATCATGAGTTCACAGACTTCCCTCACGCCAGTTCCCTTGTCACGCGCCCCCAAACGAAAATTTTGAGGTATGACAACCTGCTCACGATGAAGCTGATCCATGACTTTGCCAAAATCAAAATCGCCGAGCATTTTGTTGGCATCCTGAGCGGCCAGTTCTCGTTCGATTCTCGGCCCGATCTTCTTGACCGCTGAGGCAAAGCGCTCATCGAGAGTCATCACGACGGCATTCAGATTTTCTGGGTTTATTTCTTCTATTTCGGAAATGAGCGCGGCAATGGACTTGAGGGGGGTCACTTTTACGTACCCCCTTAATTTCATCTCCAGTTCTCGTGAGTCTTCCCTTAATAGGAAGTTGATGTCTTTTGCTGAAAGAGTGCAAAACGAGAGAGGGCTGCACACTGAGGCGTTTACCTGGGCATTTTCATTTTGCGCCCTCAACAGTTTCACCAGCTCCCACACCACTAATGCGCCTCTATTGAGGGAGCTGTTCGGCAATCGCTTTCTGGATTCTTCCTTGACTCGTTCGGTCAACACGTAAATGCCATCAGGGATGGGGCCAAGGTCGCCCCCTCCGCAGACAACATCCTGCACTTCAGAAATCTTGACCCCATTCCTTATCAACAGTTTGATAATCTGCAGAGCCAATTCGTCTGGCGATGTGCCGAAGGCATCGAAATCGATGTCGGCCCTAAATAAAATGGTAAATCCCCTTGTGACCAATAGATGAACAGCGTACCGCTTGGAGATCAGGGCGACGCACACTTTGCCCTGAAGTTCGCTGTACGATCCGTAAATGTGGGAATGAGCCAGCTCTGGGGCTTTCCGACGCGCGATATTCCTCAAAATCTTTTCAATAATGGGGCTGTTCCTGCCGCTGCCGGCGCGTCGAGAAAGGGCCATGATATATGCGGACAAAACATCGCCGTAGCTGGACGCCAGTCTATCGGATTTCTTAAAGAGCGATACGGCCTTTACAAGATTTTCAAGGAAATCGCACAACGGATCGAACGCGGATGGGTCATGGATTTTTTGCTCGAGGTCCAACACCGGCCGGACTACTTTTTCGTCGATCAGCGAGGCTATGTACGCGAGTTGTCCTTTTGCATTCCGGTATGCCTGAAGCGCCTCTTTTGTCCGAGCCGACGGTTCATAAGCGAATAAGTTATCCGCGGCATCCACCGTGTGGAGCAGCTCAAAATATTTCGATTCTGACAGCGCTGTATCCATAGCTTCGATCGTGGAACGAACGGTTTCCAATGACTCCATTTGATAGTCCTCAGCCTCCTCACACAAAACTAGGTCTCCGCGTTGCCGGACGCTTGCCCCAAGCAATCTACAGGCGCCGCTCACGTCAATAGAAATGGGCAGGACGGTGCGACGCAGACGGCAGCCCAACGCGTTACTTTCATTGACCCGCTGTTTTCAATTCCCTATAATAACGCCTCATCATCACGGTCGCGTTTCAGCAATAGCATCCCGTAAAGATTTTTGGCAGAGTATAACAGAATGTAAAGCTGTTGCGCGAACTATAGTCATAAATCCCACCTCATGTGAGGGTGAGTCTGATCGCTTGCGGAGTATTGCAATGAACACCTCTAGAGAAGCGAGGCTGGTGGAGACCTTGCTTGCAGAAGTGGGCGTCACGCTCAACGGATCCAATCCTTGGGACATCCGGATAAACGATGAGCGGATGTTTGCAAGGGTCTTGTCTGAGAAAAATCTGGGACTTGGCGAAAGCTACATGGATGGATGGTGGGATTGCGATCGAATAGACGATCTTATTTGCCGCATCTTAAGGGGCAACCTCAAAGAGAAGCTCAGAGGAAACTTTCGGTTGCTGCTGCCCTACGTATTAGCCCGCCTTTCCAACCGCCAATCAAAGAAACGCGCATATCAAGTGGCTCAAACTCATTATAATCTCGACAATCAATTGTTCATGTCATTCCTAGACCCATACAACCAATATAGCTGCGCCTACTTTGAGAACGGCAAAGAAGACCTGACGCAGGCCCAGCAAAAGAAGATGCAACTTGTCTGCCGTAAACTGGAACTTACTGCGGACGACCATCTCCTGGATATCGGCTTCGGCTGGGGAGGATTGGCGCGTTATGCCGCAGAGAACTATGGTTGCACCGTGACGGGCGTGAACATATCTAGGGAACAAATCGCGTTTGCCCAAGATTTTTGCAAGGGCCTGCCCGTGCGCATTCTCGAAAAGGATTATCGAGAAATAGAGGGTCAGTATAGCAAGATCGTCTCGGTTGGCATGTTCGAGCACGTAGGATACAAGAATTATAGGGTATTCATGGAGTCGGTGTACAAAAGTTTGAACGCCGACGGAATATTTCTCTTGCATACCATCGGCTCAAATGATTCTGGCGTCAACACGGATCCGTGGATCAACAAATACATATTCCCCAATGGCATGCTGCCGAGTCTCGCACAGATCACCAAGGCGGCGGAGGGGTTGTTCGTCATCGAAGATTTGCATAACCTCGGCCCTCATTACGACAAGACTCTGATGGCCTGGAATCAAAATTTTCAAAAGTCTCGTGATCTCTTCAAAGATAAGTACGGGGACAGATTCGTGAGGATGTGGGAGTACTACTTGCTGAGTTGCGCTGGGGCGTTTCGCGCTCGTTACAACCAACTCTGGCAAATCGTTATGACCAAGCCCGGGAGAAGCCAGCCTCGTGGCGTCCGTTCATTGCCTGAACACTGAGAGGAGCAGGCAGAGACCACAAGAATAATCGATTGGTAATCCTGCCTGTTCCCTAGAGTCGCTGAAGGCCTCACGCTATGGTCATTTTCAAAAGTTGTCAGAAAATGGCGTGGCGTTACTCGTAATGACATATGAGGGGCTCTTCTTATTGCAAGGAGCCGAAGGCGACGCTGCAAGCTCAACTCGTATGAATCACCCAATCAGCCCTTTATCCTCGTCGAGTTTACCATCGGGCGCCACTATAATGGATCTCGTTCAGCCTACGCGACGATAGAGTCCGTTCGATTCCCGCACAAGGCCCTCACGTTGTAGCGCTGACAGATGCTTCATAATCATCTGGCGCTCGAAAAGAAACTGAACGTTCCTATACTTCAGGGTATTGCGATAGAATGGCGATTTTCGAGCCAATTGATCGAGCGTCATGGGGACGTCACACAAATCAAGGACCAACTTCTTTTGACGATCAAAGGCTTGGAGAAATGTTTGAAACCACCGCAGGCCTGGTCCCTCGATTGGGGCTTTGTGAGAAGAACAGACGCGTCGGTGGGGAACAGACATAACTCGTTTGACGCTCTCTTTGAAGAGTTCCAAGTCTGATTCAGGATTTCCGCACCAAGGACCGAAGGCCGTCAAGTCGATATCTGTGGTGATAAGCGTTCCGGAGTTCAGTTCCAAGAAGCAGTAGTGATCGAGTAGGTGGCCTGGCGCATGAATCGCTTGCAAACGACAGCCTCCCAGTTCCAACACATCGCCATCTCCAAAGCGCTCGTCAGGGAGTCGCAAGGCTCGTACGCCAAATTCCTCGCTTACGAAGCTTGCCCATTCTTCGCCGTCCTTCCTCGTCCCCATGAATCGCTCGCCCAATGCGCAGAGGTCGGACACCGACTCAGGCGTTTCTTGCGGCATCATGATGCGTCTGTCTTGTAAATAGAAACCATGACGGATGTGGTCAGGATGCGAATGCGTTATGATAAGAACGTCTATCCGATGTTTGCGATCCAGCTCAGCAAGACGTTCCAATCCCATGCCAGCATCAATCAGCACATTTTCACGTCCCTTGAGGAGAAAACCGTGGCACGCGGGAAACTTTCCGTTGCCTTCGCCAGCAACAAAAAACAGGTTGCCCTCTATGGGTGTGATCAATGCCTCCGGGCCAACGCTTTTCTTAATGGACGATGTGCGCATTTACTCCTTACAATCCTTCGGGCCAGGCCGTCGCCCGGGCCGCAACCCAGCCCACACATGCAGCGACTACACATGTTCCTGGTGGCGTTGTAGGAAGTGCTCCCAGCGTGCGTCAATCAATTCCTGAAATCTTTGAATCTGCAGGTCAGACATCTTCCGAAAACGAGTTTGCCGTGAAATATACTGCTTGATTGGCTTCCTCGTTCCTTTTTCGGCCAGCCTCAGGGATCGTGACGTGAGCCGAAACCGGCCGTCCTTTATTTCAAACAATACATGCACACCACACTCGACAGCCAGTTTCCCTATTTTAATCATGTCCTTGTTGGGAAAGCCCCAACCGGGTGGACAAGGAGCGTGCACCTCTAAGTATCTCGGTCCCTTCATATCTCGCGCGGCCACAAACTTGTCATAGAGGTCCAAAGGATATGCAGGGGAAGATGTCGCAATATATGGGATATTATGGGCTTCCACGATCCGAATCATATCCTTCTTCTGCTGGAGCTTGGTGAGCAGCGGGGTGGTGGTTGTGATCATGCCCGCGGGACTTGCGCTCGAGCGTTGTGTACCCGTATTCATATATCCTTCGTTATCGTAGCACACGTACATGAAATCGACGCCCCTCTCCAGAGCCCCGGACAGCGCCTGTATGCCGATGTCATACGTCCCGCCATCTCCCGCAAAGGCCACGACCGTGTAGTCTTGTTTACCGGTTACTTTGAGGCCAGCAACAATGCCCGATGCAGAGGCTCCTGTCGCCGCAAAAGGGTTGTTGATGCAGTGCACTTTCACTGGCGTAATGGGATAAACGCCGTGAAGCACCGTCATGCAGCTTGCTGGCACAGTGACCACAACCTTCTTTTGCGCGAGCGCCTTCAAGGCATGCCTGTACGTTAACATCAGGCCGCATGCGGCGCACGATCGGGTGCCGGGGAGAATATATTCCTCTCTGGGCAGTTCCCGAATTTTCTTTGTTGTTTTTTCAGAAGCATCTCGCGTCATATCTACAACCTTGCGTTTATCCAGGACACGACAGGGCCGCTGCCCACATCATGCTTGACGACCTCGACTATTTCGTCAGGCGTTATGTCGCGCCCCCCTAAGCCTGCAACATGAGAATTGAACTTTGGATGTAGTCCCTCGTTGAACAAGGCGCCTTTGAGGTCCACAGCCAAGGCTCCTTCGTAGCCGTAACTGACGTCTTTCTCCATCACGGTGACGCCTGAGACTCGACTCAACACAGCCCCAAGGTCTCTCGCGGGGAACGGGCGGTATGTGCGCACCCCTACGACGCCTACTCTATACCCCTGACTCCTCAATGCGTCTGCCGCCACGGTGCACTCCGACGCCAGGGACCCCATGCTTACAATCGCGTGTTCGGCGTTTTCCATCGAATACAGCCACAGCAGGCCGCCCCAGGTCCGCCCGAACAATTCAAAAAATTCCTCGTCACAAGAGACAATGACCCTTTCAGAATTGACGAGGTCTGTGTGGAGCTGATACCTCAGGTCCATGTATCCAGGCTTGAGCTCTCCCTTCACGTCTCTGCGCGGCTCGCTGAGTATCAAAGGATTGAGGTTGCACGGCTCATCGTCGAAGATGGTGGACGCATCGCTTCTCGGCGGCAAATATCGGTCCACGAGCTGCTGCGATGGCGCTTCGACAGGCGTACTTGCGTGGGAGAGGATAAACCCGTCATAACAGACCATCACCGGCAAAAGGCACTGCTCAGCGATCTTGTACGCTTGGATGATTGTGTCCAGGACTTCCTGACTGTTTCTGCAATAGAGCTGTATCCAGCCGGTGTCACGCTGAGAAATCGAGTCTTGCTGGTCATTGAGAATAGTCCAAGGGGCTCCCACGCCTCTATTGACGCAGGCCATCACGATGGGGACTCTGCTGCCGGCTGCCCAATGAAGCATCTCATGCATGTAGAGGAGCCCATTTGCGCTCGTTGCCGTGAAAGCTCTCGCCCCCACTTGCGAAGCGCCGATCACGGCGGCCATGGCCGAATGCTCGCTCTCCACCGTCAAGTACTCCGCATCCAACTCCCCGCCTTCCACCATAGACGCCAATTCTTCAGTCACAGGCGTCTGAGGGGTAATAGGGTACGCAGCGATGACTTGCACGCGGCAAAGGCTCGCTGCGATTGCGGCAGCTTCGTTCGCTGTTATGATTTTTGTGATTCCTCCGGTCATATTTGCTTTCCTCTACGCCGATGGCCGCTTTGTTGTGCGAGTGATCTATGGCTGGCATGCATGTGCATCGAAAACTGACTATAAGCGCACCTTGGCGTCCGTTGATCCCGTCATGACGATGGCGTCTCTCGGACACTCCTCAGCGCATATCCCGCAGCCTTTGCAATATTCCAAATCTATCTCCAACGGAAAATCGCGAGAGATCACCCCGTCTGGGCAATAAAGCCAACATATCAGGCACGAATCGTTGCCCGCGCATTTGGTATGATCAATAACCGGCGTATGGGATCGCCAATCCCCTGTTTTCCCTGCTTCTCCTTTACCTGGCATGGATTTGGCTATCCTCATGTTGGCAAAACTGTCAGACATAACTTTTCATCTCCCTTTTTTTCTGTTTCATGACGACGTCGCTACGTATGCGCTGGGGCCGGGGAGGGTCTCGAAGCGATGAGAAAGGACAGCGTCACACCGTTGCGCGGGAAGCCTCCTGCATGCCAGTCGATTCAGCAGGATATACAGATGTGTCCTGACAGGCCAAGCGAACTGCCATGATGTTCCGTTGGAGAGAAATGCCGGTGAATTTGTTCTTCAGAGCCTGTTCGAGACTCTTTAGGCTAATCAGGTTTGACGCGGCAATAAACGGCCCCAAAATAGAGCTCGAGATGAGCACATTACCCTGCACTATCAAGCCAGCGGCTTCAGAACTGCGAAATGCATCCGTGACGGCTATAGTAAATCGTCCATCCAACCCCAGATCCTGCGGCGTCTTGGTCGAATTGATGATAAGGAGCCCTCCCTCTTTGAGCCCCGACGTCACGTTGACCATATCCAGGAGCTTGTCATCCAAAACCACGGCTATGTCAGGATGCGTCACATTCGAGTAAGATCGAATAGGAGCCTGGGATACACGTGTGTGTACCGCAACCGGAGCGCCTCTTCTTTCTGAAAAGTAGGCTGGTTTGGCGCTTACTCCTTTGAATCCCTCATAGAACGCAGCTTCAGTAAGTATCTTGGCTGCGGTAACCGCACCCTGCCCTCCTCTGCCGTGCCAAATGATTTCGTATGAAACATTCATTGTCATTATCTTCCCTTCGTGGCCTTGAACTGAATGAATTTAATCCGACTTGTGCGAAGGGTCAACCCATGAGTCACTTCCGGACGCAAAAAACCACTCAACTCGTTACAGAATGTACGCGGCCAACATCTTTTTTTGACAAAATGAGGATCAGGACGCCCGATCTGGCGAGACGAGCCTATATACGGGCGTCCCGAGCTCGCCGGATATACGCGGCGAATTGTCGCAGGGCCTTGCCTCGATGACTCACGATGCTCTTGGCTGCGGAGTCTATCTCAGCAAATGTGACGCCCATCGGTTCGAAGAAAAAGATGGGGTCATAACCAAAACCTTGGTTGCCTATGGGTTTCTTGGTGATCCTTCCCTGGCACGATCCTTCAAATATTCTCTCCTGACCGTTTGGCTCCACCAGGGCCAACACGCAGACGAAATGGGCAGATCGCATGGCATCGGGAACATCTTTCATTTCTTCCAAAACTTTCCTGTAATTCTCTTCATCAGACGCTCCTTGGCCTGCGTAGCGAGCCGAAAAGACCCCAGGTCTCCCTTCGAGGGCGTCCACACAGAGACCCGAGTCGTCCGCAAGTGTTGTCAGCCCAGTAGCCTGACATACGGCTCTTGCTTTCTTCAGGGCGTTTTCAGTGAAGGTAAGCCCGTCCTCGACTATCTCCGGTATGAGCGGGTAGTCGCGTAAAGACAAGAGCTGTATGGGGAGGCCGACAAGGGCTTCTTTCACTTCCTTCAGTTTTCCTTGGTTCATTGTCGCGATGATCATCTGTGTGGGCAATTGTGTCATAGACAGGCGCTCCGTGAGGCCGTATGCAGCGTTTCTCGAAGAACGCGAATGCGAAAACGGCCCCTCTGCTGGCTTGATGTGGGCTGAGCATGGTTCGACGCCTTCGGCTGCTGGGAATGGCAAAAGGGCTGCTGATTCGTCTTTGCCGGCAGAGCGAACCACTCTCGCGATAACCTTTGAGACAAACTATGCCTCATTGTGGCGCCGGGCGTGAATCTATTGCGGGTTGAAAGAGGACTGAATTGCGTGCGCCTGCGCCGGAGTCTTGCAGCGCGACTGCCAAAAGAGCAAGCCTCCCTGCCTGCCATGCTGACACCTCGTTTTTATAGTGCGACGAGAAAAAATGGGCCGAGTTGCCCAAAGGTACCGAACTTAGCACGACCGGCGTTGGCGCCATTTCTATGAGCTGCGTCAACGAACATCCTCCTGTTTCTCGAAAAGAGGGGGTGGGCGTCCACTCAGAGAACCTAATGGCATCCCAAGAGCCGCCCACAGAGACAGGCCCCACATCGAACAAGGCCCCGAGGAACGACGAGTGAACGGCAAGGGGATGTTGGAACTCGACCTTGTGGAGGCTGCCCCACTTCCATTTTGCGGTGTCGTTTCCAAGGAGCCTTGTCCCCATTGCCACGGCCGCTCGAAAACTCTTTCGTATGAGTTGCCTTGTCTCATTGTCTTGAGGGGCGACCTCAGCTGCGTGACCCAATTTCTTTTGAGCCGCCAACGCCATCAGGCGGGAGCGCGCGGCGAGGTCCTGATAGAAGCTGTTGCCAAGCTTTTCCCGTAACAGAGCATCAAGAAAACTCTCATACCAGAGGCAAAAAACAGCCGCCCCCGCGGAATCCCGGCTCATATTGAAATCCCATTCCTGCAAAACTGAGAGCGCTTTGCGTTCGGGCTCGGAGAACTCCTGTACCCCTTGCAAATCACGGAGAAGGCCGGGTACAATCTGAGCGGCCCAAGGAGAGTAGGTATCCAGAGCGATTCGCGCGAGGCTTTCACGATCGAGCACATCGCTGCCTTTCAGGAGGTCTAAAATGCGCCTATCCCTCCCCGACGCATCTCCATAGACGCCTGTGAGAAACGGATGCAACACGCTTTTGGACGCGCTTTCGCCCGCTGCGAGGTAGCCCTCTTGTGGATTGGTGGCTGACGGCAAGTCCGGCGCGGGGACGAAGCCAAGCCAACCGTTGACTCCTGTCCAAGCCGGCAGCGCGATGACCCCGTCTGAATGAGCCGCTCGAACAGGTATGCTGCCCGCGATTTGGGTCCCTATGTTGCCTGAAGAATCCGCCCACACTATCTGAAACACAGGCGCCGCTTGACTTAAAGCGGCCGCACGCACATCGCCGCCGTTGGCAGCGCGGTTGACTTGGTACATACATTGAAACAAGCCAGTCCCACCTAGGCCTGTCCATCTCAAAGCCATGGCGCGACCTTTTTCGATCTCTGAGACAATGGGGCCGGTTTCTG
>Ga0123519_10014520_pt1 | contig 11180 bp, 10 predicted proteins | sample YelNatPaOPRAMG02_FD_87396 | JGI IMG/M metagenome (GOLD analysis project Ga0123519, IMG submission 87396) | Hot spring microbial communities from Yellowstone National Park - Yellowstone National Park OP-RAMG-02 (version 2) | ecosystem: Environmental > Aquatic > Thermal springs > Hot (42-90C) ... | reverse complement strand
TCTGCCAAGGGCTTCCGCTGATGCCTTACGAACACTCCAACCCTTATCCTTCAATGCTTCAATAAGTGGTCCTACTGCTCTGACATCTCCTATTCTGCCAAGGGCTTCCGCTGATGCCTTACGAACACTCCAACCCTTATCCTTCAATACTTCAATAAGTGGTTCTACTGCTCTGACATCTCTTATTCTGCCAAGGGCTTCCGCTGATGCCTCGCGAACACTCCAACCCTTATCCTTCAATGCTTCAATTAGTGGTCCTACGGCTCTAACATCTCCTATTCTACCAAGGGCTTCCGCTACTGCTCGGCGAACATAGTCATCCTCATCCTTCAATGCTTCAATAAGTGGTTCTATCGCTCTGACATCTCCTATTTCCCCAAGGGCTTCCGCTGATGCCTCGCGAACACTCCAATTCTCATCCTTCAATGTTTCAATAAGTGGTTCTACTGCCCTAACATCTCCTATTTCGCCAAGGGCTTCCGCTACTGCTCGGCGAACATAGTCATCCTTATCCTTTAATGCTTCAATTAGTGGTCCTACTGCTTTAACATCTCCTATTCTGCCAAGGGCTTCCGCTGCTGCCTTGCGAACATGCCAATCCTTATCCTTCAATGCTTCAATTAGTGGTCCTACGGCTCTAACATCTCCTATTTCCCCAAGAGCTTTTACTGATGCTTCGCGAACATGCCAATCCTCATTCTTCAATGCTTCAATAAACTCGGGAACTTTATTTCTTGCCTCCTCACTATTATACCACTCTGGATTTATCTTCTCAAGGGCTTTCGCTGCTGCCTTGCGAACATAGTCATCATTATCCTTCAATGCTGAAATAAGTGGTCCTACTGCTCTAACATCTCCTATTTTGCCAAGGGCTTCCGCTGCTGCCATGCGAACATACCAATTCCAATTCTTCAATGCTTCAATAAACTCAGGAACTTTATTCCTTGCCTTCTCACTATTATACCACTTCTTTTTATAGAATGTGATAATAAGATAAATAATAACAATAATAATACCTAATACTAAAATCCACATTTCATCCCCCTTACCACCCTGAATCCTGCTGCTTTCCTTATATCAGTATCCCAGTTTATCTTCCTTGTCTCAATTGGTGACCAAAGGTTTGGGAATAGGATATTGTTAGGTTTCCCAATAAAAGATTCACCATCTTCAAGCATTTCAAGAATACATTCATCGGTGAGTGGAACTGATAGTTTTTCAATCCATAAGAAAACAGGCTTTGCTATTCTTTCATCCTTAATAGAACTTCCCAATTCAAGAGATAACTTTCTTATCTCTTTGTTTATATCGTATAATTTTATCCACTCATATTTTTTGGGTAATCTGAAATCATTACCAAGGTATCTTAAAAATGGTTTAATCTCATCAAATGTTAATCCAGTTAAGAATAATTCCCATTCTCTTTCTCCACAATTCCACCATTCCCTTCTTGGATTCAATTTCAATTTCTCTCTATACCATTTATCTGTATACATATCTTTATATGGAGCATTATCAAATAAGAAAATCTCAAATTGATATTTACTCACTGGAAATAATGATATATAAAAATTCCATCCATCTTTCATAACCAATGGAAAGCCTGTTCTATCAAATTCTATGAAATATTCCCCAAATTTCATCGTCAACCTCTTCGTATAAATCAATCATCTTTTTTCTCTCCCATCTTCCATCTTTCCAATCATATATTATACCTTCATCAGTTATCACCCTTTCATTATTTTTCAAAGGAAAGGCAATCCAATCAGAAAGAGGAAGATATTCTTTCCTTTTTATAAGAATTGTCTTATTGTGAGGGAAACCTTTAAGAATACTCCCACCTTCTGGGCATAACAACCTGTCATACCTGTGATTTTTACCACATATCGGGCATCTATATTCTTTTTTCATTATCCCTGCATTGATAACTTCTATCAAATCTTCTGGTATGCTTATCCATTCAGGATTATTGAACCATGGATTTTCATCTTTTAAAATAATTTCTTCAGGACTCCCTTTACTCCTTTTTATAAAAAGTTTTGGATTTTCATCGCTACATATAACTTTCAAATGTCCTTCAAGATTTTCTAAATTCCCATTGATTTTGATAGTAAATTCACCATCTCTGTATTCAACAAATGATTTTATATTTTCAGGCTTCATCTTGTAAACAAGTGGGAAAAACCCTTTTCCTCTTATATAAATCTTTTCAACAGGATTTTCAAACCTTTGAAAATTTGTTAATTTCTCCTCATTTACATTCACAAAAACCATTCTCTCAAAAATCTCCGAATTTTCCCAATCTTTTATATCAATGATTTCTTTTGAAAAAATGACAACTATCATTCCTCTACCACCTTCATTCAACAGATTCTCAAGAATTCCACCTATAAGACAGGGTCTTTTTATATTTTCTCTAAACCATCCTGTTCCATTCATTTCAAAATCCTGCGGAATAAAAATCTGATATTCTCTCTTGTTCCCTAAAAAATATATTTTATTCACCCTCCCAGGAAGGTTCATAATAAAACTTAAACAATTACCATAGATTTTATCCCACTTTTCTTCCGAAGGTTCAAGAATAATAGTCACAGATGAAGAAAAATTCACATTAAAATAAATGTCTTTTATTCTCTTTTGCATTTCAATTTCCCATTTTCAACAGAAACCTTAAATATGGTATCTTTCAGTTGATACTTCTCCGCATAAAGCATCTGTTCAGCAAGGATATGACCTATCTCATCATCTATTGCATTTACCAATCCTCTTCCACCAAATTTCTCAATAGAATCACCATATTTTTCTTTAAAATATTTTACGACATCAGAAGAGAAATCTAATCTGTAATTAAGATGAGAAAACTTGTCCTTATAAGCATTTTTAATATCATCCAATTTATTTTTTATAATTTTTTCTTTTATTTCTTCCTGGCTAATGTAATTGAAAGAGATTATGTGAGAACCAATCCTGTTCAAAAGTTCTGGTCTTGAAATCTCATACATAAAGAATTCTTGAACTGCTTTCACAAAATGTTCCCTTATCTTCTTTTCCCTTTCTTCCTCATTCTTAATTTTAAGAATCTCTTCAAGTTGTGCTCTTTCATTTATTGGTTGTCCTCTACTATCATTAGTCCTTGTTCCTATGTTTGAGGTGAATATTATCACACTCTCTGTAAAAAAAACAGTTTGACCTCTACTATCAGTTAATCTTCCATCATCAAGTAATTGAAGAAATATGTCCATTATCTTTGGATGTGCCTTTTCTATCTCGTCAAAGAGAATAACAGAGAATGGTTTATTCTTCACAGCATTCGTAAGTTGACCTCCTTTTTCATAACCCACATATCCAGGTGGTGAACCTATTAATTTTGAAACAGTGTGTTCTTCTTTATACTCACTCATATCAAGCCTTATAAATGCCTCATCAGTATCAAAAAGATACTCTGCGAGTTTTTTTGCAAGGAATGTTTTACCTACACCCGTAGGACCTGCAAAGAAAAATACAGCCTTTGGCTTTGAAGCCTGACCTGATGCAAGCCCAACAACACCTGCCCTTGCTTTTTTTATAGCCTTCACAACCTCTTTAATCGCATAATCCTGTCCAACAACCTTCTGTTTGAACCAGTTCTCTGCTGAATCAATAAGCCCTTTTGGAGGTCCTTCAAGTGGTAATTTAAGCCACGGGTCATCTTCTGAACCAATACGATATCTATTCACAATCTTTCTCAAATAGGCATCTGTTATCTGGGAATTTTTTGATTTCTCCTGAATAACATCCCTTAAAATATTATCTAAATCCCTCACATATAAACCATCTGTGATATTTGAAAGAAGGTCCAACTGGTCAGAACCTATATGCTGTGAAAGATACTTTGAGAAATAATTTTTTCTCTCTTCTTTATCAGGCATAGGTATTTCCATCACTGCAACACGAGGAGAATTGGTATAATATTCAAGTGGAATCATAGTATCCTGGAGCGCTATAAGTATTAAACGATTGTTTGGTGTTATATTTTCAATCATTTTCTGGATAAGGGTTATAAGAATCGCAATATCTTTTGGATATGCTCCCCTCTGGCTATATGGTGTTATTTTATCCACATAATTTATAACAAAAATTGTTTTCTCTGTTTTATCTTTTATACCCTTTGATAACCACTTTGTGAGAATCTGAATATCTCTATCCTGTGCTTCAGACTTTCTTACTTCTATTTTGTTTTCTTTAAAGTCTTCAATTCTTTCAAGAGACCAAATCGGTGGTTGGGCATTCCCATCTCCATCAAAGAATGTCCCCCAAAAAATCCCTTTATCAAAACCCATCTCTCTACCTATTTTTCTAATAAGTTCTGTAAACCCTAAAATCAATTCCCCATTTTTATTTATATAAGCAGTATCCCTGATATTACCATGAAGAATTAAAACTTCTTTCTGCATAAAAATCCTTTTAAGGTTCTCTATCCATACACCCATATTTTCCTCCGATTTTATTTATTATATTTAACTAATTCTTAATGTCAAATAAAATCAATACAAGGGCAGAATTGCCTATTTTAATCTTAATCTCATAAGAAAGAAGGACAAAAAAATCTTTTTTCTTTTTTTCTTTTATCTTTCCATATTCACTTAAAATTTTTAATACAGGGTTAAAAACCATTTCTTTTTTGTTTTCATCTTTTCAAACGATTCACATCTATTCACTAAAAAGCAGGACAATTTCTTTAAATGTGAATACACTATTTTTTGATTTCATCAACTTTAAAATTCCACTTTCTTTCAATCAACTAAAGGTTACATTTTTTGTTACTAATAGGTTATATTTTATGAGAATTTTATAAAGGGATTTTGGAAAGTATTTGGAACCTCATATATTATTTTTATTTTTTTCTCATCCACATCCTTCTATAAATAAATCTTCCAAGAAGTTTATTGATTAACCTGTTTAAAATCTTTTTTGGATTGAATGAGAGTAGGACTTCTATGTCTCTCATTGTCCTTGCTAACTTATAAAAATCTCTTGATTTTATCATTTTAATCCTCCTGTTTTAATTATTATTTATACAAAAATTTATTTTTTCAAGAAAAATATTATAGTTTTTGGTTCAGTCATAAACCAACAACGAAATTGTTGCCCCGAGTGAAACGAGTGGTCTCATTTAAACATTTGCGAATAGCAAATAATGGGATTGCCACGGCAACTTCGTTGCCTCGCAATGACATTCCTTTTTAGTGTTTCCAAGGAGGGAAAATTGGGGTCAGTCATAAACTTTAAACTGACAACGAAACGTCGCCCCGAGGAGCGAAGCGACGAGGGGTCTCGTTTAAACATTTGCGAATAGCGAATAATGGGATTGCCACGGCAACTTCGTTGCCTCGCAATGACGGCTTTTCTGTTGTAGCCAATATGCGATCACCACGCCTGCATTCTGCAGGCTCGTGATGACTTTTTGGGTTGTAGTCATTAATAAGATTGCCACGGCAACTTCGTTGCCTCGCAATGACATTCCTTTTTAGTGTTTCCAAGGAGGGAAAATTGGGGTCAGTCATAAACTTTAAACCAACAACGAAATTGTTGCCCCGAGTGAAACGAGTGGTCTCATTTAAACAGTTGCGAATAGCAAATAATGGGATTGCCACGGCAACTTCGTTGCCTCGCAATGACGGCTTTTCTTTTGTGGTCAATATGGGATTGCCACGGCAACTTCGTTGCCTCGCAATGACACCCTTTTTTGTTTCATTTAGAGCAGGGAAAGGACGAAGAATCACATATTCACCCCGGGTAGAAGTTGTCATTTCGAACATAGTGAGGAATTGCATATTCTCCTGATAGTCTCGGTTTGCCCCTAATTGCTTTATTTTCCTAACTATTATTGGGTATTAACAGAAGATTACGGAAATATTCAGGTAATAATACTTTTTGAGACCACTTAAAAGATGTAACCCCTTCACTCTTACAAATGTCAGGTATTATCAATTCATTTATGTAAAGTGAAGGGGTATCAAGGTTTAGGAAAAGCAGAAAGATGTTGGGAAAATCTCAAACTCAGATAAAACCTGCTTTATTTTCCTTATATGTGAGATGAACCTTTATAAACTTCTCTAAATCTTTGAGAGAGACATATTTTATACCATTTCTCCTTATCCACACATTTAGTTTCCTTGAAATATTATAGATATTTCCACCACTAAGTTCATATTCTGCAAGTTTATCAAAAGAAGAAGTAAATTTAATCTGAAAGTTACTTAAATAATATTTCCAGATTTTTTTTCTCACTTCAGCAGAAGGCATAGGGAAGAAAATAAGAAAATCAATCCTTCTTTCAAGTGCAGCATCTATATTCTCAATAAAATTTGTTGTAAGAAGAAGAATCCCATTATATTCTTCTAAGAGTGTAAGGAAAGTGTCTATAAGGGAAAATTCATAGAACTGCGAAGCAAGTTTTCTTGATGACAAAATAGCATCAATTTCATCTATTTGAAGGAAATAACCATTTTGCTCTGATTGCATAAATATGCTCTTTAATCTTGCTTCAGATGAACCAACATAATGATACAATATATCAGGTATCTTTAGGTTCACATAAGGAATATTTAATTCTTTCGCAATACATTTCCCTGCAAGTGTTTTGCCTGTTCCTGAATCACCATAAAATAATCCTATTGCCTTTTTTTCTTTCCCTTCAAGTTTGGTTTTTATCAAAAATTTGAAATCTTCTATTTTATCATATACCTTTTCATCAACGATTAATTTTTCTATCCTTTTTAATTTCACAGGCTCAAGATTAAAATTTCTTATTATGAAATCTTCATTGTCTTCTATATGTGTTTTTCTTACACCTCCAATATCTTCTAAAAAATCATTTTCAAAGCGAGATTTTTTTCTTATTTTTATTTTATCATTTATGACCATCTTAAGTTTATTCTTCATTTCAGGAACCTGTTTTAAAATCTTTCCACCCGGAGAAACTAATATTTCAATCCCGCTCGGTGTAAGATCCATTGAATCTATTACCACATATCCTTTTTTTACCAGTTTTGATTTTTTACCAAAAAGTTTTATGCCTTTCTTCATTACTTCACTCCCATTGAGTAGCATATTATACATCTTTCTTATTATATTAGTAAATTCAATTTTATTCATATTAAACATAGCGGCAATTGCAAGCACTGTGACTATTGCTTTTTCATCATCATTTAAACCTTCCATAATCTTAACAAGCCCCATATCTTTTTCAGTCTTTGTAAAATCAGTGATTCTTTCACAAATGTCTAAGAAATCGTATACAGTTTTTTCAATATTATCATCCAACAAAGATCTAAATTTACCTATTTCTAAAACATCGCTGAAAAGGTCTATCATAAAACCAACAAATTCTGCAAAATTTAACTTCATACAGCACCCCCTTTTTTAAAATTTATTATATTTAAACTATCTCAACATTGTAAAATCTTCTGGTGTATTGGAAAGATTGGATAAGATTGACAACAACAATCAAAAACAGCAATTAAAAACAATAATTAACAATAACAACCAACAAACACAAGAAAAAAAGTTAAAGCTTTAATCTTATCTTATCCAGTTGCAAAATCTTTTGATGAATCTGTGGTCGCAAAACCTATGCTGCAAAACCATCCGCAGAATCATCGCTGCCTCTCCTCTCCCCCAATACACCAGAAGTTATTCACCTATCAACGAAGCGGCTTGAAGAGGTTCTTTATATCACCCCCTGGAACCTCAACCTCTATCTCTGTCCTTGCATTTGCCTGCTTTATTGCCCTCTCAGCTTCCATTACAAAATACTCAAGTTCTATTGTATACTCATCCAACTTCTTTATATCATATACAGGTTTCTTCTCTATCCTCTCCTTCTTATCATCATAATATCTATTCTCCTCCACTGCACTTGAATGAACTAATTCGTCAATATAACGCATCCTACTCCCAACTCTTCTTAATAATACAAGTGCTTCGTTGATGGTTAACTTTACTTTTTTATACTCCATTTATACCTCCTTTTTTTGCTCCAGAGAATCCCCTTCTCTGGAGGTTTTCGTTTAAAACGCTTCACTATGTCAAAGAACAGGACGCAAATGTATGCGCCCAGAATAATTAGTGAATTTTTAAAGACCTAAGATGCCTTAAAGTTTTATATAAGATTTAAGATTGCTTGCAGGGTTAATACAATATATATAATTTTTAAAAATTCGCAAGGGCAATTCTACCTATTTTTTTAAAATTCTATTCTTCTAAGATTATATTTCTCTATTATATGTTCAGGAAACGCTTTAACTTTTATCTCTATATCCTGATGTAAATCTATTGTATTTAAACCAAGCACAATCTTTTTGTTCGTTGACCCCTTAAAGTAAAGTGTGAAAATTTCGTTTTTTTCAGTTTCTTCAGATTCAAACTTTTTAAGTTTTTTGAAAGTTATTTTTTCAACAAATTCATCAAGACAAAGAGAAAAAATTAAATTACCAAATTTAATATTTTTAAAAGTTTTCACTTTAATTCTATTTCCTTCCTTTTCAAAATCAAAAAGATAGTGATTGTAACTATCAGTTTGAAATTGTAATTTTTCAAACATAAAATCCCTATTTCTTTTTACTGCGTAATAAAGGATTGAACCTATGTTTGTGAGGAAATAATTATCTTTATATTTATAAATAAGATTTTTTATGGAATCTGGTAGTTCTTCATACAATTTATTTACTCTATCTGTGTTGCTCTGGAAAATTTCTTCAATTATTTCAGAATAATAACTATATAAAGAAAAATCTATATTTATTGGTAAATGCTCAAGTAATATAGCCTTACAATCAGGATGCATATCTTCGTGTTTATAATAAACTTTGGAGCCGTAGATATTTCCAAGAAGGAATGCGTATGCGGTTTCGAATTTAAAACCACCTGTTGCAACTATAATTGATGAAGGATATCTCAGCAATATTTTAGAAATTATAGAAATAATATCTTTCATTTCAGCACGACTTTTCAACTTACCTTCATCTATATCAAAATCTACTTTGTGTAATACAGATGTATAATTTTTCTTGCATAGATAATCATTTATTTTTTTACCAGCAATATAAGATTTATTTGTGCAAATCAAGTGATAGATTGAATTTTTTCTCTCTTTTTTATTTATACTGAAAAGAGTATTGAGTTCTGCTGAATTCAGTTTTGCTATATTGTCATCTATTAGTTCAATCTCCTTCCCTTTCGAAAGTAAGGATGTTCCAACAGTAATTACACAACATTTTGTATTGGAACTTCTAACATACTCTATTTTATTTCTGATTTTTCTTAAAATCAACTCTTCACCATTTTCTTCTGGAATTATGTATTTTCTTTTATTCTTCTCAAGATATTTTCCTAAAGGTATAAGATTATCTATGCTTCCATGAACAAGTATTGTGATTTCAGGATTAATTCTTTCTATAAAACTTCTTATTTCACTACCACTCGCATGTGCAGAAAAATCTATACATTCACAATGCCATTTAGAATTTTTTATCCATTCTTGAATCTCTTTTCTATTGAATACATAAGAACTTGAAAATATTATCTTTCCTTTATCTAATGGATCCACAAACTCTGCAAAATTTCTTGCTGGGCTTCCCAATGAAAAGAATCCATTTGTTAAAATATAAACCTCACCTGGAACAGGCTCATCAAAATATTTTGCAACATTATATTCTGGTAAATCAAAATGATTTTTATAAATATTTGTTAATTTTTCACATAATCCTTTTGATATGTTTATTGTTGTATTCTTGGAAATTAAATCATCGTCCATTGCCTTCTTTATAGCACACATTATTTCTTGTGCTCTACCAAGTGCAAAAACAGGAAACATTATATAAGCATCATTTTCTTGAGCATTTTTGATTAAATCAGCAACTTTTTTCACTTTATTATGGAGATTAATTTTCTTATCAGTTTTTGCTCCATAAGTTCCTTCTGAAAGAAGAATATCAACCTTTATATCTTTTGGAATTTGAATACCATTATGTAAGAAACTATCGCTTAAATTAAAATCTCCTGTATATAAAAATTTTATATCTTCATCTTCTAAATAAACACAGGCTGATCCGAAAACATGACCAGCATCAAAAAAAGTCAAATATAATCCAGGAAATATCTCAATCTTTTTATTGTATTCAACACCTTTCATCTTTTCTTTTATAATTCTGTCAATATTATCATAATCATAAAGTGATTTCTGAATATCAGTAAATTTATCCTCTTTATCTTTTTCCATTATTCTTCCTATGTCTTCAAGTATGCATTTAGATAAGCCCTTTGTGATATTTGTAAGATAAATTTTTCCGTTACTATTCAAAAAATATTTTTCAGCAAAAGGAATAGCGCCAATATGGTCGTTATGAGAATGTGAGATTATAATAGCATCCACATTTGTATCTGCTTTATCAAACTCGGGTAAGTTTTCAATATAAGTTCCATCACCTAATGCGCCGCAATCAAGCAGAAATTTATATTCTCCTCTCCAATCAATGTAATAACAATTTGAACCTATTTCATTTGCACCGCCAAGAGGAATTATCCTTACCATTTTATCCATTTTTACCTCCTTTTTTCTTGAAATTTATTATACAATCTCACAAATATTTTCCAGCATTTTGAACATATCCAGATATTACCATCTGTTATATCTCCCTTTTTGTTTACATAAAATTCCAATATAAAATTCTTTTTTTTGTAATGATACAAGGGAAAGCCTATCAATAAATGTCCTATGCTTTTTCTACAAAACAAGCAATTTCCTTTCTCAACATTAAACATATACTCTTTCATCTTTACCTCCATTTAACTTTATATTTGTGTATATATAATGGGAGTTCAACACTTGAAATTTGTAGACATTAAAAAAGTCAGCTATTAGCTTAAAACATAAAAAAAAGATTTAATCCTTATGTCTTTTTGCATTCTATTTTTGTCTCTTTGTTTTTTTTGTGTTTTGTCTTTCTGTTTTTTGTGTTTTGTTGTTTTGTCTTTTTGTCTTTAGCGGGTAGCGGATAGCTGATGGCTGTTAGCGGTAAATGAACCCGATGTTACGGAAGCATTTTCAGCTATCAGCATTCCGCTATCAGCCATTCGCTTAAACATCAAAAAAAGATTTAATTCTTTTTCATTTTTCTGTTTTTTATCTTTTTGTCTTT
>Ga0123519_10014519_pt1 | contig 11181 bp, 9 predicted proteins | sample YelNatPaOPRAMG02_FD_87396 | JGI IMG/M metagenome (GOLD analysis project Ga0123519, IMG submission 87396) | Hot spring microbial communities from Yellowstone National Park - Yellowstone National Park OP-RAMG-02 (version 2) | ecosystem: Environmental > Aquatic > Thermal springs > Hot (42-90C) ... | reverse complement strand
GATGGCCCGGGGCGAGGGGGCGCGCCTGTGGGACACGGAGGGGCGGCGCTACCTGGACTTCGTCAGTGGCGGGCGCGCGGTGACGGGGCTGGGCCACTGCCACCCGAGGGTGGTCGCGGCCATCGAGGAGCAGGCGCGGACTCTGATCCACGTGTCGAACGACTTCTACACGGAGCCGCAGTTGCGCCTGGCGCAGCGGCTGTCGTCGCTGTTCGGGGGGCGGTGCTTCCTGTGCAACAGCGGAGCGGAGGCGAACGAGGCGGCGATCAAGCTCGCGCGCAAGCATGGTTACAAGGCCGCGGGGGCGGCCAAGCACGAGGTCGTGAGCGCGCTCATGTCGTTTCACGGGCGGACGTTCGCCGCGTTGGCGGCCACGGGGCAGCCGAAGTACCAGCAGGCGTTTCAACCAATGCCTCCGGGGTTTGTGCACGTGCCCTTCAACGATGCGGACGCGCTGCGGCGCGCGGTCGGGCCCCAGACGTGCGCGGTCATCCTGGAGCCCATCCTGGGCGAGAGCGGCGTGTACCCGGCGACGCCGGAGTTCCTGGCGGCTGCGCGAGAGGCTTGCTGTGCGAACGACGCGGTGCTCATCTTCGACGAGGTGCAGACGGGGCTGGGGCGGACGGGGAAGATGTTCGCCTATGAGCACTACGGCATCGAGCCAGACGTGATCACGCTGGCGAAGGCGCTCGGCGGCGGGATGCCGGTGGGCGCAATGGTCGCGCGCGAGCCAGCCGCCAGTGCCTTCGAGCCCGGGGATCACGCGTCGACGTTCGGTGGCGGGCCGCTGCCGGCGGCGGCGGCCCTTGCTGCGCTGGATGCGATTCGCGAGGAAGGGCTCGTCGAAAATGCAGCGAGGATCGGCGCCCACCTCGCGCAGGGACTGGCGGCACTCCAGGCGAAGGGGGGCCTGGTCGCAGAGGTGCGGGCACGCGGCCTGATGATCGCGGTCGACCTCCGCGAACCCATCGCCGGCCGCGTCAAACAACAGTGCGCCCGGCGCGGGCTGCTCATCAACACGGTGGGCGCCAGCATGCTGCGCCTCCTGCCCCCCATGGTCCTCACGCGAGAGGAGGCGGACGAGGGTCTCGGCATCCTGTCGGACGTGCTGGCCGGGATTCCTGGATAGCGGGCCGTGCATGGACTGGGCGTTCCTGATCGTGGTGGCCGTGGGCCTTGGCCTCGCCAGCATGCTCATCGCGGCACGGCTGATAGTGTCGGGGGCGCCGGCGTGGCGGCTCGCGGCCATCATCGGCGAGGTCTGGCTGGCGTTCGCGCTGTGGATCGTGGTGTTCGCATCGCTCGCGGCTGCGGCGGGGCTGGAGGCGGGGCAGGGGGGGCTGGCCGGGCTGCGCATCGCCGGGGCCCGACTCGCGGCCCTGCCGGCCCTGCTGAAGGCGAAGGCGATCGCGGGAGGTGTGATCTCGCTTGGGCTGTTTGTGCACGGGCTCGTGTGGCTGAGCCGGACGAGGCCGCGGTACTAGCGCGGCCGCCGCGGCGGAAGGGTGATAGCAATGGCACTGTCTCTGGCCGGGCGCGACTTCGTGTCGGTCACCGACCTGACGAGGGAACAGATCGAGGAGATTTGGCGAGTGGCCGCGGCGCAGAAGTCGGGCAAGGTTCCGCAGGGGGAGCAGCTTTCGGTGGCGCGGGGCCGGACGCTCGCGCTGCTCTTTGACAAGTCGTCGCTGCGCACCCGCGTGGGCTTCGAGGTTGCGATGAGCCAACTGGGGGGGCACGCGCTCTACTGCGGGCCGGGAGACGTTCGCATTGGCGAACGGGAGCCGGTGGCGGATATCGGTCGCGTGCTCGGGCGGATGGTCGACGCGATCGCGGCGCGGCTATCGTCCCACGAGAGCATCCTGGAGCTCGCGGAGTGGGCCAGGGCGCCGGTGATCAATGCGATGTCGAACTTGGAGCACCCCTGCCAGGCGCTGGCCGATCTTCTGACGGTGCGCGAGCACAAAGGGGACCTTGGGCAGGTGACCGCGGCGTGGGTCGGGGATGGAAACAATGTGTGCCACTCGTTCATCCTGATGTGTGCGATGATGGGCGTGCACCTGAGGGTTGCGACGCCGGCGACGTACGAGCCGAGGCCGGAGATCGTCGCGAAGGCGGAGAAGCTGCTGAAGGAGTCGGGGGGGAGGCTTGAGATCGGAGGCGACCCGCAGGCCGCGGTGAGGGGCGTGGATGTGATCTCCACCGACGTGTGGGTGAGCGCCGGGATGGAGGAGCAGGCCACGAGGCGGCGCATCGATTTCCGCGGCTTCCAGGTGAACGCGGCCCTGCTCAAGGAGGCGAAGCCGGACGCGATCGTGCTGCACTGTCTGCCGGCGCACCGGGGGGAGGAGATCACGGACGAGGTGATGGAGGGGCCGCAGTGCGCCGCGTTCGATCAGGCCGAGAACCGGCTGCACACGCAGCGCGCGCTGTTGACGCTCATGCTGGGCTGACGGGCGGGAACGAAGCAGCCCTCGGCGGCCCGCCGCAGGCGCGGCTCGAAGGAGGATCGAGATGCCGAAGGTTGTGCTGGCCTACTCCGGCGGACTGGACACGTCGGTGGCGATCCGCTGGATGAAAGAGAACTACGGCATGGACGTCCACGCCGTCGCGATCGACGTGGGCGAGGAGCGGGATTACGAGGCGATCCGCAAGAAGGCGCTGAGCATCGGCGCGACGGGGTCAGAGGTGATCGACGCGAAGGAGGAATTCGCGCAGGACTTCGTCTTCCCGGCCCTGCGGGCGAATGCGCTCTACGAGGACAGATACCCGCTATCCACAGCGCTCGCGCGGCCGCTGATCGCGAAGCTGGTCGGCGAGGTGGCAGTCCGCGAGAAGGCCGACGCGGTGGCGCACGGAGCGACGGGAAAGGGCAACGATCAGGTCCGGTTCGAGGTGACGTGGTCGTGCCTGTTCCCGCAGCTGAAGCAACTGGCACCGATACGGGACTGGGGGATGAGCCGGGAGGAGGAGATCGACTATGCGAAGCAGCACGGCATCCCGGTGCCCGTGGGAAAGGAGTCGCCGTACAGCTACGACACCAACCTCTGGGGCAAGAGCGCGGAGGCGGGCCCGCTGGAGGACCCGTGGGTAGAGCCGCCGGCGGACGTTCACCAGTGGACGCGCGACCCGCAGGACGCGCCGGACGAGCCGGCCTACGTGGAGATCGGGTTCGAGGCCGGGGCGCCGGTGTCGCTGGACGGCCGTGAGATGTCGCCGGCGACGCTGATATCGCGGCTGAACGCGCTGGCGGGTGAGCACGGGGTGGGCCGCATCGACATGGTCGAGAACCGGCTCGTCGGCATCAAGTCGCGGGAGACGTACGAGTGCCCGGCCGCGCAGGTGTTGCTGACCGCGCACCGCGATCTGGAGAGCCTGTGCCTGGAGCGCGAGCTCGCGCACTACAAGCGGGTCGTCGAGCTGAAGTACGCGGAACTGGTGTACTACGGCCTCTGGTACAGCCCGCTGCGTCGGGCGCTGGACGCGTTCGTCGCGGAGACTCAGCGCACCGTGACGGGCGTGGTCCGGATGAAGCTGCACAAGGGCACCTGCGTGCCCGTCGGGCGCAAGTCGCCGCACTCACTCTACCGCTATGAGTTGGCGACCTACGACCAGGCGGACCGCTTCGACCAGCGCGCGGCGAAGGGATTCATCCATCTGTGGGGCCTCTCGGCGCAGACGGCGGAACAGGTCCGCCGGGAGGCCGGTGAGGAGTAGGGCCAATGCGGCTGTGGGGTGGACGGTTCAGCAAGGACAGTGAGGAGTCGGCGCGCGCGTTCACGAGCTCGCTCCCATTCGACCACCGCCTGGCCCAGCACGACATCATGGGCAGCATTGCGCACGCGCGCATGCTGGTGCGGGCGGGCGTTCTGACCGCCTCGGAAGGCCAGCAGATCCAGGCGGGCCTCGAGCGCGTCCGCGCCTGTCTGGCGAGCGGCGAGGCCGTGCTCGACCCCGAGTCGGAGGACATTCACACCGAGATCGAGCGGCTGCTGGGGGAGCAGATCGGACCTCTGGCGGGCAAGCTGCACACCGCGCGCAGCCGCAATGACCAGGTCGCGCTCGACCTGCGCCTGTTCCTGCGCGACGAGATCGACCAGATCGGGGAGCGGCTGGTCTGTCTTCAGCAGACGTTGGTCGACCTCGCGGAGGGCCACCTTGACATCGTGATGCCGGGGTACACGCATCTTCAGCGGGCGCAGCCGGTGCTGCTGTCGCACTGCTTCATGGCCTGGTTCTTCATGCTGCAGCGGGATCGCGAGCGCATGGCTGACTGCCGCAGGCGGGTGGACCGGTGCCCTCTCGGGGCGGGGGCGCTTGCGGGCACGAGCTTCCCGATCGATCCGGCGTTCGTCTGCGAGCAGCTGGGCCTGTCTGAGCTGTGCCCCAACAGCATGGACGCGGTGTCGGACCGGGACTTCGTTGTGGAGTTCCTGTCGGCGGCATCCATCACGATGGTGCATCTGTCGCAGATCGCGGCCCAGATCGTGCTGTGGTCGACCTCGGAGTTCGGGTTCGTGCGGCTCGATGAGGCCTGGTGCACGGGATCCAGCATCATGCCGCAGAAGCGAAATCCCGACGTCGCCGAGCTGGTTCGGGGAAAGGCAGGCCGGGTCTTTGGCTCGCTGATGACGTTGCTCACGACGCTGAAGGGTCTGCCCCTGTCCTACAACCGCGACCTCCAGGAGGACAAGGAGCCGCTCTTCGACGCCGTGGACACGCTCAAGGCGTGCCTCGAGGCGACGCGGGGGATGCTGGCGACGGCCACCTTCGACAAGGAGCGTATGACCCAGGCGTTGGCGGCGGGGTTCATGGCCGCCACGGAGGTGGCGGACTACCTGGCGCGGAAAGGCGTCCCCTTCCGGGAGGCCCACGCGATCGTCGGGCAGATCGTGCGCTACTGCGAGAGGGAGGGGCTGACCCTCGAGCAACTGACCGCTGAGGAGTGGCGCTCCTTCAGCCCGCATTTCGAGGAGGACATCACGGAGTTCACCTCGCCGGCGGGCGCGGCGGCCGCGAAGAAGTCGCCGGGTGGCACTGCTCCGGAGCGTGTGCGCGAGCAGATCGCATTGGCCCGGAAGCTGCTCTCGTAAGGATCACCCCCGCGGTATTCCCACCTGGCGGAACAGGTCGGCCAGGTAGCGAGCAGCGTGTGGGAACGCGATTTCGGGGTCGGCCAGGTCGGGTATCCAGGCTTTCTCCCACTCCAGTGAGGCATACCCCGCGTATCCGGCGCTATGCAAGGCGCGAAGCAGGTCCGCCAGCGGCAGCGATCCCTGGCCGAGGAGCGTCTGCTTCCCCTCCCGGTCGCCGTCCTTCACGTGCACGTGGTAGGTGCGAGCGGCAATGAGCTGGGTCGTCCGGGAAGGCGACTCGCCGGTGCGCCAGGGGTGATAGAGGTCCCAGAGCGCGCCCGTGCCGACATCGCCCGCAGCATCAAGCAGCTCGGCCACGCGCGCGCCGGAGGAGAAGGCGTCGTGCGTCTCGAGCAGAACGCGCAAGCCGCGTGCGTGCGCGCGGTGCCCCAGGCGGCGGAGCTTTTCGGCAACTCTCGCGACGCAGTCGTCCCAGGGTTCGCCTTCGGGGACGTCGCCTCCGAAGACGCGCACGTACGGGGCGCCGAGCGCGGTGGCGAGCGCCATGATCGCGTCGCCCTCGGCCGAGGGGTCCTGGTCTGCTGTCAACACGATCGAGCTGTCCACACAGCAGATGGCCACGCCCGCCTGGTCGAATCGCCGGCGGAACTCGGCCGGGCCGCCCGGGAAGTCGCCGAGTGCCTGGGGCAGGTCCAGGGAGCCTTCGTAGAAGCGAAGCTCGACGCCCTCCCAGCCGTCCGAGCGAGCGGCGTCGAGAATGCGGTCAATGCCCCACTGGGGACAACCGAGCGTGCTGAAGCTGATCTTCATACTGAAGTCCTCCTTCTGGCCGGTGGCGCGCGGTTCCACGACCAGGGGCTGCGTCCTCTGCCTTGATAGGGGGTTCCCGCGCGTGCTATACTCGCGCAACTCGTGGAGAACGCGCGACGCGATCTGCCCGCTTCCCGGGAGGCCGGGCGCGGGGCGGGCGGCGCGCCGTGTGGCGTCGGGGGGACAAGGGGAGGTCCGTGTCGCACCTTCGCGTAAGCAGCGTGTTGTTTGTGATCGCCCTGACCGCGGCCCTGGGTGTGTGCGCGCCGGCCGCGGCGGATGCGCTGTCTGATGGCATAGCGGCCCTCAACCAAGGCGACGTCTCAAGGGCGATCGACCTCCTGCGGCAGGCAGCAGACAAGAAGCCTGACGACGCGTCCGCCTGGGCCTGGCTGGGGTCTGCGCAATTGCGGGCCAAGCAGTATGCAGACGCCGTGGAGAGCCTCTCAAAGGCCGTGGGGCTGGATCCGAAGATGCCCGAGGCGCAGAACAACCTGGGCAGCGCATACTGGGCTCTGGGGCGAGGCAAGGAGGCAATCGAGCACTACCAGGAGTCGATCTACCTGCAGCCTCACTACGCGGGCGCCCACTACAACCTGGGCACGGTCTACCTGGCCCTAGGGCAGCTCGAGCAGGCGATCGGAGAGTTCTCTGTCGCTGTTGAGCTGGAGCCGGGGAATGCGGACGCGCAGAACAACCTGGGCGTGGCCTACGAACGCAGCGGCCGCCCGGAGGAGGCCGCTGCTGCCTACCGCAAGGCGGCCGAACTGCGACCGGACAGCGAGTCGCTCCGGGTGAATCTGGCGCTGGCGCTGCGGGCGGCGGGGAAGCAGGAAGAGGCCATCGCCGAACTTTCGCGACTTGTCGCCGCGGACACGAAGAATGCGACAGTGTTCGCGAACCTGGGGCTGATCCGCTACGAGCGGAAGGAGTACGCCCAGGCGCTGGACGCGTTCAAGCGGGCGATCGAGCTTGACCCCAATGGCGCCGCGGCTCACTACAACCTGGGTTTGTGTGCGCGGCAGCTCGGCCTGCGGGCGGAGGCGCGAGAGGGATTCCGCAAGGCGGTGGAGCTGGACCCGAAGGCTGTGAGCGCGCGCATCAACCTGGGTGCGATGGAGCTGGAGGACGGCCGTCCCGAGGTCGCCGTGGATCAGTTTGCGGCTGCGTTGAGGTATCGGCCAGACAGCTACCCGGCGGCGTTCAACCTGGGGATCGCTTACGTGCGGCTGGGCAGCGACGAGGACGCCGTCCGCGTGTGGTCGGCCCTGGAGCAACAGTCACCGCAAGATGTCGCGGTGAAGGAGGCGCTGGCGTCGGCGTACTTCCGCTTGCATCGCTACGACGAGGCGCGGCGGGAGTATGAAGCGCTGGTTGGCCTCAAGCCCGACGACATCGGCGCGTACAACAACCTGGGCATCATTCACGAGGAGTTCGGGGAACTCGACAAGGCGGCTGAGGCATACCGGGCGGCCCTCTCGATCGATCCGAACTATGCACCCGCGCACAACAACCTCGGCGTCGTCTACGAGCGTCAGGGAAAGACCCAGGAGGCGATCGCGGAGTATCGGGCCGCGCTTGCCGCTGACCCAAACCTGGACGACGCGCGCCAGAACCTCCAACGCCTGGCGCCCTCGGAGTAGCCTGGCCCATGTCCGTGACGAAGGCGCAGGGCGTCGACCGCAGGCTGTTCGACCCGGAGCAAGTGAAATGCGTCGGCATCGTTCCGGCGCTCCACAAGCGGCAGATCGCGGCCGCTGTCAATGAGGTCGCCCAGTGGTTCGGCAGCCGCGGTATCCACGTCGTGCTGCCGGCCAGGGAGGCGTCGTCGCTCGCGCTGTCTCATATGGCCCAGGGTGCGGACAAGCTGGCTAGCTGCGCGGATCTGCTGATCTCGATGGGGGGAGACGGCACCTTTCTGGCCACTGCGAGGGTGGGGGCGCCCAGCGGGAAGCCGATACTGGGGATCAACCTGGGCGGCTTCGGGTTCCTGGCGTCGATCCCCGGGGCGAAGATGATCGAGGGACTGGCGGCCGTGATGGCCGGGCGGTTTGAGGTCAGCGACCGCATGATGCTGGAGTCGACGGTCTTCAGAGAAGGCGAGGAGGTCGGGTCTTTCCTTGCGCTCAACGACATCGTCGTGGGAAAGGGCGCGTTCTCGCGGCTGTTCCGCCTGAAGACCAGCATTTCGGGGGAGCCTGTCTCCGACTTCCCGGGGGACGGCATGATCGTCTCGACCGCGACGGGATCGACGGGGTACTCGCTCGCGGCTGGCGGGCCAGTCGTCGACCCCGAGGTCCCGGCGATCATGCTCACGCCGATCTGCGCGCACGCGCTGTCCGCGCGCACCCTGGTCGTGCCGGCCGACCGGGAGATCACCATCGATCTGCCGCATCCGCGCGGCGAGGAGGTCAGGCTGACGGCCGACGGCCAGGAGGGGATCGCGCTGCGCGCTGGCGACCAGGTGCGCGTGCGGCGCGCGCCCTTCTGTGCGCGCGTCATCAGCCTCGAGGGCACCGGGTTCTGCAAGAGATTGCGCTCCAAGTTCGGGTGGGGCGCTTACCGCTGAGGCGCAGCCTGGCCGCAGCGGGACGGCGCGGGCGGCGGCGATGCCGTGCCGTCTGGGAGATAGATGCGCATCCGCGGGACAGCACGAGTTGACCGACGCACCAAGAACCTGATCCACCGGATCGCTCCCGGCGAGATCGCCGTCATCTCGCACACCGACCTCGACGCACCGTGCGCATCGGCTCTTGCCTCGCGGCGGGTCGCCGCGGTGGTGAACGCCCAGCGGTCGCTGTCGGGCCGTTTCCCGCACCCCGGCCCGGGGCTGCTGCTCCAAGCGCGCATCCCCGTGCTGGACGACGTCGGGGACCACGTGTTCGGGCGACTGCGCGACGGCGAGACGGTGGAGATCGACGGGAACTCGGTGTACACGAACGGGGCCCTGGTCGCGACGGGGACGCTGTTGACTGAGGAGGTGCTGGCGGAACGCCTTCGTGAGGCCAGGCACAACGTGAGCGCGGAGCTGGCGCGGTTCGTGGAGAACACACTGAGCTATGTGTCAGACGAGCAGGACCTGCTCTTCCAGGGGCCGTCGCTGCCGGAGATACGGACGTCCATCAGGGGGCGGCACGCGTTGATCGTGGTTCGCGGGCCGGGCGCAGCGCAGGACCTGCGTGCCATCAGCTCGTACATCGCGGCGACGCGGCCGGTGCTGATTGGAGTCGACGGGGGCGCGGACCTGCTGATGCAGGAGGGGTACCGGCCGGACGTGATCATCGGGGACATGGACAGTGTGTCTGACGCCGCCCTTCGCTCGGGCGCGGAGCTCATCGTGCACGCCTACCCCGACGGGAGGGCGCCCGGCCGGCAGCGGCTCGAGGCGATGGGCCTCTCCCCCATCGTGCTGGCCTCCCGCGGCACCAGCGAGGATGTGGCTATGCTGCTGGCCTTCGAGAAGGAGGCGGAGCTGATCGCTGCGGTGGGGACGCATTTCTCGCTGACGGAGTTTCTGGAGAAGGGCCGCGGGGGCATGTCGTCGACGTTTCTGGTGAGGCTGCGCGTGGGGTCGATCCTTGTGGACGCCAAGGGGATTAGCCGGCTGTACCCCTCGGGCCGCTCCGGGCGACTGTTCGTGTACCTCGCCTTGGTGGCGGGTCTGATCATTTTCGTGCTCGTGACGCGCTCGGAGACAATTCGCGCGGTGTTCGACCTGTGGATGCTTCGGCTCGCGAGCTTCCTGCGGGGGTTCCGCGCGTGACCCCGCCGGCGCCGAAGCAGAGTATGGGAGAGGTGCATGCCGATTGACTACCGCTACCACATTGGCAGCTTCGTCGCCATTTTCCTGGCCCTGCTGCTGGGGATCGTGATCGGGATCGGCCTTGCGCCGAATCCCCAGGAGCTGAACAAGATCGCTTCTGACCTGCGGCGCGGATTCCAGGAGGCCAGGACGGCCCGGGAGGAGGAGCTGAAGGCACTGCAGGACAGCAACCGGGAGTACGAGATGCTCGCGAAGGAGACCGTCGCGGGCCTCGTGTCGAAGCGCCTGGCGAACCGCCGGGTCGCCATCATCCTGGATCATCCCTTCGGGCGCAGCGAGCTGCCGGACCGCCTGCGGGCCCTGATGCAGGAGGCCGGCGCCACGCTGACGTCGACGACCGCGATCACGAGGGAATTTGTGGCCCTCCCGCCGGAGGTGCGGCAGAAGGTCTCGAAGAGGCTCATGCTCTATCCGCCTCCAGGCGTGCACTTCCGCAGCGTGATCGCGGAGGCGTTCGCGAGAGGCCTCGCGCGCGGCCGGCCCGAGGTCATACTCGACTTGCAGTCGTTGGGCCTTCTGAAGGCGAGCGCCGACTCGAACTACAGCGTGAGGGTAGACGCAGTCCTGCTGGTGGGCGGGCCTGGCACCGCGGGCGACGCGTCGGTGGAGCGCATCGACCTGCCGATCATCGAGACTCTGATGGCCGAGGGGGTGCGTGTCGTGGGGTGTGAGGCGCGCGATGCGGGCGTCTCCTCGATGGCGCTCTATAAGGCCAAGGGCATCCCGACCGTGGACAACGCGGACACGCAGCCCGGACGTCTGGCGGTGGTCCTGGCGCTGGCCGGCGCGAACGGGAACTTCGGGGTGAAGGAGACTGCTGACCGGTTTCTGCCGGATATCCGGGCGGCGTCGCCGTAACGATGTCCGTGTCCGTCGTCATTCCGGCGTACCAGGCCGCGGACAGCATCGGAGCTACGGTGCGCGCCGCGCACTCCGTCCCTGGGGTGACGGAGGTCATCGTGGTCGACGACGGATCGCGAGACGGCACCGCGGAGGCCGCGGCGGAGGCCGGTGCCGATCGAGTGATCGTGCTGCCACGCAACCGTGGGAAAGGAGCGGCCCTGGCGGCGGGGTCGCAGGCTGCGGCGAGGGAGCGGCTCCTCTTTCTCGACGCAGACCTCGGCGCTTCGGCTGTGAACGCGGCCGGCCTTCTGGCCGTCGAGCTGCCAGACCCGGCGATGGTGGTCGCGGTGCTGCCGGGCCGTCCGGGCTCGGGTGGCCTCGGGCTTGCCCGGGGACTAGCGCGGGCGACGATCCGACTGCTGGCAGGGCGCGTCATGTCCGCGCCGCTTTCCGGACAGCGGCTGCTACCGGCCTCCCTGGTGCGCCACATCGGCCTGGCGCCGCGCTTCGCGGTGGAGGTGGGGCTGACGGTAGAAGCCGCGCACCTCGGCGTGCCGATCGTGGAGGTGCCCGTGGAGCTCGAGCACCGCGTGACCGGCCGCACGCTCT
>Ga0123519_10014517_pt1 | contig 11184 bp, 14 predicted proteins | sample YelNatPaOPRAMG02_FD_87396 | JGI IMG/M metagenome (GOLD analysis project Ga0123519, IMG submission 87396) | Hot spring microbial communities from Yellowstone National Park - Yellowstone National Park OP-RAMG-02 (version 2) | ecosystem: Environmental > Aquatic > Thermal springs > Hot (42-90C) ... | reverse complement strand
TAACTGCCATATCCGGATAAAGCGGAGCTTTTTCAGGGAAATAACCGGTATGGCGCTGGACCTCGAGTGGCTTTTTGGTTACATCGTATCCGTTTACCAAGGCTCTTCCCCGAGTAGGGGGAAAAAACCCGGTTAAGATGCGCATCGTAGTGGTTTTACCTGAACCATTTGGCCCTAATAGGCCTACCACTTCCCCTTTATTGATAGTGAAGGTTATATCTTCAATGCCGCGAATTGGCCCGTAATATTTAGTAAGATTTTCTACCTGAATCATTTTAACTTTATTCCAATGTAGTAGGTTTTTTAGTATAATAGTAGACCAATAATAAACAAATAGATTCTAAAGTCAAATAATAATTTTTTGGTTTAAAAATAAAACTTGAAAATAAAAATATTTCAATATAAAACAATTCCCCAATCAATAAGTTAAAGAAGCATTCTTACGAGAGTATTGAACTTAACTTAGTGTGCCCGGGGCTAAAAATTAATATTCTGGTCAGGCGGACCGGCTTCGGGAAAGGGAGCAGAGGTTAAACTTTATTAAAAAAACCTTATCTTTGCCTTTTTATGACAAACTGGATTAGAAACTTAGGAGCTTTTAGTCTTAACCAGATAATGAATTTAGGGGCGGCAGGATTATTTTTATTTAAAGGCTTTCTCTGGGCTTTTATTCCTCCTTTCAAATTCCAACGCTTTCTTAACCAAATAAAATTTATTGGAGTAAATTCTTTAGTTATTATCGTTCTTACTGGCATATTTACCGGAATGGTTTTAGGGATTCAGGGCTATTACTCCTTAAATAAATTCGGAGCAGAGGCTTTGTTAGGACCAGCAGTAGCTCTTTCTTTAATCCGAGAACTAGGGCCAGTAATTTCTGCCCTTATGGTAACTGGAAGGGCAGGATCAGCCCTCACTGCAGAAATTGGGATTATGAGAATTTCAGAACAAATTGACGCCTTAGAAGTAATGGCACTCAACCCTTTCCGTTACTTAATAGTTCCTAATTTTTTAGCGGGCATCATTTCCTTTCCCCTTCTTGCTGCAATTTTTGATGTAGTGGGGATTTACGGCGGATATCTGGTAGGAGTAAAATTATTAGGGGTAAGTGAAGGTGGATATTTTGGGGAAATGCGAACTTATGTAGATTTTCAGGATATTCTCGATGGATTCTATAAATCATTAAGTTTTGGAATTATTATGACCTGGATCTGTTGTTATAAGGGTTATAATGCTGGCTATGGTGCCGAAGGGGTAAGCAAAGCTACTACTCAGGCGGTTGTCACCTCCTCAGTATTAATTTTGGTTTGGGACTATTTTTTAACTTCAGTAATGTTTTAAAAAATGATTGAAGTTGTCAACCTCCATAAATCTTTTAACGGTTTTCCTGTCCTGAAAGGAGTTTCCTTCCGGGTGGAAAAAGGTGAAATTTTAGCCTTAATCGGGAAAAGTGGGTATGGGAAAAGTGTTCTTTTGAAGCATATAGTCGGATTATTAAAAGGAGACCAAGGAAAAGTGATTATTGACGGACAAGACATTACCCAAAGTAAAGGGTCAGCTCAAGAACGATTAAGAAGAAAATTTGGTTTTCTTTTTCAAGGAGGAGCCTTGTTTGATTCCTTAACTGTGTTTGATAATGTTGCTTTCCCCTTACGGGAAAAAACCAAAATGAAAGAGAAAGAAATCCGGGAAAAGGTTTTTTTTCAACTGGAACAAGTAGGGCTAAAGGGCTCAGAAAGTAAATACCCGGCGGAACTTAGTGGAGGGATGAAAAAAAGGGTTGCTTTTGCTCGTTCGCTTATTTTGGACCCGGAGATTATGCTTTTTGACGAACCTACTACCGGGCTTGACCCGATTATTGCTAATACTATTCATAAGCTTATAAAAGATATCCATGAACGGCTTAAATTTACGGGAATAATTGTTACGCATGAAGTCCCCAAAATTTTTTCTATCGTCCAAAAAGTGGCAATGTTAGATGAAGGGGTGATTATTGCCCAGGGAACTCCGGAGGAATTTAAATCTTCCTCCCATCCCCTGGTGCAACAATTTATTTCTGGAGGCATAGAAACCATTCCGGAAAGTTAAGCGGAGGAAATTAAGATGAAAAAGGTTGACACTGAGCTTTTGGTTGGGTTATTTATGATAATCGGTATTGCTTGTCTTGCCTACCTTTCCATTAAGTTGGGAAGGATGGAGGTTATCGGAGATAAAGGTTACAAATTGTATGCCGAATTTTCGGAAATTGGGGGACTTAAAAAAGGAGCAGCAGTGGAGATTGCAGGAGTGGAAGTGGGAAGAATAAAGGATATTTCGCTATCCAATTACCAGGCTAAAGTTGAAATTCAAATTTATTCGGGAATAAAACTTCCGGAAGATTCGATCGCAGCAATTAAAACCAAAGGGTTACTGGGGGAAAAATATCTCCAGATTTCTCCCGGAGGATCGGAAGAAATAATCCCGCCGGGAGGAAAAATTAGAGAAACCCAGCCTCCCCTTGACCTCGAAAAAGCAATTGGGAATTTTATTTTTGGAAAAATTTAAACTTTAATTTTAAAAGGAGGGATTATGAAACGGACTTTTGTAATTTTGATAGTAGTAGCAGTAATATTAGGGTTAAGCCAAAAATCTTATGCCTCAGACCCCGCTCAGGGGACATCAATCAAATCAGAAAAAACTGAGCCAGGAGAAGAAGGAGGTGTTCCCCCAATTTCTGACCCCTTGCAAAAATATAACCGGGCTTTTTTTAAATTTAATGATAAACTTTACTTCTGGGCACTTAAACCAGTAGCTCGGGGTTATGGAAAAGTAGTGCCGCTAAGAGCACGCCTTTCGGTGCAGAATTTTTTTGAAAATGTGTATGCTCCGGTCCGCATAGCAAATTGCAGTTTCCAATGTGAATTTAAAGAAGCCTCGATCGAATTATCCCGGTTTGGGGTAAATACCACCCTGGGAATAGCAGGTTTTTTTGATCCAGCGAAAAACTGGCTCCATCTCAACCCTCCGGATAAAGAAGACTTTGGCCAAACCTTAGGGTTTTATTCTCAAGGATCAGGTTTTTATCTTAATCTACCCTTTGCTGGTTCTACCAGCCTGAGGGATGGGATCGGAAGTTTGGTCGATATGTGTATTGTGCCTTCGATTTATGTTCTGATTCATTATTCTTCTTATTACATCACTGCGGCCAAAGTTTTAGAAGCAGTAAACCGGACTTCGTTACACTTAGGAGAATATGAGGAGCTTAAGCGGGCAGCCCTTGATCCTTATCTTTCGGTGCGGGATGCGTATAATCAACACCGCGAACATCTGATAAAAAAATAATGATATTGGAGAAGGAGGTAAAAACTGCCAATGCGCTCTTCGTTGTTTATAAAGGTTTTAGTTCTGGCCCCAGTTTTGCTTTTGATTATTTTTGCCTACTCATCTTTCAGTGCTGACTCTTCCAGCTCACCTATTGACAAGGTAAAAAAAGCGACAGAAGAGATTACCAAACTCCTTGATGAATATATAAAGGACCCGCAGAGCCGAAAGGCGGAGACCTTAAATAAACTGATGGTAATTGCTGATCAAAATTTTGATTGGGAGGAGATGGCTAAACGGGCTTTAAGCCGTTTCTGGAAAGAAAGAACTTCCGAAGAACAAAAAGAATTTGTAATTCTTTTTCGCGATCTCATTAAAAATGCTTACATCGGTAAGATCGACAGTTATTCTGGAGAAAAAGTAATTTTTGAAGGAGAAACAATTGAAGATAATTACGCGGTAGTAAAAACCAAAATTATCACGCCGGCAAAAGGCACCGAAGTTCCGGTGATTTATCGACTTAAAAACAAAGAAGATTCTACCTGGATGATCTATGATGTGGTTATTGAAGGAGTAAGTTTGGTTAATAATTATCGGGATCAATTTACCAGTATCCTCCAGGGTTCTTCTTATTCAGAATTAATAAAAAGGATTAAAGATAAATTAGCTCAGGATAGTAAAAAATAAGCACGGCAAGAATTTCGAAAGATAGATATAGAAATTTAAGGTTAAAAGAAATCGCCCAAAAAAAGCTCCATCACGGGAAGAATATTTTTATCAATCCCTTTACCCCCTATCCTGTTCCCAATTTCTTTTTATTTCTCCGCTGGAAGTTTTTTCATAAAAATAAATTTGCCTCCCTTTATTCTAATGAAAAGATAAACCCTGTCACAATAAACTGGAAGACCATTTTTAAAATTCCCGGACTTTCTATTACTTATCTTAAGCACGCCTCCATCTTAATAAAAGACCAGGATAAATATTTTTTAGTTGACCCGATATTTTTTAACTTATGGTTTTTTAAAGATTTTACTCCGTTAAATTTTCCCATCGATGAAATCCCGAAACCTCACTATATTTTGATTACTCATGGCCATTATGACCATCTTGATCTCCGAACTGCCCGTCGGTTTAAAAATTACTCCCATTTTATTACCCCCCTTGGATACCAAGACCTTTTAGTCGGATTTAAACAGATTTCCCTCGATTGGTTTGAAACTTATTCCGAAAACAAATACCGGGAAATTATTCTCCTACCCAGCAATCATTGGACTATGCGCAAGTTTTTCTTTGATTATAACACCTCGCTTTGGGGTTCATTTCTTATTAAAACCCGAAGCGGTCCTACTATCTTTATTTCTGGTGATTGTGCCTATTTTGACCAAATACAAGAAATCGGAAGGGAATTTTCTATTGATTTAGCAATAATCAACTTAGGGGCTTACGAACCACGCTGGCTTATGGCTAAAGTGCATATGAACCCGCCGGAGGTGGTAAAAGCTTTTAAAAAACTTAATGCCCATCATCTTATGGTGGTCCACTGGGGAACTTTTCGGCTGGGTGATGAACCAGTGTACTTTCCTCCCCGGGAAATCAAAAAAGAAATGGAAAATGCGGGAATGCTTAACCGCCTGATTCTGATTCGCCATGGGGAGACCATAAAATATTCAAACGGTCACGCACAAAAAATAAATAGTTAAAATAAAGTTATAGGAAGCAAAAGGAAATAATTAAATTAATACTTGTATTTTATTAAAATAATTATATATTATTCAAAATGATTTTTATGTTCTCCTGGTTATAAATTTCCCCCTTTATTATTTCTAAAGAGGATGTCAAGTTTTTAGTTGAAATTTTTTAGTGGCTCCCATTGCATTAATTCCTCAGGTATTTTTTTAGGCAGCACTTTTTAGTTTCTTCTCATCAGCCTGCTCCGCTTCAATCATTGCTATAACATCGGGTATCGAAGCAAATCCTTTCACTCGCTTGAACCCCTTTTCGCTTTTGCAAGCAAACCGCTGCAAGCCAACGCTGGGACATCCTGCTTCCCCGATACTGTTTGATATTGCCTTCACAATCTCTTACCGTACCAAACATGCTTTCTATCGGATTTGTCGAATGAAGAGTCTTGCGAAGTAAAGCAGATACCTTCAGCCGGTGAAGTGTAAGAATTTCTTCTATCGCTTCCAATAAAGAATCTGCTGCCGACTCGTTGATCCCGCGAAGCCATTGCTCAAACTCTAAAAGCAGCTGTTTGGCATCTTGATACCTTGTTTGCTCTAAAGCTATTCTGAATCATCGGTGTGCTTCTTTTCGATAACGTTTCGCCAAATGCTTTTGGATGTTTCGGTCTTTGTGAATGGTACATCGCTGATGGATAAGTTTTTTGCCAAATCGATCCTTTAATGCTTTTATGATCCCCTTGCCTCCGTCGGTAACCCAGATGATCTTCTTTGAGAGTATCAATCCACGCCTTTCTAAGTCGGATATAAGCTCCTGGCAAACTTCATGGTTTTCCGTGGCCCCTTCCCAAAACCCCAAAACTCTTTTCCTACCAGCTCCATCAATGCCTAATGCAACCATAAAACCAGGGCCTCCTCGGTTGATGGTATCTACAAAAACCGCAAAAGCTTTGAAATCCGATAAATCCCGCTCTTTAAACTCCTGAAGCTTCTTTGTGGTCACCGCAACAATATGTCGGGATACCTGCTTGCCGAAACCCCAAATGCGTTTGCTGCTTCTATTACTGTCTCGTAGTACTTTTGAGATGATATGCCCCGCAATATTTTACCTAAAAGTTCTTCGGAAACCCCCCCCTGGCTCTTTTAGCTTCTGATAGCTCTTTAAAACAATCTCCCCCTTAAGACCACGCAGACGGGGGTGTTCTACCGGAATCTTTTGATCACTCAGATAAATCGATCCTGGCTGACTTCCCCACTTCTGAATCTCTGATGACAATGGGCGATAGTCCGGCCCTGATATTTCTTCGCGCTCTATGTACATCACGGTCTCTGCCATCATTCTCCCTATCTCTATCAAAAACACATCTAACCCCTGCTTACCCTGGGAAATAATCTGATATACTCGATTTAACAGCTCCTGCCTCTCATAAAGTTGCCCAAAAACTCTTCTTGCTTTTTTTCTTTTCTTGGTCTTTAATTTCATAGGTGGCTCCTTTCTTTGTTTAATGTTTTATTGGTGATCCGTGGATTATCCCACGGAGGAGCCACCTTATCAAATTTCAACTAATTTTAGTATATCCTCAATTGGTCTGCTTTTAGGCGGAATCATCCAGGGACAAAAAATCTGGTATAATGCCCGCATCAGTCGAATCACTTCTGACCTCCAGGATTATACGCGAGTCTTTCTTCTCTATTACGACCGTTACGGAATGTATCCCGGAGATGAGGATGACCCCAACTTCCCGCCGGGTGATTCATTTAATGGAAACCACAATAGCCTTATTGACTCCAATGAAGCTGTCAATGTATGGGAAGACCTTTATAATAGCTTAGGGATAGTAAGAAAATCCTCTCCGGTGCGCGGGGGGAGTTATGAATTTGGTTATCGAAACTTTAATGGAGTTAATCGGAATTATATCGCGGTAACTAATATTCCCAATAATCAAGCCCAGGCAATCGACCGCCGGTATGATGACGGAGCAGCAAATACTGGTAATATTCAAGCGAGTGCGGCTTATGATGGCAGTGAAACTCTGATCACCTTATACTGGAGGATTTAAAAAATGAGGCGGGTGAGAAATAAAAAGCCGGGGTTCACTCTCATCGAAATAGCCATTATTCTTGTAATCCTCGGGCTTTTGGCCGGGATGACCATTCCTCTTCTTTCCGAACTTACCAAACACCAGCATTATAAATCAACTCAAAAAGATTTAGATGAGATAAAAACCGCATTAGCTGGTTTTGCTGGAATGTACTGGAGATTACCCTATGCCGACAGTGATAATGATGGATTAGAAAATACCGGCCAGGTTTCCGGTTATCTTCCCTATATCACTTTAGGGTTAGGCGCCGTGGATTCCTGGCGTAATCGTTATTATTATGATGTAAATAGCCGCCTGGTTACCACCACTAACCAATCTACCTTTTGCACTGCTTTACAGAATATCGGAGCAAATGAAAAACCCCGCCTTGCTTTCTCTGCCGGCGGGACGCCTGCTCCTCAGGCGTTGGTAGTAATTTCCCGGGGAGAAAATTCAACTTTAGATGGAGGCAACACCCCTTTTCCCGGAGATCGGGATTATGAATCTCATCCTCCTTCGGATACCTTTGACGATTTAGTAGCGGCTTTTAGCCCCAGCGCTTTTTCCGGTCGGCTCAACTGCAGTGGTGCCGGAGGAGGGGTTACCTGTAACTTCTATACTATATTCAATCGCCGGAATAATGCTATTTCTATTCAGGGAGGAAATTATATTCTTTGTACTACTATTGCCAGTAGAGCATCTTTTACTATCAGTACTGGCGAAACAATTACGATTTATAATAATGCCAACTGTGCCGGTAATGGAGAGACAGTTAATTTCAACAACTGTGCTGCTACCGATAGCGATGGAGACTGTTTAGCAAGGTGGACTACCACTGGACTGGCGGATGAATAATTAAATCAACCGTCTCACTCGTACTGATAGGCAGTCATTTTTTCCGTCCCTGCAATCACCTCTTTGAGCTTTTTTTTGATTTCTTTTCGGTAAGAACTGTTTAACCATTTTTTCCAGTCTTCAATACTTTTCCAGGTACTGATTACCAGGTGGACTGAGGGGTCTTCAATCGAGCGCAAAGTTTCACCAGAGATAAAGCCTTCGGCATACATTGCTTTCCAGCGCAACTCCCGTACAATCTGGTTAAGTTCCTCTTCTTTTCCCTTGCGCGCTTTTCTCTGGATAAGCACTTTTATTGCCATAATACTCCCTCCTTTCCTAATTTGGTTATCTGGTCAGGTTTTTATTTTTATTAAAACTTTTTATAATTTTAACACCCTTTTCCTATTCTGGTCAACGAAAACTTTAGCCGAATTGAGTAAATTCTTTTCTTTTAATTTCGATTTTTTTCCGTTAAAATAATAAAATTTGGAATTAATAAATCGTCGGTCCTAACTTATGGCTCATTTTTTCATCTCACTTTTAACTGATTTCGGTTATCGCGACCACTATGTAGGGGTGATGAAGGGGGTGATTTTTCGAATCAATCCGCAGGTAAAAATTGTTGATATTTCTCATCAAGTTACACCTCACAATATAACTGAGGGAGCATTTCTCCTTTACAATGTGTACTCCTATTTTCCTCCCGGCACGATTTTCGTTGCGGTTGTCGACCCCGGGGTAGGAAGCAAAAGAAAACCAATCTTAGTAAAAACCGAAAACTTTTATTTTGTTGGGCCGGACAATGGGATATTTGGCCTGATTTATGAAGAAATAAAAAACTTCGAGGTGCTTGAACTTAATAATCCTCGTTTCTTCCTTTCCCCGGTTAGCGCTACCTTCCAGGGTCGCGACATTTTTGCGCCAGTGGCAGCCTATCTTTCTTCCGGGGTTTCACCGTTAGAAATGGGGAAAGCAATAAAAAACTTTGTCCGTTTACCCTTTACCCAACCCACTTTTAAGAAAAAAGAAATTCAGGGGAAGGTGATCTATATTGATGGATTTGGCAATCTGGTCACTAATATTAAAGCACCTGATTTTATCCCGTCCGATAAAAAACAATTAAAAATAAAAATTGGCAATAAGATTATTTCCGGCTTAGCAAAAAATTATCAAGAAGTAGAAAAAGGGAGTCTGCTGGCATTGATTGGGAGTTCCAACTTCTTAGAAATTGCGGTAAGTGAAGGAAGTGCACAAAAAAAGTTAAAGGGCAAAGTAGGTGACCCAGTGCAAGTCTTTCTCTCTTAAGATATAAAAAGTATGGAGAAATTTAATTATGTCCGCTGACCAAACCCATCCATCCCCTCCGGAAGATCGTATTAGTAATTTAAGAAGGCTAAAAACGGAAAAATTTAGCCAGTATTTTTTATTGGGCTTGCTGCTCGGAAGCGGGATTGTGTTTTTTATTATGGTTAAAATTTTTATAATACCAATAATACTGGCCGCGGTCTTCGTCACCCTTTTTTATCCTCTTTATGAATGGCTCCTTAAGATTCTTCGCAATCGGAAGTCTTTAAGTTCTCTTTTATGCTGCCTTATCCTTCTTTCCAGCCTCCTTATCCCTTTATCCATCTTAGCCAATTTAGTGGCTAACGAAGCCATTACCTTCTACCAGACCGCCGAGCACAAAGTGGAGGAAATCCTCTTAAAAGGTGAAGGTGATTTTTTTAAAAAGTTTAAAGAACACCCCTGGATCAAAAAACTTCCCCTCAATAAAATTGATTGGCAATCTTCTCTCCGTGAGACCGCTCAAACTTCGGCTAAACTTTTAGCTAAATTGATCAATAAGGCCTCTAAAAGTACCTTTCAGGTCCTGGTTAATTTGTTTCTTACTTTTTTTGCTATGTATTACTTTTTCCGAGACGGAGATAAGCTTATTCAGCGGTTAAGCTATTTAAGTCCTTTAGCCGAAAAATATAAAGAGGCACTGTTTCTCCGGTTTGTGTCCATCTCCCGCGCTACTATAAAAGGGACTTTGCTGGTAGGCCTGATAAAAGGATTCCTCGGTGGACTTACCTTCTATATTTTTGGAATCAGCTCTCCTATTCTGTGGGGGGTAGTAATGGCAGTTCTTTCAATAATCCCTTTGCTGGGAGCGTGGCTGGTAATGTATCCGGCTGCCTTTATTATGATTATAACGGGTCAGGTTCGCGGAGGGATTGCCTTGTTTCTAATTTGCACCGTAATTATAAGCAGTATTGACAATATTCTCCAACCTCGCCTGGTAGCTCGCGGTTCGGGGCTCCATGATCTGATTATTTTTTTTTCTACCCTCGGCGGAATCAGTATGTTTGGGGTGATGGGATTTATTGTTGGCCCAATTATTGCTGCCTTTTTCTTTTCCATCCTTGAGGTATATAGCATTGAATTTAAATCCCAGTTAGAACAAGTCGGGGGTAAATAAAAATGACCCCTTCACCGCTAAATGCCTGGAAAAGATTTAAAGACCTTCTTTGGGCGCTTTACCGGCGCCATACCTGGAACTATTTAGTAATCCATCGGCATAAACTCACCCGCAACCATCCCTCGTTAGTAATACCACTCCTTTGCGGTCCAGCCAAAAAGAAATTGACCTGCCCGCCGGAGCTTAACATAGTACTGGTCAATAACTATCAACATCTCTCTCTTATGGAATTAAGCTTACGTTATGTTGGAATCGAAAATTACACGGTTTTGAAAGTTAATGGTCCCTGGCGCCAATCCTACAAGCTAAAGGCTATATTTGATTATTTAGCCAATAATTCAAAGAAAACTGAATATCTTTTGTATTGTGATAGTAATGATGCGGTGCTTCGGGACAACCCCCAAAAGGCAATCCAGTACCTAAACGAAGAAAATTGTGATTTACTCTTTTCCCGCACCAAATTTAAAGGGGGGTATGAATGTCTCCCCCAGATCAAAGCCTGGGCGGATCAAATCGCCCGGGGAAAAGGGTCTCCCGGCTGGTATCTCAATTCTGGGGTATATATCGGCCGAACCAATTTTTTAAGGCAAATATTAGAAATTGCTTTAAATTATATAACCGAGCAGGATCTTCCGCGGGAAGAATATCGCCAACTCCGGCTAAGTGGCAAATTATGTGAACGATTACCCGAATTTCCCCGTGGTTGTGGAAGTGACCAGGCAATTTTTCGGTTTCTTCATCCCCAATTTTATCCCCGGATTAAGGTAGATTACTCTGGTCGACTTGCTCTCCGATAAATTCTGAGTTTCGGGAAATCAGATGAGGT
>Ga0123519_10014515_pt1 | contig 11184 bp, 11 predicted proteins | sample YelNatPaOPRAMG02_FD_87396 | JGI IMG/M metagenome (GOLD analysis project Ga0123519, IMG submission 87396) | Hot spring microbial communities from Yellowstone National Park - Yellowstone National Park OP-RAMG-02 (version 2) | ecosystem: Environmental > Aquatic > Thermal springs > Hot (42-90C) ... | reverse complement strand
CATACACCGTAGTCCTTCCGTTGGTGGAAGGCCTCGAACCGTCCAAACGCGTCATTCCTAACGTGAAGGTGTCTTCCTCTGAAACAACTATCATAGACGGGACAATACGCAGAGGCCGCCCCGTCGCGCGCCTCGACAAGAAACAATAGCCGGCATTGCGGCGCTTGAAAGGGGCCTCGAATAGGATGGCTTGTTCGTGACTGCCATTCCCGCGAAAGACGCAATCCACAACACGCCTGCAATCCAAATCGGATCAGCTTGACATGCGAGGCGCCATCCTAATTGCGATGCCATGAAATAGGTCGATCTCGGCGCTCAATCTCGATCGGCGTTCTTCTTTCGCCCCCCGAAAAAGATGAGCCCCGCAGCCACTGCAAGGACGACCGCTCCGATGATGGTCTCGATAACCATTCCCTTCAAGAACAGCAAAATGAGTGAAGCTGCAGCCACAAGGACGACAAACGTCGCGAACTCGTTGCTGATAAAAAAATTCTTGAGCATGCAGCAGCAGCCTTTCTTTTACTGGACAAATGATCAGCGGAGCGCCCGCGCGCCGAGTATTTTGGACTGCTTCATAATATGGATGTATGCAGAATAATCAAGATTTTTGAGCGTGTCCAAGGCCTGGGACCACTGCTGTTCAGCGAGGCGGTCGTCTCCCATTTTCTCGAGGACCTGGGCTTTGTTTGCAGTGACTGACGCGGCAGCCCGGTCGTAGTAGGCAAGGGCTTGCGAGAACCTGCCAGCGCGGTCGTACGAGCTCGCAATGGTCAAAAGGGCCTGAAGTTCGCCATTGCTGTCATTCTTGGCTCGAGAATCCCACAACAGTTGAAATGCGCGAACCAGCGCATCTCGATCAATGCCCAAGGCATTGCTGAGCTTTGTCAATCGATCGGTGAGATGTCCATCCGGCTGAACGCCTCGTTTCCGTTGTAAATAAAGAGACCGACAGAGATCCTCCATTGCGTCTGACAAATTTCCAAGGTTTTCTCGAGTCGCAGCGCGAGCCTCGAGCAGAAGGTCTATGCCGTCCGGCATGCCCAGTTTCTCGCGCAGATCGATGGCGGCCGAGTATGCGTGATTCGATTTCTCGAAATTGGCTGTCTCGAAATACCTTCGTCCCAGCCTCGTCAGCACCGGTATCATCTGCTCGGCGTCGTTCTTCTTCTTCAGTTCTCTGAGCAGAATGAGGTCTTGTTGGAGAGAAGGCTCCTTTGGCGCAGGTTTGGTTATTTGCGGCGTAGATGCCGTAATTTTTGGCGGTCGCGTCTCTTGCGCAAGCGCCTTGTGTCTCGCCGCTGGGGGCGCGGGCAGCTCGGCGTGAGCCTTGTCTGGCTTTTTCGTCTGGGCGTCTATGGATGTCTCCTTCTTGGTGGGAGCTGAGCGATTCAACGACGGCGACCCTGCCGCGATCTGACGTCCTGCCTCGCCGAAGTCCTGTGGGCCTTTGGATCCAATTTTCTCTGGCGTCTTGAAGACCAAGGGCGTGTTGTCGCTCGCTTTTGAATGCTCGCTGCGCGGCGTCTCCGGCTTGATTGCCGTTTCCACCGCCTGCGGCTTCTGCGGCGGCCGAGGAGCTTTTGCAAGCGAAGGCTGCGGCGGCTGAGGCGCATTCCCTCTCGTGGATGCGGCGGGCTGCGCGTCCGGCTGTCGTGTTTGAGGTTGCTTGCCGTTGGCGGCTGGCGGCGGGGGCGACGCTTCAGTGTGAGCCTCACGAGCATCCTTTGGAGCTGCGCTTGCTCGGGGGAGTGTCTGTCTCTCCAACGACACCTTTTTACCGGAGGCCATGTCCGCAATCTGTTTGGCAAAAGCCTCGTACCCGAGCGAGGCCGCCATATCTCGAGCCCTCGCATAAAAGGTCGATGCCTTGTCTTTTTCCATAAGATGCTTGCTTGTCTCAGCGAGTTCCAGAAGCGTCAGGATGACTTGATCTTCGGCCTTCAGCGACTCAAACAGCCGTAAGGCATCTCTCAAGTATCTGTCTGCGTGCACATAATCGCCAAGCCTCGAGTGAACACGCGCAATCTCGACATCGCACCAGGCGACGGCAAACACGTTCTTGTTTCTTCGTTCCAGTTGACGGGCATCTTCAAAACGGATCAGGGCCTTGGTCGCGTCCGATTTTGCCATAAAATCCTGCCCTTGCCGATAAATCTCCCGCGCGGGTCCGGAGTATTTTGTCAGCGCCTTGCTGCGGCTGGCTTCGTCGAGGGTCTGATAGGAGTCGATGACGACCGCACCGTCTTGCGTCTTTTTCTGCGGCTGGGCGCCTGCGCCTGGAAAGGGGTGAGCGAGCGCTATTTCCCTGCGTTGAGGCTGGGGCCTTTCTGGCGGCTGAAATGTCTGAGCTATGGATGACGGGGCGGAAGTGGTCTGTATGTTCTGACTCGAAGCTCTTCCATCGGCAGGCCGCTGCCCTTTCTGTATCTCCAACTGATTGATGCGAGACTGAATCATCGCCAGGGCATCAGGATCGTTCAGAAGATTCTTCGCAAGTTGATATGTCCGCAATGCCTTTTCAAGATCGCCTGTCTTCTCTAGGGATTCGGCCATGAATACGAAAGAACGGTGATCCATGGGTTGATACGAGAAAGCCCTGTCAAAATCTTTTATCGCCCCTTGATAATCGCCCTGCTTTGCCTTTGCCAGCCCCATGTTCGTGTATATCCTGGACTGCAATTCCCCATGCTTCAAGGCCTCTGAAAAGTCTGCGATGGCAAGATCGTATTTTCCCTGCTCCAGATAGACGAGTCCCCTGTTGTTCAAAGCATGGGTGTACCCTGGCCTCAACTGGATGGCCTTTGTATAGTCCGCCAAGGCCTTGTCCAGGTCTCCCAGCCGCTTGTAGGCGACTCCCCTGTCGTTATAATAACGCGCCTCGAAACCGTTTAACGCGATGACCTGACTCAACAGCGCTACGGCCTTCTCGGCGTCGCCAGATTTGATGGCCTGCAAACCTTCTGTGTACAGTTGCTGCACTGAATCGCCGGTCGCTGCCAAGACGCTGGACGCGGTCAACAAGACGGAGATGATGAATAATCCTCGCAACAATTTCATAGTCTTTTCCTCAAGTCAGCGCAAACGCAAAAAAACATCGATTTAAGTCCAAGGCCAGGCGCCTGTTCCACAACTCAATCATGGGGCGTTATTTGTTTGTGTGTGCGCCTAGACCGAATTGATTCAAAAGGTCTTTCACAAAAACCGCGGCCTGGTCTAAATAACTCACGCAACGATCTGCAAACGTGGCCTCTTTGATCGCCGCCAGGAGGCTGGCGTCAGCCCTGGTTTGCGCGGCGCTTTGGGAGATCTGCGGCCGAGGAGGAGGGGGTTGTTCATAGCCGGAGGCTAAAGCCTGCCCACAGGCGAGCACCATCACTACGAATGCAACAAAAGCCTTTGCAGTCAACCGCATGACACATCCTCCTTAACCAATGAGAAGATAATACACCTAACGCTTTGATTATATCATAATTCTGTCTATATTGAAAGGGCGACCTCGTGGCACGATTCTCGACGTGGCTGCCCATAAACTCACTGACGCTTGCCGATCAGTAGCGCCGCCGCTGTTGCTTCTCGCCGCGCACGCTTCATGGCTCCTAAGCGTCTGGGCGTGCCGCAGAATTTTGGCATCCTTCGGTCACCTGGCGCATCCAACTCAGTAGCGACGAAAGACCCTAAAGAAGGTGACCGCCATGAAAAGCATGAAAGAAGTGATAAAAGACAAGGAGATCGCACGTTTGATAGACTGGGACCTGCATCCATTCGACGCGGTAACTCGATACCTCGAGTGGGGAACGAATTGGTCTCGTGGATTGAATCATGCGAAATCGTGCAATGAAGCAAGCGCGTACTTCAAGATCAACGCCATAAAGAAGCCAGCAAGGCTCATGTTGGTGAAACAAAGCCACCACGACTACGAAGTGCTCGACGAAATAGAAGCGCCGCAAGATTTGATCGACCAGTCTGTGGAGTATTACGGCTGTAAAAACGCAGCATGTGGGATCACCGAAGACCTCAAGGCATGGTTGAAAGCTCAGGCGTACGGCGCGGCGTGATTAAAGGGAAATCGCATGGAATGTCATTGCAAAGATCATCTGCCAGGGGAGTGGCATTCACACGAGGAATGCGATTGCCATCGCCATCCTTATCCGACCTACATGTTTGTGATTACCAAGGTTGTCGCTGACCATCAGGCCAGCGGCGTCGTGTACATTTCAAAACAGTTCATGGAACTGCTCGAGCTGGCAGAGGGCGATCCTGTAGAGATGCTGACGTCGCCGTCGTGCATCCTGCAAGCAAAGGCTCACCCCAACTCATGGATCGATACGCGCATGATATCCGTGGACCAGGACACCATGGATCGGCTTGGGCTGACCATGTTTGCCCAGGTCAAACTTCGCAAAGCGGTGTGCTGTTCATGTCGGAGCTTAACCCTGCAAGTCCCGGAGGGAGTGAGTTTGGGGCGAGTCCACCTGAGGTCCCTGATTGAAAAACGACACGGGACAGTCCTCCACAACCTCACCACGCTGCACGTCACCACCGAGAGCGGGGAAGACATCCACCTCCCCATCGTGGCGGTTGAACCCCAGGAGGTCTCGAGACTCGTCAGCTCCACGGCCATCAAATTCCTCGACGCACAAGGCCGAGAATACGTGAGTAAGAATGATACTTCGTTTTCCGACGTCGGCGGTCTTGCCGAGGCGATCAAAAAGGTACGGGAAGTAGTCCAACTGCCCTTGAAACATCCCGAGATATTTCGACATCTGGGCATCGATCCACCAAGGGGCGTATTGCTCCATGGGCCGTCTGGGACAGGGAAAACCTTGATCGCCCGAGCAGTGGCAAGCGAGACGGGATGTTACTTCAAAAGCATCATCGGAACCGAAATCATGGATAAATATTACGGCGAGAGCGAGGCAAAACTAAGGGCGGCCTTCGAAGAAGCTCAGCAGAATCGCCCCGCCATTATATTCATCGATGAAATCGATGCGCTCGCGCCGCGTCGCGATGCAACGGAAGGAGAAGTCGAACGCCGGGTAACGGCTCAACTTTTGGCGTTGATGGACGGACTCAAGGACCGCGGCTCTGTCATAGTACTCGCAGCCACCAATCTACCCAACACGCTGGATACTGCGCTGAGGCGGCCAGGGCGATTTGATCGAGAGATACTCATTGGCGTTCCCGATCGGGATGGACGAAGGGAGATTCTGGCCATCCATACACGAGACATGCCGTTGGGACGAGTGGACCTGGACGAGATCGCTGAAAAAACCCACGGGTTCGTCGGCGCAGACTTGAAGGCCCTTTGCAGCGAGGCTTCTTTTCGGGCCCTGCGGAGAGTACTGCCGGGTCTGGAAGACACTGACCAGACGCTCTCCCAGGACTTCCTCGATGCGGTGAAGGTCGAACAGGAAGACTTTGACAGCGCATTGGCAGATATGCGTCCTGCCTCGGGCCGCATCTTCGACGTTGATCTCACGGACTGCGGCTGGGACCATGTCGCAGGCTACGAAAACGAGAAAACATTTCTGAAAGACCTGGTGATATGGCCCCTCAAACACGATCGATTTTTGTCCACCATCGGCGTGAAAAAAGTCACGGGATTGCTTATTACCGGGCCGTCTGGGGTGGGGAAGACATTGATGGCGAGGTCCCTTGCCAAAGAGAGCGGTTTGAATGTCATCGAATTGACAGGAACGGAACTCCTCTCGAAATACATGGGCGAGAGCGAAAAGAATATCAGGGAAATATTTAAGCAGGCGCGGCAAATGGCCCCAACTCTCGTGGTCCTTGACGCAATTGACGCGTTGAACGCGAGTGGATGGTCGGACTCGAAAGTCCTCGAGCGTATTGCCAATCAGCTTGCCAAAGAAATGAGCGCCGCTGTCGCGGGCAAGCCTGTTGTCGTCGTAGCGACTGCACTTTCTTCGCAGCAGGTACCCGCCGTATTGCGCGCTACCGGAAAGTTTTCCCACGAGCTTAGGCTCAAACCGCCGACTGATTCAGACAGAATGGAAATGCTCAAAATGTGGTTAAATACGCCCAAAATTAAGTTCAGCGGCGATTTGGAAGCAGCGCGCCGCGCATCCGAGGGGTTTACAGGAGGTGAAATAAAAGACATCTGCAACAGGGCGGTGCTCGATGCAGCGCGAAAGGTGATCGAGACGCATAACGCAGCGCCAGAGGTTATTCACGTATCTGTCGATAACGTGCTGAAGATGATGGACCTGTGGCGATTGAACGAAAGAAGAGACAGCTTGAGCGACTGAGCTGTCGCCGGTGACGTGAACGTCGAAGGATAAAGGTGATCAAAAGATCATGAGAAATCTTTCGTCGGAAGTCGAATGTTTTTGTAGGAAAAACAGGCGTGTGATATGCTAACAAGATTTACAACCAATGATTGATTGGGAAAGGTGTACCGAAAGGAGCAGACAACATGAGAGAAAAAATCCAGGCAGCCCTCGACACAGTAAGGCCCCAGCTCCAAGCTGACGGCGGCGACGCAGAAATCGTAGATGTCACAGAGGATGGGATCGTCAAACTTCGGCTGAAAGGCGCATGTGGTGGATGTCCGATGAGTCAGATGACCCTCAAAATGGGCATCGAGCGCATTCTGAAAGAGATGGTTCCGTCAGTGAAGAGTGTCGAGGCTGTGTAAGCGCATCTTCATACGAGCTCACGAGAAGCGGCTGCAGAACTCACAAGAGCCGCCAGACGTCGGGCGGTCACGCGCGGTCTGGGGAGGTGAGTTCCGCAGCTTCTTTGGGTTTACGAGCAGTTCATCGACAAAACCTTCGCGTCGGTTCCCCAAACCTTGACACTCTCCCTCGCTTGGAAGTAAGGTTCATACTATTCCGCTTTCTCGGTGAGTAGCGATTGTATTCCCGATAGCAAGTCAAAACCATTGAATGAAGGGAGCTGTGCCGATGGCTTATGTGATCATAGCTGAGGAGTGCAAAGGGTGCCAGACCTGCGCCCGCGCGTGCCCCACTCGTGCTTCAACCGGTGAAAAGAAAAAACCTCATAGCATCGACGCGAGTCGGTGCATCGAGTGCGGGGTATGCGCCCGAGGCTGCCCCTACGGTGCAATAAGAGACCCCAAGGGCAACAAGCCCCCACGAATAAAAAGATCCGATTGGCCAAAGCCGTATGTTTGGAAGGAGGACTGCGTCGGCTGCGAAGTGTGCGTTGCCGTATGCCCCTTCCAAGCCCTTACTATGTTTGAGATCGATGGCGAGAGTATTGCGGGCCTCTATGACAGCAAAGCCTGTGTTGGATGCGGCATGTGTGAACAAGCCTGTCCATCTCACGCCATCCAGTTGGTTTGGCCCGAACCGGCCCGCATGAGTGCGTGAAGTCGGCGTCAGCGCCGGCCATAAGGCCCCGAGGTGAATCGATAACCATCAACAACCTGATCGAAGAAAGACGAGACGAATGCAGATCAACATTGACAAAAACCTGGTTGAATTTACACCCGAAAATCCAGACGAGACCGCAAAGCTCGAAACACTGTGGCGCCTTATGGTCGATTGCGCTCGATTCAACAAGAAAATGGTCCCCGTTGGAGAATACATTCCGACGAAACACAACATGGCCCGATTCGCTATCGAGGGTATTCAGGCGCAAGGCGCCCTCGAATTTCCCGACGTGAGAGTCGATCATGATTGTCGATGCTATTGTCAGACGTGCAACAAGTATGTCTTGCTCAAAAAAGGCGACAGAATTCCTCCCTGCTGTGGGAAGTTGATGGAGGTCATGGACTAGGGGATCCGTTGGTCTCTACCCCCAGAGGCTTCCAAAGGTTGAGAGGCTGATCGCGCCAGCGACAGGGCCGTGGGCGCCCTGTCACTGACGCGCGGCGGGGTTGCATGCCCAAAATCGTGTGTGAAAGGGCAGGAAAAGGTCGAGCAAACAACAGGTTTTACACTACTTGTAGAAATTTGTATCGAAATGGCGGCCTCGTCTTTGAATTCGTAGGTGCTTTTGAGAAGCAACACATACCACCGATCAGCTTGGCAATGTTCGTCGATGGTGTGATTGCCATGCGTGCAGGACAGCGCCGTCGCGCCATAATCATCGGCGCCCTCTGTTTGATGTTGGCGGCGCCGTTGTGGACGTTTTTTTCGACTGCCCACGCCTCACACGCGCAAGAAACGGGGTACAAGAAATACGTCGATCCAAGAGGCAGGTTCTCTTTTGACTATCCTGCATCCATGCGTCGCGACCAAACCGCGGCTGATGAAGTGAAATTCTCCCATCCCTCAGCGTCTTTGCGCATTGCCGTTTTCGTCGAATCTCGTCAAGACAAAAAGCCGGTCGATTCGCAAGCCCTCATGGAATCGGTTAAGAAAAATCTCTCGCAAGTATCAAAGGATGCTGCTATCCTCGAGCAGGGGCAATTGCCGGAGTTGCCTGGCGCCCAGGGATATCTCGTGTGCACGTTCAAAGACAAAAACGGCCGCAAGGTCATGCAATTGGTGCAGTATTACGTCGCTGCGGACAAAATGTTCCAGATGATCATTTCCGACCGTCCCCAGGGGTTTTTGAATGTCGAAAAGGTTATTAGGCATATCCACCGTTCCCTGAAAATTCTGAAACCGTCCCTTGATTGAGCCGCTGGATCTAATTCATCAACTTGAGACTCGATGGGGCGCGAGGGATATGTATTCATTCTCAAAAGTTGTGGCGAGATTGCCTCGCTTCCCTCGCAATGGCGCAAGAGGGCCTTTTGTCATTTGGAGGCGCGGACTCCGCACGAACGTAAAGCGCAACGACTGAGAAATCCTTGTCTTTGCGTCAAGGTTTCCAGCCGCCCTCGAAATGACGGAAAGAACAGTAGCCAATGTCAAAATGGGTACGCAGTGAGTTCGAAGCCGGCCAAGGGGACAAAGCGTGAGCCGCCTGCTAAACCTATAATATGTATGTTGCGCCCTCTTCGCGGACGCGACTAGCAAAAGCTGCCGGGCTGCCGCCAATCGGCATCGGGCGCCCATCGAGATGGAGTAGAGATTAGCCAATGGGCATATTCAAACTCGTATCTGATTTTGAGCCGCGGGGCGATCAGCCCAAGGCCATCGATACGCTTGTGGAAAACGTGAAACGCGGGGTGAAACACCAAACCCTGCTGGGCGTCACCGGATCAGGCAAGACGTACACCATGGCCAATGTCATCGCTCAGACCGAAAAGACCACGTTGGTCTTGGCCCCCAACAAGACGCTTGCCGCGCAGTTATTCAACGAATTCAAGGCGTTGTTCCCAGAAAATGCAGTAGAATATTTCGTTTCCTATTACGATTACTATCAGCCCGAGGCATACATCCCCCAAACGGATACCTACATCGAAAAGGATTCCAGCATCAACGAAGCGATCGACAAAATGAGGCATTCAGCCACAAGGTCTCTTTTGGAACGCAAAGACGTCATCATCGTTGCATCGGTCTCATGTATTTATGGCCTGGGCTCCCCGGAAGCCTACCAAAACATGCTCGTTCATCTCATTCAGAAACAAGAATCTGACAGAGATCAGGTGCTTCGTAAATTGGTCGAAATCCAGTACGAGCGAAACGACTATGATTTTCACCGGGGGACGTTTAGAGTAAGGGGCGACATTCTAGAGATATTCCCGGCGTACGAAGAAACCGTGGCCATCCGCATCGAATTCTTTGGCGATGAGGTTGATGGGATTTATGAGATCGATCCTCTTCGGGGGAAGGTTCTGCGATCCCTCGATCGTGTGGCAATCTATCCTGCGAGCCACTATGTGACCGAGCGGTCTCGGCTGTTGGCGTCAGTGGACAATATCCTCGAGGAAATGAAACAGCGCGTCGAATACTTTAGGTCCCAGAACCGCTTCATCGAAGCACAGCGCATCGAAGAGCGAACGAGGTTCGATGTCGAAATGCTCAAAGAGATGGGCTACTGCAGCGGCATCGAAAATTATTCACGCTACCTCACAGGACGAAATCCCGGCGAGCCTCCACCAACGCTCTTGGAATATTTTCCCAAAGATTCGCTCTTTCTCATTGACGAATCCCACGTGAGCATGCCACAGCTCGGCGGGATGTTCAGGGGCGATCGCGCACGAAAGGAGACTCTCGTGGAATTCGGTTTTCGCCTCCCTAGCGCATTGGACAACAGACCATTGCGATTCGAGGAGTTTGAGGCGCTGGTCAACCAAGTGATTTACGTGTCTGCCACCCCAGGCCCCTATGAACTAAAAATGTCAGGCCCGCACGTCATAGAACAGGTAATACGGCCCACAGGGTTGATGGACCCAGTCATAGAAATACGGCCTGCGAGCGGCCAAGTGGACGATCTCCTCAACGAGATTGGGCGAAGGGTAAGCCATGGCCAAAGGGTCCTCGTCACGACATTGACCAAAAAGATGGCCGAAGACCTCACGGAATACTACGCCAGTCTCGGGGTCAAGGTGCGATATTTACATTCAGAAATCCAGACCATACAGAGGATGGAGATCATCAGAGACTTGCGCCGAGGTGAATTCGATGTGCTGGTGGGCATAAACCTCCTGAGAGAAGGCCTTGACATACCGGAAGTCTCCCTGGTGGCTGTCTTGGACGCAGATAAAGAGGGCTTTTTGAGGTCCGAACGGTCTCTCATTCAGACTGCAGGCAGGGCTGCTCGTAACGTGGATGGGACAGTCATATTATATGCGGATCACGTCACTGACTCGATGCAGAAAGCCATTGACGAGACCAACAGAAGACGGGAACTCCAACTCGCCTTTAACGTGGAACATGGCATCACCCCTGAAACCATCCGCAAGGACATCACGGACATATTGTCCTCGTTGGCCGAGAAAGACTACGTCACGGTCGATCTGTCACGAGCCTCTTCCGAGCCTGATGTGAAACCTGAAGACATCCCTCGATTGATCGAAGACCTGACGAAAGAGATGTTCCAAGCAGCACACAATCTCGAGTTTGAAAAGGCGGCTCAACTGAGGGACCGCATCCGGGAGCTGGAGAAGCAGGTACTCTACTACGCCTGAATGCCCACTTTAATGAGTAGATGACTTTTTTCTGGTTTCCCAAATTTATTTGTGACATAGATGAACCTCGCCTCTCGAAACCATTCATAAAAAGTTCAGATATCAGGAGCTGAGAGAATATGCACGTGGGAGTAATCGGAGCTGGGTATGTGGGGCTGGTCACGGGCGCATGT
>Ga0123519_10014514_pt1 | contig 11184 bp, 6 predicted proteins | sample YelNatPaOPRAMG02_FD_87396 | JGI IMG/M metagenome (GOLD analysis project Ga0123519, IMG submission 87396) | Hot spring microbial communities from Yellowstone National Park - Yellowstone National Park OP-RAMG-02 (version 2) | ecosystem: Environmental > Aquatic > Thermal springs > Hot (42-90C) ... | reverse complement strand
TTTTTTAGTTAAAGCGCTTTGATAAAATTTAAAATAAGCTAATTATTTTAACGAAGCACTGGGAAGGGGCCGATGGCCCAGCTCAGCCGGCCTTTAATCAACGCCTTACCTTGCAGAATCTGACCGGAAGCTTCCAGGACGACCACATATTCGCCTGGCTCGACCAGCTCTGTCAGCCGGCCGCGGCCTGGCCGCGAACCTATCCCCGGGGCCTCACCCTGAGGTCGCTCAGCTCTCATATCCCAGCGCACTCGGTTAATCCCTGCCTCTGCCGGCCCTTCGAGTTCGCGGAGGACATTTCCATAAGGGTCCTTGATAATAATCTTTACCTTTTGGCCTAAGGCCCTTTTAAGATAATAATTAATGGTGACCGCATTCGGCTCGTTGGGGGTTACCAGCACCCGGTCGCCATAAAGTTGATAATTTCCCCAATTTCGCGTTATCCGCTGCCTGACCGGCTCGAGAGAAAAAAGATGAACATCTTTTTCCACAACCTCAGCTGTCAATTCCTGGAGGGCCGAAATGTCGGTGATGTAAAGGCCTCGGCCATAAGTGGCTACAACCAAATCATTTTCTCGCGGGTGAACGAGGAGGTCGCTGACCCGGGCGGTGGGCAAGTTGCTCTTAAAGCGCACCCAATTATCTCCACCATTCAGGGAAACATAAACGCCGCCATCGGTGCCGACAAAAAGCAGGTTAGGATTTTTCCTGTCTTCAAAAATGACGTTAACCGAGCGCTCCGGAAGCCCTTGAGTAATTGCCTTCCAGGTTGTGCCGTAATCTTCGGTTTTGAAAACATAGGGTCGAAAATCTTCGTGGCGCAGGCCAGTTTTGGTCACATAGGCTCGCCCCTCTTTATGGAAGGAAGCCAGAACCCGGCTAACCCATCTTTCATCAGGAGCACCGGCTTTAATCAAATTGGCCGAGACATCAGTCCAACTGACTCCGCCATTCTGGGTCACCCAAACCTTGCCGTCATCGGTTCCCACCCAAATAAGTCCTGGTTTAAGTGGCGATTCCGAAATGGTGGTGATCGTGCAATAAGTGACACTGCCGCGGCCCGCGGTTTTTTTCGGGTCATTCCGAGTTAAGTCTGGGCTGATTTCTTGCCAGTGGTCCCCGCGGTCCAGAGAGCGGAGTAAGACCTCCGCGCCGGTGTAAAGAATCTGGCTGTTGTGGGGCGAGATAATCAGAGGCGGGGTCCAGTTCCAGCGGTAGGCCGGTTTCCCCGGTTCACGCCGCGGCACGATCGACGTCATCAGGCCGAGTTTCTGGTCTACTCGACTATGGCCACCAAACTGAAAGGTATTATAGACCCAGCGGCTATCATTCGGGTCGACCTGGTTATACATGCCATCCTGAGTCCCCACTGTTACCCAGTCTTCGAGGCTGACATAGCCTGAGGGGCCGTTGGAGGGCCCTTTCCAGGAATCATGGTCCTGCATGCCGCCATAAACGTTGTACGGCTCTTCCATGTCCACGGCGATGGCATAGAATTCACCCAAGGGCAGGTTATGAAAATGGTCGCAGGTTTGGCCGCCGTCGTAGCTTATGTGGACTCCGCCGTCGCTCCCCAGGAAAATACGGTCAGAATTCTCCGGGTCTATCCAGATAGTCCTGACGTCCCCAAACATGCGCGGAAAAAGAGTTGGCGGCCAATCCAGGTCACGCCAGGTACGGCCGCCGTCAAAAGAATGAGCCACTGAGACGCTGGTCACATAAATTTTCTGGTCGTCATTCGGGTCGATACGCAGCTGATTAAAGGAATAGGGCGCTTTGCCGCCGATATTATCCTGCGGCGCATTCATCTTGTGCCAGGTTTCGCCGCCGTCGTCACTGCGATAAACCTCTCCGCCAATTGGCCGGGGCTGAGGCGGAACCCCTCGCCTCTTATCCTGAGCTTCTTCCTCCGCCGTGGCCGGCCTCAGGTTGGCGTTCTCGACAATGGCATAAAGCACGGCTGGATTACGGCGATAAATATCAAGGCCTATCCGGCCAATCTTTCCCGAGGGGAGGCCATTGGTCAGGCGCTTCCAAGTTTGGCCGGCATCAATCGTCTTATAAATGCCGCTCTCCGGGCCGCCCTCCTCAAAAGTCCAGGGAAAACGATATTTCTCGTAGGTGGCGGCATAAAGAATGTTCGGGTTTTGCCGGTTCATAACCAAGTCGATAACACCCACCTTGTCGTTGATATAAAGCACTTTCGACCAAGTCTGGCCGCCGTCGGTCGTTTTGAAAACACCCCGCTCTGGGTTCGGGCCAAAGAGGTGACCCATGGCGGCGACATAGACGATGTCAGGATTTTCAGGATGAATAACGATGCGGGCAATATGATGCGTCTCTTCCAGGCCTAAATGTTTCCAGGTTTGGCCGCCATCAAGGCTTTTATAGACCCCATTGCCTCGATATGTACTCCGGGTGCAATAGGCTTCGCCGGTGCCAACATAAACAATCTCGGGAGCCGAGGGAGCCAAAGCAATGGCCCCGATAGATAGATATTCCTGGTCATCAAAGACAGGAAAAAAGGTCGTCCCGTTATTAGTCGTCTTCCACACTCCACCGTTTCTTGTCCCCACATAAAAAGTATAAAGATGCTCTTTGGCTGGCTTTTCCGGCACGGCAAAATCAGTCACCCACGAGCCACAACGATAAGGACCAAGCGAGCGAAATTCAAAGGCTTTGAAGAAGGATTCATCGAGTCGCAGCGAAGCGGGTGCCGGGAGGTCTGGCTTCTTTGTTTGCGGCCCGTCTTTGGCCGGGGAAGCAAAAATTCGCGGACAAAAGATAAAACTAAAACAAAGAAGAGAGAAGAAGAGAAGAAAAAAAGGCTCAATTAAAGGGGAAAAAAGAGAGCCTTCTCTGTACCTGAAGAACCTTGGTTTTTGGGTATTAGGGGTTTTAGACCTCATTATTCCCTCCTAAATGATAATATTATTTCAAAGCTCAGCTTATTCTAATTGAACTTGATTCAGGCAAACAAGCTTTTTCCGCATTTTTTCTTTGAGATTCTCTTGGACCTTGAAGAGGTTAGAACTAAGGACGGTGGGAATGGCTTGCTCCTACCTTTTCACCGACGGAGGACCATCCGGCTGGCATCATGGTTAGGATTAAAGATGGCGGGAATGGCCTCGCTCCTATTCCGGTTTTAGACGGCGTTTGGTCTTTGACTTTCTCCGCATGCTGGAACTCGCCTCCCTACGTAAGGGCGTATTCTGGGATTCCTTTGTCCTCACTTTTGGCCTCTCCGGTCATCCCGTTTAGGCTCAAAATGGCTCAACGCTCGAGGTTCGCTCGAAGGCCGATTCAGAAGGTAAACCATCCATGGTCGCCTCGGCCAGCGCCAGCTTATCTTTCAACCTCGCCTTAACATAGGGAGGAAGCAAGAAAATTGGGTAAATAGCAAACGCCACCATTTTTTCAATAAAATGGGCGAATATGTAAAGTGGCACCATTTAAAATTAATAGGAAAGACGCCACCATTTTTTAAGGAGAAAATTGAGTAAATAGGTAAGGTGGCACCAATTTTATGTCTTTCAACCCCGCCTAAAAAGAGAGAAGAAGCCAAGATTAAAAAATTAGGTGGAAATGGGTGATTTAATAAGATGAGTGAATATGTAAAGTAACACCGTTCTAAGAAGTGGCCCCATTTTAGGTGAATAGGTAAAAATTAGGTGTATAGGTAAAGGGGCACCAATTTTGATGGCAGGAAAAAGCCGATTCAGGAGACACGCTGAATAATGAGGTTAGCCAGACCATGCTCTTCAATTTCGCGCAGGTATTTTTGAACAATTTGCGATTTTTTCTTATCTAACTCTTTCCAGTCCATTTTTAGAATTGTCTCTTCGCCATACTCTTGGAGGAGGTCGCGTTCCGCCAACCGTATTACGAGCTGGTCCCAAAAAGTTGCCTCCTCATAGCGAGAGATTAGCTCTTCCATGGCCTCGTCAAGCTCGTTTGACGGAAAATACTCCCCCTCCGCTTCGTCAAATTCGACCCATTTCTTAGCTCCAAAGGCAGGAGCATAAGAATAAATATAAGCGGCCAAAGCATCGTATTCCTCTAAATTGCCCTCTTCTTCTTGGGCTCCCTCCACAACCCATTGACCGAGGTAAACCAGCTTGAGCAGAAGTTCAAATTGGGCGGGCGACAACCGAATTTCCATGTTCGCTCACTCCTTTCGGGCCAAAATCTCCAAACATTGAATATAGCCCAACCCCTACCTTAAAACAAGGCACGGTGAAAACATGAATTGCCCAGCTCAGTTAACCCTTAAGGATTAGCTTCGGCCATCGCGGACTTATCCTTTAAAGCGTTCTAAACAAAATGGTGAAACGGCGGCGCCAAAAAATGCCTTACGGCCAAAAAAAATAGGAAATAACCGGGGGCATCTCCATCGGCGCGAAGAAACTTAGCGAAGGCCCGATAGTCAACGGCCGGGAAAAATTTTATTCGCAAGTTGCTCTAAAGGGCCCTAAATAAGTCATTAATTGAGGGGAAAATGATTGCCTAAATAATCAAAATAGTGCTTAAATAAATAGAGGAAAATGAATAAAAAAAGAAGTGAATTATTGATGTTACAAATTATTTATGGTTTAAAATAAGAGCCGGAATTGAATTTAAAAAAAAGCATGGCTGAGTTAAATTAGCGAGAAGCCGGAGGTTGATTTTGAAATCAGTATTAACCCTGTCCAGGAGGCAGTTCTTAGCCCGGTTTATAAGGCCTGGCCTTTTAGCTTGTCTTCTTCTTTCTCTTTGGCCCGCCGCCTTTCTTTTTCCCCAGGTCTCTTCAAAAGCGGACAAGCCTAATCTTCAAAGCCCAGCCGAAGATTTAGATACGCGGGTTAAAAGATTCTTGGAGAGCCAACGTTATGCCTGGCGCGACATGAATATCAGCGAAGCCGATGGCCGGGTCCTCTATGACCTGGTCATTAAAAATAAATATACTAAGGCTCTCGAAATTGGGACCTCCACCGGTCATTCCGCTATCTGGATTGCCTGGGCCCTGAGTAAGACGGGCGGCAAGCTCATTACCATCGAGATTGACGAAAGGCGTTATCGTCAAGCCCTCCGCAACTTTGAAGCCGCGGGGCTCAGCCCCTGGATCGAAGCCATTCTTGGCGATGCTCATGAAGTGGTGCCCAAGCTTCCCGGTCCCTTCGATTTTGTCTTTTGTGATGCTGATAAAGAATGGTACAAAAATTATCTGATAGCCGTTCTTCCCAAGCTGGTTGTCGGCGGCTGTTTTACCGCCCATAATGTTTCCGGAACCAGAATGTGGGGTATCAGGGAATTTCTGGATTATCTTTATAGCCTTCCTTATATGGAAACAACCATCGACCGCTCCAGCTGGTCCGGAATTTCCATCAGCTACAAGCGCCAGGAAAAATAAAGCCCTCCCCGGCTGGCCATCGGGCTTTTATAATAAATTCCCCTCTTTAAGCAATCAAAAATCCTGGCCTCTACGCCAAAAGCGCGATGTTTAATCAGGCGTCCGTCGGCTCTATTAATTCAAAATTAAGAGGAGGTAAGATTTAAAGGCAGCGATAAAGGCCTTTTTAAATTAAGCGAGGATTTGTTCTTCTTTTAAATTTTAAAACAGGACCAACGTAAGGGTCTATAAAATGTCATTTTCTCAAGTATAACTTGTTTGGGGATATCGGGAGCGCCGCCCAAGGTATGGCTTTATAAAAACTCATTTTGCTCCAAGAGAGGTTCGTTACCAGGCAAAAAATGCTTGGTTATTCATGATAAAAATTCGTAGACACACCATACTTTTTAAGGATGAGCCAACTACTATTTGCAATCTTTGGGAAGAAGATTCATAATAGCTCCGTCTTAATAAGGGATGTCTTTTTATGAAGTTCTTCTCATCCCAATCTTCTGAAAGGAGGTTTTAAGTGAGAGGGTTTAAACGTCGAGGTCTATTTGCGTTAGCTCTACTGCTTTTTGTCTGGTTGGTCATGACCGGCGCCGGCCCCGCTCAAAAGGCGCCAGCCAAAGCGCCGGCCACACCCGCCTCTGTCTTGGCTAAACCAGACCCTCAGTTGTTCGCTGGCCTCCGCGCCCGGTCCATAGGTCCCGCCAATATGAGCGGCCGCATTTCAGCCCTTGATGCTGTCTGCTCTGACCCGAAGGTCATTTATATTGGCGCGGCTTCTGGCGGGGTGTGGAAATCGGAGGACGGCGGAATAAGCTGGCAGCCAATCTTTGACGACCAGCCCGACCATTCTATTGGCGCCATTGCTGTGGACCAAGCCAACCCCAGCATTGTCTGGGTAGGGACGGGCGAGCCCTTTGTCCGCAACTCCGTCAGCATTGGCCGGGGAGTCTATGTCTCGAGAGATGCCGGAAAAACCTGGCAACGCGTCGGTTTGGAAAAAACCGAAAAAATTTCCGATATCCTCGTCCACCCCAACGATTCCAATACAGTCTATGTGGGCGCTCTTGGGGCTACCTGGGGCGATAGCTCGGAGCGCGGGGTTTATAAAACCACGGACGGCGGCCGCACCTGGAAGAAGATTCTTTATGTCAACGAGAAAACCGGCGTGGCGGATATGGCCATGGACCCGTCGAATCCCAACAAGATTTTTGTCGCCATGTGGGAGCACCGACGCTGGCCCTGGTTCTTCAAGAGCGGTGGTCCGGGAAGCGGACTTTATGTCACCATTGACGGCGGCGAAACTTGGAAAAAACTGACTGATAAGGAAGGGTTACCCAAGGGAGACCTGGGACGCATAGCCATCGCCGTCGCTCCCAGTCGGCCTCAGGTGGTTTATGCGCTGGTTGAGGCAGAGAAAAACTGCCTACTCCGCTCCAACGACGGCGGAGCAACCTGGTCAGTGGTCAACGACGAAAGCGGTATCCACAACCGTCCTTTCTATTACAGCCGCATCTATGTGAACCCGGTGAATGAAAATATCCTTTATATCATGGGGTCTCAGCTTCGGGTGAGTGAGGACGGCGGCCGAACCGTTCGCTCCCTTTTCCGCGGCAATCAAGCCCACTCTGACCACCATGTCATGTGGATACATCCTAACGGCGAAATGATGATTGTGGGCAATGACGGTGGCGCAGTCATAAGCTATAACCGCGGGAATAACTGGCGCTATTGCGAAAACATCCCTGTGGGTCAGTTCTACCACATCGCCTACGACATGGAAGTCCCCTATAACGTTTATGGCGGTCTTCAGGATAACGGTTCCTGGCGAGGCGCGGCTTATTCTTTAACCGACCGCGGGGTAATGATGTATCACTGGATTACTGTCGGTGGCGGCGACGGCTTTGATGTCCAGCCGGACCCGGAAGATTCAAAATGCGGTTATGGCATGTCGCAGGGCGGAAGCCTTTATTATTACGATGTGCGAACCGGCACCAGCCGGCCCTGCGTGCCAACCGAATCGGATGTGAAGCACCGCTATAACTGGAATGCCGGGTTAGCCATCGACCCCTTTGACCCCAAGACTGTTTACTACGGCAGCCAATTCCTCCATCGCAGCCGCGATAAGGGACGGAGCTGGGAAATTATCAGCCCTGACCTAACAACCAATGACCCGGAAAAACAAAAACAAAATGAAAGCGGCGGCCTGACTTTGGACGTAACGAGCGCGGAGAATCATTGCACGATTCTTTCCATCGCTCCCAGCCCCAAACAGCCAGGGGTAATCTGGGTGGGGACTGATGATGGCAATGTCCAGCTCACCCGTGACGGTGGTAAGACTTGGGAGTTGGTTTCGAAAAATTTCACCAGCGGCAAGACAGCTTTAGCTCCTGCCGGAGCCACTGTTCCTCATATCAAGGCTTCCCGCCATGATGTCGCCACGGCTTATGTCGCCTATGACGACCATCAACGCTCCAACTTCACTCCCTATCTCTTAGTGACGCGCGATTTCGGTAAAACCTGGAAAAACTTAGCCACCAGCGAGATTGACGGGTGGTGCAAGGCTATCGAGGAAGACCCAGTCAACCCTAACCTGCTTTTCTTAGGCACTGAATTTGGTCTTTATGTCAGCTTTAATGGCGGCCAGAACTGGATGAAGTGGACCCATGGCCTGCCGACCGTGCCGGTTTTTGACCTGGCGGTTCATCCCCGCGAAAATGATTTGCTCATCGCCACCCACGGCCGCTCCATTTATATTATCGATGACATCACGCCGCTTCGTCTATTCAGCGAAGAAATCGCCAAAAAGAAAATTCACCTCTTCCCCGTTGCGGAAGCCAACCAATGGCAGAGTGGCCGGATGAGCTCCTATCAGACAATGGGCGATGCGGAATTTTCTGGGGAGAACAAGAACCTTAACGCTTGTCTTACTTATTTTTTGAATCCGGTTGAGCGGAAACCAGAAGAGAAAGCGGCCGAACAGGCGCAGATGGAACAGGCTCGACAGCAGATGCTCGAGAGAGCCCGACAGATGGGTTTTGCCGGAATGATCGGCGCCGGCCAATTCCCCTTCGGTCAAAGAGCGGGAGCGGCCACCTCCACCAGAGTCTCGATTACTTTCGAGGATGCCTCAGGAAAAGTTGTGGCCCGCATGAACGGCACCGAAAATAAGGGAATTAACCGCGTTTACTGGAACATGATGGAATCAGCTCCAGGAGAGGAAGCGGGCCAAGCAGCGATGGCTTTTGGCTTCGGTCGAGGCGCTGGCGGAATAGCTGTTCTTCCCGGAACCTATACTGTAAAGATTCGCTATGAAGGGGAGGAAGTCAGCCAGAAATTCGAAGTCAAGCCGGACCCAAGGTACAAAGTGGATATGGCTGTTCTCCGGAAAAACTATGAAATGGCCAAGCAGGCCCAGGAGCTAACCAGGATAGTCCAGAGTGCTCAGCGCCAAATTCAGGACACCCAGCGGGCCCTTCAGACTGTGCGGGATAATGCCCGTTTCAACCGGTCGGCCAAGATGAAGGAAGTCCTGGAAGCGGCCAAATCTCTGGAAGATAAGCTCAAGAACCTGAGCGAAATCCTTAACCCGACGCCTCGAGGCCAAGGTTCTGGTAGCCGTGAGGACAGCTTGATGGCCCAGGTGACTTCAGCTGTTGGCGGGATTAGCCGAGCTGGCTATGAACCTGTTACTCAAGCCGCCATGGTGCGCTATGAGAAAGCCAAGGCAGCGCTGGAAAAGTTCCTGGTCCAGTTCAACGAAGTCTTCGAGAAAGACGTGGAGAACTTCAAGAAGTTGCTCCAGGAAGCCAACTTCACCCTTTTCGCTCCCTTCACTCCCCTCAAGGTGAAGTAACCTACTGAAATAAAATAGACAATTACTCATGAGGAAAGGGGGACGTTAGTCCCCCTTTTTTTTATTTATTCGCAGAAACGCCTGCTGAGCCAGCTCATATGAAAAGTAGGTTCTTACAAAGTAATTCTTACAGAGTCACAGATCAAAATAAAATCAGAGATGAGAGTAACAGCGGTTTGAATTTCATATCATGGGAATCACAATAGGATAATAACGATTTTTTACACTTATTTATTTAAAAATTACCTTAAATTACCTTTTTTTAAATTAAAAACCACCAAACTCATTACAGAAGAGCTTAATATTCTTCCCAGCTTTAAATAGTTTTCGGTTTTTATATTTGCCTCTATGCTGAGCCGATGTGTGCTTCTGCTTTTCGCTTACTGGAAGCGATTTCTGGCCAAAGCATGTGACCAAGAAGTAATCTGAGTAAGTCCTTCACAGGAACCAGGGCCAAAAAAGGAGCCGCTCTATAGCTACAGGTCGAGCGAAGTTAAGATAGAAAAATAAAAAGCCCAGATAAAATTAAGAGGCGACGCGGCCGATGTCTTTCGTCTTCGCCAGGAGCCATTTCCAAGCTGGCACAAACTTTATTTTTTTCTTATCTATTACCTCTTCGCCTTCATAGTCCATGGTTACGATGGTTAAATCGCGGCCCTTTATCTTCTGAGCCGCAACCAAGAGCGGCTTTATTTCCCTTTCCTTTACCCCTGGCCCAGCAAGCTCCGCACATACTTGAATCAGCTCGCTTACTTGCCTCCTTTCTGTCACCACGAAGTCAACCTCGCCTTTCTTTGAATCTTTCCAAAAAAAGACATCAAGCCACGGATTTTTTGCCTTCGCCTGCATCAGACCAAGAAACACCAGATTCTCGAGGCTTTTTCCTAAGTCCTGGCTGTAGCTGTGGCCGAAGACTTGCCGCAAGCCCAGGTCCACTATGTAGCCTTTACGCGGGCTGAGAGCCTGTTCTTTAAGCGAAAAAGAAAATTTCTTCAGCAGGAAAAAAAGTCGCGCATCTTCCAAATAGTCCAGGTAGTGGATCAGCGTCCTTTTAGTAATAGGATAAGCTTGCTTAATCCAGCGGAAAAAGGCGCTTACCGAAAAAAGCGAAGAAATATTCGTCGCCAGATATTTCACCAGCTCTCTCAAAACAGCTTGATTTCTAATTTCATAACGTTCCACCAGGTCCTTCAAGAACATCGATTCCACATAACTCTTTAATATTCTCCATTTAAGCTCATCAGATTCAGCCAGGACCACTTCAGGAAAACCGCCGTAATTCAAGTATTCTTCAAAGGCTTTCATAATCGAAAAGCGAGCTTTTGAGTATAACGCCATTTCATTTATCTCAATTCTTTTGGCGCGCAAGATTTCAGCGAAGGAAAACGGGAACAGTTCGAAAGTCAAGGCCCGTCCTCGAAGCTGGGTAGCAATATCATAGCTAAGGAGCTTGGATGAAGAGCCAGTTATAAAGACAAAGAATTTCCCCGTGTCATAAAGACGTCGAACCGCAACTTCCCAGTTTTTTACAACCTGAATTTCATCAAGCAAAAGGTAGGCCTTATCCCTGACAATCCCAGAAGATAGTTCTGGATAAAGTTCACGATAAGCATTTAAGAGAACCTCAAAATCCTCAGGTTCAAAGGGAAGCAAACGTGGGTCTTCAAAATTTATATAAATTATTTTTTCACGGGCTACCCCTTTTGATAAAAGATCCTTAGCCAGCCAAAACAGTAGGTATGTTTTCCCACTGCGTCTGGGCCCTACTATAGCGATTATTTTATTAATAGAGGTAGGGAGTTTAATAGCTCTGGGTAGGACCTCGGGAAGCCCTGTTTCCTGCCATTCTCTGATTATCTCTTTCATCAATCTTTTTTCTATTCTCATGCTGCCTCCATTTCGGTATCATATAGGGAACCAATTTTGCTATAAAATGGTATCATATAGGGAA
>Ga0123519_10014511_pt1 | contig 11187 bp, 10 predicted proteins | sample YelNatPaOPRAMG02_FD_87396 | JGI IMG/M metagenome (GOLD analysis project Ga0123519, IMG submission 87396) | Hot spring microbial communities from Yellowstone National Park - Yellowstone National Park OP-RAMG-02 (version 2) | ecosystem: Environmental > Aquatic > Thermal springs > Hot (42-90C) ... | reverse complement strand
ATTAATAACTTTTTTTGTTGTAGTTATTTTAGTTGCTTTTTTTACTTATTTATATTTACTTATTCGTTCTTCTGCAAATCCTCCTATAAATTGGGGTAATCCTTCAAATATAGGTAACTTATTATTTCATATTACAAGAGGTCAGTATGGAAAATTAAGTTCTAGCCCATATTCTTTTAAATTATTTTTAGCACAGATTAGTAATTATTTAGATTTAGTTTTTAAACAATTTAATGTCTTTATAATTATTTCTTTATTTGGTGTTTTATATTTATTTAAAAAAGACAACAAAATTTTAATAAGTTTAATATGGATTTTATTAACTGCTGTTTTGTTTATTATTATAATAAACTTTGAAGTAAATTTGAAAAATATAGAATCAATAAAAGTTTTTTATATTCCATCATTTTTAAGTATAAGTTTATTGATTTGTTTTGGAATAATTTATATTTATCTTAATTTGAATAAACATATAGCAGTTATTTTGTCAATATTAATACCTATGATTTTTATAATATCGAATTACTCTGCCAATGATCTTTCTTCTAATTACATTCCTTATCACTTTAATAGGAATATTTTAAAAACATTAAAACAGAATTCGACCCTTTTTGTATATGGTGATAATGTGATGTTTCCACTTGCATATTTAACTAAGGTAGAAAAGATAAGAGAAGATGTTGTGATTTATGACGATATAGGTTGTGTTTTTAAAAATATTTATGGTGACGATTTTTTAAGGTTATCTGAAGATGAAAAGCACTTAAGAAGGAATAACGTACAAAAAAATATTATTAGAACATCTGATACTTCCATTTATTTTACATTGGGTTCTAATTTATCAAATATGGAAGGTATAAGTTATGAACCTGTAGGAATAGTGTATAGAGTGAAAAAAGCAGAAGAAGAGGAGAAGGTAAATGAAATTTGGGGAAAATACAACCTTGATGGAATAAATAAAAAATATGATGATTATTTAATAAGGGAGTTAATATCTATATATAATTATTTTTTAGGAGAATATTATTTTTCTATAAAAGATAATATTTCAGGTTTAAATTTTTATAGAAAAGCATTTGAAATTGGATTTGATTTGGATTGGGTTAAAAATAATCTCATTAGAAAATTAATTGAAAGAGGATACCTTAATGAAGTAATAAATATTGGAGAAAAGTTACCACAGGATGCTATAGAGAGCCTTAATATTGGTATTGCTTATTTTAAACAAGGAAAATATGATGAGGCAGAAAAGAAATTTAAAGAATCGATAAGACTAAATCCAGATTTAGCGGAGGCATATTGTAATTTAGGTGTTCTTTATGATATGAAAGGAGATTTAAATCTGGCTAAGGATTTTTATGAGTTGGCTATAAGAAAGAATCCAAATATTGTAAATGCCTATTTGGGATGCGCTATGATTTATGGTAAACAAAAGGATTACAGTAAAGCATTAGAATGTTTTAAAAAAGTATTAAACATTGACCCTGATAATGAAATGGCATTAAAATATATAAGGAAATTGCAGGAAAGATGAAAAGTTTATTAAAAGGTTTAAAGGACGAAGAGAAGTTTATACTATACGCTATTCAAATTAAACCTCTAAAAGAAAATAGTTTATGTCTTGATTTTAATATAACAAATTTAGATTGGGATTATATTATTAAAATAGGCGAGAGAGAAAGAATATGTTGTTTTATATACAGTGCTGTAAAAAGACTTAATATACATTTAAACAAATATCAATTTAATAAGCTAAAGGAATTGAAAAATAAAGAGGAGTATATCCAACTTCTGTGGATGTTAGAATTAAAGGAAGTATTAAAGTCGTTTAATAGAAACAATATAGAAGTAGTTTTACTTAAAGGTGGATATCTTGCATTTAATATTTATCCTCAAGGATTTAGGAGATTAAGTGATATTGATATTTTGGTGAGGAAAGCAGATATACTTAATATTAAAAATATTTTAAAACAAAATGGATTTAATATAGTTTATAGTATAAGTGAGGTAAATAATTTAACATTTAGAAATAAATCAGGTATTACATTTGAGGTTCATACTGAATTGGGGATATTATCAGATTTAATAGATGTAGATGAGTTTTTTAATAATACTATGAGCATTAAAATTAATAACATTAGTTGTAAGGTGTTAAAACCAGATTACAATCTAATTTATTTATCATTACATTATTCCATTACACACTCTTTTTACAATTTAGTTTCACTGGCCGACATAAATGAGTTTATTCGTAAAGAAAATAAGAGAATCGATATTGTTAAAACAATAAATTTTTCTAAAAAAAATAGTATTTATAAAGCAGTATTTATTCCAATATCTTTTACTAATGTTATTTGGGAAACTAAATTGGATGGATTTACTAATCATATATCATTGGGTTTATTGCTAAAATATTTAATAAAATATAATTTTAAAAATTCATTAAGTGGATATAATAATAAGATAGTGACATTACTTGGATATGTAATTCCAATTCTTTTGGTTGGAAGTTTTATGAAAAATTTTAAAATTATTAGTAAGTTTTTATATAAGAGAATTTTAAATATTAAGTTGATTAAATTTATTAGAAATAATATAATATCTTTAAGGAGGAGGAGGAATGATATTAGTTGTAGATGATGAGAAAGATATTTGTGAACTGCTTTCAATTTTCTTAAAAAAAGGAGGATATGATGTAGAACTTACTTATTCTGGAAAAGATGCTATTGAAAAATTCAAAAAATTATTACCTAAATTGGTATTTTTAGATATAAGACTTCCAGATATGGATGGTATTGAAGTTTTAAGAACCATTAAAGGAATAAAAAGAGATATTCCTGTAATTATGATTACTGCCTATAGGGATGCTGAAAAAGTGGTACAAGCATTTAGATTAGGTGCTTTTGATTGTATATTTAAGCCATTTGATTTTAATTATATTAAGACTGCCGTGATGTCAAGTATAGGGAGGGGAAAATAATGTATTTAGATTTCTGGGGATTAAAAGAAAAGCCATTTGAAAATACGCCCGACCCAAAGTTTATATATTTATCTCCTCAACATGAAGAAGGTTTGTCAAGACTACTTTATGTTATAAGAGAAGAAAAAGGTTGTGGAATGCTTACAGGACTTTTTGGATGTGGAAAAACGTTACTAAGTAGAGCGTTACTTATGGAATTAGAGAAGGATATTTATAAAGTAGCATTTATAACAAATCCAAGAGTTGATGATATTGATCTACTGAAGTTAATTATATATCATTTAGGTTCTCCAGAACTTCCGACGAAAAAGTCAGATATATTGATTGTTTTAGAGAAGTTTATTACCAATAACTGGCGAGATGGTAAGAAAACTGTAATTATAATAGATGAAGGACATGTAATTGAAGATTTAAATGTTTTTGAAGAAATTAGGTTATTACTTAATTTTCAATTAGAGGATAAATTTCTTATTTCAGTGTTACTCTTAGGTCAACCTGAATTAAAAGAAAAAGTAGATTCAAATAAACAATTTGCACAAAGAATTGCTATGAGGTACAACTTATCTTCTTTAAATAAGAAGGAAGTAGAAGAATATATATATCATAGATTGAAAATAGCAGGTAGTGAGGAGAAAATATTTTTACCAGATGCTTTAGAATTAATATTTGAAAGGTCAGGAGGGATTCCAAGAAGGATAAATCAAATATGTGATATGTGTTTAATGGTTGGATTGGATAAAAATTTAAATAGAATAGATAGAAGTATTGTGCAGGAGGCGATAGATAGTTTAGGTGGTTCTGCTTAAAAAGAAAGTGAGGAAAGATGAAAATATTAGCAATTGGAGCACATCCTGATGATATTGAATATGGTTGTGGAGGGACATTACTTATATCTAAGTTAAAAAAATATAAAATACATCTACTTGTTCTTACGAAAGGAGAATCAGGTGGGAATCCTAATATAAGGGAAAAGGAACAGAAAGCATCTGCAAAGTTGCTAAATGCCAAACTACACTGGGGTAACTTGATTGATACACAAGTTGTTTTAAATAAAGAATTAATAGATATTATAGAATCTTGTATTAAAGATGTTAGTCCAGATTTAATATTTACTCCTTATTATAATGATACTCATCAAGACCATCGCAATATATCTACTGCTACTATAACTGCTACAAGACATTTAAGAAATGTTTTATTTTATGAAGTTCCAACATCTACTAATTTTACTCCAAATGTGTATGTTGATATAGGTAATGTTTTAAAATATAAATTAAAATTATTAAGAATGCATAAATCTCAGGTGTTTAAAACAAAAGTACCTGGTTTAAATATATTAGAAAATGCTAAATCAACAGCTATATTTAGAGGATTTCAAGATAGGGTTAAATATGCAGAAGGTTTCTTGCCATTAAGATTATCATTATTAAAGTTTGAAATATGAGTAAGATATACTATACTGTAATATTTATTTTAATATTGTTTTTTTTATCCCCTTTTGGAGGGACTTGGTTTTATTTAAATAACTTAAGATGGCTATATATTTTATTCTTATCTTTTTTACTTTCTAATCTTTTAACACCTATTGTAGAAAAAATTGGATGGAAATTTAAATTACTTGATTATCCAAGCAAAAGAAAGATTCATAAAAAGCCAATACCTAGAGTAGGTGGTGTAGCGATATTTATTTCATTTATAGTCACCGTATTTAGGAATTTTCGTTTTCCACCGGAAGTATTAGGAGTATTAATAGGAGCAACGGTATTATTTTTGTTTGAAATATTAGATGATATTTTTAATATCTCTGCATTTGTTAGGTTGTTTGGACAGATATTAGCATCTATTGTTTTAATTGTGTTTGGTGTAAGTATTTCTTTAATACCTCAGATCCCTGGTGAAAAAATTATTGAATATATTTTAACAATAATATGGGTAGTTGGAATTACCAATGCAATGAATTTTTTAGATGGAGTTGATGGTTTATCTACAGGTCTTACAATAATAAGCAGTGTATGCTTTTTTATTGTAGCATTTTCAACAAAACAGGTTGAATTTGGTTACATTGTGATAGCGTTAATAGGAGTTAGTTTAGGATTTTTACCATATAACTTTAATCCTGCAAGGATATTTTTAGGCGATAGTGGAGCAACATTGTTGGGTTTTTTACTTGCTAGTTTTGCTATAGTTGGAACATGGAATTTAGCCAATCCCGTTATAGGAGCTTCTATTCCTATATTAATATTGGGAATACCTATTTTTGATATGGTTTATACTACTATTTCAAGAATTAGAAATCATGTAATAAAAAATGTTAAAGAATGGATAGAATATACAGGCAAAGATCATTTTCATCATAGACTTCTTAAAATTGGTTTAAATCAACAACAGTCAGTTTTTTTTCTATATTCCCTAAATTTTTGTTTAGGAATAGGAGCAGTAGTATTAAGAACAGCAGGAGGAGGTTTAGAGGGGATTTTATTGCTTTTACAGGCTTTTATAATATTTGGAATTATTACAACTTTAATGTTAGCAGGTAGAGAAATTAGTTGATAAGGATTAATATAGATGATATAATTATATTATGAGATTATCTAATTTTATTAAAAAGTCAAAGGGGATTAATCAGCCTAAAAGTTCTATTCAGGTAGAGGAAAAAGAAGTAATTTCTTCTATAAAACAGGAAGATTTATCTATAAAACAGCACTTTACACTAAATAGAGAAAATGATAGAGAAAGGGCTAATTTATTATATGGAAAAATTATAAAATTTTTGAAATATACTTTAGAAATTACTAAAACAGGAAATATTGATTTTGAAATTTATAAACAATCTAGAGATTTAACTAAAGAAATTATTAAAGAATTGCTACGAGAAAATGATGAACTTTTAATAGTGGCTACAAAGTCTTCTTACGATAATTATTTATTGTCTCACTTAGCAAATGTGACTATTTTTTCAGAAAGATTGGGTTTAGGGTTAGGATATTCTCAAGAAAAATTGGAATTTTTGGGTATTTCAGCGATGTTGCATGATATTGGAACACTGCATATAGATTTGGCTGAAAAGCCTACAAGATTGAAAGAGAGGAATAAATTTGTAAACGATTTATTAAACCAACTTCAATCCAGAGAAAGAGATAGTAAATTTGAAGACAAAGAAATGCAAGAGATAGCAAAAATTATAGGATTACTGGATGTATATGAAGGTTTAACCCATCCTCGGAAATTTAGAGAAAGAAAATTACCCCATGAGGTATTAAAGATGTTTATAGAAACTTCTGATGAGGTATTTGAAAATTCACTGGTTAAAAAACTAATAGAAGAGTTATCAATATATCCTCCTGGAAGTTTTGTAAAACTTAATAGCGAGGAGATTGGACAAGTAGTAAGAGTTAATAAAAAATTTCCAACAAGACCAGTGGTTGAAATTGTTCTTGATAATGAAGGTAATTATTTATCTTCTCCGAAATACTTAGATTTATCTGAAAATGCAATAATTCAAATAAAAGAAGCAGTAAATGAGGACAAACTGAATATTTCAGATAAGAAATTTATGATGAAATTAAAATTAAATAAATGGTGGATTGAATGAAAATAGTAAATAAAGAAAGGGAGATGAGTAATATATAAAATTTAGCAAAGGATTGTAAAAAACAAGGAGGTGATTATAAATGAGGAATATTGCATTAGTATCTATTGTGGTTGGAGTAATTAGTTGGTTAGTTGGTATAATATCAAGATTAACTGTTTGTCCAATTTTAGGTTTGGAATCAAGAGCATTCGCTGGATTCACAGCACTTTGTTTCTTACTTGCAATAGCGCTATCTACTTTGAAGGAGAAGTAATATTAAACCCTGCCTGATTTGGCAGGGTATCTTTTCTGATATGAAAAATTATATTATTATTGTGTCAATTCCATTGACACTGACATACAAATCAATAAATGCTTGGTTCGTATGAGATTTTGATAATTATTATTCCTGGTCTTGTAATTATAGCAATTACGATGGTTGTTTTTAAGTCTTTGAAAAAGGATTTATATAATACAGGACCAAGGATGTATAGTTCTTTAAAAAAGGAGGGTAAGTTGTTAAATACATTAGAAACTTCTAATATTGGAGATAAACTTGATGGATTAGAACAGAAAATACAGATTTTGCAAACTGAGATAAATGATGTAAAAAAGATGCTTATGGATTTGGATTTTAAAATATCAAAATTAGACATTTCTAAGTTAGAAGATACTATATTGAGTTTTGAAACTAAATTTTCTGAAATATCTACTAAAATGGGAGATACAGTAAAAGTAGATAAGAGTCTTGAATTAAATAGAATAGAAGAGAAAGTTACAGAAATTATAAATATTTTAAAAGAAATTAGTAAATAGGTTTTATATGGGGGAATGATGAAAATATTAAATGTATTTTTATTATTAATAGTCAGTTTAAATGCACAGGATATAGAAGATAAAACATTAAAATATACCATAAAGCCAGGGGATACTTTAAATATAATAGTTTTTCCTACAGAAGATTTAAGTAAAGAAGTAGTTGTTCAGAAGGATGGGAAGATAAGCATGAAACTATTAGGAGAAATTCAAGCATCTGGATTTACTTTACAAGAGTTATCTAAAAAGATAGAGAATGGATTAGCAAAGTATATATCTAATCCACTTGTATCTGTAACATTGAAAGAGTTTGGAAAAAGAAGAGTGTATATAATGGGTCAAACTAAATCACCGGGTGGTTATGATTATAAAGATAATATGAAATTATTAGAACTATTATCTTTGTCGAGTGGATATACAAATGATGCTGATTTATCTAAAGTAAAGATATTTAGAGGAACTTCTGATAAAAGGACTGTTATAGAGGTTAATATGGAAGATGTAGTTAATAAGGGAGAAATAAATAAAGATGTAGAATTGCAGATAGATGATATAGTTTATATACCTCAAAAAGGTATAAGTGGATGGAACTGGTTTGTAAATGATATTTTGCCAAGTTTATATTTAATTACAACAGTTATTACTTTATATTTTCTTATAAAGAAATGATATATGGAAAAAGAATTAACAATATACGATTATTGGAGAATAGTAGTAAAGCATAGATTTACTATTGTTATTTCTGTTATAGTTATGCTTGTAGCCACTTATGTGTTTACAGAACTTCAAAAGCCAGTCTATAAAGCTACATCAGCAGTAAAAATAGATATTTCAAGTATTCCGTCCTCTATGATGATTGACCCTATTGGTGCTGAGATAAGGATTATTAAAAGTGAAGAGGTGATTAAAAAGGCTTTGGACAAATTAGGCCTTAAAGATTCTATTGCAGAAATACAAAGTCAATTGAATGTAGAACAGGTAGGTTATAGTAATATCGTGCAGATTACTGCTTATGCAGATAATCCTAATAAAGTTAGTGGAATTGTAAATGCTATAACAGAGTCTTATATAGAAAAAAGTACAGAGGAAAGAAATAAAGCAAAGAAGCAGCAAAAAGAGTATATTCTTTCACAATTAACTCGTCAAGAAGAGGAATTACGTAAAGCAGAAGAGAATTTGAAAAATTTTAAAGCAAAAGGCGGCATTTCAGGATTAGCATCTGCGTATGCAAGTAGACTTATAGAATTGAATTCTCAATTATCTAATCTCCTAAATTCTTATACTGAAGAACATCCTGAAGTTATTAAGAAAAAAAGGGAAATTAAGTTTGTTGAAGAGCAGATAAAATCTTTGTCAGAACAGGATATGGAACTTATTAGATTGACAAGAGAGGTTAATATAAACGAATCTTTATATAATAATTTAAAGAAGCAATATCAGGAAGCAGAAATTGCAGAAGCAGGGAAAATAGAAGTTTCAACTATTATAAGTAGAGCAGTTCCACCAAAGTATCCTATAAAACCAAATAAAAAATTAAATTTAATAATAGGATTTTTTCTTGGTTTAATAATAGGAAGTGTCGCTTCATTATTTTTGGAAAGTTTAGATACTACTATAGGTACTGTGGAAGATTTAGAAACTTTTATAGGATTACCAATTTTAGGAATAATTCCTCATGCACCAGATGAATCGAAAAAAAGTAAATTACTCTTAACTAGATTTTTATTTAAAAAAAGAGATAGATTATCTTGTCTTAGAGAAAATTTAATATTATGGCATTCTGCGAAATCAGGTTTTGTAGAAAGTTATCATACATTAAGAACAAATATATCCTTTCATATTTCAAAGGGTAATAAAAAATCATTGATATTTACAAGTGCAGGTCCAGGAGAAGGAAAGACATTCTGCCTTATTAACTATGCTTTATCATCTGCAGAAACTGGTTTGCAGGTAATATTGATAGAAGCTGACTTAAGAAGACCGACAATAAGTAAGATATTTGGTTTAAATAGAGAGAATGGTTTAAGTGATATATTAGTGGGTAGTATCTTATGGAAAGATGCTTTAAAAGGTACGTCAGATTTTTTAATGAGTGGATTAAAACTTGATAATATTATTAAAGTCCCAGGTATAGAAAATTTAAAAGTTATTACCTGTGGAAGAAGATTTATTAATCCAATAGATATTATAAACTCACCAAATATGCCAAGTTTAATTGATGAATTAAAGGCAAATTTTGATTTGGTTTTATTAGATTGCCCTCCTGTTTTACTTTTTGCTGATGCAACTATTTTATCTTCTAAGGTAGATACTGTTGTACTTGTTTACCAAGCAGGAAGAACTTCAAAAATTGCACTAAAACGAGCAAAGTCTCAACTTGATAATGTAAAAGCAAATATCCTTGGGATAGTTTTAAATGATGTTAAAATGGAAATGATACCCCATTACTATGGTAGTTATTACTATTCTTCAAAATATTACAAAGAAGAGAAGAAAAGTACTTAATGCAAAGGATAATAGTATTTTTATCGATAATAGTCATTTCATTGTTACTTGCCTTTTTTATTCAAAGAATTGAGCCAATTTTTTTAACTGGAATAATTTGTGGTTTAGTAGCAGGGCTAATAGCATTTTTTAAGATAGAATATGGAATATATATTTTGATATTTTCAATGTTACTTTCTCCTGAGATTAAAATAGCAGAGGTTCCAGGTAGAGATGTTGTAGTTAGGATAGATGATTTTATATTAACTATAATATTCTTTGCTTGGTTTGTAAGATTATCTATAAATAAAGAGATAGGTTTACTTAAAAATACTCCTTTAAATCTACCAATAATATTATATGTATTGGTGTGCATATTATTTACTTTAAAGGGAATAATGTTAGGTTATGTGAAACCAGTAAAAAGTTTTTTTTATATTTTGAAATATATAGAGTATTTTTTACTTTTCTTTATGGTTACAAATGCTTGTAAGACAAAAGAAGATGCTAAAAAATATTTAATAGCAGGATTAATTACTCTTATTATAGTAACAATATATGGTTGGACACAGGTTGGCAAGGGTATAAGGATTTCTGCTCCGTTTGAATCACCAATAGGTGCTACTCAGGCAGGTGAGCCAGCAACATTAGGAGGATATTTTATATTAGCATTGGGTATATTTTTAGGTATATTTTTACATAATTCCAATATACTTGCAAAATTAATTTCTATGAGTTTCTTTTTATTTATAATCCCTCCATTCTTTCAAACTCTATCGAGAGCATCTTATGTTGCTTTTGTTATTTTAGTTTCATCTGCAGTAATTTTTACTAAAAGAAATAAATTATTATTAATAACTATATTATTTACTGTTATACTTATTTTGCCAATGATTTTACCACCTTATGTTACAGATAGAATTTTAGAAACATTTCAAAGTAAAGAATTATCAGGAGATATGACTAATTTGAAGTTGGATGAGTCAAGTACTGCGAGAATAAGCAGTTGGAGGAAAGTATTAATTGAAAAGTTACCAGAACATTTTTTTACAGGATATGGAGTAACTGGATTAGGGTTTATTGATAGTCAGTATGTTACAGTTTTAGGTGAGGTTGGTACTATAGGACTTTTAATATTTATCTGGATTTTGTTGAGAATCTTTAAAGTAAGTTGGAGATTGTATAAAAATACATCTGATGAATTTATAAAAAGTCTTTCTTTTGGATATTTTATAGCATTTATTGCCTTATTATTTCATGCTCTTACTTCCAATACTTTTATTATAGTTCGTGTTATGGAACCATTTTGGTTTCTAACAGCACTAATAGTAATGTT
>Ga0123519_10014507_pt1 | contig 11192 bp, 8 predicted proteins | sample YelNatPaOPRAMG02_FD_87396 | JGI IMG/M metagenome (GOLD analysis project Ga0123519, IMG submission 87396) | Hot spring microbial communities from Yellowstone National Park - Yellowstone National Park OP-RAMG-02 (version 2) | ecosystem: Environmental > Aquatic > Thermal springs > Hot (42-90C) ... | reverse complement strand
TGAGGATATAAAAAAGCACGGACCGCTGACGGAAGAGCAAATGGAAAGGAGGGCGAAAGTTCGTGCATTGCTTGAACTAGTGAGTACAACCAATGATAGTAAGAAACGTATGGAGTTCGTGAATCGTGACTTTAATCCTGCTATCAATATAAGGAAATGTGTGGTGCTGGAGACGAGACCTCCAGAGTAGACAAGAGAGAATTTTATTGGACAACCTCTCAAGGTTGAATCATATGAGAAAAAGCTGGAAGCAGTAGTGAGTGGCCGGTCGAACAAGGCCGCGAGGCGTCTGCACATCAGTTGGTGACTTCTTGTCTAGGGCGCGGTTTCTCGCCACTACTGCACACCGCCGGCGACGTCGTTCGACTGCGAGAGGCGTTCGGCGGTGTACGAGGGGTGTGTGCTTTAAACGCCAAGCTTGTTTCGCTGCTTTTTTTTTTGAAAACTCGACCATCGCTGGGACCCAGCACTGGCAAGGATCAATGCCGTGTGTCTGCGAACGCTCTGTCCTCTAAAAGTTCGTGGTTTCGTCTGGAAATCCAAACGAGCTTCCGTCACGGGCGGGGAACGTGTCACTCGCTTCGAAGAGGTGAACGCCGTGAACCAGAGGACGGAAAACGGTGCAAGCTTCCTATGGGAGGCGCTTTCGCTGCATACGCCATGACTCAGGCGCTCATTCTTCCCGGGAGCTCTGCTTTTATCAAAATACCACCGTACGCGAACAACCGCACGACCAGTACGTACTCGAATGGAGCAAGCTGCGTTGCCAGTCGCCGCCACTGTCGGTTTTTGGGAGCCGGCTCAGGCCGGAGCCGCGCCTTGACTGCGTTTCTGGTGAAGCAGCAGTGCTGTCGCTGCGTCGACAGTTTGCGGCGCGCACAGACAGCTAAGCGCTCACCTGGTGTCGCTGCGATCCGTCTCGCGACCGAGTCCCCGGAACAGGACCCTGTTCTTGACTGGCTCCGCAAAGAGCTCAACGACGAGCAGTTTGCAGCCGCGACGGCGCCCGTTGACGCTCCAGTTTTGGTGATGGCTGGCCCCGGATCAGGCAAGACGCGGGTCCTCACTTACCGAATGGTGTACCTCATCATCAAAGAACTCTTCAGGGCAAGGCACTTATTGGCGGTTACGTTCACGAACAAGGCTGCTGATGAGATGCGAGCACGCGTGATCGACCTACTAAAGTCGCGACAAGGCACCGAAGTGGAATCCTCGCACAGCGTTCCCACTGTTGGTACGATTCATTCGGCCTGTTCGCGCATCTTGCATCGGTTTGGCGCAGTCATGGGCATTAGCTCCAAGTTTAACATCTATTCCGAGTCGGATGCTAAGCGGCTGCTGCACAGGATCCTCGAAGAAAATGGCGAAACGATGATTGACCCGAAGAAGATTGCGTTGTTCGCCGCGCTTCTCTCCGAGATGAAGCAGGAACAATTTTGCGCGGAGTTTGGTTACGAGCCGTCGCCCTCTAGGTCGCCGGCCTATGATGCTCGTGGCATCACTGCATACATGGTGGAACGCGCCAAAACCCTCCTTCCGGTGTACCAGTCGGAGCTGCGACGGCTTGGGGCACTCGACTTTGATGATTTGATCCTGGAGGCGGGACGCCTGCTTCGGAATCACCCGGCCATTCGTCTGGAGCTCCAGAAGCAATGGCGATACATCATGGTAGATGAGACTCAGGACACCAGCCAAGCTCAGTATCATGTAATTCGATTACTGGCTGAAAGAAAACGTGAAACAGAGAAGTATTTCCCGTTGTTTCTTGTGGGTGATCCCGACCAAAGTATCTATGGATGGCGCGGGGCGGACATGCACGCTGTTCGGCGTTTTCGGGATTCGCTACCGGAAACCCGTGTCTACCTATTAGAGAACAATTACCGCTCGACGAAAGCAATTGGAGATCTAGCACAATACGTCATACAACAGGATCGTGAACGGATACATCCAGAGAAACGCATGCGTACGCAGCTAGAGGGCGAACATCCCGTTCGCTTGGTCTTTTGTAGGAACAGCAAGTCGGAAGCTGAATTCGTGGTCAAGCAAATTCGAGAACTCGTCGCACGCCACAAGCTCTCTGGTCGAGATATCGCCATCATGTACCGAACAAACGTTCAAAGCCGTACGCTCGAGGAAGCCTGCATACATGCCGGTGTGCCGTACGTCTTGGTTGGCGGTCTGCCCTTCTACGAGCGGCGCGAGGTCGCAGACATGCTGGCCTGTTTGAAGCTGCTCCTCCACGAGGGCGATACAGCAAGCTTTGAACGGGTATTGAGCTTTGCGGTCTCCGGCATTGGCAAACGAACGACCGCCGCATTGTACGAATGGGCGAAACACCTGAACTGCACACCGATCGCGGCACTTCGGGCGCTCAGCAATGTCGATGCGGATACACCAATCGTTTCCAAAGCGATACCGAGCGTACCGCGCTCGCTGCCCGTGCATGAAACCCCAGCGGTGGACGAAAACGCCTCCAACGGAACCCGGGGTGCAGCTGAACTCGAGACTACCCCGACTTTGACCGATGAACAGGTGGCCATGCTGGGTGTCACTTCGCGGAAACGCAAAATCTTGCTCAAGTTTTTGGAGATGTATGAGCGGTGGAAGAGATTACTGCGAACACCTGTGGCCGAGATGAGCCGCAGGTATTATGTGCTTCCACTCATGATTAAGACAATTTTCGCAGACACGCAATACGAGGAATACGTCCGCAAGCAAGCGCTCCACGGACCCGCTGTCAATGAGGAGACCAGCGCTCTTCGCGTCCAGGAGCGTCTAGAGAACGTCGTTGAACTCGCACGAGCCGCCTCCACAGCCGAGGAGCTCTGCCTGAAGAGGGGTGCTCAAACGGCCGGCGACGTTCTCGTGACCTTTCTGCAAGAGGTTGCACTTGTGCATGGCGCTAACCGCGACGAGAACACCCCGAAAGATGCATTCGGCTGTGTGAATCTCATGACGCTGCACGCGAGCAAAGGTCTTGAATTCGAAGCAGTTTTCATCGTTGGTATGACGGAAAGTCTTCTGCCACACAAGCTGTGTCGTACCCGAGAGTCACAGATCGCGGAGGAAAGGCGGCTGGCGTATGTCGGCTTGACTCGCGCCAAGCGCCACCTGACAATCACCTGGTACCCAAATGGCTCCGAATGGCTCTCCCGGTTCCTCCTGGATGCACCTGACGAACTCGTCAGTCGACACTGCGCCCGGGATCTGATGAAAGGTCGCCTGGACCCCATTCCACGTGAAGAATATACGCTGCGGTGCAAGCAAGCACACGCGGGCAGCAAGGAGCCGGTACGCATCGGTGACATAGACGTACTGGGAGAAGTGAAGGCCAGGAGCAGGGCGGCGGAATCGAAGCGAGCACGTGTCCAGGCAAACGCAGACTCCAAACTAGCCGCTGGGGTTTTTGTAAGGCATTCAAAATATGGCAAAGGTATTGTTGTCAAGAAACTAGACGGTACACCGCTCGTTGTCGTGCGATTCTTCGAGCAGCGCGGGACAAAGGCTGTTCCTGGAAACTTCTTGGAGCGGCTCTGATAAGGATAACGAGGATCGCGAAGGCGTCTCTGTAACGTGGGTGCGTGCGTGGGTGGATAGAGCGTACCCTCAACGCGGCCTTGTCGATGGTGACTGCGTTCACAAGACCGCACACGCCGGGCCAGCGGACGATGGGTGATCATGGACCCAAAACGTGTCGGTGCAAAGACATAAGACTGTTTCATTCGATTTCCGATAGCAACGTACAGAAGGACTGCTCGTCAGCGGTCTGTTTTTCTGGTAGAGCGCCAGGGGCCGATGCTTGACGTGGCGCCGCTGCAAGATCAGCAATAGAGGAGATCTTGAGAACAACAGTACAAAGCCGGCCACGATCGCTTGCGGTTTATGCTTCTTCTGGGGTAACAAAGCGCGTGCTTGCCGCCATCAATCGTGGATGCACTTGATGTCCACGATGGGCGTGGAGTTGCACACAATGAGCCCGCGGATGGACGAAAGAGTTTCGTGTAGCATTCCTGTGTTTTCGCGATGCCGCCAACTTTAGTGGATGCATTCGATTTACACGATCAATTGACGTCGCTCGCAATGAGCTTGCGGATAGAACGACTAGTTTCGCGTGGTGCTGCAGTATGCTCAGGAGCGTTGTCGAAACGCTGGTTTTGTCACGATGCGCTGACGTCGCGGCAGAATGTTCTGTAGCGAGCGCTCTTCGACAGCTGACATCTGTACTTCGGGTTCCGCGAAGCGCACGGAACGTTTCGGTGTGCCGCCTGTCCGTGACGCGCTCGAGGAGACCTGCAGGCCCGGGCTGGTCGCCGCCCTCTCGTCATGCAATGGTGCAGCGTCGCCTCCAGAGCTATGCTGCTGGCCCTGGGGCTGCTTTGTAGGCGGAAGACTCGCCATGTCCGGCGTCTTGGCTGGGATCGCTCCCGTGTTGGATGCAAGGGCGGCTTTGGGCGCAGATCGAAACCGAACACCGTCTTTTCTAGGCGGGATTGGCGGTGCTTTTGCGAGTATGCCATTCCAGTCCGGGAGGCTGGGCGTGACACCCGCAACCGCAGCAATGGCCTTTGTTTGCGCATTTTGGATGGTTGCATGATCTTCTCTGAGAACTGGTTTCACTGCGTCCGCGTTTGTCTCGCCAGTGGGTCGCACAAGGAAGTGGTAACCGCGATCCGCCCAGCGGAAAAGCCGTACGGGCCCTCTTTCCGTATCTTTCGGTTGGACGTTCATCGGAGTTGCTGCCGAGGCAGTCCCACAATTTCTCGACTCCGCACCTGAAACATTTTCGTTAAAGTTTGTTTTTGGAGACGCATTCCTGCGATGCTTAGACACAGCTGTTCCAGTACCTTGCCCTGCACTGTTCAGCAGTCGAAGTGGCGATCGCTCCTGACATGCCGATACCGCTGGTGCAGAAGATGTCACTGGAGCTGGTACAACGCCCGTTTGTGATCGGGAAGGTTCACCAGTGCCCTGCTCGCTGCCTTTACGAGACCTCGCAGTGGTGTCCAACGTGCGCGGACGCAACCTTGAGAGGAACAAGCGAACGGCCATTGCGCGCTTTTCCAAAACGAATAGCTTCCGTTCCCTTTCCTCCAGTGCCTGTTCGAGGCGACAGTACACGCGTTCGGTACCGGCAGCGGCTCTGTCAACTTCACGAGCCAGCTCTTGCATGGGTTACAAGAAGGCTGCGTTTGGAAGGGCGCAGCTAGCTTGTGCGCGTTTCGAAATCGGCAAACGTCGAGGGGAAATCGAATGCGTGTCGCTAGGGCGCGCGCGTCCGTGCACTGCGGAATAGTACATAACTGGATAAGATGGACAGGAGCGCCTGGCAAGCGTCGCCGATCATGCCGCATGGCTCTGCACTGCACGGCTCTTCGGGGTGCATTCAGTGGCGTCTACAGAGAAACTGTACATAACTCATTCAAATGGACAGGACTGCCTAACCAGCGTCGCCGATCATGCCGCAGGGCGCTCTGCACTGCACGGCTCCTTGAGGCATCTGCAGTGGCGTCCGCATGCGATCTGTCCGCCTTGGACACCAGTCGTTGTATATTGAAAGGCCGTGCGTTGGACCCTCGCCCGGCTGACACTTGAAAACGCACCGTTCACCATGTCCGAGTGGTTACTCCCTGTTCGAGCGTCATGGATCGGCTTGACACGACGGTGTTTTGCGTTTCAGCGGCTGGGAAGTGTACGCTATGCACACACTGGCAGTGGGAGCAGTGTGAGCAGCCATTCAACGGCTGCGGCTATGCCGCTGCCGGATCCTCTGCAGACCAGCTTCCAACCGACAGGTCTGAAAAGACTCGTTAAGCAAGTTTTCGGAGAGAACGCAGCACCGCTACCTCCTGGCTACCGTGTTGAACCGCGCCTCCTGACCCAAACACCAACCCACGTGACGACACTGACAAACGGGATGCGCGTCGCAACGGAGCGCCTGGACACGCCTACGGTGACGGTAGGACTATGGCTGGATACGGGTACTCGATTCGAACCGGCTGCTGTGAACGGCGCAGCGCACTTTTTGGAGCACATCATTTTCAAAGGCACCCAGCGCCGAACGCAACAGCAGTTGGAGATGGAGGTAGAGGATATGGGCGCGCAACTCAATGCGTACACATCCCGCGAGCAAACCGTGTATTTTGCTCGTTGCTTGAGCGATGTGCTCCCGCAGTCAGTGGACTTGCTTGCCGATATTATTCAGAACAGCCGTCTGGATGCTGCAGCGGTGGAGCGCGAGAAAGACGTCATCTTGAGAGAGATGGAGGACATCGAATCGCAGCCAGAAGAAGTCGTATTCGACTATTTGCATGGTACTGCTTTCCAAGGGACACCTCTGTCACGGACGATCCTGGGACCGGTGGAAAATATTCAGGCAATGCAGCGGGAAGCCTTGCTCGAATACATCCGGCGACATTACCGCCCGCATCGCATGGTGCTGGTCGCTGCCGGTGGGTGTCCCGAACACGAACGGTTCGTGGAGCTCGCCGAGAAGCACTTTGGCAGCATGCCTCGTGCCGAAGATGAAAGCGTGTCTTCAGAAACACTTGCAGCCGCTGAGCCCGCGTACTTTACCGGCTCCGATGTGCGGGTTCGGAATGATGACATGCAGCTGGCGCACTTCGCGCTCGCCTTTGAGACCTGCGGCTGGGCGCATCCAGATGCGCCCGCGCTCATGGTGATGCAGGCGCTCATGGGTGCCTACGATCGCAACGCAGCCCTGAGCCGCTTCTCGTCGTCGCGCCTGTGCAGGGGACTCCACAACGTTCCGAACGCCGTTAGCGCACAGGCCTTCAATACGTCGTATGTAGATACGGGCCTTTTCGGTGTTTATGCTATAGCGCATCCGCCTGATCTGGATGACGTCGTCTACGAGATTCAGATGCAGTTAACCGGGATGGCGTACAAGCTCGATGAGTCCGAGGTGGAACGGGCGAAGAGGCAACTCAAAACATCGCTTTTACTCCAGCTGTCCGATTCAAACGCCGTTGCGGAGGATATTGGCCGTCAGTTGCTGACCTACAACCGTCGTGTGCCGCTGGCTGAAACGTTCGCTCGGATCGATGCGGTAACGGCGGAAAGTCTGATTCACATTGCGAACAAGTACCTGTGTGATCGGGAGCTTGCTGTGGCCTCTTTGGGCCCGATCGCTTCGCTGCCGGATCTGCTGTGGATGCGACGACGCACGTACTGGTTGCGGTACTAGTTTGATTCTTGTGAAAGATGTTGTTACCGTGCGCATACACTGTAAAACAGGTCGCCCGTATTCGTTCCGCGCTTTTCGTAAAGACTCTGGACACACAACCGTAGCACACGTTCTGCACCGGTCTGTTGGGACGTCGTCACCAGGCGGGGGCCTTGTTTGCGTACGCAAGGCTTAACTTTAGCAATGGCAATGCATTTCGACGCCCAGGTTGCAGCAGCAGATACGAATGGCGCCCTCGGTAGGTGCCCCGCTTGCGTCACGAGATAAACAGAAGCGGTATGCATCATCCGATGCGGGGCCTATGTACCGGTCTCAGGGTCTGTATCGAGGACGATACCTTGAACCACGGAGCGCTTCGTGTTACCAGCACGCCGTCACGTCTCCGGCGAGCAGTTTGTCGGCTGTGGTGCGGATAGGGGGCGCCTTCGCACCGCTCGGCCCTGGCCTCGTGACGCAAAGCCAGTTCAGAGCGCTGCTGCACCGATTGCAGTCGATGGTGTGCATGGTAAAAAACAGCCGTTATTGGGCAATCGCCAACAAATATCGCACGTTTTCACAGCACAATTGTGAAGCTTCCCAATACGCAAGCCGTATACGCCGTCACCGTTACCGCCACGAACAGCTACTCCAGACCGAGCAGCGGGGAAATTGCGGTACGCGAGCACCGACGCTACCTGCATGTCGTATTGAAACGCAACACTGGACTGTATGATTTCGTTTCCGAGTTCTGATCTTTTTCCGAGCCATTCTTAGATGTAAAGCGTCGACATTCGAAGCGCAGCGAGATGGCTTACGGGCGCATTCGTAGCTTTCGGGTTCTAGATTGTCTTTTTCGAGTGGCTCTCGGTACGCTTTGGTGCTCGAATTCGTTGCGGCACCGGAATCTAGATGACTCACGACGCCCCCGAACACGGGTTCCCAAACTAACCGGTATCATTATCAGGTTCCTACGTACCAGCATGCACTCGTCTCCTTTCCGTGCAGGTCGCATGCTCATATGCCACCTGCTGAATGTTTTCGATCTTTCTGATTTATGGTGTAACTCGTGGGCGCAGCCATTCGCGCCGTTGGATTGACGACGAAATAAATCTTGGACGTCATCGCTTGGCGAGCTGTTCACGAGCGCATGCCGAAAGCTCCCTGAGCTCGGCACTTCAAATAATGGATTTCGTTCGAAAGACCAATCTCCCGATCTTTGCGGTCATCCACGAAACGGCGTTCGACGGCAGTATGCTACATCTCATTGGATTTTCTCCGAAACGCTCGTGTATATTCTGTTTGCTTGAACGTGGGTTTTGGACTTGAGTCACCGCTGCGACCGCTTCCGGTGGAGCCTGCGTTATGGATAAGCACGGACGGAGCGTAGACGGACCAGAATATCTAGAGCGCTTCTTCAACCTGAATTTTCCTTGCGGTGGTTTTCTTTTATCATGGAAATCATCGCGTTTCACAAATCATTCATGGAATAGAGCAGCGTGCACTCGCGCGTGCAGCGGAGAGCGTATTCACCAAAGCTGACTTTCCAGAACATAACTGTTCTCGTCCGGTACTGTATTGGACCTGGAAACGGAGAAGGACATGTCCCGAGCGAAAAAGCTCGCTTTCACGCGCCTCAGAGCGGCACTCGGAGAGGGAATTGCGATGCATGTATGTGAAGACCTGATCACGACCGAATGGAACCGCTACGAGAGACGCTCCGAAGCAGTGTGCAAAAAAATGAAAATGGGAAGCGACGCATCGTTCGCAACTTCAGCTTCTGCAAGACATGCGAAAACGGAAGCTGTAATCCGCAAAATCGGGACTTGAACGCTGCCATCGACATCGTTCGTTTGCCGGCAACGGGACAAGGCTGAAAACAGAGACTGAAGTATTGAAAGCCAAAGATAGACAGGGGGAAAGAAACAAGTTACAGGAAAAGTCCGCAACGGCTAGTGTTGATGTCAGTGGCAAAGGAGTCAAAGTTCAGCATGTTCGCTCGAGTTCGTAGATCCGTCCCATTGTACGCCAATGTGGATGTAGTCCTGGGTGTCGTGCGTGCGTGCGCCATGGAAACTCGTGCCACGGCACTTGCGTGTCAGAAAGCGCGGGAACCCGTGGATCACTTGCTTTCAGAGAAAATCGAGGTTTGAGGCTTTCATCTCTTCACGCCAAGACAGAGATTCCATAGGTAATTTTTCATTGCAAGGTACGATCGTTTTCACCACGGACTTTCATAGCCAATCAAGTATTTAGCGCTTTCGCGGTACATTTGGACCACGTTTCCGTATTCAACTTTTCGTTGCAGTCCAAATAGTGCCGCGCGGTTTGGCGTTGGAGGCGGCTCGGGTAATGTATCTTGTCGAGCGAACGGGACACACGGTGTCGCACCAGTTTGGTTTCCACGAGTTTCGACCAGATGGCCGCGGACGTCAACAGTGAACCATCGTTTGCGTGTAGCGCTTGCGGTGCTTCCCAGACGCTCTTCAAACGCTACACGCTTTGTATCGGCTACGGGAATGCGAACGGTACGGAAACTGTTTTACTGGGCTTGAAACAACGAGGCTTTGGTCGAGGCAAGTGGAACGGATTCGGCGGCAAAGTCGAAGCAGGCGAAAACGTCTGCCAGGCGGCACTCAGAGAGCTCTACGAGGAAGCCGGCGTCCACATTGTTGCCGATGGCCATCCGTCGAGTGCGCGTTGCACCACACCTCGTCATGATATACGGCGCTTCCGATGGGCTGGTTGTCTGTGCTTTACCTTCGAGGCGAAGTCCATGCCCAGAATGCATGTAGATGTATTCAGCGGTTCCATTTGTGCATGTCGAGAGCCACGTGCCAGCGATGAAATGATTCCGCAATGGTACGCGTACTCGCAGATACCCTACGAGAGCATGTGGCCAGATGACGCGATATGGTTGCCACTTTTACTTCAGCAGGATCAGGAGCTGCATCCTCGAATTCTAATCGCGGAGTTCATTTACAATGATGACGCGGATAACATTTTGAAAAGCAACGTTCGGCTGTTACCTCGGGAGCAAGCTGGCATCTTCTAACGAGTGTCACTGACGCATCGTGCGCATGGTGCAAACGTGGTGTAAACGCGTTGCGTCGGTCACCGCTGGTCATTCTAAGCTCCAGGCGACACACAGAGGGGATTCGGATCCGTAGGCAGCAATGGTTTCGATGAAGCACAACGGGTCTGCTGCGCAGCAGCAGCGCGCTTTCACCTCAGCCTAGCACCCATCAGACCAGTTCAGCGCCACCCATCTGCCCGAACCGGGACACTCGCTTTTAAAGGCCTTTTCCGCTGCTCGAGGTACCACTCACCAAGGCGACGCCCAAGTACCGTACCCAGTCCAAGCATGAGTCCTGTAACTAAAGGGTACAGAACGACTTCTTTCGCCCTTTCGAGCGCGCGCTGCGCTCGTGAACGATCGCCCGGTGCCATGGCCCTAGGTTCAGTGAGCAACAAGCCGCTCGGGCGAAAGCGCTTTCGATTAGTAGTCCAGGCACTTTTGTCGTGCGCACGTGCCGTCTTACAACAGCGCCCCGAAACAGCGACCTAAATGCAGTGCGTTGGCAAACGGAACGCGATCGAGCCTGCTTTCCGCCGCTCGCTCGATTTCAGAGACTACGGACTGACCACGAATAGGCTGCCACGCAGATACCTGTGCGTGGACGTCTTTACAAGAACTCAGCTCGATGATGGGGCAAACTTCGCACGAACCAGCAAGAAACGCCGTTCTAAAGTAGAACGTCGTCGGCGGTGTACAGTAGTAGCGACCGGTGCGCCTTGGACACCAAGTCGCCTACTGACGTGCAGACGCTTCCTAGGCTTTTTCGACCGGCCGCCTACTACTGCTTCCAATTGTGTCTCATATAGTAAAACCTTAAGAGGTTGTCCAACAAAATTCTCTCGTGTCATCTCTGGAGGTCTGTTCTCCAACACCGCACATCTCCTTATATTGATGGCGGTAATAAAATCTCGGTTCACAAAATCCATCCGTTTC
>Ga0123519_10014500_pt1 | contig 11198 bp, 12 predicted proteins | sample YelNatPaOPRAMG02_FD_87396 | JGI IMG/M metagenome (GOLD analysis project Ga0123519, IMG submission 87396) | Hot spring microbial communities from Yellowstone National Park - Yellowstone National Park OP-RAMG-02 (version 2) | ecosystem: Environmental > Aquatic > Thermal springs > Hot (42-90C) ... | reverse complement strand
GTCAAATCCATAGATACACCGTGACGTTGCTCCTTGCTTTAAACTAAAAATATCCGACTGGAAAATCTTTGATTCCTGTAAAGGATACAGAATCCTGCCCTTTTCATCTTTTTCCCGTATCAAGTCACCGGGTCTGAATTCATTGGAATATGACACAACTCCCTGCAATACAGCTTGAGCTTCAGCAAACGACCTGCCGGCAAGTGCCAGCTGGTCAATCTTTTTTGCCAGGTCCTGTTTTATTTTCTCTAACCTGTCATTGGCAAGCTTGTCTTTTATACGCTGCCGGTCTGTTTTTGGGTCCTTTAATTCCTTTGGGTTCTTTTTAAGCTCTGCATCAACCTCTTCATCGGTAACAGCGATTGCACTTGCAAACCGTTTTGCCAGTTCCTGATTTGACACAAATGCATACTGTATCTTTAATTTTGCATTCTGAATTCTGAAATCAGACACTAACTCTAAAGGGGAAACGCTAACTCCCGCCAAAAGTAGATTTTGCAATTTGCCTAAGTATATCTCCTGTTCCACATATTTGTAGTAATCAGATATACCCATGTGGAATCTATCCAGAAAATTTCTGAAAAATGCTTCATTAAACATTCCAGTGTTGTCAGAAAAACGGTTGCGTATCACATTTTTTATTTCTTTCTCAGTTACCACGATACCTTCTTTTTTTGCTAGCTGCACTAAAAGCCTTTCCTGTATCATTCTTTCAATGATCATACGCTGCTGTTGTTTGGGGTCTTCTGTCTTGCCAAACATGTGCGTGTCCCTATACCGTATAAAGTCCATATAGCCAATAGTCTCGCCATTGACTTTTGCGATAGTATTCTGATCAAATCCCATACGGGACAAGAAGTCGGGCATACCAAACGATATTATAATGATTAAAACAAAAAATCCAACAATAACATAACCAACAGCTTTAACCACAGGATGCTTAGAATCAAACATGCTTAAACCTCTTATTAACCATTAAATTATTCTTCAGCTTCTTCAACAAGCATAACGGGAATACCGTCTTTAACAGGATATTTCTTTTTGCATTGAGTACAGATAATCTTTTCATTACGAGCATCATATTCAACATCACCTTTACAGGCGGGACAGGCTAAAATGTCAAGCAGCTTTGTGTCAATCATGGTGCATTCTCCCTAAAAAATAGAATCATCCCTTTATATCATTAAAAACCACAGTAAATTCCTTTTTTAATTCTGGCAACTTTTTTATGGTATTCCAGACCAAATCATATTTTATTCCAAAATAGAAATGAATAAGCTTGTCACGAAAACCTGCAATTTCTTTCCACGGGATTTCTGGATACCTTTTTCACATTTCATCAGGGATATGTTTCACAGCTTCCCCAATTATTTCAAATTTTCTGATAACAGCACTACTCACCAAATCATCATTTTTGAATGTATTAAAATCCATTCCTTTTACAAATGTCTTTATTGAATTGATAGAATCCAAAATATCTTTTATATATAATTGAGTATTTCTCATATATAATAAATATCTTTGAAAATAAAATCTTTTAATTCTTCACGTATTGCATCTATTGGAACAACATCAACAGTAATTTGCAACATCTCCTCTAAATAATTTGCTGCTCCACATAGATCAATTAAATCAGCAGATTCATCAATTTTAATTAAAATATCTATATCACTATTATCATTTGCCTGTCCCTTTATATATGAACCAAATATTCCGATAATATCTATTTTAAATCGTTGTTTGATAAAGTCACGATTCTGAATAAGTACATTTTTTATTTCTTCTATCTTCTTCATAGCTTTCCTTTTTTACTAAAATCTATCGCACATGTGTATTATGGTCAACAACATATTGCTAAAAGTTTAAAAAATATTTAATGTGTTATGATGAGCCAAAAAACTACTACCATCTTAAAAAACTAACTTTTATAAATATTTACTTGCAAAATCAAAATGAGGGCAGTATATTGGTTACATACCATATATTATTATGTCGTATTTCATGTGCGATAGCTCATAGTAATAATCCCTTCCTTAAGCGAGAACAGTATGGATTTTGTACACCTTCATAACCATTCAGAATATTCAATCCTGGATGGTGCTATACGTATTCAACAACTCATTGAGTTTGCCGTGAAAAACAATATGCCGGCCATAGCCCTCACAGACCATGGCAACATGTTTGGCATAATAGAATTCTATGAAGAAGCACATAAGGCTGGCATAAAGCCAATTATTGGGCAGGAATTTTATATTGCACCGGGCTCACGCTTTCATAAGCAAAGTACCCGTGCAAGCAACGAAGAAAATGCCTATCACCTGATACTGCTTGCTGAAAACTGCGAAGGGTATAAAAATCTTATCAAATTATCTTCATTAGGTTACCTGGAAGGCTTTTATTACAAGCCACGTATTGTCTGGGAACTATTGACCAAATATAGTAAAGGGCTTATAGCAAGCACTGCATGTGTAGCCGGGGAAATACCTTCTCTTATATTAGAAGGCAAAATAAAAGAGGCATATACACGGGCTCAAGAATTTGCTGACCTTTTTGGAAAAGACAGATTCTATTTAGAGCTCCAGTACCACAACCTAAAAGAGCAAAAACAGGTAAACGCAGAGCTTGTTGCAATGGCTTCTAAACTGAACATAGGTTTGATAGCCACCAACGATGCACATTATGTAACCAGAGATGATGCATATTACCATGATGTATTGCTTTGCATACAGACCGGTAAATTGTTACATGACCAGAGCAGAATGCGTTTCCCAAATGACCAGTTTTACCTTAAAACTCCCCAAGAAATGGAAAAGATCTTTGAAGACTATCCGGATGCACTATACAACACTGTAAAAATAGCTGAAATGGCAGATTGCCAGATACCATTGGGCAACCCCATTCTTCCCAATTTTGAGGTGCCTGGTGGATACACAAAGGATAGCTATCTTGCTGAGCTGGTTTATCAGGGTGCCAGTAAGCGCTTTGGCGGAAGTATCCCTGAATATGTCAAAGAGCGCATTGACTATGAGCTATCGGTCATAAAGCGAATGCAGTTTTCAGGATATTTTCTCATTGTGTGGGATTTTATCCAATTTGCAAAAAATAATGGGATACCTGTTGGGCCTGGCAGAGGATCTGCTGCCGGTTCAATGGTTTCATATTGCTTGGGAATAACTGAGCTTGACCCCATCAAATACAACCTTCTTTTTGAGCGATTCTTAAATCCCGAGCGAAACGAAATGCCTGATATGGACATTGACTTTTGCGCACTGCGCCGTGATGAAGTTATTGAGTATGTCAAAAAGAAATACGGCGAGGATCATGTAAGCCAGATAATTACCTTTAATAAGATGAAGTCTAAGGGGGCCATTCGTGATGTGGCACGTGCATTGAACATCCCTTTGCCTCAGGTTAATTCCCTCACCAAGCTTATCCATCATGAAGATTTAGAGGAAGCGCTTAAGGATTCTGAAGAATTAAAACAATTGTATAAATCTAATGATGCAGGTAAACAGCTCATTGATATAGCATTAAAAGTTGAGGGGCTGACCCGTTCAGCCGGCAAGCATGCCGCGGGTGTGGTAATATCCCGTGACCCATTATCAGAACACGTACCGCTGTATGTGGACCCAAAAGATGGAAGTATCTCGTCACAGTATGAGAAAGTCAGCTTAGAAAAGGCTGGCCTTGTCAAGATGGACTTTTTGGGCCTTGCAAACCTCACTATCATCGATACATGTATCAAGCTAATAAAGAAACACCGTAATATTGATATTGATATTAATGCAATACCGCTTGATGACGCAAAAACATTCAAACTGTTACAAAAGGCTGATACCATGGGCATATTCCAGCTTGAATCAGGTGGTATGCAGAATATACTTCTTAAATTAGGCCCAACCAATTTTGACGATATTATTGCTATTGTAGCCCTTTACCGTCCAGGGCCACTTGACTCCGGGATGGTGGAACAGTTCATTGAACGAAAACGCAACCCACAGAAAATAGAATATCTTCACCCTTCACTGGAACCTATACTCAAAGACACATTAGGGGTTATTGTTTATCAGGAACAGGTTATGCTTATTTCCCAGATTATGGGCGGGTTTACACTCCCTGAAGCGGACAAACTCCGAAAGGCAATGAGTAAAAAGAAACCAGAAATCATTGAAGCTATGGGTGCAAAATTTGTCAAAGGAGCGATAGCAAAGGGTATTAAGGAAGAGGTTGCCCAAAAGACATATGAGTTAATGGCAACATTTGGAAGATATGGATTTAACAAATCTCATTCTGCTGCATATGCACTTGTATCATACCAAACAGCATATCTTAAAGCCCACTATCCGTTAGAATTTATGACCGCACTTTTAACAGCACAGGTTGATAAGATTGAAGATATTGCAAAATACTATACAGACTGCAAGGCAAAAGGCATTCAGGTACTCCCACCAGATATTAATAAAAGCCAGCGTGATTTTTCCATTGAAGGAAAATCCATACGATACGGACTCATTGCAATTAAAGGCGTTGGTGATAAAGCAATAGAATCAATACTAAAGGCACGGGAAAGCAAAGGCACATTCAACGACCTCACTGACTTTTTTACATCTATTGACCTGATGACAGTAAATAAGGGTGTACTTGAATCACTCATCAAAGCCGGAGCATTTGATTCGCTGCACCCAAACAGGGCAGCACTATTTGCATCGGTGGATGTTATGCTTGAAACTGCCCGCCAGCTACAACAGGATATTGCAACAGGCCAAGGAGATTTATTTGGTGCTTCGGATAAATCATTTTCACGCATCCATATTGAACCTGCGTCAATTAATGAATGGCCTGAAAACCAGAAGCTTCAATATGAGAAGGAAGTTCTGGGAATTTATGCAAGTTCGCATCCGCTAAGCCGGTATGCAAAGGATATTGAAAAATTATCATGCACACCAATAAAAGATTTAGAGGAAAATGTTAACGGAACCCCAATAACATTGGTTGGGGTTTTGAATAATGTGCAGATTAAGCAAAGCCAGAAAGGAAATAAATTTGCACAGGCTATTATAGAAGACCTCACTGGAAGCATTCAGGTTTTCTTTATGCCACAAACATTGTCTGAATATGAATCCCTGATTGTGTCTCAGGAACCTGTTGTTGTTACGGGGACTGTGGAGATAGAAAATGAAAAGCCATCCCGTATGCTGGTACAAAAGGTATTGCAGCTTACTCAATTTAAACTAACCCAGATAAGCGAGCTGCATATTATCATTAATCCAATAGGGACAGATGCGCAGATACTAGAAAATATCAAAAAACTTTTACAGCGTTATCAGGGCAACAAACCAGTATATTTTCATGTGCGCCAGCCAAATGGGAAAGAAAATATTGTCAAAGCCAATCCGCTGTATCACATCAAGCCACACCAAAAGCTTTTAGATAGTTTAGTAAGCATTGTTGGCAAAGATGGATTTTTTTATACTATTGGCTGCTAAGCTTTTTGTATGAATACCAGTTTTTTAACCAGTGAAAACCCATCTGCAGCTTCAAGTACTTTATAATTTTTTTCATCGCAGTATATTTTTATATTACTAAAACCCCTTAGTTCATTAAAGGCAATTTGCGCTAACGTAGCAGCTGTTGTATGGTCAACCAATGCCTCTTCTAAATGAATAATAACAGGGTCTTCGCTGCCAAGCTTCCAATCTGCAAAGCCATCCTTAATTGCCGTAATAACCTTACCAGCAACTTTTCTGCTGTGAATATTTGTCCAATCTCCAAGCACATAGATATGGCCTGTTTCATATTTTTGATAGGCACTATCGCGCGTTATCATAATCTCATGGTCCAGGACAATCTTATCATCACTTATTTTTACCAATACCGTTGCCGGATCCTTGCTTCGTAACGGTGTGTGCTTTTGCTTTTCCACAATTTTTTCTATTAACGCATGGCGTTTTTTAACAGCATCAATATAGGCCGATAGTTCATGTGCCATATCCTCTTTGCTGGAACTGGTACACGGTTTTACAAAAAAAAGCGTGTGAAACACCTTCTGATCAGCATAATAGTTAATAATGGTGTTAACCTTATCATCATTCGTTTTCATTGTGGCCAAAAGTTTTTCCGGATGAATTATGATATTCTTAAAAAGCTGCACATCACCTTTTGTGATATTAACAAAAAAATTCCCTTTGATATTTGCCAGGCCACTGCCACGGGCAATAATCATAAACGAAATGAGCAATGTTGTGAATATCTTCTGCACAATAGCATCTGTGCGTGTGTCAGCAACAATAGGATAATCAACTACTATTAAAAACGGGATCCCATATTCACGGATAAATGTATGAAGCGCAGAGCGCAAAAATGCCGTTGACTTAGAGTTTTCTATTTCATTTATGATTGCATCAAGAGAATGAAGTTTTTCATTTTCTTCAACTACCAATTGATGCTGTGCAGCAATGTTACTGGCCATTGCCTCACATTCTTTATGTTGTGTAATGACAATTATTCTATTGGAAACTTTCATAGTAAGTTAAATATTTTGATGTAATTAGATATATACTGGTTTTGCACCAATTATTCTGGATTATTTTCTTCAAGTTGTATTTTTGATAATTCATATAGTGATGATTTTATACCATTAATAATATAAAGTCAAGACTATTGTATAAAACCATGCCTTAATTAATATATTGTGGCTCTATTATTCTGTTCTGAAAATGGATTTACATTAATGTCATTCCAGATTTGCTCCGGAATCCATTACTATTCTGACATTAATGAAATCAAATATAAAGTCAGTATTTATTCCTTAAAACAATTTAGCATAAATACTTGTACACTTTATTATTTACACAAAAATACATTGAGGAATTAACAGTTATATAAAGTAATAAATCAATATTTATTTCTAAAAGGGAAACCTTAATATGTACTAAATTAAGCATAAAAAATACTTGCCAAATGTATATGCTGTCTTCATCAATAATTCTATGAGATACGAAACCGTTCCCTGTATTCTATGCAATACCTATAATTACAAGCCTCTGTTTTCAAAATCATGTGAAAATGGTGAAGAGTTTACCCTTGTTCAGTGTAAAAACTGTGGCCTTGAATTTGTTAATCCCAGGCCACACTACAATGAAATGCACACATACTACAAAGAATATTTTAATAAGCGCACTGACCGTGGTTACAACAATTATTTTTCTGAGTTAATGCACAGGGAAGTTCTGCGCCTTCTTACACTGAATCTTGCTGATTTGCAATTTTATGATTTTGAATCCTCTTTACAAGGTGAAAAATATGCTTTAGATATTGGCTGTGCTGCAGGGTATTTTGTTGATTATTTGACCCATCGTGGGTGGCATGCCGAAGGTATAGATATTGCACAGGATTGTATTCGGTTTGCTCAAGACACTTTGCATGTAAATGCATATTGCGGAGACTTTCTTACATTTCAGTTTTCCAAACGCTACCAGTTCATTACTTTATGGGCTACTATCGAACATCTTCATAACCCCGATGCATTTATTGAAAAGATCTATTCTTTGCTGGATGATAACGGCATGCTATACCTTTCAACCTGCAGAAGCAGTGTATTTTCAGCACGGGTGCTATTTGGCAAAAACTGGCGTTACTATAATTTTCCTCATCATCTTTATTTTTTTTCGTACAGGACACTTGCAAAATTATTGCAATTAAAAGGGTTTGCCATTACACGGTTTGTTACATATGGCAGTGGCATTGGCAAACCGGGAACATTTGTGCGGACAATTGCCGACAAAGCAGCAAAAAGGTTATATTTAGGTGACATGATGCTCATAGCAGCACGGAAGATGGTGGTTTAATTTTTTTTTAGGAGAATATTTAATGAAAATAGTCAATACGATTAAGGATTTACGCAATGAAGTTGCTTTGCAACGGCGTAATGATAAAAGAATAGGATTTGTCCCCACCATGGGATACCTTCATGAAGGGCACCTGAGCCTGGTTGGAATATCACGGCAGCATTCTGATTATCAGGTTATGAGCATATTTGTGAACAAAATGCAATTCAATGACCCCAAAGACTATACCACCTATCCGCGGGATTATGACCGTGACTTTGCCCTGGCCAAAGATGCAGGTGTTGACTTGATATTTCTTCCTGATGATAGTGAGATGTATCAAAACCGCCTGACCTATGTTGACATTGAAATGATGACCGACCATTTGTGCGGTGCAACTCGCCCTGGCCATTTCAGGGGCGTGCTTACCGTTGTGGCAAAGCTTTTTAACATTGTTCAACCGGATGTTTCAGTATTTGGACAGAAGGATATACAACAGGCTGTTATTATACAAAAAATGGTTAATGACCTGAACTTTCCTGTTACAATAATTGTTGCACCAATTATCCGTGAACCTGATGGCCTTGCAATGAGCTCACGCAATGTGCACTTAAAAGGCGATGACCGCACCAACGCCGTTGTTATTTACAAGTCATTACAAAAAGCAGATGAACTCATACATCAAGGTGTAGTGCAATCGCATAAACTGATACCAGCAATGACTGATATCATTACTTCAGGCAAGCCCAAGAAGATTGATTATGTTTCCATGGTTGATTATGAAACGCTTCAGCCTATAGAAACACTGAAAGAAAAATCTGTTATTGCTGTTGCTGCATTTTTTGGACCCACACGGTTAATAGATAACATGATAGTAGAAAAAAAGGGAGATACATACGTATGCGTATATTAACATATATTGTGATTCTTGTCGTAAGCTTTGTTTCCTGCCAGCCATCAAAACCACTGACGCCGCAAGAAGCATTTAACGCACTCAAAGATGCCTATACGCTTAACAACATGCACGATGTTGCGGCCTTGTTATCTTCTAACAGCAAAAAAAAGATTGCTACCGTAATTCATAATCTGCAAACCATGAACAGGGCACAAATTGTAGCATTTGCACAATACTACAATGTTAGCCCTGATAGCCTTAAAAATATGAATATACCTGAGTATCTCTTATTGCAGAAGAAAATAGCAGCAACCCGTGGGGATGATGTTCTTTTGACTGCGCTCAACCAGCCCATTGCACAGGTAACTATCGCCCAATCAAAAGCCACTGTTCAACTATATAATGGCATGAGTTTGCTTTTTGTCAAGGAAGGGCCATACTGGTTTTTTGAGTATGAGTAATACTACTGTACAGGCATGCCTAACAGCCGCGAAGCTTCTACACCTGCATCTTTAACTACTGAGATATATTCATCCAGCTTAGGGCATATCTGCTCATGTGAGCCTGAAATGCCAATTGAATAATCAACCACACCCCGGGGTCATGTACTAAATAATCGGAAATTCAATAATTCTTCAATAGACCAATATGATCAGTTATTCCTGCTGCAATTGCTGGTGTTACAGACACAGTTTCATCCCCATTGTAATACTGCAAATTACTATGTGCTAAACAAAAGTTGTAATATGCTATCACTATCGTATTGTGTCACCGTAAATATTCTTTTGCCTTTGAATACCCTAAGGTTTTCCGTCCCACTCGTTTATTATGTTGCCGTAATGTTACATTGCTCCGTTCAACAAATGCAGTATTAATGCTACTGTTTACCTTTGATTCTGCTATCCTGCGTTCAAGTGTCTTTGTATTCCCATATATAAGCCTCCGCTCTACTTTTAAAAAGATTACTTCATCATATTATTTCATCTATGGTTTCAAATTTAGTTTTTCCTTTTTTCTCTATTTTTTCAAAAGCATCTATTATTTCACGGTCTTTGATATCCTCGTACAATTCCCACAGCGACTTTTTAATAAGAGTTGAAGCATCACAACCATAGTGCTTTTTTAGAATTTTCAATATCTTTTCTTCTTTTGCATTAAAGCGAACACTTGTTACTGCCATTTATCATATACCTCCTCTCGTTTACCACTATATAGTACATAATAATCTTCGTCTTCAACATAAAATATTGCACGATATTTTCCCTTCCTCATCCTGTAATAATCTCGTTTAAAGTTACCTTTAATTTTTTTAATATCAAATAAGTTAAAATCCCTTGTTAAATTCAATGCTAAAAAGGCATTATGAAATTGTTTAAACGCTCTGAGCGGAAGAATTCCTTTTTTTAATGATTTTTTGACTTCTCTTTCATAATAAATCATGTAAACAATGTACTACAAAATATTATAAGGTCAAGTTATTTTTTATTTTAGTGTAAATCAAATAATCATATTTTTTGCACTATGCTCTTATGCATTTTTTCATCTATAGGGTAAAGGCTTATAAAAATAATCCCGCAAATCCCAAAAGCAGAGCGCAATTTCAACGCTTCTTCAGATTTCCCTTCAATCTTTATAAGCCCTTGAAGATATGCCATCTCTATTCTCTTTTTCCTAAGCAGAATTGCTGCCCACAAGCCGGAAGGCACCGTTATCTTCATATCCCATGTTTGAGGCAACACTCCCTCTTTTGCTGTCAACACGCTATTATTAATCATTATGCTGTAACAGAATCCTTTGGCCTCACCTTCAGGTTCAATATTCAGGGCGATAGTAACTGTCCATTGTCTCACTGCATCAGGATTATACCGTTTTAAAAATTCTTCAGTCAATTCCTTTGCCCGTGGCGCATATTGAGAAGTGTTGCCACGCAATCCAATGCGCTCAAAAAAACTCTTTTTTGGCGATTTTGTTGCCGCAATGTCTTTGCGATGCCGCATATAATAATATAGCGATGGGAATGGAGCATCAAGCTCTTGTGTATAACAACTATGCCCTGGGTTCCGCTCACCTCTATCCATTTATCATTGGCATAATATTTGGAAGGGATGGTAAGCGCAGGCATACGCACAAACTCAATTGAACCGTGGGGCTGTCCAAAAAGTCAAAAAAAAGTATGAGACATAAAACAAAATTAATTGAAAAAAGAAGCCAAGAAGGGATAATGCCGCTAAAAAGAAGCGGAGGAATCCAATGAACAAAGAACAAAGTTTATTTCCCATGATAGTAGAGGCCAATAACCACGAAGTAGCGAGCACAACACGTACACGGAAGCAACGATTCAAACCATACGATCAGCAGCAAACATACCTGTTACCATCACGATTAGATGATTATGTAGGGAAATATCACATAGCACGGTTGGTGAGCGCATTGATTGACCATATAGATATCAGTTGTATAATAGAAGGGTACAAAGG
>Ga0123519_10014491_pt1 | contig 11203 bp, 5 predicted proteins | sample YelNatPaOPRAMG02_FD_87396 | JGI IMG/M metagenome (GOLD analysis project Ga0123519, IMG submission 87396) | Hot spring microbial communities from Yellowstone National Park - Yellowstone National Park OP-RAMG-02 (version 2) | ecosystem: Environmental > Aquatic > Thermal springs > Hot (42-90C) ... | reverse complement strand
TTTAGTTCATTCTCAAGTTCTCCAGCTAATTTATTTATCGCCTCTTCGCACTTATCTGCACTTTCTATTTTTAGTTGTTGTTGAATAGTTGAGTCAGACTTACATTTTTCAACAGAAAATTGATTTGTTTCTCCTTCACCTACAATATTTATAGAGATAGGCTTAAGATTTTCTGCTTCAAGTTTTTTCTCTATATATTTCGAAACAGCCTTTGCTCTTTTTTGTGAAAGCTGTTGATTATATTCGTCATCTCCTTCCATACTTGCAAATCCCTCGATCGTAATTGTTGAAATTTTTTTATCTTTGATTTTTTCTTCAATGAAATTTTCTAGTTCTTTTGTATCTTTCAATTTGTCGCTATCATATTCGAACAACGTATCTGCAGAAAATGATTGCTCTTCTGTTTTTGTTGTTTTTTCTGCTAGACTTATTTTGCCTTCTGCTATAAGTTTTGTAAGCTCGTCCTTGAGCATGCCAACTATTTCTTGAAGTGCGCTCAGCTTTTGGTCTGCCTCCTCTTTTGTAAGCAAACCTATTTCTGCCATGAGCTTATCTGTTGTTATTTCTGCCTCATCAAGCGCTTTTCCTAATGTTCTGTTAATTATGCCGCGGTCTTTCATCGAGTTGTTCACGCTAACTGTATCGAGCCAGCATCTTATACGCTGATCATCGCAATAGCCAACTTCAATCCATCTGCTTGGCTCGTTTGGCAAGCCAGGATTGTCTGTTGAGCATATCCTTGTAATGCCTCTTGCATAAAGCGCAGGCCGAATCGCTTCTTCGACTCCTGCCTGGATTGCCATTGGCTGCACTGCAATTGCTTGCAAGCCAGATTGAAGAGTTGGCTTGCCTTCTATGCATTCTTTTTCTGTTGTTACTCGCTCTGTTGTTAGATTTTCAAGATAACGATCGCGCAACTCATTGAACATAAATTCTGTTGTAACCTGTCCAAAGCCGCACTCTTCTTGCTCATTTACTCGCACGCAAAGTTCTTTGTAGCCAGATGGAGCAGTAAAGTCAATTGTCTGACTAACTTGGCCGCCCTGTGGGATATAGCCCAGCGCACCTGGAACTTGAATAGCTGGTTCTAACATTTTGTAGTAAGGAGAGGCCGGTGTTGTTTTAAGATAAATATTATAAGACACGCCTCTATCTTTTCCTGCATAAATCATGTAAAAGACTTTGTATTGGGAAGTTGGAGGGATTGTAGCTTCTGTAAGCGTGATTTCGTCAAATCTTGCGAAGAATTGTGAAGGACTTTCTGGCTCTACAAGATTCTCGAAAAAGCTGCTAGATGAAGGATATCTAACAGAGAAAAATGCCTTGCAAAGTTCTGTGCCTACTTCTTGTGTGCTTCTTAGCTGGAATGCCCTGAATGCATTAACTCCATAATATTGTGTGAAATATTTTACAGAATTATCAAGCTGCTGCCATGATGCTTGAAGCGTCGCATATTCGCCGCCGCCATGGCCCACGCCAGCAGCTCTTTCCAGTAAGGTATTAACACCAAGTTTCATGAGCGGAATTGCCTGTTTCCATAAAAATTCGCATAAATAGATACTTCTTATTTCATCACATATGCCAACTGTCTTGCCAGTAGCGAGAGATTCGTTAAGGCAAGAACGAGTGGCATTGAGTATCATAACAAGATTGTCAAGGCCTGCATGAATTCCTGTTAGGCAGATTGGCACCTTAATTCCTTCTTTTGCATTAGGCAGACAAAGCATAATGCTGCCTATAATACCTGTCTGCACAACATCAGCTACTCTATAACGGCCTCCAAAGTCACATCTTGATGCAGGGCATAACACAGGATCGCAAACATTAAACAAAATATGACACTCTTGAGGCGACATAAAGTTTTCGCATTCGTATGCTGGCACTGGCACTTCTGCTTCTCCAAGAGAAAATTTTGGTTCAGAAGGATCAAGTCTGAACTCTTTTTTTCCTTGTTTCATGGCTGTTGTAACTCTGCCAACAAGCTGCTGAACAATACTTACAACTTCTGTTTTTGGAAGCCCTATTTTATGGTCTATCAGTCCAGCATAGTTATAGTTCCAATAATAAAGCTCGCACTCATCTTCTTTTGTATAATCAATAAAGCCATTGCTGCCTACGTTGCAAAGCCAGAATTTTTCAACCTGCCCGCTTTCGAGATAATCAGTAATGTAAACATACCATCCTTTTCCTTTGTTGCCTTTCCAATAGCCAGCAAAAGGAAGCAGAGAAGGCAAGCCCTCTTTCTTTCCATCTTTTGCCCAATATTTTATCTTCAAATCTTCTTTAGGCATGTTATCATACATGCCGTGCACAATTGGCTTTATTACTATTTTTTTTAATTTATCCATATCTTGCGATGTTGCAGTTTTACACTTGACCGCTGGATTAGTTGATTGAATAGCTGCTATAGTAAGAAGAGATTGTGAGCTTGGCTGAGCTGGCTGGACTGCTTTTGAGCAGGAATAAGCTTTTTCTATTCTGTTATTAGAATCAAGCACAAGAAGGTAGTAAGCATTTTCATAAGAGATCATTGTTGCGCGCACCTTTTCTCCTGCTTGTAGGCTTTCTATACCTTCTGGCACTTCCCATTTCTCGTTAATCTCGGCAGGCACCTCAACTGTTCCTTTTGTTATCACAGGAGAAACAGCAATTCCAAGGTCGAGATCTTTTGCGATATCCAAAGAAGTTTGTACTGCTTGTGTTGTGCTTATTCTTTCTGCATAATGATCAAACAGTGCTTTGTATGGCATGCTCTTCATGAGCTGCTCGCAATATTCCTTGCTTGGATATCCTTCCTCGCCAGCATGTTCGCATTTAGCTGCCATGTCGAGCGCCTCTATTATATCTTTCACATCTTCTTTGTAAACGTCTTCGATGAAAGTGTCATAGTTGCTGATTAAAGAACTAGCTTTTTCCTCTGCTTCTTCTTTCGCTTTTTCGGCATCTTTTATTCTTTGTTCTGCGCGCGCTTTTGCTATTTCGTCTTTTTTGGTTTTTGCTTCCTCTAAAGCTTTCTCTGCCTCTTCTTTTGCTTTTTCTGCAGCCTGATAGCCAAAAATTTTCTTGAGTGCTTCTTCCTTGCTTTTAAGCTCATCTTTTGTTAGGGCAGATTGCGCAAATTTCTTCTCATCAAACATGCCTTTCGCGTCCTTTGCATTCTCTTCCAATTTTTTGAGATTTTTGTTACTTTCTTCTATGTAATCCTTGAAGTATTTAACATCTGTATCGATGCTGCTGCTATAATTCATGTAGCACTCATGATAAGTGTGCCATTTGCCAGCACTTATTTCGGCCTTGCATATGTCTTGATAAATTTTCATGACTTTGCTTCGCGCAAGGCTCGCACCAGTTATTCCTGTAATAAAATTTTTTGCCCAAAGATAAGCAGATGTGGCATAACAGGCACCTTTCCAAACTTTTATCATGTTGCCGAGCCCTTTCGTGACGCTGCTAAGCTGCTTTATCATGTTGTCAAGACCGCTAATAAGTTCTTTTGTTTTTTCTGGGCTGAGCTTGATTGCTCTCTTCTCTATGCCAATTTGAATTGTGAAGTTGGTAACTGTTTCTGCTCTTGCAGAAGGAATAAGCGAGACAACAGCTTCTTTCTTGAGATTTATTTTTGCTAGTCTTATACTATAGGATTTTCCTGCGCTTGTGAAAGCAAGAGTTTCTCCTTCGCGCAGTGTTTTTGTCGCCAAACTTTCACTTGCTTCCCTTATGTAAGTATAGCTTAAAGTAACGCTATCTGCTGTTATGTCTTTGACTGTTGCGCTGTCCACACCTGGAATGCTGTTTCCTTTTGTATACCATTCTATTTCTGGTTCTGGTATTTCTGTCAGTGGCCATTCTAGCAGAGGGGTCTTCTCTAATGCTTTTTGGATTTTTTCTTTTATTTCCCAAAACGTTTCTTGTGCTATTTTGCCGCCTATTGCGATTTTTGCTTCTCCATTATTTTTGTCTATATCGATTACTTCTACCCATTTTCCTATTTCCTCTACATAGGTTGCATCTCCCTTTTTGAGCGATATTTCTTTTTGTATCCTTTTTTCCTCAACTTTGAGTTTATAGCTAATTGTGACGCCTTTTTCGTCTAGCCTCTGGAGTGTTGCAATATCGTCAATTATGGTATCGTCCTCGGTGTAATAATTCTGTTCGCCATCAACAATCAACTCTGCGCTCTTGTCAAGTATGCTAGGCTCGCTTATTAATTCTAAAGCAATATCATGAGGCTCGTTATCAATGTAAACAATCTCATGAGCATGGCTTGTGTCTGTTCTGCCAAGATTCTCTAGATTTGCTTTTGCAATTTCTGCTGAGCTGCTTTCTGGATATCTTGTAAGTAGCTCGTTATAGAAAAAGCTTGCATTTGCATATTTTCCAACATTTTCCGAAAGTTCTGCAGCAGCGAGCAGCGCTTCCTCTCCATAATAAACCTTGCCTTTTTCTGTTTCCTCCTTTACTTCGAAAGGATAGTTTTTTGCAATTTCAAGGTATGCATCACGAGTCTTGGCATAGTAATCCTCGAAAAGTTTTCCATAATCGCCTGTATAAACAACATCAAAAAGAGAATAACTCTTGAAAATTACTGGAATTGTTTTTGTTACAGTGCCTTTTTCATCTTGTTCTTGTGGTACTTGTTTTGGCGTATCTTGCTCGAGAACAAAAAATTCTGCTTTTCCTTTGAAAACGCTATCAAGTAATTTTTCAAGATCTTCGAACTTGTTGACTTTTGCTTCTGTTGGTAGCTTTTCAAGGAACTGTGCTCCTGTTGGCGAAAAAAGTTTTTGAAGCTCGACAAACCATTTTCTCCATGTTTTGGTTGCAAGAATTTTAAGATTTTTTTGCTGAAGAAGGCGTTCTGTTGCAAAAGCAACTGCCTCGTAAAACTGGTCGTTAAGCTCAACAGCCTCTGGCTTGACGAGAACAACAAAATTCTTGTTTTTTGGCATTTGAGCAGAGACTGCTTTTGCTGTATTGCCAACATATGCAAGGTATGTTAAATCTGTAACTTTATCCTTAATAGCAAATGTGTCTTCTTTATTATCAACTTCAAGCTTTACACGAGGAGGAGCAATTTCTAGCTTGTGTCTGCCGTCAGGGCATAACACTTGAACATAGCCGCCGCCAAGTGCAGAGGGGGATATTTTTTCTACTCCGCATTTGTTATCAGCAAATTTATCGTTTTCTCTGGCCCATATAACATCGTCATCAAAACGAATTCTTGCGCGAGTTGCTGGATAAACAATATCGTCAAGGCTAATCTTGAGCCCTGCCCTGCAATAATAACCAGGAAGATAAAGCTCTTTGCTTGTTTCTCCCTCGCGAAGCTGCACACTGCCTACCTGCTCGTCTGGCCTTGTATAAATTCCGATTCTTGCAAAATTTCCTTGAGCATCGCTGCTTATTGCTTCTGCTCGCACATAGCCCTTTCCTCTCCAAAAGTTATAATCAACATAGCTAGTATTCCATTCTTCATCGCTCAGCTCTCTCAAATAAAATTTTCCTCTTCCGATTCCATATGCCTGCTCTGCCTTGTACCTTATAGTAGCAGTAATATCTGCTTTAACAGAATCTGGCATTTCTTTTTCTGTCATTCCTCCTCTAAGTAACACAACAGCATAGCCCAAATTGTTGAGCACAGGACTACCAAGTAATTGTGTAGTTGTTGTACGCAAAGCTGCTCTTGCTGGATGGAAAAATACTCCTGCAATTTCTTTTTGTTTTGATGTTGTTGTTAGACTCATGCTTTCTATTTCTGGCACTTCTATAAGAGGATTAAGCTTGATAGCAGTAAGCTGACAAAAAACAGGCACGTCATTTTCTTCTAGCAAGTCTGATCTTACGACAGCTGGCGAGCATGCTCCTGGCAGCACTTCTATTATAAAATCTTGTCTGCCCTCGCATTGCTCTGTACCATATGCGCCCCAGTAACTGCCTATGCTCCTGCTATAATATGCAGCCGGGTTAGGAGAATAGTATTGTGGAGAATATATGCCATAGCATAATTGCAGCGAAATTACTGCAAAGAAAAAAATTGCTAATAACATTACATACTTTCTTGCTACTTCCGATTTTATTTTGCTTTTCATTTTATTCAAGCCATGCCGCAATATCTGCAGTTTCGAGCTCGAGATATGCGTCTTGCAACTCGAGAATATTTGAAGGGGCTGCGATGTAACTTGCGCTTATAAGAAGTTTGCTTGCTTCGGCAAGTTCATCTTCGCTGAAGTATATCTGCGCATTACCGCCTCCTCCAAGAATTTGTGTGACAGTTTGCGCAGGAACTGTTATATCATAACACTTTCTGCTTTCAAGACCGAAAAATGCTCCGATGCCTTTTGCTGGCACCTTAACACATTCTGTTCTGCTATACTCTCCAAGCTGAATATTGCCAGGCCTAAATACGCTCACACTAATATTGTAGTATCCTTCTGGAAGCTCTACTTGGTTTTGTTGGGGCAAGGCTATTGTTGTTGTATAGTCTTGTGATGTAAAGCTAACAATTGCCTGCTCATCAGCTGCAAGAGGAATTCCAGCGACATCAAGTTCTACTGCAAGAGTATGAAGCTTGTTAAGAATAAGTTCTGCCTCGACTGGCGCGTTGCTATTTATTTGCAACTTTGCCGGAGCATAACCATCGGCTTCTGCAAGCAAGAAAGCACCAAGACATTGTGGCATGTTTGTTTCGAGCAATGCGTCTTCTCCTATGATGCTTGTATTGCCAAGCTCGCAGACCTCATTAAGACATTTAAATCTTATGGCAGCTTCGATAGGCTCGAAGTTGTTATTGTATGTATAGATAAGCGCAGGGCTTATTTTGTATTTACAAATTTCTGGCTCGAGCTTGCCAGGAGTCTCGAGAGCAGCTGCTTGCTCTCTTGCTTTGTTTGCCTTGATTATTACTAGAACAGGAAACTGAAACATTTCTCGTTCATCATAAACCTGCACCATAACAGGGAATGCCAGATCATAAACAAAATGCCATTGCACAATGCAAAAACCAAGCATGCTAAGCCCTGCTTGTGAGCCAAGAGGTTTTGCGATAATTGCGCCGTTTGTTTCTGTTGCGTCATGTGCAATTTCTAATTTTGTTGGCCAGTTTGGAGAATAAAGCAAATTAATGTTTTCGTCTACACTTACGGGCACGACAAAATATTTATGCTCGGGCACTTTCAGCTTATAATTTTCTCCCCTAAACTTTATTGCAGCCATGTTTGCTTCTATCGCTTCTTTGATTTGATTCTCGATATCATTTTTGAGCCAAACTTTAGGCGCGCAATTTATTTCAAAATTTGTTGTTGGTGCATACAAGCTCAAAATATCAAGAGTATAATTCTCAAGGAAAAGCCCGCTTTGTTCGGCATCATAAATTTTTCTTGCAGTATCATAGAATTTTCCGAGCTTGCTTGAAATTGTTGTGCTATGGGTTGTTAGTTTTGTTGTTGTTGAATCTTTTGTTATTGTAATTTCATAATTAACTTCTGCATCTATGCTATTGGTCCCTATCTTTATCTTTGCGCTCGGTATTCCTGTTGTTATATTAAAGCCTTCTTCTCTGAATTGAGAAAAATCGCATTCTGCAATTTTTTCTTCTAGAAAATCTGCAAGTTGTTGCTCTATTAGAGCAAGGCTCGGAACTTGCTGTCTTGCAATGTTGTTTCCGCTTATATAATACCAGTAAGGAATGCCTATGCCAAAAAAATCAAGTTGTGAAGAAAAGGGCATATAACTACTTCCCGGCTCAAAAGCCGGAACTTCAATCCAGCCCCCTTGTGAGCTTGCAATATCAACTCCTTCACGAAGCTTTTCTTGTACGCATCCCAGAAAATAAGTTTGAATTGGCCTAAACTCAGAAGGGACAGCAGGAGCAATTCTTGGCTTAACAGCAAAAAAAATAGCGATGCCTGCAACAATTACGATTGCTATTACAACGAAAAGTGTAACTTGCGCTCTTTTTTGCATTCAAAAATTACGTTGGGAGTGTATATAAATTTTGCTTTTAATGTCAAAAATCTCTAGAAAAATAAGCAAATAAGAAAAAATGGGCCCAAGAGGATTCGAACCCCTGATCTTCTCCATTTTGAAGTACTTCCGAGACTTTTTTCTCAAGAAGGGCTCCGTCAAGGAGACGTCTTAACCGCTGGACCATGGGCCCTTGATAAACAAAAAAGAATGTTTTTTAAATATTTTAAATTTTATCTTTTTTATTTTTTGATTTTTCCAAGGCAAAAAATTTTTCCTGCTAAATGTTCTGGAATTGACTTTTTCCAGCATTTTGTAAAGTAGCTTCTGTCTGCGTATGCCCCGACGACTTTTGCAACAAAAATATTACAGCCATTAAACTTCAACGCCTTCAAAAGTTTGCATTCGAGATGACCAACACATTCGTCTACGATAGGACATTTAATTTTTTTTGCTTTAGAATAAGTTAAACCAAACTTCTTTGCCTTATCAACATTTTTTCCAGAACATTCTCCACATTTCACAACTTTGGGCAATAGCTGTTTTGATGGAATATTTATAACAAATTCTCTGCTCTCCATTATCATTTTTGCTGTGTAGCTTTGATTTCCTAGTACAATCGCAACAATAGCCGGATCATCACAAACAGGTGTTGTCCATGCACATGTCATAACATTGGGCTTTTTCCAAAATGTTGAGATGAGCACAACTGGCCTTGGATGAAGCATGTGATATGATTCTTCAAGTCTAACTTTTCTTTTGGCTTTTTTCCTGGTAGGCATTTTTCTGGGAAATATTTTAGCAAATACTTTCAATCGTAATCACATTCAAAATTTTTGCAATATTTTATTTCTTTATGAACAAGCTGATTTTTGCATCTCTCTTTATCGCATGCTATACGATATTCCTTTTTTACCATTGCAACTTCTATAACAGGAATTTTTAGTTTTTTTCCGTCGATAATTACTTCTATGTTAAATTTTTTCATTTGAAAGCCCCCAGCAGGATTTGAACCTGCGACCCTCTGTTTTTTTGAATTTTTCTCAAGGTTAAGAGAGCTTTACAAAACAGATGCTCTAACCGCTGAGCTATGGAGGCTATTGAAGAAGAAAAAGTATCGTTTTAAATTTTTTGCTGTTTAGGATTTTTCAAGTTTTAGTCTACGGATCTCGCATACAGAAAGCGGGTATATTACACGCAGCTTGCTGCCAAGTTCTTTCTGGATAGTTCCGTTGAGTACAAGCGAGAAAAGTTCTTCATAGCTTTTTTCTTTGCAAAATCCTATAAGAAATTCTCTTGCTTTGTTTCGCAAAGCTGCTCTTATTGCTCTATGCACTTTTTTCCTTGTTATAAGAAAAATTTTCATACGAAGTTTTACGTCTTTACTCGAGTAGACAAAAGAATCCTCAACATAACTTGTTCCTCTCCTCATCAACCTTCTAATGTATGATTGAAGAAGTACAATTTCTTTCGGCTTCGCAACAATCTCCCCATTAACAACAAGCTGAAAAACTGCTTCCAGGTTTTTCCCTCTTAATTCTCTTGTCAAATCTAGCCTTAAAGTTTTGCCCCTGAGCTGCTCTGGGGCTGCAAAAATTTCTACGGTTTTTCCAAGAAGCGGAACCTGCACATCAATAATCTTTTTTTTGAGCATTTTAATTTTGACTTTCTGTTTTTTCTTTGTCTCCTTCCTTTTTTTTCTTTTCCTCTAGCTGAACTTTACCACTTCTTATACCCTTGGCCTTATAATAAGATTTGTGGCATACGCTGCATGTATAAATAATGTTGGCTTTTTTTGTTGATTTTGTTTTGCGCTTCCATTGAGTTACTGGAGGCTTGCTCCCCCATTTACCAAGATTGCCCATACCACGACCAAGGCCGCGTTTTTTTGCTCGCGCTATAGACCCTCTTTTCAGTGCGCTTCTTGTATGGCCGGCGCTTGCAAGAGAAACTTTTTGTTGTGTGTGTGCCTTGCAAAAAGGGCAAAATCTTCTTAAATTTTTTGGCAATTTCATTCGTTAAACTGCAAAGAAGCACTTTTAAAGTTTTCTTTTTGTTATTGGTTTTTGATTTCTTCTGCTTTTCCTGCTTGGATAAGAATTGCTGCGATATCAGAAGGAAGGTTCGCAACTTCTCCTGTTTTGAATGGTCCGAGTTGCTCTCCAGAGGTACCAACAAAACTTTCTACGTCGGCAGAAAAACGAAGCAAAGTATGTTTGAAAGATGGAGCCTCATTGGTAAGCGCAGCAATTTCGCTCTTTTCTGTGCGTCCAAGCTGTGCAGTAACTGTCTCGAAAAGTTCTCTTTCTTGTTGAAGCATATTCTCAAAATCTTTTTTCTGCAGTCCTGTTTCAGAGGCTATTATCGAGAGATTTAGGATTTTTTTGCGTCTTCTAAATAATAACTCTTTTACAGCAGCCATTGCGCTATCAAGTTGTTTCTTTGTTTTGTCTACGACATCAGAAAAAAGCTCGTTCTCTTTGTTGATAATCGCGCGTTTTTCCTTGAAATAAGCAGCTATTTCTTCCAAAAAATTTTGTGGTAGTTTTTGTAACTGCTCAGAATACTTTTCTTTTCTTAAAGCATCATAAATATCTTGATATGTTATCATTTTTGTTAATTTTTTGGTTAACTAGCCATGATAAATAAGCTTCAATACATCCTTGCCGTAAATAGTGCCAAGTTTTCCTTGTTTGGCTGATTTTTCTGTAAATCTTGCTTCGCTTGCCTTTTGCTCTCCGCTATAGAACAGCAGAGGAACAGCGTCTGCGCTGTGTGAACGCAAAACGCATGGCGTTGCATGATCTGCAGTAAGTATTAATTTTATCTCGTATTTTAATGCAAGATTCCTCAAGAAACTAAAAAAATTATTATCAAGCAATTCTATCATCTTTACTTTTTCTCTGGGCCTGTTGTCATGGCCAGGCACATCTGTTTCTTTGAAATGAACATAAAAGTAATCAAAGCGTTTGAGATTTTTTGTTATGATTGCTTTTGCAAAATTTGCAGCTTTTCCAAGCGCAGTGTTGAGGTTTGCATATATATCTGCACTTTCTAATGATGGATATGGAAAAGTTGCTATATCCATTCCAAGAAGCTTAGAAATTCCTATCTCCAGCGGCATGTAGGCTATACCGAGCCATTTTCCTTCTAGTTTTTTGATTGGCGGTAAAGTTGTCCCGGCATCTCGCGTAAGAATAATATTTGCAGGCAACAGACCTGCCGCTTTTCTTCTCTCATT
>Ga0123519_10014488_pt1 | contig 11205 bp, 10 predicted proteins | sample YelNatPaOPRAMG02_FD_87396 | JGI IMG/M metagenome (GOLD analysis project Ga0123519, IMG submission 87396) | Hot spring microbial communities from Yellowstone National Park - Yellowstone National Park OP-RAMG-02 (version 2) | ecosystem: Environmental > Aquatic > Thermal springs > Hot (42-90C) ... | reverse complement strand
TTCGATGTAAGCAGCAACGAGTTTACGGGCGAAAACCGGGAGACGTACTGGGTGAATATGTTCGATTTCAAACGTCTGAAAACGAGCAAACAAAAGTTATTTACTGAGGTGATCGAAGCCGATGGAGCAGCCGTGTGTGTACACGATCGGCGCTTGAAAGTGGATCGTCCCATTGCATCTTCGTGCTTCGCCGTCGGCGAGGCATAAAGAAAAAGAGGAGGCGGATCCTGCGACGCATGCGGTGCAGGATAAAGACTTTGTTGTTGGCGCGGACCCTACGAACACGAATATTGTTACCGTCGCTGTACCCAAACATGCGGAAGATAGTATCAACGGCAACTTCAGAAACACATGCGTCTGTTGAGGCTCTCAAGAGCTAGATGTTACCGAGAATGCGGTATAATGAATGCGAGGAAAAAAATTGAGAAGTGGAATGCAGGAATGAAGGATCGCTTGGAAGCTATGAGGGAGGTGACGAGCCGAGGAGCGGGCTTTGAAGCTTTTATGAAATTCATGGAAGTTCGCGTGGCTCACTGGGAGGCGCTGTGGAAGGAGAATACAAAGCCCCAGTGGGCTCGTCTACGTATGAACCTGTACCGTAACAAGTAGCATGCATTCGCGAATTTTTTCAATAAGTTGAGTGCCCTGAAGGAGGACGAGAGACAGAGGCTCGTAATAGCATGCGGAGCAGGGCGCTGGAAGACCCAAAAAAGCGAGTGGACCAGCTCCAACGACGATGGTGTACAAGTAGTGCGCAACGCGTTTCATTACGATACCTGTAGATGAGTTTCGAGCATCGTATACGCACCATGAACTGGGATGCACACTTCAGAGAGTGGAGATGGAAAAGTGTCAGAGAAGACCTTGGGATACAGAGAAGTGCGGAGAGCTGACAGAGCAGCAAACGTAAAGAACGGCGAAAGTTCGTGGACTCCATGCATTAGTAAGTACAACCAACGGCAAGCAACGTATGGAGTTTGTGAATCGCGACTTTAACGCAGCAATCAATACCAGGAGATGTGCGGTGATGGAAAGAAGACCTCCGGAGTTGACAAGAGAGAATTTTATGGACAACCTTCTACGATGGAATTAGGGGAGGAAAGTTGAAACCTGTAGTAAGTGGCCGGTCGAGAAAAACCGACAAGGCGTCTGCACGTCGCCGTAAAGGCTTCCACGCTATCGGCGTGACGTATGTGCGTTCGTATACCCGTTTTCCGGGTGGCAGTTCCCGCGCACAACGTTTCGCTTGTAGCGCCGCGACTCGAATGCCGCGGTACACGATACGGAGTCTACTCGTGTTGGGTTGTGCTTCTTTTGCTATTTACCAAACACCAGCTTCGAAGTATGAGCCTGATGGTCGCGAAAGTATAAGATCGACTCGACAAGCGCCCGAAAGAGGGCACAGGACGCGAGCGTCACCTGAACCAGCGAACCACAGAACCGGACAGGGAGCGATCTTGTCTGCTTTGCTGAGCACTAGTACTGAGGGCACGTTATCGAGTGCAACGAACAGTGTAGAAGGACTGCGTATTGGTCTTACGAATCAAACGGAGGCTGCTCTTGCCAGCGTTACGCCCGTGCTGCAGCCTGATGCTGCGGAACTCGAGAACGCGTGCACTTTTCAAGCACCAGAGTTGAGCGCCTTGTCCGGAACGTCAAGTCTCATGGAAGACCTGAGCACTGGAGCGGACTCAGTTGCCGGCACTGATAATGACAGTGATCGTTCAGAACAGATGACGCGAAACAAAATTAGAGACCGCTCGTGGTCGTTGTATCGTCACCTGATGGATCCACCAGTTGCATCGGAGGTAGGCGTTGCAACTCCCCGTTTGCGTCGCCGCATTGGGCCGAATCCGCAGGCAGTAGGAGTCAACCCCCTTGACTCAAGCGGCGAACGTAACGAATGCAGGGCGATGGCTCCGTCCTGAATCGAGGCTCGGGATGGATACGGCTTTGGGAGTTGAGCACTTCTGCCTCCGCAAGCTGCCGTTCACGCGCGACTTGACATGGTTCGACGGCGCTGCTTGCTCACGCGTTCAACGAAGCGCGACTCGAATGATCGTGCAGGTCGCGGTCATGGTCTGTCGCGTTCCCTAAACATTTAAAAGGACGTGACGCATTGCCCTGTCGTGAATATGCTGTCCCAATGGTCTGCTCTAGGTCTATCTGTCGGCATGTCTCTCTTGCTACGAATACGGATTCGTCCTTGAGGCATCGCACGTGCGTCGCTTGAGACCCGAAGCCATTGAATGCAAGAGCAATCTCCCTATCTTTTCAGTAGGCTTCTAGAACTGCAGAAAAAACTCGCGTCCGATACGATGGATTGGGCGGAGCGGTTGCAAATCCTCGAAAGCGGAAGACTTTCGTGTCCAGTGCAACAATCCTGTGATGGTGGACGCGTTCATCCCAGGCCGCTGCTTTCACACCATTGTCCTGAATTTTCCATGTTCATGTTCAACTCCTGTTCAACTTAAAATCTCTGTGAAACTCCCCGATCAACGCTGAACCCTTGATGCTTCGTGATGGAGACCACGGATTCGCTCTACTCAAGGCAGCAACGACCGACATGGAAGTGAGCGCAGCCAGCGCAGTCGCCACTGCACCAGAATGTCGGATAGCGTTCACAAATCGCCAGGCTGTCGCTCTGCCCGAAACCGATACGGCACTTGCGCGTGCACCAGGTCCGCGACGCCTGGAATCGATTTTTTTTCATTGACAAAACGTTTCCATTGGCCAGCGTTCTCCGATTATGCGCATTTTCCTTTTCTTACTTTTTTGTGTTATTTTTTCAGTGCACTGTGAAGTATCTATCAAACACCCTATCTCCATGTTCCATTACCTATACTTCGTCTCGGATATTCTGGACGTTTCATACGTCCTATCGTGCGTGGAATCGATGCTGTGCATCCGCGGCTCGCCCGCGAATGAAGCGCGATCACGACGCGCGCATCTCATGTCCGTTTTGATCAAACGGCTATATATATCAGATTTGACGAATTTCGGCGGCATTGCGGACGTGTCCGAGTGGTTAAGGAGAACGATTAGAAAGCGCCTAGATATCGTTTGGGCTCTGCCCGCACAGGTTCGAATCCTGTCGTCCGCGCATCATTGTTTTTATTCGATACGTGTATCTGCCCTTCTTGTACAAAACAAATCAGCGGATGAAACGCGTATGGCAGGCATGCACCAATCGGGGTACCGCCCGGCGCTAGGCATCAAAAAGGACTCGAGCGGGGCCTCGCGGCGGACGAGCTCGCCGAGCGCGACACCCGCTGCTGGATGCAGCGCTCCGAAGCTGCAGCAGCGCAAGAATACGCTGTCTGTATTCGGTAGGCATGGAATATTGTACCGCTCAGATGGTTTCTGCTTTTCGACTTTTTCCGCTCTTTGCCACAGATGCACAGCGTCGACGTTGAACGCGCTGCTCTTCTGGCTTACGGATTCATTCATTGTTTGGGATTCTCGGTCGTTCATTTTCTCGGAGTCGCTCTGCTGCCCTTGGCTGGAGGGATTCCTTACGTTACCGGAACCGAGATGAATCGTTACGTCCTCGAACAAGGATCTGGATACATAACCGATATCATGATGCAGTCCATGAGTACGATTGCGGACTCTTCTGCTTGACTCGTGTAGAGCACGTCCAAATCACGAATGCTTCAGCATTTCTATCTCTCTGGCTCGAGCAAGTCGTGGGCGCAGCAGTGCACTCCGCCGTATTGGCGAGGAAAACGCGTAGTGTCGTTCGTTGATGACTTGCTCACAAGCTCATGCCGAACGGTCACCGAACTCGTTACGTCAAATAACCGATTCCATTCGAAAGCCAAATTTTCCTCTCTTCGAGATCATCCCTGAGACGGCACTCGGCAGCAGCACGGTAATGCGCTAGAGGTATGCTTCAAGAGGCTCCCGTCTCTTCTGTTTACGTGGGGCGGTGGACTTTTTCCGGACCGCGGTCATCGCAGCTATCGCTTCCAATCGACAGGGCGCAACCGCTTTGCATGAAGAGAGCGTAGACGATTCGACATTCCCTGACTTGCTGTCCCGCCCGGAATTTCGTCCTGGTACGCACTTCATTATGGATAACAGCGCGTTCGATGAATCCTCTGTCGGGCGGCACAACAAATGCTAGCGTAAACGACGGATTCGGTATGCACGAGGCGCGGTTGCACAGAAAAAGCAGGGGATCCGAGGATGAAGCATCCGGCGCAATAGCGATGGAGAGAAGCGAGGTTAGCCTTCGCAACTAGCTACACGTATGCGTCGAGCGATGAAACAATCCTGGAAGCATGGCACGGGCGGTGCTGTAGGAAGGCATTGTGATGGGCATTCAGGAACACCTGACCACAGTTACTTGTAACAATTACGAAGGGCGCAACGAGGCTGCACGCGAACAAATTGAAAATACCAAGCACGGGTCCTAACCTCCACCTGTGCATGCAACGAATCGACAACAGCAGGATGCTGCGAAATCAAGACTTGCACAGGGCAAACGATACATTCGATTGCCGACAGTGGAGCTGGCGTCACCGGAGTGACCGACTTGTGTTAGGCAGGATACTAGAGAGAGAGAGCAAAAGGATTCAGTTGCAGAAAAAACCGACACAGGCTTTTTCTCATGATAATAGTACAACCACCAGCGTTCACAATCGACGCCCGAACTCGCCGAGCGGACCTCTTCCATGCAATGCGCTTATGAATGTACTCATGTTCGGCGCGCGAGGCCCCGATTCAAAACAGGAGCTTTCAAGTCGCTTTTCGATACCTGATTCGCCCCCGAGATGGAGCTGAAGTCACGTGCCTCTCGCGACTTTACTGCTGCATCCCAGCAATCGCTCCTCCAAGCGGTGCGTATCGCAAATCGACTCTGCACAGAAGGCGTTTTTGCACCCTTGCCCCTTTGCGTACGGGAACGCTCGCCTCTTGGCATCCTGCGCGAACGCCTCCGGACTCCTGGGCGTGCATGTTTGCTCCGCGTTCCACTGCCACGAGTCTGAAGCACCACCAAAGCCAAAAGCTGAAACACATCCATAACGAATATGACGTAGCGAGATCGCTTGCGAGATGCACAGCGTACCAGTACCGACTTGTGCAAACAAGCCTGGCGGCGTCGTGGTGCACTGCCTCGGCACGCGCGTCCTCGAGCCGACGCCCTCTGTATTATAGAAAAGCAGTTCTGCCCTGGTGCAGCAACCGCACCGGCGCTATAGACGCCATTGCGGTCGCGTTCGGCAGGCACTAGGCAAAAGATAGGACGTATCAAACGATCAGACTATCCGAGAAGAGGTTTAATTCATGTAACTTGGACGAAGAGGGTTTGATGGATACCTCACCGTGCACTGGAAAAGAAAAGAAAAGAAAGAGCGCATCATCTGAGAACGCTGGCCTAAGTAAACGTTTTGTCAATGAACGTGAAAAATCGCTTGGGGCACCGCCCTGCACGAGATACCCATGTTCACGAGCTCTGTTGAAACTCGATTTGCGCTTGCCTCTGAGAATGGCGAACCAGCGACGAGCCCGTAAAAATCAAAGTAAAACAAATCAAAGGATAAACAGGGATAACAAACACAGCAGGGAAAGCGCTGAGGAAGAGGAAACGCTCAACTGTACCTGCCAGCGTCCGTACGTAGACGGAGAGCTGGTCGTCTGCTGCGACGCCTGCACGGAGTGGTTCCATCCGACTTGTGTCGCTCTTTCGCACGAGGAAGCTGAAGCGTTACCGGTGTTCGTGTGTCCAGGGTGTTTGGAGGAAGCGGCTGCTGCCACAGCATCTGCAGAGAAACGCAAGCTTGCGAACAAGTTTCGCGAAGCACACCTGCGCTACGTGCAGCAGAAGCGTCAACGTCGGTACGAGCACCGGCAATCCGTTGATGCAGCAGCTGCTGCTGCTCTGCAAACGCACCAGAGCAGCTCGAACAGTAGTAGCGGACTTGCAGAGGACCCGCTCGTCTCCAGATGTGGGGTCTCAGTACCGCCCGAGCGCGTTGTTTCGGAGACAGCGTCGGCTCCGAAGAAGCGCCGCCGTCCGAGCGCAAACGAAGCATCTCCTGCTTCTGAGCCGGGGCCGGCTCCCGAGCAGGAGTCGACGCCCGTATCCCCGAAGAAGAAGCGGGTGAGCGGGGATGGAAAACCTGTAGAGCCCATACGGCAAAAGGCACGCCAAATGCTGTATGAAGCGCTACGTTCCCCAGTTGCCTATGAAATAGAATCGGCCTTATTTGAGCTCATGGATCACAAGGTTCACGATGACTACCGTGCTCGTTTACGGAACCTCGTGGCCAACCTGCGCGACCAGCGAAACGACGAACTTCGCGAAGCCGTGATCAGTGGCTCGATATCTCCGTCCACACTATGCCAGATGAACTCAGAGGAGCTGGCTTGCAAGGAGCTTCGCATCAAGCGCCAAGAACAGCTTACACGTGCAGAAAAGCTCCGCGTCATTGAGAGCGCTGAACAAGTTGGTCTCATTTTCAAAGAGGTTCCGCCAGCGAATGCACGTGATTCAGATGACCCCGAAACGATTCACGCTCTTGATGCAAACACAGATACTCGAGAAAATTCGAGTGAAGCGCCCAAAGTGCTACCATCCGCGGAAACTGCAGAGCAAGGCAGCGCGACCCGGACATTGTCTCCCGATGCGCCGCTTTCACCTGCACAGAACGACATGATCGCGCACGCCAAGGATACCACTGAACCGCTGAGCGCTGCCGATTGCCCCTCTACACAGACCGACACGACCACTGTTCACGAAACAACGTCAGCAACGACTTTGCAGGCGGAGCAGACGCATCTCCCGCCGCGACTCGCCGCAGATTTGGAACCCGTTCGATGCTTTCAGGAGAACGCTTTTACGGTCTACGAGGCGGAGCCGCTGGAAGCTGCACACACACCGGACGACACGTCGACGCCCGAATCTGATCCATACATGCCCGTAACCCAGCCAGCACCATCATATGCAAAGCTCGAAAGCGAAACGCCTGCATTGCCGTCATCCTTGCAGGTCTTCCAGTGGCACGGCAAGATCGCCACAGGTGCTGCCCCAGCATTTAAACCTGTTCTTTACGTGGGTCGAAACTATCCTGCGTCCATGAGCGAGCTCACCCGGCTCGCAGAGCTTCTGGGTGGCCACACCGTGCAACTCAACGAGATGGCACGAATACGTCAGCGAGACGCACTTGCCTTCATTCGCGACGTTCGGGAGCGTTCCAGCTCCCGGCGGTTGCTTTTGTTTCACGTTGGCTTGAATGCGATGGATACCGATGCCGCGGCTCGTTGCCTCAAAGCCGTGAACGAATTTCGGAAGCGAGATCGTGCTTCCTTGTTGATGCGAAATGATGTGCTGGAGTTGTACTTCTTGCCAGTCACGGACGACACCGCAGCCTATGTAGACGAGGTCTGTAATCCGGACGGAGCGCTTCTCGCTTGTGTCGTTCGTCGAGACGCGCTCGAGGCACCGCTGCGCTCCGGAATGAATGTCGACGCGGGAGGCGCCTCAGCAGAGGTCGCTCAACCGCCGGGCTTTGACATCAGTCTCGCTTTGCAGATCCTCAGTCGACAATATCGCCCTTCATAATGCCGAAAGCCGGTGCGTTCGAGTCAAATAGCGACCTAATCAAGAAGCGACTTGGACAGGATCCGCTGGGAGACCAGGTGCCCGGGTGAAGCGCACAGCGGCGTACGACGCCAGCAGCTGTGCGCAGAACGCTCCAAAAGCCATGAACTGGTGATCGATCGCGCGCTGCACTGAACAACGATGATGAGGATGAGGATGAGAATGAGAGGCATCGAGCATTTGTCAACAGAACCCGGATTCGGTACATACGACATTGCACGCCCGAAGTAACGCGAGCACTTGGGACAGTTGCTTTTCTGCGGGGAGTTTTCCTGTGCCGCGCAGTAGGATTTGCGTTCCCTGGATACTCGATCGACAGGAGATATGTTCGATGTTCAGAGCTGAGAGCGCTCGCGACCTTGTACTCATCTGCCTCAGCTCGTCCAGAATCTGCTTCCAGATGTGGACTGGTGCTGGACTCTGTAGGACGGTGTCCGATCCTTCGGAGCTAATCCGCAAAACGCCCAGCTGCCGCGCATACAACCTTGTCTTCATCATTAATACAAGGTGTTGAAGAGGTTTGGGCATGGGCCGTCCGCGCAAAACGTCGGCAAATTCTTCATCAAGCTCAGATTCACTGCCCACGGAAGTGAGGTCACGGTAGACCTGGGCCCTCTGTTGCGAGTCCGGAATGAGATAACGCGGTATAGCTGGTGAGAGTCCCTGCAGCGCAAATTCGCAGACACACATGTACTCTCGAAGGGATGGCGATGGCGCCGACGAGTCGGCGAACGTCCTCTCCCTCTTCTGTTTGTACTGCAGATGCTTGATCGCTTCTCGTAACATTTTCGTGAAGAGCTCTGGCCCCAGATTCCATTGTGTTCCAGACTGGCTTGCTCCGAGCAAGTCGCCTGCTCCGCGAATCTCCAGGTCTCTTTGGGCGATCCGCAGTCCGACAGAACGCGGGTTGCGCTTTTGTGCGGATCGCTCTTGCGTAAGTTCCCGCAAAGCCTGCAACCGCATCTGTGCGTCCTGGTTGTCCTCGATCACCCTCGAATCAAATAAGTAGAGGCAGTATGCCTGGAGATTAGCGCAGCGACCTACACGTCCTCGCAGCTGGTACAGCTGGGCGAGGCCGAACTTGTGCGCGCTCTCCACGATCATCGTTCCAGCCGATGGAATGTCGATGCCGTTCTCGACAATCGTTGTCGACAAAAGTATTCTACCACGACCAGAAGCGAACGAAACCATGACATCTTCCAAGCGACTCGTTCGACTGTGCCCGACCAGGATCGGGTAGTGTACCACCTCCAGTTTCTTGGACGCGAGCGATGCCTTGATGCGCTCGTAGGCGGCTGGAATGTCCGCGATGCGCGGCACGACGTAAAAGACTTGACCTCCTCGTCTCAATTCATGAGCGATTGCCTTGGCTACTAGCAATTCGCTCTCCGGACCTTGCGCAAGAATGAACGTGCGGACTGGTAAGCGAGACGCCGGTGCTCGATGAATCATGCTAACATCCCGGATGCCGGAAAGCGCCATGTAGAGTGTCCGCGGAATGGGTGTTGCACTCAGAGTCAGCACATCAACGGCAATATCGTCGGCATAAAACGACCTCGTTTGATCGAGAATTTTGATCTTTTCCTTGTGCGTTACGCCGAATCGCTGCTCTTCATCGATGACGAGCAGCAGGCCATCGCGAGCAATCCGCGGAGCATTGCCCGATGCGGGGGTCAGTGTTGGTGACCCACTCCGACTCCGAGCGGCCGCAGCTGCAGTTGCGTCTGCCGCTGTCTGCGCATCGTTCACATGCCGTCGGCGCAAATGGAAGCGCACGCGCTCATTGAGCAGGGCATGCGTCCCCACCAGAATATCTATCTTGCCTGAAGCAACGTCTTCAAGCACTTGGCGTGCCTCCCTTGTGGAGACATCGCGATACAGGGCCCCAATACGCACGTATTCGGGCATACGTCGCCGCAGCGTCCGCAGGTGCTGGGCGGCGAGCGTTGTGGTTGGTGCCAAGACTGCTACCTGCCGGTTGTTCAAGATTGCTAAAAATATCGCACGCATCGCGACCTCGGTCTTGCCCACACCCACATCTCCACAAATCAAGCGGTCCATCGGCAGATCCCTCTCACAAAGATCGGAGAAAACGTCAGCAACGCACCTTTGCTGATCCTCTGTGAGACCGCCCGCACTGTTGTACTCGAAAGCGCTATCAAAATCTACGTATAACGGATCTTTCGGATCAAATCGATAACGCGGACGCTTCACCGACTTTCGAAGCGCCTCAATTTGCAGGATATCTATTGCTGCCTTTTGGACGGCCTTGAAGGCACGGTTCCGTCGCTGCTCCCAGTTACGCGTCCGGCTGATGGCGTCTAGCCGAGGTTTGCCGCCAAGCGCTCGTTTTTTCACTCTCGAGGCTTTGCCTGAGCCTGGCTTTCGACCCCGCACCGACCTTGATGTCTCTACCTCTTCGTATGGCAGTTCACTATCTTCATCAGTGTCCTCGTCGACGTCCAAAACACCGGACTGAAGCCGAGACAACAGTTCTACTTGGTCCACGGGTACGCGAAGGATCCCGTCGGCGTACTGCAACACAATGAACTCCTGCAACTCCGTGGCGTTTCCTGTGCTGTTATTGAGAATTCGTCTTCGTAAGAACTCCAAACCGAGATACTTCCCCACGCCGTACGTGTTGTGCACAACGTAGTCATTCGGAAATATGTCTCCGAGCGGGACTGCTCGAAGCTTTCCTTCCTCAGGGTCGCTTTCCTCTGGTTGACTCGGATGAATCGAGGGTACCACCAACGCCGACTGAACGCTCAAGCGCTTCCATAGTGCCGGCGAGCCTGTCCGTGAAAACGCTCCCCGACACAGGCGATGCACAAAGCCTCTTTGTATTGAGACGTGCCTCGTATGCCAAGCACCTACCACCGTTGCTTTGGGGCATGATACCTGCTTTCGCGAAGCTAAAGCACAGTAGAGCCACATTTCATAGCCTCCTCCGCTCGGCCACTCAATAGCCTGGAAAGGAGAAGCAGCTTGCGTTCCTCTCCAAGGCGCTCCAGTAGCACGCGTTCGAGGTCGAGTACCGGAGCGCTGCGATCGCCCAGCGCCGACGTCGGTACCAGGGCACCGCCACCGCTGGTGATCTGCGTACTGGGCATTGCGCACGAGTTGCAGCACAATGTGTATCTCTCCCTGAGTGTGTGTGTGTGTGTGTGTTTGAGTTTGAGTATCGACTGCAAAGCACGCGCTGCGACGCTACCCTACACCCGTGTCAGGTGAAAGGAGCATACTAAAGTGCTCGGTGTTCCTGGATATCGATTTTGTCTGAAAGCTTTTTGGTTTGTGGAATATGTATTCTACCATTGTAACAGGAAGGGCATGAGGTTTCATATGTAATTAAGGGATTCTCGGCCGTCTTTTCTGACATGCTTGTTCGACGCTCTGCCGTCGAAACGCAGGGAGGCTCGGGAGCCAAGACGATTTGCAACGAAATCGAGCTAGGGCTGGTAAAACAAGCGTTAGCACGATTTAATGCATACATACAAGCCTTTTGCATGTGCGTACCCTTCCGTGCAGCACGCTCGATTCACGCGTGCTTCCAGTTTTCGACCGCTCTGTTTCAGGGCTGCTCGTGCGCGCAC
>Ga0123519_10014485_pt1 | contig 11207 bp, 11 predicted proteins | sample YelNatPaOPRAMG02_FD_87396 | JGI IMG/M metagenome (GOLD analysis project Ga0123519, IMG submission 87396) | Hot spring microbial communities from Yellowstone National Park - Yellowstone National Park OP-RAMG-02 (version 2) | ecosystem: Environmental > Aquatic > Thermal springs > Hot (42-90C) ... | reverse complement strand
TTCAGGTGAAGCTTTCCTCGATCCGAATCCCTCAGTGGTATGGCAAAGCCGCTCTGCCTCTATGATGCATCGGCATCAGCCGTATAAGCGCTTTTGCTGGAGGTCAAAGCGGGCACTCGGCGCCCGATAGAATATACAAAAAGACTAGTACGTCCGAAAGGAGGTACCTTTCATGGAACAAAAACGTAGATGCAACAGTATGACGGACGCGCTCCCGAAGACCAGTATGCATCCCGCAATCTGGGATCTATGGTCAATGTAAACGGTTCATCATCGAAAAGAAAAAAACAGGTTGCAGCGAGCGCCCTGAGGCGCGCGGCGCACCTTCATCGCCTGGTCGAAAGCGTATTGGCTGCTGTGCTCGTGCGAAAGATGCTGCTCTTTGCGAACCCTGCGGGAATCGCCACCTTCAATGTGTCTAAACCCCTAAGTAACGTATTTGATCTGCCACGTATTGCAAGGTCTTACATACGAGCACGGCCGGGCGCCGGTGGTTCGCTACCCGGCTCCGCCTCAGCCATACCAACGCTTCGTGCTCGTCTGAGACGCTCTGCCACTGGCAAGGCTGCCTGCGGCCTCGTTGCCTCTGTCGCAGACGTTCCGAAAGTTGCGCTTGTCACTGGTGGCAGTCGGGGTATTGGTCGGGCCGTCGCGTTGGAGCTTGCTCGGTCTGGTTGTGATGTCGTTGTTAACTACGCGTCCGCCGAAGCTGCTGCAAGCGAGGTTGTCGCACAAATCCAGGCCATGGGCCGGGAAGCGATTGCCGTGAAAGCAGACGTAAGCAACCAAGAACAGGTTGAAGCGATGTTCGCCCAAACAGTTGAGAGATTTAAGCGGTTGGATGTGCTCGTCAACAACGCAGGGATCACGCGCGACGGTCTGCTCCTGCGGATGAAGAAGGAGCAGTGGTCTCAGGTAATCGATCTGAACTTGACTGGCGTGTTTCTTTGCCTTCAAGCATCCTGCAAGCTGATGCTCAAACAACGCTCTGGTAGAATCGTGAACATATCCTCCGTGGTCGGCCAGATTGGCAATCCTGGTCAGGCGAACTACGCGGCAGCGAAAGGCGGGGTTCTTTCGCTCACCAAGGCCGCTGCCAAAGAATGCGCCTCACGGAGCGTTACCGTGAATGCTGTCGCACCCGGTTTCATTGCAACCGAAATGACGCATGGTCTTCCATTGGATGAGATTGCGAAGGGTATCCCCCTGGGCCGCCTTGGACAACCAGAGGAAGTAGCCGGATTGGTACGTTTCCTGGCCACCGATCCCGCCGCTGCATACATTACTGGACACATCTTTACGATCGATGGCGGTCTGGCGATAGGTGCCTCAGGCTGAATGCCAAACGGCTGCGGATTCGATGGCACGCAAGGGTACGCAATTCGCTGGGGACAGGCGGGCGTTCCCAGGGTATCGGCAAACGATCACGTGCCCCAGTGTACGTACTTGTCGGTGCGACGCGAAAAAGAACCACCGTATCCGGGCAGGCTTATTCTGTAGGATTTGATTCTCTACATTAGGCTCTAAACGCACGATGCTAATCTCAAGCATGGCGCTCGCAACGGATGCTGCATCCGCGGGACACATGGGAGTAACGGCATCCGAGTGCGAAGCTCGAAGGCACGCAGCACCAATGCGCTACAGTGCACACATCGTGAACGCTCGAGGCCCCAGCGATCTGCTGCGGAGTACGGGATGCGCGTGACTGCCGATCCCGCCATACATGCACGCACGCACGCGTGCACGCATGCACGCATGCATTCAGATTTGCGTGCTTTCCATGAACATTCTGCGGACACGTCTGCACCGATCCCGATGCTCGAATGAAGCGGTTTGCTCAACATCTAGGTACCAGATAAGGGTATGCGCACCAGCAAGAGTCGCTCGTTCCATCCCGATCGACCTGTGTGAGCGCCGAATGCACGACGATTGTTCAGGCGCACTTTTTTCTCGTAAAAGATCGTTGCATCCATTCGGCGTCCCCGGGATGCGCGAGTGCTATCGGTTATCGGGGTTTTCATTTCAGCGTTTCCACAGAAGTGCGTATGTTCCGCTGATCCCAGTTGAGCATTATCTTCTAAAACAGAGCCTTGATGGACGGAACGACGTGTCAACCGCCAAAGAGAACACAGAATGTGCTCAAAAAGAACGCGGCGCCGCTGTGGTCGCGCAGCGTGCCGAACGTCGTCTCGATGCTCGGCCGAAGATGTCGGGAACGCGCGCTCCTGCATCGGAACTACTGCCCTGGGCTACCGAGCTCGAGCTGAGGCATCGAAAAACGCCCCCGATGCCCTGCACGTGACCGAAGCACCGCACTCTACTGTCCAGATCAGGACCGGGTAGAAGAGAATCTCGGTGTTGGCGGTTCGAGGCACGTTCCAGCTTTTCCAACGCACATCGAGTACCGTGATCAACGCTCGTACCAGCGATTGATCTTGCGCACACCAAGCCGGACACTTTTGCGCTAAAGATAAGCCAACAGCAAGATCTGAATTCGCTCATGACATGTACATTTTTTACGCAAAACACCACGAAGAAATCGAATCACGAGGCACAGCAATCGAAAATGAAGCAGGCAATGACGTTAACCTGATTCAAGTGCATCCGCTGCGCTACATATGTACCAACATCCATACACTGGGCGTACCAACTCGGTGACCAGGCATACGCGACTACGCAGCACTCTGTGCGTCTTATTCCTTCGTTCAGCTAAGCGCGCTCATCTGATCGAAAATGATAGGCAGTGTTTGAGGCATTTCGCATGATGCACAGCGTCGGCTTGATGCAGCCGTGGACAGCGCCACCTTTTGAACTTGGCTGTCCGATCCTCGTCGATACTTACTCAGTATCGTCTGCAAAAGACCGCATATGAACGACGTGATCGCAGCGGCTCAAGTAAGACACAAGGGAAACCAGGCCCAGCGCATGGCCCGCGATATGCAGCGATGCCCGTATACGACCGGGTCGAGCACATGCGCCCTGCTCCAAAGTCACATCCCAGCGATTGTCAGGAGGATTTAGCAGGTGGGTCTCGCTTCACCACTTCCGCTTTCCTCATCTGATCGCGGCTGGCGCGCCGCTGGCCCCCAGCCAAAAGTCGTTGGTACTCCACAGAGTGCGCCCAGCGATCGAGCTCGCGAGCGCGCACCACCGGCAACGGATGCGTCGCGCTGCGCTGCATCCGTTGTCGAACTTGGCGACCGAGACGAGTTCGACTCACCGAATCCAAGCGAGTAGCCTGTTGCAGAAATGCATCCGGATTCATTTCCGAAGCCCACGTCGCCGAACCACCCGACAGCTTCATGAGCACACTGATAACGAGGCGAGGGTCCTGCATCACAAGCAGCGCGGCACGGTCACAGCTGAGCTCGGCAGCCTGCAGCCAGCTGAAAATACGACGACCCAACATGGTTGCAAGTGATCGACCGAGTTCCCCCAGTTGTCCCAGAGCGAGTAGAAGCAGGTTCGCCGTCGTGATCCAGATTCCGTGCTCACACTTGAGATGGCCCAGCTCGTGCGCGATGACGGTCTGCAGTTCGGATGCCGTCAGTCCCATATCCAGCAACGCCGAGTGCAGCACGATGAACGGACGCTGTCCATTAATAGCGAGGGTGTACGCGTTCGGTATCGGGTTTTGACGAATATACAGGTCAGGAACGTCGATATGCAGAATCTCACAAGCCTCGGTGAGCAGAGCATACAACGAGGGTAGCTGCTCGGGGCCAACTAAAACACCTGACGAGATATTTTCTATTTCAAGCACCTGCTCCGCCACGGGGCCAATAACCCTCCGAATGAGTGCACCTAAACCGGTGATTCGTGTCAAAAAGTCCATTTGGCGCGTTGCAAGCGCATCCAGTGGGTGGCGAAAGTCGGCGGCCTCGAGACCGACCAACACAGCACGTTGCGAAGCCGCTTCCTGTCGCACTACCGCACAGCATCGTGTTCCGAGACGACTTGCACAGCCCGAATGCGTCACGGAGTAGCGTCGGCAGGCTCGTTTCGAAAGCCGCCAAGCTGGTCGACTGCTCGGGATCGGCTGGTACTGAGGTCGAGTGCCCGCGGCAACTGTTCGCAAGGAGCTGTGGCTGCGGACACCCAGCGACGCGAACGCCAAGTACAGCCTCTGTTCACTACAACCGCACAGTCTGGAGTGAACCATTATCCACGTGTACCTTTACGTGCTATTTCGGTACGCTTGACACGAGTTTCAGATAAGATATACGCACAACAGAGCGCGTGTGATTGGAGAATCCACACGCAGTGGCGAGCGCACGTTTCACGTTCCCGGGAGCGTTCATGAATCTCTACGCGCACAGGCGCCTCCCAGTGTTTTCGAACCTGTCGCTTGTTCGCGCTTTCTGTTCATCCAGGCACAGTTTGAGCCTGAGAGACTGCCCCACAAAGTTGGATTGCATCAGCTTATTAGGTCCCGTGTCTTCAACATCACATATCGTCTGATATTGATACAGTCTCGGTTGGTGAACTCCTCGCGTTTGCAGCCTCTGGTTGAACCTAACTTTGCAGGGACTCCTCGAAGTTGTGGCCTCGATGCCGTCCAAGTCTCGTTTGCATCCCGTTGGGCAAACGCTTTTCATCGTCTGTCTCCCCTCTTCTCCGTCTTGTTCTTCCTATTCGTCAATCGCTCTTCTTTATTCGATGGTCGGTGAGAGAGGATTTTTTCGGTTTTTTTCCAGCAGCCGGCGATGGCATCCCTGCGGGATCTCCGACTACCACGTCCATGCTTCTCCCTTGGATTCTTTTTTTCTTCAAATGAACGCATTTCAAATGCATCAGCTACAAACCGCGAACATGCATTCGATGACAAGCACCTGGGTGTGAAACACAACTGAGATGAAAGACCACAAGGAGTATGCTCCTCATTTGGCAATTGAGAGCTTGCCTTGGAACACGAGTTGTCCCCGCAACGCCGTTCGTATTACCTGCCGTGTTGGGCTTACTGTTGAACGAGGCTTTTGTGCACTCGTTGCGCAACTCGCGAGTGAGCAAACGCTGTCTAGCTGCCCGCTGCTATGACGCTGGTTTGGAGCTCGCTCACTCGTGCGATCAAGCAAGACCTACCTCGGGGGAGAGTCTTGTGCACCAGGTGCGTCTCTGTAGCGGCGGACGAACGCAGCTGTGGAGAGAGCCTCGCGTGCTCTCCGAGGCGGGGTACACTCTGGACTATGGACAGGTGCCTCCGACGTTGCCGGGAGCGCAATCTTTTGGCCTCTTTTCGTGGGACGAGTGCCGCTGCATTGAAAGATTCGCTCTCTCAGCTGTGGAAAGCGTGCGCACACCAGCGTTACAGCGGTACGCGTGTCGTCAAACGGAGCTGCAGCTGCGGTGTGGACTACCCGGACGAGCGGCCTACCACTGACGTGCAGCACGCGAGCACCACAGAAACTTTGCAGTTGGCGGAGACAACAAGGCATGGGACTGGCGCATGTGCGGCTCTGGTGCACCAGCGAATACCGCCATACGAAGCTAGTTATTCGGCATTGGCGGCCAGGTATGCCGAGCGGGCTCCTACTCTAGGCAGCGACTTGACGCCGGCAACTCGAGTGCTCCAGTTTCGATCAGCGCGTAAGCATGACCGGCGGTTAGAAACGCGACGTTACCTGGAGCACTTTGCCAGGGGCTTTGCAGATGCACGCGTTTCTCCTTCGGTTCTCGTTTTAGCAGAGCATGCCCGCGGGAATGTCGCGCCTGCAACCTGGGCTGCATTACGAGCAGCCCAGCAGGTATGCGGGGGCACGTTGTCGAGCAACGGCAACGACGCCAAACAAACTGGACATATTGAGGTTCTCGTCTTCGATCGCGTGGATTCAGATATGGGGGCGGTTCTAAAACAGCTCGCTCAGGTTGACGGTGTATCGCGACTCGTTCTCGTTTGTGATGGGCACTGCAGGTATCCCGTTGCCGAGATGCTGGCCCCTGTCATTGCCCGCTGGAGTGCAGAGCAAGGCTATTCGCACGTGTTCACTGGCGGGAGTACTTTTGGCAAAAATATTCTACCACGCGCAGCAGGTATCCTGGGCATCCAGCCGCTCTCAGATATCATGCAGGTGTGTTCGCCATGGGAATTCGTGCGTCCGTTGTATGCGGGGAGCATTCTGGCCCGCGTACGCTTGGTACCTCCCTCTGAACCGTCATCTAAGACTGGATGGCGTTGCTGGGCGACTATTCGGGGTACCGCTTTCGAGGCCGCGCAACTTCGCCACGATGACGCCTGTCCAACTGAACTCGACATCACAGACAAGGCAAGGCAGTATCTCCAAGACGCCGCACCGCCAGCCGTGGAGTGGTTGCAGCAGACGGGCGCTAACGCCGAAAGGCCGCGCTTGGAAAGCGCCCACATCGTTGTTACCGGTGGCCGTGGCCTCCGCGACGCCGAGCACTTTCAAGCCTTTGTGATGGAGCTTGCAGACCGTCTGGGGGCAGCCGTTGGCGCCACGCGGGCGGCTGTTGATGCCGGCATGTGTGCCAATGAACTTCAGGTCGGGCAGACAGGCAAGGTTGTTGCACCAGAGCTCTACATCGCCGTGGGCGTGAGTGGTGCCGTCCAGCACCTTGCGGGCATGAAAGACAGCAAGGTCATCATCGCCATCAATAATGACCCAGAGGCCCCGATTTTCCAAGCAGCCGACTACGGCCTCGTCGGTGACCTGTTTGAGATCATGCCCGCTCTTTTAGAGAAATTATCTAACTCGCATAAAAAATAGGCAGAGCGCCTCTTGTAAATGTCGTGTTTACCTGCTGCGGTGCCGCGCTGCACACCGAGCATCCAGGGCGTTTGTTCCGCGAGGCTGCTGCATGGCCCGCGTGTTCCAGGGGCCTGCGTGGGCCGTTTCGACGCCCCGGAGGCACCAGTCCATGCGGACTGCTCGCCAAGGCCGTCATGAACGACCTACCAGCGACAAAGGTTTCGTGCGCTCGGCACCGATGTCAAAAACGGTGCCGCAAAAACTCGCTCCTCAGATACTAGTTTAACGTCTCGCTTCTCGCCTATTTCAGAGAAGCGAGCCTCGGCGCTGTTGCACGCTGCACAACGAACGAGTATGAAAAGTGCAGCAGATCGTACCTGTGATCTATCGAATATCATATTCAGCGCAAAACGACGCTGCTCAATCACGCCAAACTTTTGCGTTAGCGGTGCTGCACGACATATGCACGTTTGCAGCACGACGTGACGCGGAGTCGAAATACGCAACGAATTTACGGCTGCTGTCCCTGATTCATAGCAATAATTGCATACTGACAGTACAGTTCGTGTCGCAGTAACCAAGCGAAAGTCGCATTCGTCAGCGTTCGATCAGATCACGCAGGGAGCGCCTCTCTACCAAGCGCAAGTGACCCAACCTGCCCGCTCACTTGCAAAGAACAAAGGCTATGAACCTTGAACTCTGTCTCCAAGTTGTCTCTTATCAGGCTTTTTGTGCTTGTAAGGAACGCAACGCTACGCCCAGCCTTGCCTGTGCAGTCTTTGGTGCAGGCGCACCTGCGGAAACCTCCCCAGTAGCGTAAACTGGTCGTGGCGTGCAATACACGTCGACGTATCGGGATGCCCGACAAAGAGACACACGCTACTGCGCAAACGTTTTGTGAAACTTGTTTTCAAGCGTACACAAACGTTTCTTTCTAGAGCACGTGTTCAGGTGAACAGATTCGCTTTGGTATTAAAACCGTTCTTTATAGAGCACGTGTTCAGGTGCTCACACAGGCGTCGGCAGGAACAATTCTCAAAGTGCGCAAGCAGGTTTCTCTGTGAAGCACGTGTCCAGGTGCACAGACGAGTTTCGGTACAAAGTGCGCACTTGCGTTTCTCTTCATATAAGACGTCTTCAGGTGAATAGACACGTTCTGGTATACACACACGTTTCGGTGTGCGCAAGTTTGTGTTGGAACTTTGCGCATCAAGTGGACGCTCTATTGCCGCAAAAAACATCAAACTTATGACGCAGCCACCTTCTGCCAGTGCGGGTGAGGCTGATGCCTTTCAGTCGCTTGTTCAGGAAGAGCTCGGAGAGAATGCGTTCTCCACAAGCACGCCGGTGAACGATGGCACCGGGGGCGGTGACGTTTTTCTGCCAAACGAAGGCGTCGAAAGTGACGCAATCACCACGCTTCCGGTTTCTACGGCGAGCACGGTGCGTACACCTTTTGATCAAGACGAAAAAGAGTTCCCTGTTGGAAGATCATCTGTCGATGGGAAGCTATGGAAGGGCGCTGGAGGTTCGACGTTTGCGATCGAGGGCGACTCAACCAGTGGACGCGACGCTGTACAGGAGGCATCTCGGGCGCGGGCACAGCGCATCCGCGAACGCGATGAAACTGAACGAGAAGCCCGTCAAAAGTCTCGCGAAGCAGCCGTGCAAGTGTGGGAAAAGATGCACCAGGCCTGGGATAAGACATGCCAGGAGAAACGTGTCGAGACGAAGAAACGGCAAGACAAGCTTAGTGAAGAGCGTGATGCGCTTTATCAGGCCATGCTTGAGAATGGTGACAACAATAAGCCAGCATGGCACCTCGTTCGGGCACTGATAGAGTCTAACAGTTCGGGATTGGGAGCGGGCCGATCACTCGGGACACCTGGCGGCATGTCTGGACCCGGTGCTGCCAGTGCTGTTTCCGAGGAAGATGGCAGTTACCGTAGCCTCCGTACTCGCATGAAGGATGTAATCTATAGCTCCGCCAGCGAAGCGAGCCCGAAGAGTCGTTGATCTTACCATCGTATGTACGGTTACCGGCTGCCGCGGAAAGGTTCTCGCATAATACATGATGGAGAGCGAGGAGAAACTCTGCGTCTGGTGTTGGTGTCGGTGTCGGTGTCGTCTGCGGCTGGAAGAGCACAACGTGCGTGGTCTTGTGTCGGGAGCAAACGTCGGCGGACTAGCGTGTTCAAGGAACCTTTGGAATAAGGAGGCACGAGAGACGAAGCAGGTGCATTCAAAGGAATACTTCATTCTTTAGCACAGGCAACGTATACGAGCTTGTTCTCAGATGGCACCTAGGCGGTGTCGTAAGCGTCAAACACGATCCTCCTGACAGCGACGATGCCAGTACTGTCTCTTGCAGAGCACCTCTGACTTTGCAAGCACGTGGATTCTCTCGATAGCTCGTCCACGATCGCGACGCCTGTATATCTCTTCTCTGGGAACAGCCAGGTCAGGTCTGCTTGAGGCCGCTCTAGGACACCCCATTCTCGCAATGGCGGAGATTTCGTCACGAGTCCTGTACAACGTTGCGCCATCGCTAAACCGTCGACTAGTGCTATCGTATGGGCCTCGTATCGTTAGCGAGCACTCCATCCGAACAGCCGCATGACAAGTGAAGAGACCGATCGAAAGCAGCCTTGCATGGAGCTACGAATCAGAGAAACCCCGAGGAACACGTATACTTCCCGAAGATAACAGCACACGCCAGTTTGCCTGGTATCCTCCTTGCATGCGAAACACACGACTCAGCACACACGAGATGATGGTGCACTGCTTTTGGAAGGGCGAAGAACACAAGCAATGCGCTCGAATGCAACTTGTAGCGTTTGCGTATCCTCAACTGCCGAGAAGCAACATCTGTACCACCCGGGTTCAGGAGCATGGCAAACACGACCCGGATAGATCAACACTCGCGCTTCTCGAAAGAGTCGCTCAGCAAGTTCCAACTCCGCTTCCCAGGTCGCCTCGCGAAGAAATCTCTGCAAGCCAATCCATACGAAGAATCCAGCCTGGCTGGGATAGATGCGCACCTGCTCTGCCCCAAGACTGGTTTGAATCGCTTGAACAGCCACCTGATACGCTTCCTCTAGTCGTCGTTGGTTTGCGACGAAAAACTTGTGCAACCATTGCTCGTCACTCAGCATTCGGCAAAGCACTGCCTGCGTATCCCGACTGGGCGACGAAAACAAACACGGTGCTCGAATCGCCTGCAACAGAGCCTGGTTCTCCGTAAAGAGAACCCCACATCGCATGCCACTCATACAGAGGTCCTTACTAAACGTCCATACGACATGCACATCGTTGCCGAGACCCTGGACGGCCAAAACGTCCGCTACGGAACGAAAACGCCCCGCATGGCTCTGGAAGACCGAGAGCGCGTACGCCTCGTCGCTCACCAGGTGCATGCCATGGGATCGACACCATTGAATGGAAAGCTCTAGTTCTTCTGTCGATAGAATATTGCCCGTTGGATTCCCGGGACTGTGCAGGAGCAACACTCGCGGTCGTTGCCCGCTCGCTCTACAGGTCCGGTCCGCAGTTTCAAGCGCATCCCTTGTCAGACGGTGGTGGTTATGGAGCGCTGTTTGTACAGGTACGGGTATGCACTTTGCACGGCAGCTCAGGTCAAAGTCAAATCCCGGATAATACGGTGCCGGAATCAACACGGCATCACCATCGTCACACAGGGCACTGAATACCAGGTCAAGTACAGCGCTTGCACCAACGGCACACAGGTAGTTATCGGGGTTGGCTGCACTTGCTGGGCCGCCTTTCGAAGCTGCAAATATATGCTCTCGAAAGAGTTGGCTAAGTGCCTTGCGAAAGCGTAACTCGCCGAACATGTAGTCGTACTGAAGGCACTCGTTGCGCGGCAATACGTCGCTGCGTTCCCGCTGAAACTGGGCTAAGACGGGTCCCGCACTGAGCGCGTTCTCGGCCACCAGCAGTGAGATATAACCATTAGGTTTTAATTGTGGATCGTATGCGTCCTGTTTCGCTGTAAAGGACCACTCAATCTGGCGTGGCGGTGCACGACTCGCAAGCGCCCTCCCCCGGTCTGAAAGCGTCTCTGCTGCGCTTTTCAGCACGCTACTCGTCTCTGGTTGTTGCATGCAGACACGTATACTTCGCTGTGGCTGCTGGGACGTAGCTGAACAGAGCAGCCGATCCCGATACTGAGCGCGAACGAACAAAGCTTCTCGGTAAACACCAGACTGGAGGAACATCCAGACTCGGCATCACGAAGCGGTGGATCACTGCGGCCGACCCTACGGCATTCTCCCGAGACGCTTCCATTGCGGTATCGAGTACGCTGATGAAGCGGGGAACTTGGCGACTGAGACACAGTCTTCAACGTAGAAGCCTCATGGTGCAAGGATCGGGTGTATAAAGGTACGAGATACTGCGAACTTGGCGACTGAGGCACAGTCTTCAACGTAGAAGCCTCGTGGTGCAAGGATCGGGTGTATAGAGGTACGAGATTCTGCG
>Ga0123519_10014477_pt1 | contig 11210 bp, 10 predicted proteins | sample YelNatPaOPRAMG02_FD_87396 | JGI IMG/M metagenome (GOLD analysis project Ga0123519, IMG submission 87396) | Hot spring microbial communities from Yellowstone National Park - Yellowstone National Park OP-RAMG-02 (version 2) | ecosystem: Environmental > Aquatic > Thermal springs > Hot (42-90C) ... | reverse complement strand
CTTCCTGTGAGATTAATTTTATCGCAGTACGTGTCATTGGGTGTGGGGCCACGCTTGAGCTGGCCTTCGAACACAATGAGTGAATCGTTCAGCCATAACCAGTATTTCGAATCCACAGCTATTTCAGCAATGGCTGTCACAGTGGAATCAGTGATGGAAAATGTTTTCCGGAAACAGAACCAGCTATTGACAGCACTGCCATTGGGACCTGTAATCCATACGGCTTGTTTTTTAGGGGTGCAGGCAACTGTCAACAGCACAAAAAAAAGCTGCAGGATATTCTTTTTCATGGGTATATAATTTTAAAGTGTTTTTATTCATCACGTAAGAGGTTATTCAATATGAATAATCCAAAACTAAAACATTCTTTCTTGTTTGGATAATTTTTTTATAAGCAACCGTGCACGGGCTTTGATTGATGGCGCGTGTTCACACATGAGCATCTGTTCGAAAAAAGAAATAAGCTCCTTTTGTAAAGGAGGGTGTCTCAGGGAAATCCGGTACAGCACAGTCATGGCATTGGCACGCACGGCATGGGGATATACCTTATTTTCAGCAAAGGAAAAACAGGTGTCGAAAACAATGCCTTCAAAAGGAGGGGGAACAGCAGCAACGCTGATTGGCTGCAGAAGATTCCGCAGCATGCCTTCCGGACTCCCGGGTGAGAGCAGAGGGAGTAAATCGTTGAAATAACGTAGCACATATTCCTTGTCGCTCCGGGCAAGTACACTAAAAACCCATGAGGCACGAACATTGAGGGGAGGAGATTCTGTTTTCATGATGTCGACCAGTGCTTTAATTTTCTTTTCATCCCGGGCAATGGCACTGGCAATAAGCAAAACATTCTTCTTTGAGTTTTCGGCAAGCAGTTGATGGCATAAGGCCTTGCGGTAGTCGTCCATCAGCTATTTTGTTTTCTCTGTTTCAAAGAATATGATGAAATCTTTTTGAGGCAGAAAATTGGTTTTCTGGTAATGATACCGGATTCTATTTCCCACCTGCAATTCATTTTCTGCCGGGAAAGAGAGACTTTTTACCTTGACGGAAGGGTCGATGTAAAGAAGATAATCGGCTTCTGTCAGGGGTTTCTGATTGTTCCGTACAAAAGGGAAAAAATAAATGGCCTGATTCCCGGTGTGCCGGTAACGGTAATTGACATTGATCATGAGGGTATCGCTCCTGTCAAACAGGCAATCGAAAACAATTCCGTTTTGGGCAAGGTGATGCTGCAGGGGCATGTCTTCCGTAAGGTTTTTTACTTCAACGGAAAGGGTGTCCACAGGAGTGGACGTAGGATAATACACAGACATGCTGCGGCTGTTTCCGGGCACATAAGTGAGAAAATAAGTTCCATTCACCGAAAAATATTCATTGTCCAGTTGCAATACGGTGAGTTCTTTAAACAGTTGCTGAGCATGAATGCCTGTGCTCAGCAATATTGCAGCAATAAGAACTGAAAATTTTTTCATGCTTTAATGATTTTCAAAACACACATGTGCTTTACTCAAAGGTACAAATATTCCGGCGGGTTTACAAATAATTCCTCACCATAAAAAAAATGACGGAAGCCTCTTTTTCTATAAGAAACTGCTTCCGTCACTCCGGTGTTTTGTGGCGTCTGTTCTCAGAGTGTCTTTTCAATGTTCCATACAAAAGCCTGCAGTCCTTGTTGTTCTATATTTTTGTTAAGGATACGCAGGTGTTCAAGGAGTGCTTCGACCTTTGCGTCGTCAACCACCACAAGATGGGCATTGTTGAGTTCAGGCCATGTATGTGTACCTTCATGAGGTTCCCCCTGCACAGTGCCTCTTCCTTTTATTTCATCCCACCGGGTGTATCCACGGATGGAAAGTTTATCCAGAATGGCCTGTACCATTTCGGTGATGGATTGATTATATACGATGAATACAGCTTTCATGTTGTGACTTGTTTTAATTTGATAATGAAATATTTTTTTTCAGGAACTGCATGTTTTTTTCTTTGGCTTTTTTCAACCGTTTGATTTTCCCTATACCAAACATGGTGTAAATGGTGGGAATCAGCACGAGCGTTACGATGGTTGAAAAAGTTAATCCTCCGAATACCGAGACAGCCATGGGTTTCCATGTTTCGGATCCACTTCCTGTGGAAATGATCATCGGTACCATGGCGAGAATGGTGGTAAGGGAGGTCATCAGCACAGGCCTGAGCCTTGAGCGGCCGCCCGCGATGACTGCTTCCTTTAAAGAATATCCGCGGTCTACAAGCAGGTTGGTATAGTCCACCAGCACAATGCCGTTTTTGACCACAATGCCCACCAGCATGACCATGCCGATGAGGGAAATCACATTCAGGGTACTCTGGAAGATAAAAAGAGAAAGGAAAACACCGGTGAAGGCAAAGGGAACGGAAAACATGATGATGAAAGGTTCCCGTAAAGATTCAAACTGTGCAGCCATCACAATGTACACAAGGATGTTGACCAGCAACAGCAGCAACAGGATGTTGCGGAAAGAGTCTTTCATGTCTTCGGCACTTCCTCCGAAATCGATGGTTACCTCTTTCGGAATGTCCATTTTGCTGATGGCTTTTTGCACAGCGGCTTTTGCCGTTCCCAGGTCAATACCCGAAAGGGCCGCCGACACAGTCACCGTACGCACTTTATTTTGCCGCTCAATGGAAGGAGGGGAATAAAAGTGTTCAAGATGGGCAATCTCAGTGAGTTTGATTAACTTACCCTGAGGCGTCATCAAACTGATATTTTCTATGTCTTCAGTGGATTGACGGAACCGTTCGTCGTAGCGGACAATCACTTCATATTCGTTTCCTTCTTCACGGTATTTGGTGGCCACCAGGCCGGTGATGCGGTTACGGATGGCCTGTGCTACCGTGGCAGTGTTGAGGCCGAAAGAACTCATCTTTTCGTTGTCAACGACCAGTTTTAATTCAGCTTTTTCCTTGTCGCGGCTCACGAGGACATCTTTGGCTCCTTTCATGTTTTTAAGAACCGAATCGATTTTTTCGGCCACAAGATTGGTTTCGTCAAAATTGTTACCGAAAATTTTTACTTCCAGGTTATTTCCTCCACCCATGCCCATCAGTTTGGAAGAGCGTGATCCTCCCGGATCAACAAAAAACTTTTCTACCTCAGGGAGTACTTCAATGTCTTTTCGCATTTCATTGGCAATTTCAAAGATGGTTCTTTTGCGTTCGGCAAGAGGTTTCATCCTGAAAGAATAGTTGATGATGTAGTTACCGTTTTCAGTGAAGATAGCCATAAGAGAGTTTTCATCACCTACACCGGCACTGGTAGATACCATTTCAATTTCAGGGTATTTATGACGGAAAACAGAATCAAGGTAAGCTGCTGTTTTGGCTGTTTCTTCCAGTTTGGTCCCCTGAGCCAGTTTTACCTGGGCAGCGATTCGGTCGTTGTCGGAAGCAGGCATAAATTCCATTCCGATAAACTTTAACAGAAACAAGGAACCAATAAATATTGCTGAAGCAATGACAATGACGCTGCGGCGGTTTTCAGTGGCCCAGTGTAAAATTGTTTCGTAGGCATTGTCTATTTTTTCCAGGCCGGCCTGCAGTTTCCAGTAAACTTTCCCTCCAAAAGAATTTCCGGCAGGCAGTCGGGTGTCCAGCATTTTTGATGAAAGCATGGGAACCAGACTCAGTGATACAATGACCGACGTGGTGATGGCAATGGTAACTACCCATCCGAGGGGGCGGAAGAGAATACCGGTAAGACCACTGATCGTCGTCAGGGGAAGAAATACGGCGATGATGGTTAAGGTGGAGGCAACCACAGCCAGGCTCACTTCGTTGGTCCCGTAAATGGCAGCTTCGCGGGCAAAGGCGCCCCGTTCCAGTTTTTTGGTAATGTTTTCAAGCACCACAATAGAGTCGTCTACCACCATCCCAATGGCAATGGAGAGAGACGAAAGGGTAATGATGTTGATCGTTCCTCCTGACAGGTAAATGTAAATAAAACCTGCAATCAGTGAAATGGGAATGGAAAGAGAAATGATGAAGGTTGCCTGCCATCGGCCAAGGAAAACAAGAACTACCAGCACAACGAACAGAAGGGCATAGAACAATGTTTCCGAAAGATTGTTGATGGAGGCAATGGTATTCAGGGATGTATCCCACAATACTTCTATCTTTACATCGGGGGGTAGATTTTTTTGAATTTGTCCCAGCTTCTGTTTTATTTTATTCACTACCGTCACCGTGTTTGCATCCGATTGTTTTTGTACCATGATGCGTACAGTTTTCCGTCCATTGGCCCGTTCGTAAGATTTGATGTCTTTCAACGTATCCCTGACAGTGGCCACGTCTTTAAGATAAATTGTTTTCCCGTTGATGCTGGTTACCACAATGTTGTTAATCACATCGCTGCTGGCAAATTCTCCCTGCAGCCGTAAAGACAGGTCCGATTTTCCCATTTCGAGACTGCCGGAAGGCAGGTTGAGGTTATTAGCAGCCAGAATGCCGGCAAGTTGTTCGACCGACAGGTTGTAGGCATCAAGTTTACGCGGGTCAACATCAACCATCACGGCCCGCACGGGAGCACCAATCTGCATGACATTGCCCACGCCGTCGATGCGGTTAATGGGTTGCACAAATCTTTCGTCCAGGATGTTTTTGAGACCTTCGTAGCTTTCGTCGGCAGTGGCCAGAAAAACAATCACCGGCATCATGCTGGTGCTCATCTTAAAAATGGTAGGCGTTTCCACCTCATCAGGCAAAAAACGCTCGGTCATTCCTATGGCATTGCGCACTTCGTTGACGGCTTCATCCAGATTGGCCCCCCATTCAAATTCAAGGGTCACCACCGATATGTTGTCTTTGGAAACCGACGTAATTTTTTTCAGGCTGGTCAATGAGCCAAATCCATCTTCAAGTTTGCGGGTAATGTTTTGTTCCACATCAATGGCACTGGCGCCTTGATAGAAGGTAAAGACAGAAATAATGGGAGGTTCTATTTTGGGATAATAGTCTACCGGCAGTTGAAGGTAAGAATAAATCCCCAGGATGACCACGCCGATGAAAATCATCAGCGTGGAGATGGGTTTTTTTACAGAGGTGCTATACAGACTCATAACGCTTTCTTTTTTTGATGAATGTTTCCGTTTTTTTAATTAGTTTGTTATTCTCACAGGCATTCCGTTTTCCAGTTTGTTCTGCCCTGTGACAATCACTTCATCCCCTTCTTTAAGTCCCTTGAGAATTTCGGTTTTGTCGTCAATCATTCGTCCTGTTTCCACGGGTACTTTGATGGCTTTCTGGTTACGGTGAACGAAGACGTACATGTTGTTGGTTCCGGTTTGTTTAACAAGGGCAATGGTAGGCACCAGGATGGCACTGCCTTTGCCAAGATGTAAACGTATTTTGGCAAACATGCCGGGCCGCAGTTTGAGTTCGTCGTTATGAATTTTCACTTCCACCATGAATGTTTTTGTGGCATTATCAATGGTAGGATATACGCGAAAGATTTCTCCCTTGAATGTCATTCCCGGATAGATGTCACATAACACATCGGCTTTGATGGCGGTGGTGATTACGGGAAAATAATTGGCCGAAATACCCACAAGGGCTTTAAGCGGATTGATTTGCACAATGGAAAGAATGGCAGGTTTTCCTACTGCAGGTACAGGAGCCCCCGAGTAAATTTCCCCGTCTTCAAAATATTTACCCGACACAATGCCATTGAAAGGAGCTTTCAGCTGGGTGTTGTCGAGCAAAAACTGGTAACTGGTTCTTGCAATCTCGTAAGCCGATTTAATCTGGTCGTACTGCTGGTCGGCAATGCTTCCGGTTTTTTTCAATGTGTCGAGTCGCCTGAAATCAGTTTCCAGTTTCATCAGATTAATACGCGATTGTTCAAGGTTGGTACGGTCCATATAGGCCACCACTTGTCCTTTGTTTACATGATCACCTATTTCCACAGTGAATTTTTCAATTCTTCCGGGAGAGGCCGGTGCCAGATGAACCTCCTCAAAGGCATTCAATGTAGCTGTGTATTCAATGCTTCGTACAATGGATTCCTGTTTTACCACCATTGTCTTTACCGGAACTGTCTGCTGGGTTTCTGCCGTTTCTTTATTTTCTTTTTTGGCCGTACAGGACATTCCGGCAAGCATGATTCCTGTTACTCCGCACACCATTAACGTTTTTCCTGTTGCATTCATCCTTATAAGATTTTAAATTTCTTTCAAAGGCCGTATGATGCCCACATGTTCCGGGACGGGACCATGAAAAGTCTTACCGGAGTTTTTCATCCGCCTTTGTGTTATACCCTTTTTTTTCATGTGGGCTTCATAAAAATTTTATGTTATAATTTATTATTGATTTTACGTAAAGCAAGTTCTGCATTAAGCAACTGAAGTGTGATGCTGGTATAATTTGACTCAGCCGTGAGATAATCATTGTTGGCACTGGTAAGCTCAAGGCTTGAAATCAATCCCTGCTGATATTTGAGTTTCATTTTTTCAAGAACTTCTCTGGCTATTTCCACATTGTGTTTCTGGTTCATGTATTGTTCCAGCAGGTTGTTGTAGTTATACCGCAGTTGTTTTTCCTGAATCGTTAATTGTTCTTTCACCAGTTCTTTGGTATTCTGTGCAATTTTGTAATCTATCTTGGCCTGGGTGACCTGAGTGTAGCGTTGTCCGCTGGAAAAGATGGGAATGTTCAGGGTCACTGCCACCAGATCCTTGGGGGTAATATCAAAAATGGGTTTTTTAATTTTTTCTGTATGGGCATATACTGCCACGATCGAAGGAAGATAACTTGTTTTTTTCAGGTCAACGGTCTTACGGGCCATTTCTTCCTGCATAGACAGGAGACGGAAATCAGGATTGTTCTGTACGTCGAAAGTATCGGCCAGGGAGGCATGAAGGATATACTTTTCCGCTATTTCATCCAGCCGCGAAGCAAGTTTAACGGGTTGTTGCGGATCTAAGCCCAGCTGAAGGCGGAGGATATTGTAACCCAGTTCAATCTGTCTTTCTGTGGCATGCAGGGCATTGTCTACCGAAGCCACCATCACCGACAGTTTTTTGGCATCGGTTTGTTCGATGATTCCTGCATTGGCCAGGTGGGTTGTTTTTTCTTCAATGGCCATGGCATTGGCTTTGTTCTCCCGGATAATTGATGCAATGCGCTCGCTGGCCAGAATCATGTAGTAGGATTGAATGACCTGTTCTTTTACATTCAGTTCATCTTTCTGATAACTTTGCTCGGTCAGGGCTTTTCCCAGTTTCGAAAGCTGAATTCCCACGTAATAGCTGCTGCTGAAAATCAGCTGACTGACACTGGCTTTAAGATAACTGGTGGGATTGAATTTAATCACGGCAGGCGGAGCCATGGGATTTAATTTGAGTGAAGTTTCGGCCCCCAGATAGTCAGTGTAATCAAGTGAAGCACTTGCCTGCGGCAATCCCTGGGCAATTGTTTCTTTCAGCTTTTGTTCCGATTTGTCAATGGCATACTTTGAGTTAATCAATGTCTTATTGTGCTGAATGGCATACTGAATGGCTTCTTCAATGGACAGCACCAGGGAATCCTGTGCACTTCCCACAGCCATCCACATAACCGTTACCGCTAATCCAATTTTCCGTTTCATTCGCTGTTAATTTTAATTTCAAAGGCCGGACGGACCCCACATGTCCCGGTAGCAGACTGCCAAACAGCCTCCCGGAATTTTTTTCCTCCGCCTTTGTGTTAAACCCCTGTATTTCTCATGTGGGTTTTTATTTTGTTTCGTATTACAATAATTGCATATATCAACAATTTGGGTACGGAAATGTTTACAACAGAGAGGCACTGGCAGTTTCCAGTTGATGCAGCACCTTGTAAAAAATTTCCAGTTCTTCTTTGTTTATCCCTTTTGTAATTTCTTGAGCCACGTTGTCATGAATTGTTTTAAACATTTCCATCACCTTTTCTCCCTTTTTGGTTACCATCAGGTAATTCTTCCGGCGGTCCTTCAGGTCCACCACTCTTCGCACCAGTTCCTTTGCTTCCAGCGAATCAATCATTCTCAGTACGGTTGATTTGTCTTTTCCCATGCACGAAGCCATGTCTTTCTGAATCAGATCTTCTTTGGATTCCATCAATAGATGAAGCAACCCCATTTGTTCAAGGGTAATGGTAATATCAGTTTGTTCACTTAATCTTTTTTTCAGCAGGCGGAAAAATTGATGCATCATTTTTCCTATTGCCATCCCGAGAGGCATAGAAGCATGTTCCATACTGCGTTGATTAAATCAGTCCACAAAAAAAAGACATTTAGTTGATATATGCAACTATTTTGTGTTATTTTTTGTAAAATTCTTAAAATAGATTGTTTTTCAATGTGTTATAAAAATGTAAACAGGGCAGGATCAGAAAATGATTATGATTTCCGGGTAAAAAAACATATATTTGAGGAGAAATTTAAAACTAACTAAACTATGAAAAATTATTTAAAGTACGGGTTTTTGCTTTTTTGTTTTTTCCCCTTTATGGCGTATTCACAGTATCCGGTGCCGGCCTTGCCGGCCGATACCAGTCAGTTTGGGAAAAAAATTTCGCGGACGCTCTCCTTGCTGGGAACCAGCACTGCTTCCAACAGGAAAAAAGTAAAAATTCTTGTTTACGGACAATCCATCAGCGAACAGGACTGGTGGAACCAGGTAAAAAGCTGGCTTCAGTCTACTTATCCCTACGCCGATCTGGAAATGATTAACCGTGCCATTGGCGGCTATTCTTCACAAATGCTCTGGCGTACCTGCGAAATGGATGTAACCAGTTTTTATCCCGATCTGGTGATATTCCATGTATATGGAAATCATTATTTCTATGAAACGCTGATGCGGCTGATCAGAGGACGGACGGCTGCTGAAATTCTTGTGCAAACCGACCACATTACCGGAAGTGAAAACAATGTGTCGCTCACTGACATGTCCAACTGGAGCAATCACATGTGTTTCGAGGTTATTCCGGGATATGCCGCCATCTATGGCATGGAAGTGATCGATACCCGTACCCAGTGGAAAAAATATCTTACCGATAATGGCCTTAATTCATCGCAGTTAACCACCGACGGGACCCATCTGAATGATCAGGGAAATTTTGTTCAGGCTCAGCTTACCGAAAGACATCTGGTGTACAAAGCCAAGTTTCCTGCCGATCCCGATACGTTGTGCAGGATATATGAGGTGGGAAAAGATGTCATGATTAACGGAGGGAAAATTACATTGCCTTTCAGGGGGAATAAGGTGGAAATCATCCCTTCGCAGCAAAAGGCTGTGAAGTTGTATGTGAAGATTGACGGTAAAAAGCCTCATGAATTTCCCACCTGTTATAACATTACCCGGCCTTGCCTCAGCGGAAGTTTCTGGAATGGAGGTTTCTCAGCAAAGCCTTCCATCACTCCTCCCGTTGCACAAAACTGGACACTCGAGTTTACCTCAAAAACAGGGTTTAAAGTAACAGGCTCCATCACAGGACTGGACGGAACGGGAGATGCTACTGCAAGATTTGTTTCCAACAGTGGACAGGTGGTCATCCAGCCCCAAGATTGGTGGACTCCTCTTTCATGGGAACCCGGCACCCCCTGGAAGTTTAGTACAGGAAGCAAGGTAAACTGGGTTTCTTATGGAATGTTTGTTGATTCGCTGGATTGTTCTACCCTCACCGTCACTCCCGGGTATGAAAATCCGGTCAATCTGGTGCAGGGCCTTCCCAATGGCAACCATACCCTTGAACTTACAAGCTCCACAGGTGAATTTCCTGTCAAATACATCAAAATATACAAACCTTATGTGAATCTTACCATTACCACCAGCAAAGATACCATCAGAATGCCTGCCGCCGGAGGGAGCACCTCGGTGACAGTCAATACAAATACTTTCTGGCAGTCGTGGTGTTATGCTTCATGGTTCTCATGCAATAAGGTAGACAATTACAGTGCAAGTGATGATTTGCGTCTTTTCGACGAAATGACCATCACTGTTACCGTAAATGCAAATACCATCGGCAGTCAACGTACTTCAACTCTTTTACTTTCCGGCATTGGTGCCATGAAAAGCATTGTGGTAGTCCAGGAAGGCACCGCTTCATCCTACACCTTGCTCAAAGACAGTGAACTGTCAGGAAAAACTTACGGAGATCCTCCTTTTGACCTTACAAACGATGCCATCGGGAAAACAGTTATCTACTCCAGTTCCAATCCTGCCATTGCTTCCATTACAGGCAACAGGGTAACCATCAAGGGAGCAGGAACAGTGAATATTACCGCACAGATTCAGGGCGATGCTTCTTCGGCAGTGACAAAACCGCTGGTGATAGCTAAAAAGAACCTGACTGTTTCTACTTCCAGTGTATGGAGGACGGTTGGTTCGCCAAATCCTCCCTTTGTGCTTGTCTATTCCGGTTTCGTAAATGGCGATGATGAAAGTGTCCTGGACGTAAAACCTGTAGCCACCTGCCAGGCAAATGAAAGCAGCGCACCGGGCACGTATAGCATTATCATTTCCGGTGGAAGCGATAATAATTATTCCTTTACGTATATCAATACAGCCAAACTGACTGTAGCAGGACTTGCCCTTGCCGAAGAAGATGTTTCAGTTACCCTCTTCCCCAATCCTGTCCGTCATCAGTTTACCTTATCGGGAGTTGCACTGCCGGTAACGGTTGAAATTTATGATGCGGGGGGGAAACTGATGAAAACGGATCTTTCCACTGATGGTACCTTTGGTGTGGAAGAACTTCCTGCCGGATCGTATATCGTTAAAATAAATACAGGCAAGGGATGGTTGATCAGAAAAATCGTAGTTGAATAAATTATGTGATATTTGTTTCATTGGAAAAAAGAGAAGCATTTTTAAAAATGCTTCTCTTTTTTTAAAGGAATCATTTATTGAGTTCGTTTATCAACAGTCGGGTAATTTTTTGCAGGGATTGCTTTACTTCTTTCGACAGAGAAGAAGAAAATTCTATAGATGATGGCTGGATTAGCAAAAAATGAGTTTTACAGGGACATCGTTCGTTAAGCATGGAAATAAGTATGGAAAAAGGCATGCGGTGGGTTAAGGTAGCCGGATGTTCCTTTATTTCTTCGGCTGGAAAAAAATGGATCGTTCCGGCGGGAGCGTCAAAGTCGGCGGCGTCGCATATAATCAGTTCTGCCGGATGTAATCGTTCAAGGGGACCAAGAAAATTTTCCGGCGCTGTTTCTG
>Ga0123519_10014473_pt1 | contig 11212 bp, 9 predicted proteins | sample YelNatPaOPRAMG02_FD_87396 | JGI IMG/M metagenome (GOLD analysis project Ga0123519, IMG submission 87396) | Hot spring microbial communities from Yellowstone National Park - Yellowstone National Park OP-RAMG-02 (version 2) | ecosystem: Environmental > Aquatic > Thermal springs > Hot (42-90C) ... | reverse complement strand
GTCGACGGTCAGCAATACCTGCAGCCAGTACTGGTCCTAGAAGGCGAAGCCAGACTTGGCCGCCTCAAGGCTAGCGGATTACCGGCCAGCCAGCAACAGCAGTTGCTGGATCAGCACTATACCCTCACGGTGTCGCTGCCGCTTGTGGCTGACCAGTATCAGACTAGCTACCACGTGCAGTTTCAGCTTGCAGCCGGATTGCCTGCTGTGCCGGCCGAAGCGGCGCGCTACGTCTTCCCGGCGCCCACACCAGTGAGTCTCACCGATGTGAAAGCGTTGGGCGCCAAGCTGGGTTTGGCTGGCGAGCCCACTCTGCTGACAGAAGGAGCCGACCCGGCGGACTCTGTTCGAGAGTATCGGTGGCAGGGTCCGGATGGGTATGTTGTGCGCGTGCCCGCTGATCCCCAGCCTGGTTATCTGCTAGCCTGGAGCTATGGCCAGGCTCAGCCTGAGCCCGCCCCTTCCAACGTCAAGGGGCAACCTCTCGCCCCCGAGAAAGCAGCCGCGCTGGCCACGGAATGGCTGCGGCAGCACCAGTTGTTGAGTTCGGACCTCGGCGCTGCTGAGGTTATCGATTCCTCGCCCCACGGCTCGGATGTGCTTTTCCCCTTCCTTCTGAACGGCATCCAAGTGCTGGACGAGAACGCTTTCACAGTCAGCCTGTCCCCAGCCGGAGAAATAGTCAATGTGACCGCCTTCCGCCTCCCGACTCAGCCGCAGCAGCAGTTGGCACTCCTCACCCCGGCAGAGGCTCTGGCGGCAGTGCAAGCTGGCCAAGGTGAGATCTCGCTCAGCGTGAGAGTCCTCTCCCGCGACCAGATCCAGTCCGATCAAGCGCGCATTACGAGTGTAGAGCTAGTCTACGCTCGTGATGAGGTCTCAGCGGGCGAAGCCGAGCCAAGCTACGTCCCTATCTATCGTTTTGCTGGCGTGATGCAGCTAGTGGGAAGCCAAGAACCGGTCTCGTTTACTGTGATCCTCCCCGCAACGCGCTCCTAGCAGCGTGCTCCACACCCTTTCCACTGGATTCGCGCCTGCTAATCCGCTCGCCAAGCGCTAAAGGCCAGGGGCCCGTGGTCGAGTCGAGAAAGCACTTTCTTGACCAGCGACCCGTGACAGCCTGAGTGCGGTAGTCTAGAATACATTTGAATACAGGGGTAACAGCGGGCGCTCCCAGCGCCCGTATCAACTGGCAAGGCAGGGGAGAGGCGTTGCAGAGTGTCTGCAGAGCAGAAGCCGCAACCAGAAGGCGAGCGGTTGCATAAGCTGTTGGCGCGAGCCGGGGTCGCTTCCCGTCGCCACAGCGAGGAGCTTATCCGCCAAGGACGTGTGCGGGTCAATGGTCAAGTGGTGACCCAAATGGGCTACCGCGTGCCTTCGGGCGCCACTATCAGCGTGGATGGCCGACCAATCCAGCAGATTACCCGCCGCGTGTACTACGCTCTCTACAAGCCCCCTGGCTACCTCAGCACCGCGCGCGACGAGTATGGCCGGCCCACTGTCCTGCATCTAGTGCCCTCCGCAGAGCGTATCTATCCGGTTGGGCGCCTGGATCTTGATTCCGAGGGTCTGCTCCTGTTGACCAACGATGGCGAGCTAGCTCAGCACTTGCTTCATCCGCGCTACGAAGTGGCGCGGGAGTACCTGGCCCTGGTGCAGGGCCACCCGACCGAGGAAGACCTGGACCGCCTGCGGCAAGGTGTGGAACTGGAGGACGGTCGCACTAGCCCTGCCCAGGTTGAGCGCGTTGGCTCGCAGGGTGCCGACACGTGGCTGCGTGTTGTGATACACGAAGGGCGCAAGCGTCAAGTGCGGCGCATGGCTGAAGCCGTCGGCCACCCCGTGCGCCGTCTCATCCGCCTGCGCATCGGCCCCGTGCGTGTGGACAATCTCAAGCCCGGCGAGTGGCGTGAACTCTCGCCCGCTGAGGTGGAGAGCCTGCGCCGAGTCTCAGGTATGGAGTAGAGTGGACTGCGGTGTGGCAGACCTGATCCCTCTCCTTAGGAAGCGGAGCGTGCAAGGAATCGCGCGGTTTGCTTCCCCCCGACCGGAGGCCGGGTGAGGTCCGCCACTGAAAAAGGAGCAAGAAGGAGCAAGACGGTGCCCCTTCCCAGAGTAGTAGCCATCGACGGGCCGGCTGGCTCCGGCAAGAGTGTGGTGGCGCAGGCTCTCGCCCGCCGCCTGGGTTACTTCTATTACGACACTGGCGCCCTCTATCGGGCAGTCACCTTCGCTGCGCTGCGTGCTGGCCTCGACCTGCGGGATGAAGCAGCCGTCACTCGCGTGGCCGAGGGGGCCCGTCTCGAACTGGCAGAACCAACCGCTACCGATGGGCGACAGTACACCGTGCTGGTAGATGGCATAGATGCAACCTGGGAGATCTTCAGGCCTGAGGTAGAGGCTAACGTCTCCATCGTCTCTGCCCACCCTGGTGTAAGACAGGTGTTGCTGAGGCGGCAGCGAGAGGCGGCCGAACGTGGGTCAGTGGTGATGGCTGGCCGCGACATCGGCACTGTGGTTTACCCGGAGGCGGATCTCAAGCTATACTTAGAGGCGACGCCTGAGGTGCGGGCCGAACGCCGGGTTCGACAGAAGCAGGTGCAGGGTGTTGACGTCGATTATGAAGAAGTCCTGGCCCAGATCCAGCAGCGCGATCGCCTGGACCAAAGCCGGGCAGTTGCCCCTCTGCGCGCTGCGTCGGACGCGATTGTGATCGAAACCAGCCACCTCTCTTTGGATGAGGAGTTGCAGGTCATCGAGGGGATCATCGAGGGGATGGATAGTTAGCGCCGAGGGAATTGATGTTCTACCGATTCGCCTGCTGGGTCATCTGGGTTCTAGTGCGCCTTCTCACCCGTTGTGAAGTAGTCGGGCGGGAGCGCGTTCCGCGTGAGGGGCCTCTCATCGTCGTCTCCAATCACCTCAGTCTGCTCGATCCTCCGGTCCTGGGCATGTTGATGCCACGAAAGGTCATCTTCATGGCCAAGGAGGAGCTTTTCCGCCCTCCTCTGGGTTGGATGGTGCGTGGCTACGAGGCCTTTCCCGTCCGCCGCGGCGAGCCCGATCGGCAGGCCCTGCGCCGCTCGCTGGAGGTGCTGCGCCAAGGGTTGGCTCTGGGCCTTTTCCCGGAGGGGCACCGTAGCCCGCACGGCAGCCTGCAGTTGGGCCAACCGGGTGTTGCCCTGGTAGCGTTGCAATCCGGAGCCCCTATTCTGCCCGTGGCCATCACCGGCACGGCAGACGTATGGAACTGGCCGGGCATTCTCAAGCGTCGGCGCATGCGCTTCGTTTTCGGCGAGCCTTTCTTTCTCTCCTCGGAGTCGAGCGCACGAAGCAATGCACGCGGCCGCCTGGCCGCAGCCACCACCGAGATCATGACCCGCTTAGCCCAGTTGTTGCCTCCCGAGCAACGAGGGGTCTATGCAGAGATCGGGGCAGAGATCGGGAAGGAGCAAGGGCAGCTTGAAGATCTTGCTAGCTAAAGAAATGGGCCTCTGCTTCGGCGTGAAGCGAGCTTTGGCTCTGGTCGAGAAGGCTGCCACCGAACATGGCCACCTGCACACCCTGGGTGCGGTGGTGCATAACCGGCAGGTTATGGCATCCTTGGAGTCGCGAGGAGTAGCGTCTGTCACTAGCCTGAGCGAGGTCGCAGAAGGAGCGGTGGCCGTACCATCGCATGGCGCGCCACCAGCCGTCTTTGCTGAGGCGGAATCCCGAGGTCTGACACTGCTGGACGCCACTTGCCCAATGGTCAAGGCCGCTCAGCAGAGAGCACGTCAATGGGCCGAGAAGGGGTTCCTGGTAGTCATCTTCGGCGATCCCGACCACACTGAAGTCAAAGGCATAGCGGCCTGGGCGCGCGATCGGGCCATCATCGTCAGCAGCGAGGACGACCTCGCCGGCCTGCCCTCGGCAGCCAAGATCGCCCTCCTCTCGCAGACAACGCAAAGCCTGGCCTCTTTCCGGCATCTCGCCAGCTGCCTGATCCAGCAGCGCCTGGGAGCGAGCAGCCAGCTTCTGGTGCACAATACGATCTGCAACGCCACTGCCGACCGCCAGGCAGCGGCCTTGGACTTGGCCCGCCAGGTTGACGTTATGATCGTTGTGGGTAGCCGCGATAGCGCCAATACCGGCCGCCTGACCGCGCTCTGCACCGTCCACACTCCTACCCATCAGGTGGAGAGCGCCGATGACCTCGAACCCGCCTGGTTTGCTGGTGTCGGCCTGGTTGGGGTAACCGCCGGTGCTTCGACTCCCGATTGGATCGTTCAGCCCGTTGTGGAAAGGATAAGACATTTTGACCATTGACAGCCCGGTGCGCAGTGTCGGAGGGCTGATCGCAGAGGTAGTGGCGGGAAGCCTTGCTGCCGAGCTAGGCTGGAAGCCCGGAGACAAATTGCTGTCCGTCAATGGGCGCCCTCTGCGTGACGCCTTGGATTATCAATATCGTGTACAAGATGATGAGCTTGATTTGCTTTTGGAGCGGGATGGTGAGGTGCTCCATTTCCGCGTCGCTGGGGGCGAGCCCCTCGGTGTCCGCTTTGCCGACGTAGTCTTCGACGGCGTGCGCACCTGCCGCAACCATTGCCTGTTCTGCTTTCTCTGTGGATTGCCTCCGGGGATGCGCCGCAGCTTGTATCTACGGGACGACGACTATCGCCTCTCTGCCTATGTGGGCAACTTCGTCACCCTCACTAACCTGAGTGACGAAGACTGGGATCGCTTCGAAGAGCAGCGTCTGTCCCCGCTCTACGTTTCCGTTCATTCCACCGAGCCCGACCTTCGCCGCCATCTCCTGGGCAATCCAGGAGCGCCGGCTATTCTGCCTCAGCTAGAGCGCCTGGCTGCCCTAGGCATCACAATACATGCCCAGGTGGTGCTTTGCCCGGGCATCAACGACGGTGTGCACCTCGATCGCACTATAGCCGATCTCGCCTCCCTATCTCCAGCCGTCGCTTCTATTGGCGTCGTGCCGGTCGGCCTCACTCGCTACCACCGGCCAGACCCCGCCCTGCGCCGCTTCACATTCGACGAAGCCCGCCAGGTGGTGCGCCAGGTAGCTCGCTGGCAGCGGGAGCTGCGGCCGCGCTGCGGATGCGGCCTGGTCTACGCCTCCGACGAGTTTCAGCTTCTCTCCGGTTTGCCTCTGCCCTCAGCTCGCGCCTACGACGGCTATCCCCAGCTCGGCAATGGCATTGGTATGGTACGCCTATTGCTTGATGAGTGGCGGAGGGCCCGGCGCCGCTGGAGCGCGACCTGGATTGAGCATCGGCACCCCAACGCATATGCCACTCCAGCCGCCACCATCGCCACCGGCGTTCTGGCCGCGCCCATCCTGGAGGCTATCGCCAGCGAGCTGGGAGCATTGCGTGGAGAGCGCCTAGAAGTGGTAACAGTGGAGAACCAGTTCTTCGGGCCTGAAGTAACGGTTTCCGGCCTCCTGACCGGAAACGACTTCTATCGGGTGTTGGCCGATCGCGATCTAGGGCGCGTGCTGGTGCTGCCACGGACATCGCTTGATGCCACGGGGCGCGTTTTCCTGGATGACCTCGCTCCCAGCGACCTCGCCGCTCGGCTGGGCGTGCGCGTGGAGTTCGCCGATGACGTGCGGGGCCTCCTCGCTGCGCTAGACGGAGCTTAGCGCTTTTCCCTGCCTATACTGACGAGCAATTGGCTACAATAGCGGCTGGCTGTGCCGATCGTGTTCCTGCCTTGCAACTGAGGTCTGCTCGTTGCCGGCGCCGGTAACACCCTCGGCACCTGCTCTCCCGCGGCCGGCCGGGCTTCCCGGCCGAAGTTCATCGTAGCGGGCTACTGTCATGGGCTGAAAGGAGTATCCTGTGTGCGGCATCGTCGGCTACGTGGGCGCTCGCGAGGCAGCGCCCATTGTGATGGACGCCATGCGGCGTCTGGAGTATCGGGGTTACGATTCGGCTGGTATCGCCGTCGTGGGACCGGATGGTATCGCTCGGCGGCGATCGGTTGGCAAGCTTGATAACCTGGCTTCCGTGTTGTCGGAAAGCCCTGTCCAGGGCTGCCTCGGCATCGGCCACACCCGTTGGGCCACCCACGGCAAGCCCTCGGACGCTAACGCTCACCCTCACACCGATTGCACACAGAGCCTGGTCGTCATCCACAACGGTATCGTCGAGAACTACGTCTCCCTTCGCCAATCATTGCAGGCGCAAGGCCACACGTTTACTTCTGAGACCGACACCGAAGTCATCCCTCACCTCATCGAGAAGTACCTTGCGGAAGGCTTCAGTTTCGAGGATTCGTTTCGCCGCATGCTGGCGGACATAAAGGGCGCTCACGCCATCGTGGCCATGAGACGGTTCGAGCCGCATAAACTGATCGGTGCTCGTCTCGGGAACGCCGGGGGCCTGGTGGTGGGCTTCGGCGAAGGCGAGACCTTCTTAGCGTCCGACATTCCTGCCATCCTCAACCACACCCGGCGAGTGGTCTTCCTGGACGACGGCGAGATGGCAGTGGTCAACCAAGATGGTGCGGAATTCTTCTCCCTCGACGGCGTACGCTTAGAGCGCACGCCACAGATAGTGCCCTGGGATGCGGTAGCGGCGGCCAAAGGCGGCTACAAGCACTTCATGCTCAAGGAAATCCACGAGCAGTCTCGCTCTCTGACCGACACCATCCGTGGTCGTATCAGTCTGGAACCGCCCGAGGTGATCCTCGAAGGGCTCAACCTGGCCGATGCCGACCTGCAAAGTGTCCATCGCGTCCTTATCGTCGCCTGTGGTACCGCTTGGCACGCCGGCCTGGTTGGCAAGTTCTACTTGGAAGAGTTGGCTCGCCTGCCGGTGGAGGTGGATTACGCCTCCGAATTCCGCTATCGTAGTCCTCTCGTGGATAAAGATACCCTGGTGGTCGCGGTCACCCAGTCGGGCGAGACAGTGGACACCCTGGTCTCAATGGAGGAAGCCAAGCGCCGCGGGGGGCGGCTGATCGCCATTGTCAACGTCGTCGGCAGCCAGGCCAGCCGCCTGGCAGAGGGCGTCGTCTACACTCACGCGGGGCCGGAAATAGGTGTCGCTTCCACCAAAGCGTTCACTTCCCAGCTTACAGCGCTCTATCTGCTCGCCCTCAAGCTGGGCAAGGTACGCGGCACCATCTCCGACGGCGAGCTGAGCGAAATGCTCCAAGCCCTCAGCGAGCTGCCAAACCTGGTCGGGCAGGTCCTGGCCCGCCCCTACTCTTACGAAAGCCTAGCCAATCGCTTCTACAAGCGCCGGGACTTCCTCTATCTTGGCCGCGGCATTCATTACCCTATAGCCTTGGAAGGAGCGCTCAAACTCAAAGAGATATCCTACATCCACGCCGAGGGCTATCCAGCGGGCGAGATGAAGCATGGTCCCATCGCCCTCATAGAAGAAGACATGCCTGTAGTCGCCATTGCCCCAAACGACCTCGTGTATGCTAAAATGGTCAGCAACATCGAGCAGGTGAAAGCCCGTGACGGTGTGGTGATCGCCTTAGCAACCGATGGCGACGACTACATCGCTACCAAGGCTGATCACGTGCTCTATGTGCCAGCTACGACGCGCCACCTGAGTCCAATCCTGACGGTCATCCCGCTACAGCTTCTGGCCTACTATGTGGCTGTGCGACGGGGTGCCGACGTGGACCAGCCGCGAAACCTGGCGAAGTCCGTGACCGTGGAATAGCCGGCTGACAGGCTCCTGGCCTCCGCAAGCGCCGGCGTGACCAACGGCCAACCGATAATCCCCTGGCTCACGAGGAAGACCGGTGAAGGTGGTCATGGTCGGCAGCTTCGGGCTGCGCAAGAAGGGCACTATGAGCGTGCGTGCGCTTCCAATGGCCCAGGCGCTGGCCGCTCACGGGCACGACGTGACGCTTCTGGTCCCTCCATGGGATACGCCGGGCGACTCCGGCCTTCAGATGGAGCTCGGCGGCGTGAAGGTAGTCAATCTCGCTTTGCCCCCAGCCGTCCCTCTTCTATACCATCTTCTCATCGTCTTGGGACTAGCTTGGGAGTCGCTTCGCCGTCGGCCGGAGGTCCTGCACATCTTCAAGCCCAAGGCCTATGGCGGTGGAGTAGCTATGCTTGTTTGGGTGCTCAAGCAGTTCCGGCTCTGCCGTGCTCGACTGGTCATCGACGCCGACGACTGGGAAGGGGCCGGCGGCTGGAACGACCTCGACCATATTTCCTTTCTCGCCAAGCACGTTGTGAGCTGGCAGGAGTTCTGGGGCTATCGCCACGCCGATGCCCTTACCGTCGCCAGCCGCACTCTCGAAGGCATCGCCTGGTCTATAGGTGTGCCCCGCCGGCGTGTCCACTACGTGCCCAATGGCGTGCAAGCCTGGGTCACCACGGCATCGCCAGGCGCACGTGAGCAGGTGCGCGCTGCCCACAACTTGGGCGAACGCCCCGTCGTCCTCCTCTACACGCGCTTCTTCGAGTTCTCTCCTCAGCGTGTCGTACAGGCGCTGGCGAAACTTAGCTCCCTGGTGCCCGATTATGCCCTGCTCATCGTTGGTAGCGGGCTCCACTCCACAGATGAGCAGGTATTCTTCCGCCTTCTCGAAAGCCATGGGCTCTCGCCTCGGACCGTGGCTGTGGGCTGGGTCGAAATGTCTCGACTCCCCGATTACTTTGCCGCCGCGGATGTGGCCATCTACCCCTTTGACGATATCCTGGTCAACCGCGCTAAGTGTGCTGTTAAGCTCATCGACCTCTTGGCTGCCGGCGTACCGGTGGTGGCCGATAGAGTGGGGCAGGCTACCGAGTACCTGGAGCACGGCGAATCGGGGGTCCTGGTGGAACCCGGCGACGTCGAGGGCTTTGCCTCTGCCATCGCCGACTTGCTGACCTCCCCCACTCGTCGCGCCTTCTTCTCCGGGCGCTCCCGTACGCTCGTCAACCGCCGCTACGCCTGGAGCGAGCTGGCGACCCGAGTGGAGGAGGCTTATGGCCTCTCCGCCAGCGAGCGGGCTCGCGAGTTGGTACCGGCCTAGCAACGCCGCCGCGGCACCAGAAAGATCTCGCCGAAAGGTGTCTCCTGCTCTGCCTCAATCTGCCCTGCCTTGAGCAGCTCCAGCACGGCCAGAAATGTGGCGATTACCTCGTCCCGGGAAGCGCCTGGCTCCAGCAAGCGCCGGAAGCTGAGGCGCCCAGACACCCGCAGCCGCTCCTCAATGACGAGAATCTTGTCCTCCACTCGGTGCCGGGGCGCCTCCACAGATTCGACCTCGGCCTCGCGGCTGGTGGCCAGTAGTGCCCTTCCCAAGGCCCGTAACAGTTCCTCGAGAGCAATCGGCTGCAACGGAGCGGTGACCGGCGGCACTGGCACCTCGCGCGGGTAGCAGCGCAGGCTATCTGCCTCCCGCTGCCCTAGCGAAAGGGCGGCCTGACGGAACGCGCGGTACTCTAGCAGGCGTTGCGTGAGATCCTCCGCCACTTCCTCTGCTTCCTGAGTCTGGAGCGGTGTTGGACTCGGCAGCAGCGCGACCGACTTGATCCACATCAGCCGAGCCGCGATCGCCAGGAAATCGGCTAGGTCGTCTGGGTCCACTCGCTCGGCAGAGTGAATGTAGCTAAGGAACTGGTCTGCCACCAATGCCAGGGAAACGCGCGTGATCTCCAGCTCCCTTCGCTCGATGAGCTGTAGCAGCACTTCGAGAGGTCCCTGAAACAAAGGAAGCTCTAGCTGAAAAGCCTGATCGCCCAGAGTATCGCCTCCGTGGTGAGTGGAAGATGAGGCATTGTAGCACGAGGCTATCGGGAGATGCTTCGTCCAGCGTGGCAAGCAGTATGAAGCGTGAGGAACTTGCCCGACTACGGACCAGCCAGAAAACGAAGCCCGGGCCGAGTTCTTCTCAGCCCGGGCCGTTGCTGAGAACACGTTGCCTAGCGTAACGATACGAACAGAGATAGGTAGTCGCGTAGGTAGCGCGTAATGAGAAAGTGCTCACGCACGTGCTCTCGGCCCACGCGGCCCAGGCGAGCAGCCAGCTGCTTATCCCGTAGTAGCTGCAGCACACGCTCTGCACATTCCTCGGTGCTGCTCACCAGATACCCGGTTTCGCCATCGATCACCTGAAGTGGTATTCCCCCCACGTTGCCGCCGACCACCGGCTTGCCCTTCCACAGCCCTTCCGCCACCACTAGCCCGAAACCTTCGCGAATTGACTTCTGGATAATGACCTGCGAAGCCCTCTGGAAGGCGTTCACCTCCCAGTTGCCCACGCCCTGAAGGTTCGAAAGCAGAAAGATGTCGAAATCCTCGCCTGCGCGGCGAGCCGTCCGCTCATAGAACAACCACCCTTCCGGATCGTCGGAGGCCATTGAGGCCACCATCACGAGCTGAAGGTCGCGTACCTTTTCCTTGACCGCTCGGTAAGCATCGATCACCCCCAGCGGGTCCTTCCAAGGGTCGAAACGCGATACCTGGGAGACGATAGGACGGTCCGGATCGACGCCGTAGCGGGTGAGGATGGCTCTTATTTCCTCGCAGGTCATATCGGCGTTCTTGGGGCTCAGCGGGTCTATGGCCGGTGGCATAATGGCTATTCTTGGCACCCGCAAATCCGACTTCACATAGCTTTCCATCGTGAAGATGGCGGCGTCGTACTGCTCTATGTAAGGCCGCAGATGCGCCCAGACCTCCGGCCGCGCCTCGGTGAGGTCGATGTGACAGCGCCAGATCCATTTACCGTGCGGACGCCGGCCCAGACGTTGCTGCAGAAAGGTCAACAGACCAGCCGGCTGCGGATCGTGGATCACCACGAAGTCGTAGTCGTCCAGATCGAATAGCTCTGCGTTCAAGCGGTTATAGCGGCGCCAGGTCTCCCACATTTCCTCGCTGATGACCGCTTTCTGCCCGCCCTGCAAGGCATTGTGCAGCGCTTTCGTGACCTGGAAAAACTCCTCTGCTCCCTTGATCACCTGCCAGTCGGCTTGCAGGCCCACATCGTTCATTAGGGGAACCAAAGTGGCCAGCAGCTCCGCCACCCCGCCCCCGTAGGCAGTGGCGTTCACGTGCAGCACGCGCGCGCCCTGAAGCTGATCAGCCAGGCATCGGATTTCCTCCAGGCGGTCCGCCCCGATCACCGGTCGGTATTCCGCCAGAGCCTTAGCCTGAGTCGGAACCGATCCGAACATCCGCTAGTCTCCTTACGTCTTTGTATGCCCCGAACAGAGCAATTAAACCAACTACTTTATGTAATGTCAAAT
>Ga0123519_10014471_pt1 | contig 11213 bp, 12 predicted proteins | sample YelNatPaOPRAMG02_FD_87396 | JGI IMG/M metagenome (GOLD analysis project Ga0123519, IMG submission 87396) | Hot spring microbial communities from Yellowstone National Park - Yellowstone National Park OP-RAMG-02 (version 2) | ecosystem: Environmental > Aquatic > Thermal springs > Hot (42-90C) ... | reverse complement strand
TTATATCTCATAATCTAACCACCTCCGGTGTATATTATACTAACACCAGTTGGGTTAGATTTTAAATGACTTGACGTTATAGCCTTCGGTTAGATTATAGATGATTTGATTCGCTGATATTTTTTTGACAATAGTTTTGCTATAATATAAAGTTTGACGGGCCCGTAGCTCAGGCGGTAGAGCACCTGCCTTTTAAGCAGGGTGTCGGCCGTTCGAATCTGCCCGGGCTCAAAAAATGCGCCCGTAGCTCAATTGGATAGAGTACTGGCCTCCGGAGCCAGCCGTCCCGGTTCAAGTCCGGGCGGGCGCGGTCTTTAATCCAAAAATTATGCGGGCAGTAATCCAGCGGGTAGAAAAAGCCGCAGTAACAATCAACCACAAAGAAAGACGGGAAATCTCCACTGGTCTGGTCATTCTGCTGGGAGTGGGAAAAAATGACCGGAAAGAAATAATCCCAAAATTTGCTGAGAAAATAGTAAACTTAAGAATATTTTCTAATCCGGAAGAAAAATTTGATTATTCCCTGCTGGATATCAAGGGAGAAATTTTAATAATATCCCAGTTTACCCTTTACGCTGATTGTGCTGGTGGCCGCCGACCGGATTTTACCGCCGCGGCCAGACCGGAAATTGCCGAAGAATTTTACCAGATGTTTATTAACGAGATAAAGAAATATTCTCTCAAAGTTGTCACTGGAGAATTTGCCAGTCAAATGCTGGTGGAGATTTTTAATGACGGACCGGTTACGATTACTCTGGATAGCGATAATCTTTAGGATAACAATTACCGCTTTATCCGGACAAAATGTGGATTATGGTATCGGGATTAATTTTACCGGTGTTGACTACCAGCCACTGGAAAAGATTCATCCGCAAAAAGATGTTTATCTGACAAAAATTGCCGAATATTTTGGCGAGGATATAAATAATCTGGAAAAACTCTGGGCCCGCGGATATGGCCGACGAGAATTAATCCGATTGCTTTTAATCTCGCAAAATGCTAAAATTTCCTTAAAAGAGGTTGTTGCCCTGCGGGATAAAAAAAAGTCCCTGATGGATATCAGCAAAAAGTATGCAGTTGACTATACGGTAATAACCTCATCCGGAGAAATGATTTACCAAAAACTTTTGACGAAAACTACCGACGAGAAAACTAATGAATAAAAAACTGGCAGTCATTATCCTTGGTCTCTATGCTTTAAGTGTCCTGGGAGCAATTATCATTATCGTTCAGCAAAAAGTTACCGCTAAAAAAATTGACATCCAACAAATAACCTCCAAAAATGTTCTGGTGGTTGTCCCGGTATCCGGGGTCATCTCGGCGGAAACAACCGGCGGTGGCTATCTCCCCACGGTTCAGGATACCGATAGAATGGTGCGTTATCTTGAGGCCCTGGCCAAACGTCCGGAGGTTAAAGCCGTGGTTCTGCGGATTAATTCCCCGGGCGGTAATGTGGCGGCCGTTCAGGAAATTTACAATCAGATACTCAATCTCCGTCAGCACAAAAAGATCGTGGTAGCTTCTTTTCTGGATATCGCTGCATCCGGCGGTTATTATCTGGCCTGTGCCGCCGACCGGATCGTGGCTAATCCCGGGTCCCTTTGTGGTTCAATCGGCGTTTTAATGCAAATTGGAAATGTGGAGGATCTCTTAAAAAAAATCGGGATAAAGGTTGATACCTTCCGGTCCGGTGAATATAAAGATATCGGTTCGCCTTTCCGCTCAATTACTCCGATGGAAAAACAATTGTTGAACGCGGTAATTAATGATGCTTATCAGCAGTTTCTGGAAGCGGTAATCAAAGGCCGGCCAAAGATGTCGGAAAGTAAGGTGCGGGAAATTGCCGACGGCCGAATTTTCACCGGTCATCAGGCGAAAGAAATTGGATTGGTGGACGAACTCGGCGACCGGGAAAAAGCAATTGAAGTAGCCAAGGAACTAACCGGAATCAAAGAAAACTGGAAAATTGAAACTTATGCCCCGCGGCCCTGGGAAAGAATAATCGAAATTTTTGAGACAAAAAATTTTCTCCCGCTTGAACTGCGCCAGTTTAATTTTACCCATCTGGCTTATCTCTGGCAATAATTATGTCTGACCTGGAAAATATTGTCAATCATATTCTTTATCCGCAGCAGATTCTGACTCCGGCCCAGGGGTCCCAATCCTCTTTGGCGGCTCTTTTAGCCGGCCTGCTCGGGTTATTTTCTTTCGCCCTGGCATCAGCAATAAACCGCCAACAAAATATCACGCTATTCGCAATAAAGTTTCTCTTTCTGGTCATTCTTTTTTTATTCTTTGCAGTAATCTATTTACCAGCAGTCACTATTTACTGGTCTAAAGAGCCACTAAATTATTCCCGGATTTTTGCTTATTTCAACTGGCGGATTATTCTGCTGGCTTTAACTTTGCCGCTGGCGATAATCGGTCGGCTTCTCCACTGCCAGTGGTTTTATTCTTTGCTGGTGCTGGTAATTTTTTTATCCTTAATATCACTCATTGTCAAAGACATTTCCCGGACAATCCAAAAAAGTCCTCTGCTGGTTGTAACATTTTTCTTGCTTCCATTTATCATTGTTCTTTCCACTGGCTTGCTCTTTTTACTGCTCAGCCTGCTGGTTTTTCGCTTTTCACTTTAAAAAAAGCAATGTGGGAAAAACTTCTCACTTATTGCGAAATCTGCCCACGACTCTGCCGGATTAACCGAACTAAGGAAACCGGGTTTTGCCGGACAAACAGCGAAATAAAAATCGCCAGTTATAATCTCCATTTTGGGGAAGAACCGCCGATCTCCGGAAAAAATGGTTCAGGCACAATCTTTTTTACCGGCTGTCATTTACGGTGTCCATTTTGTCAAAACTATCCAATAAGTCAACTACTCAATGGCTATTCAATAACTCCAGAAAAGTTATTAAAAATATTTTTTGAACTACAAGAAAAAGGCGCTCACAACATAAATCTGGTCACCCCAACTCACTATATTGCCCGGATCGCTCCGGTGATTCAAAAAGCCAAAAAATCAGGACTAAAAATACCATTGGTCTACAACTCCAGTGGCTACGAGCGACCGGAAACGATTCGCCGACTGGCTGGTTTGATTGATATTTATTTGCCCGATGCTAAATATGGTACTGATGACGCCGGAAAAATTTCCGGGGTTAATGATTATGCCACAGTCAATCAGAGAGCGCTCCGCGAGATGTGGCAACAGGTTGGTGATTTAAAAATAAAAAATGGTCTGGCAGTAAAAGGACTGATTATTCGCCATTTAATTTTGCCGGACAACCTGGCCCGGACTGAAAAAGTTCTGGAATTCATCGCCAGAGAAATTTCTCCGGATACTTATCTCAGTCTGATGGCCCAATATCATCCGGCTTATCTTGCGGCTGAGCGAAATTTTCCACAAAAATCTCTTCGCCGGAGATTAACCATTGCCGAATATAATCATTTTGTTGACCGGGCTATTTCCCTCGGGTTAAACCGGGTCCTTACTCAGGCAATTTAGGTAAGTATGGTTATATTATTATACTGTTATATTCTAATATTATAATATTAGAATATAATAATATTAGGATATTATAAACAATTAAAATGAGGGAGGAAAAGATTATGGACAGGAAACCTCTTTTTGCCGGGCAGTGGTATCCGGCCAGTCAGGAACAACAGAAAAGATATTTGTCTATCAGCCGCAGACGAATAGATGCCCGGGCAATAGTTGTTCCGCATGCCGGCTGGATATATTCCGGACGGGTAGCCGGAATGACTTTTGGGGCAATAAATCCCGCCGACATTTTTATTCTTATCGGGCCAAATCATACTGGACTAGGCCAACCGGTAGCGATATATCCGACTGGAAAATGGCTGCTTTCGGAAAAAAGAGAAATTACAGTTGATTCGGAAATTGCCGACCAGATTATTAAAAATTCTCAATACGCCAGAGAAGATATTTTAGCCCACCAGCAAGAACACTCTTTGGAGGTCCAGGTGCCGTTTATCTATTTAGTGAATCCGTCGGCAAAAATCGTCCCGATTGTTCTGGCCGATTATCGTCAGGAAGTAATCAATGATTTAGCCGAAGCAATTGCCGAAGTTTTAAAAAGGTCGGATCAGACAAAAAATAAAATAGTTCTGGTGGCCTCAACTGATTTAAGTCATTATCTGCCCCAGTCAGTGGCGGAAAAACTTGACCATCTGGCAATTGAATCTATCCGCAAAATGAATGCCACTAACCTTCTGGAAACGGTTGTCCGCAATAATATCACTATGTGCGGAGCCGGTCCGGTCGCAGTTGTCTTAAAAGCAGTTTCTACTATCTATCCAGAGGCCCGGGCTGAACTCATAAAGTATACAACCTCAGCAGAAGTCAGCGGTGAGACCGATTCGGTCGTCGGTTATGCCGGCCTGGTCATCTTCTGAATATTCACCAAAAATGATATAATAAAAATAAATCAGTATGAAATTTAATCTGAAAAAAGTCATTGCGCTGCTTCTGACTCTTTTTTTGGGCCCGGGAACCGGCCATCTTCTTTACCGTCAGTGGCGCAAAGCAATTTTATTCATTGCCGCAACCTTATTTCTCGGGATTAGTTTTTTTGCCCGGGCTTTAGTGCCACTTGGTAATCAGCAAAATATCACGCCCGAGATGATTACCGAACAAATAAAAATTTATATCTTTCACCATCCGGATATTTTTACTCTTTACTATATAATTATGGCGGCCATCTGGGCTTATGCTCTGACTGAAATATTTTTACTCAACCAGTGAAGAAAAATTCCGTCTGGCTTATTTTGCTAATTTTGATTATTCCCCTGGGTTCGGTCCGAACTGAAATAACTACCAAAGGAGTGACAGTAATGCAACTAAAAAATGGCTTAACGGTTATTCTGGACGATGACCGGCAGAGTCCGGTAGTATCAATGCAGTTATGGGTGCGGGCTGGTTCAATCTATGAGAACGAAAAAAATTACGGGTTGAGCCATTTTCTGGAACATCTGGTCTTTAAGGGAACTGAAAAATACTCGGCTGAGGTTTTGAGTAAACTGGCCGAGACCAGCGGGGGCGTAATCAATGCGGCCACCAGTAAGGAATTTACCTTTTATTTTATTGATATCGTTAAAGAAGAACAGCAACTGGCTTTATCTATACTTTCGCAAATTGCCTTTGCGGCAACTTTTCCTCCGGCGGAATTAGAAAAGGAGCGCCCGGTGGTAATTGAAGAAATCCGACGACATGAGGATAATCCCGAAGGCCGGCTCTCGGACGATTTTTTCCAGATTATCTGCCCGAATAGCAATTACCGCAATCGGGTCATTGGTTCAAGCGAAGTTATAAAAAATGTCTCGCGACCGGATATAATAAATTATTACAAAAATTTTTACCGTCCAGAAAATATGGTTTTAAGCATCAGCGGCAATATCGCCGAGAATTTATTAGAAGAAATTGAAAGGACCTTCGGCAGTTATTCGGCCCCAGCACCTTTTCGGACCGAACCGGTAAATCTATCGGTTGAGCCCGGAAAATTTCTGGCTAAAAAAGAAAAGGTCACCCAGGGCTATTTTTTATCCGGATGGAAAGGACCAAAAAACAACGAAATTGATAAACTTCTGGCAGCGGAAATAACCGCAACCGTCCTGGGCGGGGGAAGAGCCAGCCGTTTTTATCAAAATCTCCGGGAGAAAAAACATCTGGTTTACGATATCGGAGTCAATTTTGAAGCCCAGCTGGGTGATGGTATATTTATTGTCTCAGCAATCTTTCCTCCGGCTAAAAGACCGGCATTGATAAAAGAAATCAATCAAGAGTTTGCCCGACTCCGGAAGGCCGGAATTACTGAACCGGAATTATATCGGGCTAAACAGATATTGAAAAGCAGCTGGTTGTTTGCCCAGGAGGCCCAACATGAACGAGCCCAGATTTACGCCTACTGGTCAATCCTGAACAACCCGTCTTATCCCCAACAATATCTTCAGGTTCTGGAAGGTTTAAACTTAAAAGATGTAAATAATTTTATCCAGCAGTTTCCCCCAGAGTTATCCGGGATAATCTATGTTCCGGAAAAATAATCTTTTACTGGTTTTTGGTCTAATCCTATTTTTAGTATCTCAGTCAAAAGGAGAAATTATGACGACCATTCTGAAAAATGGAATCACCCTGATTTATGAAAAAGACCAGCGACAGCCATTGCTGGCAATTGGAATATTTTCTCGCTATGGCTCAGCCAATGAACCGGAAGAACTTGCCGGGATAACCAATATTATGCAGGATATGTTGCTTCAGGGAACAAAAAAACATTCCGCTGAAGAAATCGCCACTCTAATAGAAAATGCCGGCGGACATCTCGGGGTCGGCAGTAGTTATAACTTTACCAGCATCTCTCTCAGCATCCCGAAGGAAAATTTTCCCAAGATAAAGTCTCTATTCACCGAGATTCTGACCGAACCATTATTTCCCGAGAACCAGCTCCCGGAGGAAAAAAACCGGCAAATCGCGGAAATCACTTCCCGGCAGGACCATCTGCATAGCGTGGCAATGGATATAATGCGAGAAAATTTTTATTCCGACCATCCTTACGGGCGCCTGGAAATCGGGACAATTTCCGGTATAAAAAAAATTACCCGCCAGGACCTGAACAACTGGTATAACCTGATCTATCAACCAGCAAACCTTATTTTAGTGGCAGTCGGTGATATCGACTACGAAACCGTTCGTCAACTGGCTGAGGATTTAAAATTTTCAAAACCTATCCCAACTAAAAATAATTTTTTTCCGAAAGATATCCCGCCCCTTTCCAATCAATTAGTTGAGAATAAAGTAATTACCGTTAAAAGCAAATTCCAGCAGGCCTATCTGATAGTAAATTTTGTCGCCAGGCCGGTAACTGACCAGGATTTTGTCCGACTGAAAACAATCCATCTACTCCTCGGTTCAAGAATGTCGGCCCGATTGTTTAACGAACTGCGGGAAAAATTAAGCCTGGCCTATGAGGTTAATTCTTTCTACCCGACCCAACTGGTTACCAGCCATTTTGGAATATATCTTGGTCTGGATAGTAAAAATATTAACCTGGCAGAAAATAAAATCAATGAGATACTCGGCGATCTGCAAACCAATCCTCCGTCGGAAAAAGAATTATCCGAAGCCAAAAAATATGTTCGGGGCCTATATCTTCTGGACCACCAGACGGTTGGCCGAAAGATGTGGTATTATGACTACTGGCAAGTTCTAAAAGGCGAGGCGGCCTACGACCAGAAATATCTAACCGAGATTGAAGCGGTGCAACCCGAGGAAATTCGCCAGACCGCCAAAAAATATTTCAGTCAACCCAGTCTGACCGTAAAAATAATTCCGGCGGATGAGAACTAAATTATTCTTTTTAACTATCTTACTAATCGGGCAAAAACTTTCGGCACTAGATAATTACGGCGATGCCTTTATTGCCTCATCTATCGGAGAAGCGAGTTATCTCAATCCAGTCCTGGCCCAGGATAGCGCCTCGGCCCAGATTAATTCGCTCATTTACAATGGCCTGACCAAATATGACAAAAATCTGCGGCTTACCGGGGATCTGGCGGAAAAATGGGAAATTCGCAATTCGGGAAAAACCATCCGCTTTTATTTAAGAAAAAATGTTTTCTGGCATGACGGAAAAAAATTCACTGCCCGGGATGTCCTCTTTACCTATAAAAAATTAGTTGACCCGAATATCCGCACCCCCTACCGGAGTGACTACACCCTGATTAAGAATGTCCGAATAGTTAATCCTTACATAATTGATATCAACTACCAGGTCCCGTTTGCGCCGGCTCTGGAATCCTGGGGAATCGGGATATTGCCAGAACATATCTTTGCCAGTGGCGATTTCCATAACCATCCGGCCAACCGTCAACCAATCGGCACCGGTCCTTTTCAGTTTATTTCCTGGAAAACCGACGAGAAAATAGTCCTTAAAGCCAACCGAAACTACTTTGCCAATCGGGTGCAAATTGCTCGCTATATCCAGCGGGTAATTCCCGACCAATCGGTTTTATTTCTGGAAATGCAATCGGAAGCGGTAGATGAGATTAACCTCACTCCGGACCAATGGCAGGCCTACCCGCAAATTTTCCGGCATTACCGAAAATTTCATTATCCATCTTTTTCCTATACCTATCTCGCCTTTAATTTACTACATCCACTTTACCGTCAGAAAAAATTCCGTCAGGCAATTGCTCTGGCAATTAATAAACCGGAAATAATTGCCGGGGCCCTTCTTGGCCATGGACAGGCAGCTACCGGTCCATTCCCGCCCCAATCCTGGGCTTACAATCCAGAAGTAAGGGATTATCCTTATAACCCGCAAAAAGCCGAAAAACTTCTGGCCGAATTAGGTTATACCAGCAAAAACGCCGAAGGTTATCTGACGAAAAACGGCCAGGTTCTGGAATTTACTTTACTGACCAATCTGGGAAATAAAACCCGGGAGATTGTCGCCCAGATTATCCAGAGTCAACTGAAAAAAGTGGGAATTAAGGTTAATATCCGGATTCTGGAATGGGCAACTTTCATCAATCAATTTGTCAACCAGAAAAATTTTGAAGCAATCCTTTTGGGCTGGAACCTGGGGCGCGACCCCGACCAGTATATTATCTGGCACTCGTCCCAGCGCGGCCCGGGACAATATAACATCATCGGTTATCAGAATCATCAGGTCGACCGGCTGCTGGAGGTCGGACGTTCTACTTTTGATTTTGGCCGCCGCAAAAAAATCTATCAACAACTGCACAAAATTTTGTCTCAGGATTTACCGTATATCTTTTTATACTATCCCGAAACCCTGCTGGCGGTTCACCAGAGATTTATCGGACCAGAAGTGGCCCCGGCCGGGGTCGGCTGGAATTTTCCGGAATGGTATGTGCCAAAAAATTTACAGAGGTATAGTTATGAGAATTAAAGCGGTCCTATGGGATCTGGATAATACCCTGCTGGATTTTATGCGGATGAAAAGAACGGCGGTAGAAATTGCGGTTGATTATATGCTGGGCGCGGGATTAAAAGGAGAACGAAACGAATTAATAGAAAAAATTTTTCACATCTATCGCCAGACCCATATTGAAAGTCAGAATGCTCTGGAAACAGTAATCCAGCAACAGATGGGAAAAAGATTTGACCCAAGAATTCTGGCCAGTGGAATAATCGGCTATCAGCGGGGAAGGGACCTGGCCACCTATCCTTATCCTGGAGTGGAAAAAACCTTGAAAGAACTTTTGCGAATGGGAATGCTGCTCGGAACGGTGAGCGATGCGCCGGCTGAACAATGTTATAATCGCCTGGCCCGACTCCACCTCATTCCCTGGCTGGATGTAGTGGTTACCTACGATGATACTAAAGAATATAAACCATCACCAAAACCATTTTTGCTGGCTTTGAAAAAATTAAAAGTTGCTCCGGAAAATGTCATCTATATCGGTGACTGGCCGGAAAAAGATATTATCGGGGCAAAACGGGTGGGGATGATTACGGTCTTTGCCCGCTGGGGAGAACATCCGGATGCGCCGGATACTGGTGCCGATTATGACCTGAAAAATATCGCTGAGGTACTAAAAATTGTCCGGAGGTTGAATAAATCCTGATGTTTATTTTGATTGGAAAATATCTCAAACTGCTTGTTTATCTTGTTAGTTTAATCCTCGGGATAACCCTGGTAACCTTTATCGTCATTCACCTGACTCCGGGAAAACCAACCACCGTCGGAGAATTTAATTTACGGATCACCGCCGAAGAACAGGCCCGGCTGACTGCCCTTTACGGTCTGGACAAACCAATTTTATCCCAATACTGGCAGTGGTTAAAGTGCGTATTTACTCTTAACTTCGGGAATTCTTTTAAGGACAATAAACCAGCGATAAAAAAGATTATTGAACGGCTCCCGGCGACTTTAATGCTGAATATCTGTTCGCTGGTTTTGATATTTTTTGGCTCAATAATTCTCGGAACAATTGCCGCCCGCTACCGGGATAGTTTTCTGGATTTTCTTATCCGGATATTCGTGTTTATCGGATATTCCCTGCCAACTTTCTGGCTGGCTCTGGTTTTGATGATTTTTTTCGGATTGAAACTGGGAATTTTTCCAATCTCTGGCCTGACTTCATTAAACTTTTCGGAAATGTCCGGTCCGGAAAAAATCATTGATATTATTCGCCATCTCATTCTGCCGGTTCTGGTGATGTCTTTTACCGGCCTGGCCAGTATCACCCTTTACATCCGGAATAATCTGATAGAAGTAATGGAAAATCTTTATGTCCAGTTTGGTCGGGCCCGGGGATTGTCGGAAAAATATCTTTTTCTCCATTATGGCTTAAGAAATACCCTGCTGCCTCTGGTAACCATCCTTGGCCTTTCGCTGCCGGCGCTGGTCGGCGGCGGTTTTATCTTTGAGACAATCTTCTCTTATCCGGGCATCGGCCGTCTGGGCTACGAAGCAATCGTCAATCGGGATTATCCGGTAATTATGGCCACAACTATAATCGTCGCCGTGTTGACCTTGCTGGGCAATTTTCTGGCGGATTTAAGTTATCGCCTGGTTGACCCGCGACTGCGTTCATCTCAACCAAAATGAAAGTATACTGGAAAAGATTAAAAGAATATCCTTCTGGAGTAATCGCCCTGGGGATAATAATTTCACTTTATCTTATGGCATTTTTTGCACCGCTGATTGCTCCGGCTAATCCGACTGCCCAGAATATCTCCCAGCGTCTGCAACCGCCCTCGGCCAGTCATTATTTCGGAACCGACGAACTTGGCCGGGATGTTTTCTCCCGGATAATTTTTGGTCTACAGACATCGCTGCTGGTGGCCACCACCGCGGTAATAATCACGGTCAGTATCGGAACAATTTTCGGGTTAATCAGCGGCTATTACGGCGGGTTGCTGGATATAATCATTATGCGTCTGGTGGATGTAATTTTATCCTTCCCGACCTTTTTTCTGATTTTACTGGTTATCGCCTTTCTGGAACCGGGATTAAACAAAGTTATCATTGTCATCGGACTGACTTCCTGGCCTGGCCTGGCCCGGATTATCCGGGCGGAAACTCTCTCGTTAAAACAGCGGGAATTTGTTTTAGCCAGCCGGCTCCTCGGCCAGCCGGACTTCCTGATTATCTGGCGGCATATCTTACCCAATCTTATTCATCTGGTGCTGGTCAGTGCAGTACTTAATTTCGGCGGCGCCATCTTAA
>Ga0123519_10014470_pt1 | contig 11214 bp, 8 predicted proteins | sample YelNatPaOPRAMG02_FD_87396 | JGI IMG/M metagenome (GOLD analysis project Ga0123519, IMG submission 87396) | Hot spring microbial communities from Yellowstone National Park - Yellowstone National Park OP-RAMG-02 (version 2) | ecosystem: Environmental > Aquatic > Thermal springs > Hot (42-90C) ... | reverse complement strand
TTATAAATGTTGAGTAATCAGTTGTAGACAGGTTAATCCTTGTTATGTTGCTCGGTTCATCAAATTCTATTCTAAATGTTGGTCTTATTGAGCCAATGTTAAACTCGTCCACGGCCAGGGCAGAATACGCTGCTAAAAGAATAAAAAGGAAAATAAGGGATCTTTTAAACCTGATATGCACTGAACTACACCTCTTTTTTCCATTAAAACAATTAATCAATGATTGTTACATTTATTACACGGGCTCCTCTGGTGAATATTTTGAAGTACGGCTGGTTTGCATCATACTCAGTCAGACTTAAAGTGTCAGTCGAAGTGTCAGTCGGCACCGCAACTATTTTTAATATTGCGTCCTTTCTAACCCTCCAGAGGGCATTCTGGCTGCCGCCTGCTGATGGGGACGGCTTTATACTTATGTTGAACCTGAAATTCAAATTGTCAGATGTTTCATAAGAGCTTATTGTTTCGTTGTACGAATCGTCTAAGGTTGAGTAGCTGAGCTTATCTATTGAAACAGGCCTGCTGAAGTTTAGCCAGACAGTGTGCGTGCCCCTTCCCAATATGGGAACCGTGTTCGGACCAGTGTAGATTCCGTCCACGAAGGTTATGTTGAAGCTCTTTGCTGGCGCATACGATAATGTGTAACTTTCCTGATACTTCTCATTTCCCGAAGTGCAGTTTAGGATAAACAGGTATGATGAATACTGCAAGTTTGCGAAATCAACAGTGAATTCCTGTGAGACCCTTCCAAATGTGCTTGAAAATATTTTTTTAGACGCATCCCTGTTTATTTCAAATGTGCAGTTGGCGGGCTTCGCCGTCTGGACAAAGACGCTCAGGTTGTAATAACCGTCTCCTGGCTTGAAGAAATAGTTTAGCAGGGGATTCATTCTCTGGTCGGCGCCCGTAATAACTATTTTCTGGGTCTTCAAGGATTCCTGATTGTTATATATGTCCAAAGCATAATACCTTATATAGTATATTCCTACACCGCCGCCTATTGAATCTTCAAGAAGAGTTTTGTCCGCGGGTTGATCGTAAGTTTCATTCTTGTCTGGGCAGCACTCATAAGTGTCTATGCAGTATTTGAACTCTTTAACTCCCTCGCTGAAGGTTATGTTTAGACTTAATATTTTGTTTTCTGGGTTGTATGCCCAGGACTTTATGTTTGTTTCTGGGGGAATGTTGTCCTGTACGCACAAATTTGTATGGCTCTCAGATAAGTCAGTGCAGTCGTTCTTGCCGTCAAAGTTGCCGTCCTTAACGCAGGCTGTTCCATTCCATAAACACCTGAGTTTACCGCAGCTGTCGGTAGTGCTGCTTCTGAAACTCTTCTGCCCTTCTGAGCAGTACTCAAAATTTTTGTTTTTTGAGTTGCCCTCGCAATCTTCTTTAGTAGTGTAAGCAGTGCAGTTTATTGAAGATGGACAATGCGTGCACTGCCCGTTTTCAATCCTGCAGCTTCCGAGCAGGGCACAATTCTCAGGAGTGCACCCTCCCCAGATGGAGTTGCACCTCTCGCAGTCGTCAGTTGGAGGAACCGAATAACATATTCCCAGATTAAGCTCCTTGATAGTGTACAGCCAGCTGCAGTTGAGCCCGCAGCCGTTGTTCAGGCAGGCGTCCTCTGACCTGAACTCGCTGCACCTCAGGTCTGCCCTGCAGGGGTAGCAGGCGTCAACAGTCGTGTTTGAATAATCATAGTAACACTCATCGCTGTTGCAGTTCTCCCTGCTGTAAAAGAGCCCTAGGGGATTTCCCGAAGCGGAACATCTGTCTGGCCTTACACACTTTGTTCCAACCTTGCCATCTTCCCTCCTCTCCAGAGCGCAGACCTTGTTTAGACCTGAAGAAGTGCAATCTGCAAAGTCGTAAAGGTTACTGGACATATTAATTTTAACAGTTCTGTTTGTTGGAATGTTTTCTGAGGTGCAGGTATACCTCATTTTTGCATTCGGGGTGTTCTTAGCAATAAGTTGTCCCGCCCGATTAAGCTCGCCACAGAACTCCTCTCCGGGACTTACTCCCTCGCAGAACTGGCTTCCCGTAGTGAATCTTACAGAGGACGGCTTTGAGATTGAGCCATTATTATAAATTGCGACTATAGTATAATTATATGTTGTATTCCATCTAATCCCGTCAGAGTCCACATAAGCATTACTATTGGGCTCTATTAAGAACTGCTTCTGAAATGAGGCCCTTCCCGCAGTAATGTTGCTCCTGTTTATCATATATCCAGCCAGCATTTCACTGCATGAGCTACTCCATTCAAGCTCAATTGCAGGGCTCCCCTGTGCGTGGTGCTTTGCACTTATGTTTAGATCCAATCTAGAAGGAACGCATGCGGGGTCTCCGACTGCTTTGGAGAGGGTGATATTTACCTCAGCAGGACCTTTCTTATTTGAGAAAGACGCTACCAAGTATCCCGCCTTGTATGCCATGAGAGCATAAATCCTCCCCGGTGAGAGGTAATTGGTTGAGTTTTGAATCTCATAATACCCGTCAGAGTTGGTTGTTGCTCCAATTCCAGAATTCTCCAGAACAACAACGGCTCCTTCGATTGCCCCACCCGTGCTGTTCTTCACATAGCCATAAAAGAACTTCTCCCCTGCAGTGGGGGGTGGGGGAGTTATTCCGCCACCGGTCTCGCACGAGTCGCAGCAAACCTGTCCTGACGGGCAGCTAAACTCGTGATGTTGTTGACTGCCAGAAGCGCATTTTTCGCAGCAAGATTTGCCATTGCTCGTGCAGTTAAAAATCTCTCCTGAAACGCACATTCCCGTGCTCCCGTCGCAGTAAAAGCTTCCGCAACCGTTACAATAACTGCAGTTTGATATTATTCGCCCCTCCTCGGTGCAGAAGAGCGGGCTTTCGCCTGAATTTAAACAGCCGGGAGTGCACTTGCTTATCTCATTTCCGGGAACACAACTTCCCTGTTGACCATTTATGCAGTTCTCTTCTGAAATAGATTCATTGCATATCGTGCTAATAGTAACCAAGCCACCACTTTTCTCTTCCTCTATAAGCCCAACGAAATATGGGGGGAGGTAGTAGCATTCAGAACTCCGAGTATTCCCGCTGCTAATCGTCACATTGCAGCACACCGGAGTAGTATAAACTGAAATTCCCGTGTCCTCACAGCTTACATTAAACTCGAACTCGTTCTCTTCGCAATCATCATCCGCATTATAATAAAAAGAGGTATGAGTATCGTTTAAAATGCAGCACTTAGCGTAGGCGGGTGATGCTGCCAATACCACAATTGCCGTTAGTAGTGCCGTTAGTAGTAGGAGAAACGCCCACCCCTGACTATGCATCCCTGATTTTAAAAGCCCCATCCGAATCCGCTCTCTAAAAATTTGCTTACCAATAATTAAATTAAGAATGCCTATTTAAAAATCTTTCGCGCATACTTAACTGACTTAAATTAACTGACTAAAAGTAAAAGTATTAAGATAAATTTTTTATATAAGACCCCACTCCAGCAGCGGCTATGGCGAATTTCCAAAAGGATTATGATTTCAAGAGAATAGAAGATGAAACCCTGAAGTTCTGGAAGGAGAGCGGGGTAAACGAGCGAATGCTCAACGCAAAGAGGAAAAAAACATTCTCATTCCTGGAAGGGCCCCCAACTGCAAACGCCCCTCCCGGATTACACCACGCAGAGGTAAGAATCTTCAAGGACTTGGTGTGCAGGTTCAGGTTCATGCAGGGCTACGCTGTGCCGAGGAAGGGCGGCTGGGACTGCCACGGCCTCCCAGTTGAGGTTCAGGTTGAAAAGCAGCTGGGCCTTAACTCCAAGAAGGAGGTTCTCACATACGGGATTGACAGGTTCAATGCAAAGTGCAGGGAGGATGTCTTCAGCTTCATAGGCAGGTGGAACGAGTTCACAGAGCGCCTCGCATACCTTATAGACCTGAAAAACCCTTACAGGACCCTGGACAATGAATACATAGAGAGCGTATGGTGGTCGCTGAAGGAGCTCTACAAGAAAAACCTCCTATTCATAGATTACAAGGTCGTTCCATACTGCCCGCGCTGCGGCACTCCCCTTTCAAGTCACGAGGTGGCTCTCGGCTACAGGGATGTAACTGAAGATTCAGTAACATGCAGGTTTAAGGTGAAAAATAGTGAGGACACTTACCTTCTGGCGTGGACAACAACTCCGTGGACCCTGCCGAGCAACCTGGCACTGGCAGTCAACCCCGGGTTTGAATACTCCTTTGTAAAGCACAGGGGTTCAACATACATCCTGGCTGACGCGCTTGTCCCGAAATACTTTGAGGACTACCAGATTGTAAAGAAGGTTAATGGTTCAGAGCTTATAGGAATGGAGTATGAGCCAATCTTCCCATACTTCATAGAAAAATTCAAGGGTGGTAAGGAAGGAAAGGCATTCGTAGTAATCGGTGCCGACTATGTTACAATAGAGGAGGGCACGGGGATAGTCCACCAGGCCCCCGCATTCGGAGAGGACGACTTCATAACCTGCAAGGCGGCGGGCATCGGCTTCATTAATCCCGTATCAGAGGATGGAAGGTTCACCTCGGAGGTTCCAGAATTTGAGGGAATGTTTGTCAAGGACGCCGACAGGAAGATAATAGAGGTTCTTGACGAGAAAGGAATCCTCTTTAAGCGTGAGAAATACACTCATTCTTATCCCTTCTGCTGGAGGTGCAACACGCCCCTCCTATACTATGCCAGGCAGTCCTGGTTCATAAGGGTCAGCCAGTTCAGGCAGAAGCTCCTAGAAAAAAACTCTGAAATAAAGTGGTATCCTGAGCACATAAAGGACGGAAGGTTCGGAAACTGGCTCGAGGGGGCGAAGGATTGGGCACTCTCCAGGAGCAAGTTCTGGGGAACCCCCCTTCCAATCTGGAAGTGTCCCAAGTGCGGCAAAGAGGAAGTTATCGGCAGCATTGCAGAACTGAGAAAGAAGGGGATAAATGTCCCGGAGGATCTGGACCTTCACAAGCCGTTCATAGATGAGATAAAGATAAGGTGCGAGTGCGGGGCAGAGATGTTCAGAGTTCCAGATGTAATTGACTGCTGGTACGATTCTGGTTCTGCCTCATTCGCCCAGTTCCACTACCCATTTGAAAACAAAAGAGAATTTGAGAAGAGGTTCCCCTACGACTTCATAGCAGAGGCAACAGACCAGACGAGGGGATGGTTCTACACCCTTCATGTTCTGGGAACTCTGCTCTTTGACTCGCCAGCATACAAGAGCGTGGTCTGCGCAGGCCTCCTCGTAGATGAGAAGGGGGAGAAGATGAGCAAGAGTAAGGGAAATGTGATAAACCCCTGGGACGCATTCAACGAGGTAGGCGTTGACGCAGTCCGCCTTCAGATGTGCTACACCTCCCCTGGGCTGCCCAAAAAGTTCAGCTACAACCTAATAAGGGAGAACATTTATCCATTCCTGAACGCCCTGTGGAACACCGCATACTTCATCTCAGAATGCCTAAACGAGAACCTCATCTCAAAGCAGAAGGACATCTTCAGAAAGCTAAACTCTGAGAAGACCTCCGAGCAGAAGGAAGGCATATCACTCGTGAAAGCCCTAGAACTCAGAGAGGAGGACAGGTGGATAATCTCAAAAACAAACAGTACTGCAGCAAGGTGCACCGAACTTCTCGAATCAAACGATTACGACCTGGCGCTCAAGTCCCTGATCAAGTTAGCCTCAGAGGACCTCTCCCGCTGGTATCTGAAACTTGTCAGGAAGAGAATAGAATCTGGGGAAGAGGCAGCAGTGTTCTCAGCAGTATACTCCCTCGACTCCCTCTGCAGGATGGTTGCCCCAATGGCACCCTACATCTCAGAAGAGATATACAGGAAGCTCCTGAAGGGGCTAACCTCAGATGAGGAGAGCGTCCACGAGCGCCACTGGCCAGTGCCTAAGAAGGAGCTAATGAACTTAAAACTTGAATTTGAGATGGAAGCCGCGAGAAGGATAGTGACCTCAATACTCTCACTGAGGGATTCTGCAAAGGTAGGAGTGAGGTGGCCCCTCCCAGAAGCAGTAGTGGTATCCAGCGATGCGAAATTCAGGAGGGCTGTAAAGAGGATGGCCCCAACCATAACTGCGCAGGCCAATGTGAAAAATCTCATCGTAAAGGAAAGAAGCCCAGCCATATCTTCAGAGATAAAGCCGGAATACTCCAAACTTGGTCCGGCTTTTGGAAGAAAAACCCCGAGGGTTGCCGAAGCAATCAAGAATGAGGATCCAGCAGTCATAATAGAGCACATAGAAAGAGATGGAGAGTTCAAAATCAATATTGATGGAGAAGATGTATCAATAAGGGCAGAGCACTTAGTAATTGAGAAGAAGGCATCCGGAGGCTACCTGCTTGACTATGAGGACGACTTCGCAGTGCTCCTGAACACAAGTATGAACGATGGCCTCCTAGCTGAGGGCTACGCCAGAGAGATTATAAGAAGGGTTCAGGATATGAGAAAGAAACTCGGCATGAAAAAGTCGGACAGGATAAAACTGCTTGTATCCTCTCAGGAAAAGGCAGTTGCAATGCTCAGCGCCAAAGAGATTTTGGAAAAGCTCAGGCATACAACAGGCGCGTCTGAAGCAGAAGTCTCTACAGGAAAGCATGGAAACTTTGAGCTCACTGCAAACGAGAAGATAAGGGACTACGAGTTCTTCATCGGAATAAGCAGGGAATAATTTTTTCTTAACTTGTTTGCATGCCATATTTTTTGCTAAGAGTTAGCCATCTTGAATAATAATAACTCGATAGAATTGGTCCCATATTTGTTATTTCCTCATTCCTCATATTCCTTTGCATCATTATATTCCTTCTGCAATGCCATCAAAAGACTTTCCATCGGATATTTTTATTATCTCGGGAATTGAATCTAATTCTCCAACCCCAACATATTTTGCTTTAGCATAAGTTGGTATTGTTGGAGATGTTGATTCAATAAAACAATAACCCGTCTTTTTGTAGCTATAATTTATTGGACATTTAATTCCAACAGCTTCATGATTTTCATACTTAAATATTAAGAGCGCCGTGCCATAACCCATTTTTTCTAAGGATATATGCTAAAAGTTCTGATTTTTCACTGCACACTCCCGCATTTGTGTATAGAACTTCGTATGGATATTTTTCATGTAAATTTCCAAGTTTAACTCCTTCAGTATCATAGGGAATGTTCTGCACTAAACTAATAGCAATCCTTACCCTATCATCCTCAGAATCTGTTTCTTTCTCAATTCTATTCACAAATTCATCCAGAAATTCTTTCTGTTTTTCATTGTCTAAATCTCGTAATGCAAAATCCTTGGAAGTTGGTGGATTCTCATATTGAGAGTAAGTAATAGATCTTGGCAAAGAATAAAGATATTGGTTTAATCCATTAAAAACAGTATAAGAAAAAGAGTTCCATTTTCCATTTAGAACATAACTGAAAGTAACATTCTTTGGGCCAATTTTGTAAATAGAAACACAATCCTCATCCTGCGCAGTATATTCATAAGGACATCCACATTCTGAAGCGCGATTAACCAGAGTGCCGTTATAGCAAAATTTTGGTTTTTCTTTTGAACAAGATCCATATTCAGTTCCATCACTACAAATTGGTGTGCATTGATTCCCTTTTTTATATATCCTTTCGGGCATCCACATTTTTCGGCGTTAAAAACGAAAGTCCCATTTAAGCACTGCATCTTTTTTAATTCAGAACATTCTGGATCTAAAGTCCCGTCACTACATTATATAATTGGTATACATTTATTCTCATATATCCTTTTACCATTTGGGCAACCACATTTTTCTGGTTTTTCTATAAGCCGGTTTGCAGTACAAAAATATGGTTGATTCCTTGAACATTTATTCCAAGGTGTTCCATCTTCACAAGTAAAAGAAAAAAGATATTTTGAATTTTCTGCAATTAACCTAATTTTATCAAAAAAAGAAAGTTTTTCAGTGTAACTGATCTCTCTTGTTTCCTGATGTGTAATTTCAATAAATTCTCTTTGAGATAAAGAAATAGCATTTACTTGTAATCCATCTTCAATTCCTGTTGTAAAAACGCCTGAAACTTGGTAAATTTCTTCGCTTTTTCCTAATTTCTTAAAGAATTCATCTTTTAAATCAGTTTGATTAGATTTAAAAAGCAATTTAATTGAATTACCCTCATCATCTACGATATAGTTTACATAAACTCCAGCGTTGCTTTTTCCTTCTAATCTTTGTTCAAGAAAACCCTTTAAAGTTAGATTCTTATGATTATAAGCACTTAAATTTTTAGTAATATTGTAAAAATATATTTTTATTGGGATCTTATCCGTCAAAGTAACATTTTCCAGCCGCGTTTTTTCTGTTTTAGACATTATTACTTCAATTTTAGTTGGAATATTAAGAAATAATAAATACACGAAAAATGCGGCAAACAGAATTAAGAGAACAAGAAACAACCATTTGCTTTTTAATGTTTTTTCTTTTGATTCTTTGTCGGTTCTCTCTTCGGGAATTACTTCTTTTATTATTTTTAATGTTTTTTCTTTTGATTCTTTGTCGGTTCTCTCTTCGGGAATTACTTCTTTTATTATTTCCTTACTAGAAGAAGATCTTTTGTTAATTTTTAAAGAAATTAATTTCTTATTGTTTTCGGAATGGACCTCATCCTTCCTCTCAACTTTATTTTTTCCTTCATAAAATCTTTTTAAAGCATCTATTGCTCCATCTTCCTTACGCCGCTCATAAGAATTATGAGTAATTATTTTGTCGTTATAATCATCATAAACTATGTCATATCTTCCTTTAGAATGTTGTATTTCCCGCATATTACTTATTTGTGTCTTTTTAATTCTTAAATATTTCTGTACTTCAATTTTTCTTAAATGTTTTAATCAAAACTTTTTTATACTCCCTGCAGCTATGAGCACTCATATGAGAATTTCCTCCCGTGACATTCCGCTTTCTGAAATAACACTGAGGAGGTATGAGAAGCCGGGCACTTCCGACAGGAGGGAGCTTGTGAAGAAGCTCTGCCTCTCCCTCGGGCTTCTGAACCCTGGAGACTCAAGAGATGTAATAGTGGACATCTTCTGCGCCCTTATGGACTCAAAGAAGAGGAAAAGGTGGATAAGAGCTGAGGAGCTTAGGGAGGCAATCCTTTCCAGAAGAAAGGCTAAAAACTTATCCGAATCGGGATGTGCACTCTCAAATATTAGGAGGCAGCTCTTCCGCCTCAGAAACATTGGGATGGTGGAGAAGTCTAGAAACAGGTATCGCATAGTTGAGTTCTCAGAGTTACCCCGAGTTTTTGATGAGAAAACATTCAGATATGTCCTGGAGCCGACGCTGGAACGCATAAGAGAGCATCTCTCCGCAGTAGAGAGCGCATACTCTGCGACGAGAAAACAAAAACTTTAAATACAACTTTAATATTAGAGGAGAACAGGGGGTCTTAATATTCGTCAGGATAACCCCGAAAAATTAAAAGGTGAAAAAACATGGAAGTAGTTGCAAAGGTTGGTGTAAAGAAGGAAGATGGATACCTGTATTTCATAGACAAGCAGGGAGACATCTCCAGAACGAAGATGGTAAGAGGCAGAGCCAAGAAGGGCAAGCAGAAGGCAGAGAAGGTAGCCAAGGTTGGCGTGAAGAAGGAGCCAGGCTATCTCTACTTCGTAGATAAGAAGGGAAATGTCGCCAGGGCCAAGATGGTCAGGGGCGGCAAGAAGAGGAGATAAACCTTATCAAAACTATTTTTTTAATTTAATTTCTTAATTCTAATTCTGAACCAATCTGTTCGGGTTTTCTGACTTTATAAAATCAGAAAGCTTTGCCTGTCCGAGAATGTTCCTGAGCATTTGGCTCCTTCTGAAAATGAACGAGGCTTCAACTCCGAACTTCTTTTTTAGAAGCGCACTCGCATACCGCAACATCAGAGATGAGTCCCCAAACTCAATCGGTTTAGATGCCATCGCCTTTCTACATGCTTCCCTCACAACCCAGACGCCCAGGGGGCAGAAATACTCGCCGGTTATGACCCTTATTGCGAGCACAGACGCCTGCCTCTTGATCTTCCTGAGCCCTTCCAGAACTGCAAGCCTCGCAGCATAGTATCCGCCGCCGCACTCCTCGGCATAACTCTTTCGTCCAGAATATGGCTCGTAATCAGTCATGAACTGAATGTCATTGGTCTGGTTCCACTCCGCCTTAGGCATGTATGTCTCAAAAAGTTCATAACTCCACACATCCGGGAATAATAATATCAAGTAATAGTTTCCAAGATACCCGCCGAAGAATGCCATGCAGTCAGAAATTTGGTGCTGCTTTATCTCTGAAATTATACTCCTGCCCAAAGAATCGTCCACAGCAGTTATAGCCCACCTTGTAGGCACCACTTTCCTCTCTGTCCTAACGCCGAGAGTTCCAGTGCTGAGCAGTTTTGTTATTGCAGTTTCATCTACCCCCCTTGAGAAGAGCGTTGTAATCGCCTCAGACGCTCTGAAATCATAATCTGAGACGGCCTTCTCCACTGCCGGCATAACTTTTGGATTCTCTGCAAGTTCAGCCCTCCTCAGTTTTGCCTCAGGCCCGAATGGTGCCAGTTCTGGGCTCAGGTTCATCCTAAACTTGGGAATGTCCTCAAGCTGGATTTCAACTTCTACAGGCCTTGCAGCCATGCTTACCTCCTGCGCCAGCTCCAAAATTCTGCTGCGCATCCTTGAGGAGGCGCTCAGCACAGGCGCCTTTGCCTTTGAGTTTATAAGCCCTGAGCGGAGCTCAATGACCTTCCCGACAGAGAAGTTCATGCTGCTCCAAATTTTTGGGGAGTCATAAATTTCGGCTTGCTCTAAAAGCTCTGGAATCTCTGGAGGGGCGAGTATTCCTACGCTCACATTCGGATAGCCGCTCCTTCCAACCAGCACAGAGGGTGCCCTTGAGTAGAACTCATCCTTGATGCCTGTCAGGAAAGTCCTCTTTACCTTGAGCATTGAGTTTGCCTTTGCATAGATTGGGCAGTACTCCCTGCCGCAGAACCCCCTACCCTTGCACTTCAGGCAAAGAACATTCATGAAATGAGGATTTAAATCAAATATTATAAATCTTATTCGCACCTGTCCTGTGGGCTGTTAAGATTTTATCGCCTGAGCAAATCTATTATTTTTGTCTTACCTTTCTTATCTCTTCCAGGAACCTTCTGACTGTTCTGATTAGATGCTCCGGCTGCGTTGATAAG
>Ga0123519_10014468_pt1 | contig 11215 bp, 10 predicted proteins | sample YelNatPaOPRAMG02_FD_87396 | JGI IMG/M metagenome (GOLD analysis project Ga0123519, IMG submission 87396) | Hot spring microbial communities from Yellowstone National Park - Yellowstone National Park OP-RAMG-02 (version 2) | ecosystem: Environmental > Aquatic > Thermal springs > Hot (42-90C) ... | reverse complement strand
CCAACATGAAGCCCCTCAGCCGAAGGATAAGGAAACATCATTAGATTATAAAAGGGTTTTTTTGCCCGCCGCATATCAGGCTGGAAGATTTTCTTCTTCCGCCAAATTTTTTGCCACTTTGGCTCGATTTCCCAAGGAGAGTAAGGTCTCATCTTTTTAAACTCAGTTCACAAATTATACTTCATAAATCTTCTATTTTTCAACAAGTTCTTTTATACAAAGGGGGTCTGGTCCAAGTAAATCATTAGTCATTAAAAAAGCCCTCGCGCGACAACCACCGCAAAAAGAGAGAAATCCACAGTTTCCACAAGGCTTTTTATACTTTGAGCGTTCTCTTAGAATTTTAAAAACTTTTGATCTAAGCCAAATGCTTTCTAACGATTCTTTGTAAATATTACCAGCACTAATTCTCAAAAATGGACAAGGCATAACCTCTCCATTTGCTCCTACTATGCAAGCTGCTATCCCCGCCACACATCCGCCTAAATTACCAATATACGAAGAGGAAATTCTTTTTTTCTCGAAAACAGATAATAAAGGACACGAAGGACGCAAAATCTCTCTCTTTTGGTAGTAATTAACTAACTTATTTCCTACCCTAAAAATTTCTAGCCTAGACAAAGTCAGTTTCCTTAAATCTGGATTTACTGGAAGAAGGAAATTAAAAGCAGTTTTAATATCATTTTTAAGTCCAAAATTAATAAATTCATCAATATAAGATAAATTCTTTTTGTGAACTGTAAAAAAAAGATAAAAACTCACATGATGCTTCTTTAGAAAAAATATGGTCTTTCTTAAATGAGAAGTATCATCCCTTAATCCCCCAACAACATCAGTACTTAGATGAATCAGATCAAATGCTTTTAAATAAAATAATGGTATTTTCTCAAGGAAAAATCCGTTTGTCTGAAGTATAAATCGTGGTTTTTTTTCTCTCGCAATAATTTTTTTCCTAAAAATTAAGGTGGCTATTCTTCCAAATTTTGGATGAATCAGAGGTTCTCCGCCAGTGATAACAAAATTAATCAAATTATTTTTGAAGGCAAAATCGATTAAGCTTTGAATTTTCTCGCAAGGCAAATCCCCTATAAATCCTCCTCTGTTGTAACAATGCTTACATGCAAAATTACACCGGGTAGTAATTTCTACTTCAAGAGTATATAACCCTAGGGAAGTAGCATCGATAATCTTTTTCATAAGGATTACACAATCCCCTTTTTAAATAGGAAGGCGTAAAAGCTTTACATCCGCCAAAACATTTTTCTTTTTTATAACAACAAGTGCATTCCTTTGGTAAAATATCATTCAAAAATGAATTCCTAAAAATAAAGAATCCTTTACCTTCCTTCCAAATTCTTAATGCGTCTTCTTTAAGTATATTACCACAAAAATATTCTTTAGACATAAAATAACGACATGGATAAACATCCCCCTTATAATCTATTACTAATTTGTACTTCCCTCCAGCGCACACAGGCAAAGTAACTACACCCTCAGAATAATTAGCGTTTTCTTCAAGTAGTCCAGCGAGCCCCTGTTTATATTTTCTTTTTTGAAGAGGTATTCTTTGAAGAGTATTAATATAATATTGAATTTTCTTTTTATCCAGAAGTAAACTTTCACCCTTAAATTTCCGCCCATAAAAACAGGGAACCGAGAAACTAAAAGCATAACTGTTAATTTGGTCCCCATATTTTTCAGAGAAGTAATCATAAATATTTTTAATTTCAAAAAAATTACTCTTCACAAGAACTGTACTTATATTTAACGTGCCCCTTTCTTTAACTTTTGATATTTTAGACAGATTTTCTTCTACTAATTTAAAACTTCCGGATATCCCCGTTAATCTATCGTGAAGATCTCCAATACCATGAATGGAAAAAACGATTTCGTCTATATATCTCAAAATGTCTGTGTTGAATTTAATTGTTCCATTCGTATTTAAAATAACTTTAAATTTTCTCTTCTTTGCTTCCCTTACTAATACCTCTATTTCTTTCAAAAGCAAAACTTCTCCACCTGAAAAATTCACAGTATCGATGCCCAACTCCCATAGTTTATTGAAAATTTCAAGCCATTCTTTTGTTTTTAAATCGGGAAATTTTTTCCTATTGCTACAACCTCTGAAACAGAAAATACATTTTTGGTTACAATTACGGGTTAGCTCCAGCTGTGCTGCGGTAGGTTTATTTATAGAAAGTTTTTTTAATTCTTCATCTGTAAAGTATTTCCTTACTTTATTCATTATTCATTTTCGATTTAAAATCAAAAAACTCTTGGGACTAAAATTTTACTTTTTTCAAGAAAACGGAGAAAGTTTTCTGGTACCCTTTCAAACTCATCTTTAACTATTCTTAAAAACCACTCTCGTGGCTTATCTTTTAAAAAATAAAATCTATAATTTAGGAAAATTACACAAACACCCGCCTTTTCTTTATCACAAAAAGAAACTCCTTTATTCAAAATCAAATTTCTAATATTTTTACTTTTTTTAGTCACCGGAGTTTAAGCAACAACCGTTAGCTTTAAAGCTACTAATGCTCATTTTCCAGTTTTTACTTGAGTTTTTCTTTCTATTACTAAGAGTTTTTGATTTTTTCATTTTTTTCATCACCCCCCTTCGTTTATAACTTCAATCTTTCCTTTAAATCTACGTCAATATAATAGTATTATAGTATCACACGACATCATAATCAAGCATTTAGACAAATTACTGCTTTTCTTCCCAAATTTTTTGCCATTTTGGCTCAATTTCCCAAGGGGAGTAGTTTTTCATCAGGTGGACCCGAGGGGACTTGAACCCCTAACCTGTCGCATGCCATGCGACCGCTCTGCCATTGAGCTACGAGCCCGGGGTGGCACGCTCAGCGTGCCAATTACCCCGCTTCAGCGGGGTGGACCTCGCTCAGCGAGGTGGACCTGACCGGATTTGAACCGGTAATCTCCCCGCTGCGAGCGGGGCGCTTTCGCCAATTAAGCTACAGGCCCTATTAAAAAATTCCAAATTTCAAATTCCAAATTTCAAAAAGTTTTGGATTTTGGATTTTTGTCTTATTATAACAAAGTCACTTCAAAAAATTTAGGGGGTTTTGGGTGGAACCGTTTTGGCGGATTTCAAAATGAAGGTGAGTGCCGGTTGACCGGCCGGTTGAACCCATTTTGCCAATTGCCTGACCCCGGGCCACTTTTTGACCAACGCCAACATAAATTTGGGACAGATGAGCATATAAAGTAACAAAGCCATTGCCATGGTCAATAATCACATGATTTCCATAAGCCATTGGCGGCACCCAACCGGCAAGAATCACTGTTCCCCCATCGGCGGCCAAAACATCCGGAGCGTCTTTGTTGGCAATATCCACTGCCTTATGATACCAAGAATATCCTTGGGAAATATGGCCTGAAGTTGGCCAAGCAAATTGGCCGGTTCCTGCTCCGGCGCCAGGAACTTGAGCATAATAAGTTGGCCGGGGCGCGGTTGGCGTTTCTTTTGGTTTTATCCCATCAGGAATAATCAAATCCTGACCAACCGCCAAAGCAAAAGTTTCATCATTAGCAAAGGTATTATAAGGCCAATCAACAATTACCTGGGGCTCAACTTGGTATTTTTTGGCGATGGAGTAAATAGTATCGCCGGGTTTAACTTTATGGCGGACGCCAGTAACTGGCAAAATCCGCAAAATTTGCCCAGGTTTAATATCTTTGACCGATTTTAAATCATTCTCCCAGCGAATAGTGTCAACCGAAACGCCAAATTTTTCGGCGATGGTAGAAATAGTGTCCCCTGGCTGTACCGAATATTCAATTATTTCTGCCCGAGGTTTGATGGTAACCAAGGTTGAGGTTTCCATCTCCTCGGCCTTCACCGGAGAAAAAACCGAGTAAGGAGAAACTTCTTCTTGCCAAGGATTGGAGAGCCTTTCTTCGATTAAAGTTGGGCCCAAAGTCACCCCCACCACCACCAAAAAAGCCATTCCCGAATGGACAAAAGGTTTTGCCCAACGGCCGCGTTGCTGATAAAGTCGCTCAGCCAATTGAGATTTTTTTTGCTCGAAAAGGAAAAAAATTTGGCTCAGTCGGTATTTAAGGTAGCGACCCAAACAAGCCAAAAACTCCAAAAAATCTTTTCCTAAAGAAGAATCCATCGTGAAAAGAATAACAAAAAAACTTTCCCTCGTCAAGCTTAAACTAGCTAGTAGGTAAAGGCTTGAAGTAAAAGGGTTAAATCTATCTCTTCGATTTTACCATCCTTATTTAAATCCCCCAACGAACTAGTCGCTTTTCCGCTCTCAGGATTCCAATTAGCTAAAAGAATTTCCAAATCGGCACTATTTACTTTTTTATCATTATTTAAGTCCCCAAAAATACCCTTATTAATCCATATAGGGCTAGACCAGGCGAGATGGCCATCTTTTTGCTTCACCCTCAAATAATAAAAGGAATCTTGAGTAAAGTTTTTATCCTCCCACTCAAAAACACATTCCTCTAAGTCGTGACAACTATCAATCTCTGGGGGCTGAAAGGGAGTTTCTCTTCCCTTCCATCCTTTTATTATCTTAACAAACTCTATTGAGGCACCAGCGGGTTTAACTTCAATCTTAAACTTCGGATTAGTAAAACTAGTAAACTCTTCCCCCATTAAATGTCCGTCGGCACTAAATTTTAAAATTGTTCTTGAACCCGAAGTGGCGTAGGTTCTTCTTTTTTTAAGAGCGTTGAATATCTCCTCTCTAGTTAAATTTCTTGCCCAAACAGCTGTTAAACCACTGTTGGGAAACATCAGCGCTGGGTATTTATCACTTTCATTTAAATTTTGACTTCCTGGCTTAGAGTAATGAGTATCACTTCCCCCAACAAATCCCAGTTTGTGACCCAAAGAAAGGGCATCTTGGACCGAACGGCCCTCAACATAACAACCTGCAGGCCTCGAGAGTGATAATCCCTGATGTTCGCTTGAACCCCACTTGGAGTAGATTTCTACCAACACCTGCATTTGCTCGTTAAAATAAGACCAGTCAGTACTCATTGGGATGCTCGGGTCATTACAGTGTTGAGCTAAAGTATGATGAGGAATAGTGAGCGCTTCATAATCTTTTAAAAAATTCCATAACGCGTAGGGGTCTTTTGCTTCCGGAAGTGATAAAGGCTGAGGGTAAAAGGCATTTCTATTGCTTGTAATTAAGGGCCCTTCGCTGCCTTTGTAATAAACATTTTTATGACCGGCTGGCACGCTTTTACCTGACCACTCAAAAGAAACAAAAGTAACAAAACTTCCTGGCTGATAAAAATCATTAGCGACTTTTGTTAGGTACTCCCAATCAGCGGGATAGTTTTCAATCCTCTCGGCATGGTCAGTAACAGCAGCAAAATCTAGTTTTTGTGACCTAGCATAAGAATAATAAGATTCTGGTGATTCCTGGCCATCAGAAACTTCAGTATGCCCATGAATATCTCCCCAAAAAAGATTAAAACCACTGTAAGGATCTTCTTCAGCAAAAACATACCCTCGGCCAAGAATAAAAAATACTATCAGGCTTAAAAGCAGTTTTTTCATAAAAATATCCCGCTTACTTTATAACACATTTTCTATTCTAACTCAAATAGAGGCTATCTTGGGCAAGATATACCTCAAATTCCTCATCCTGAGCCATAAACCCTTCTTGGAGGGTTCTATTAAGACCGCCGCTATTCTTCCCTCAACTAAGATATTTAACCTTTTAAAAGATTTCTATCTCTTCTCATCGTTTAACTCCCTGATATAGTTTGAGGCGGGAGTGTAAGCGATGTTTCTTATCTTCTGCAAAGCTACATTATTATTTATATTTAGGAAAAAGATTACGACTTTTCATACAAATCAGATATAGATAAGGAAATAAGTCTTGATGGTGGGGCAGCTAAAAAAGCTCCTTCTTCTTTCTCTCCTTTTTTAACTTCTACCCCCAATCTTCCATCTTTTCCCCAACACAAACTTATTGATAAGGTTTCCTCCAAAGAAAACTTAGGAAACAACGCCCACGGAAGATAAACTCTCAAGCTTCCTTCGGGCAAGCCAGAATCGTAAACTGCTATTGCCGGTACAGTAAAAGAAGTCCCTTCTTTTTTAAGAAGCTCTACCCAACAGGTAAAAACACACCATCTTTTCACTTCAACTCTTATTGGATATTCTCCTTTAAGTTCCCTCATATAAGAAGTCACTGCAAAATCTGGTTCCCCCAAATACAACGAACGGGGGGAAAAATCATGTAAACCCTCCCAAGCCACCGTGGTAAATTGACCTTTAAAAAGCTCTCTTCTTTCTGGTGTGCCAGAAGAAGAATAGCTGTAAAAATTCTCCCCCGGCGTTTTATAAAGATAAATAACACTGGGATACTCTGTATCTCCCTCAAGTATTATCGAATTACCCTCCTGACCCAAAACCAAAACTCTCTCACCATCCATCAACCACGACTGATTGGCTCCTATTTTCCCTTCTTTTATTATCGTGTATCTTTCTCCCCCTGATTCCGCTTTAATCTTATAAAGACGTACCAAAGAAGGATTCTCATCTTTACCTTCTACAACCAACACATTTCCCTCAGGTGAAAGAGTAACTTTTGCTCCTTCTTTTGTAATGATACCCAACCCTTTTAAATCTAACACGCAATCTTTTCCTACTAAAATCGTCCCATCTTTTATCACTACATCTCGTGGGTCACGGTATTTGGAACAACTTGAAAGGAGGGCATTTTCCCTACTTAATGGCTTTCCAAAAGGGGGACGACTAATAGCTTCCGGAGGGCTTCCCTTATTAATTAAACTCAAAAAAGATAACACAACAAAGGATTCAAAGGATTTTTTCAAAGCTCCCAAAAATTCTCTTCTTGTCAGTTTTTTCTCTTGCGACGCTTTTTTTTCAACATTACTCTCCATTTAATCAAGTCCCCTCAAAAACAGACGGAAATGAATTTAGCCCTGGTTGAGGGTTTTTAGGAATTCAGCGTTTGATTTTGTTTTTGCCAGACGCTCCAAAATTATCTCTGTTCTTTCCTCTGCCCCAAGCATATCAATCATCCGCCTCATAGTAATAATCCGGGGATAAATCTTTGGGTCGTACAAAAGCTCTTCTTGGCGGGTTCCTGAGCGTTGGATATCAATTGCCGGAAAAATTCGCCGCTCCGCCAAACTGCGGACCAAATGAAGCTCCATATTGCCGGTTCCCTTAAATTCCTCATAAATCAAATCGTCCATCTTTGAACCGGTTTCAATCAAGCAAGTGCCAATAATTGTCAGCGAGCCACCATTTTCAATATTTCTGGCAGCACCAAAAAAACGCTTCGGAGGCCAAAGGGCCGCCGGGTCAAAACCTCCGGTTAAAGTCCGGCCCGAGGTGGGAATGCTCAAATTATAAGCCCTTGCTAGCCGGGTAATAGAATCAAGCAAAATAACCACATCTTTACCCATCTCTACCAGCCTTTTTGCCCGCTCCAAAGCAATTTCTGCCGTCCGAGTCTGGTGTTCTGGCGGTTCATCAAAGTTTGAAGCCACTACCTCGGCTTTTATTGACCGGAAAATATCAGTTACCTCCTCCGGCCGTTCTCCCACCAAAACCGCCATTAAATGAATTTCCGGATGGTTTTTGGTAATCCCATTGGCAATATCTTTCAAAAGCCAGGTTTTTCCTGCTTTTGGGGGAGAGACAATTAATCCTCGCTGGCCCTTGCCAATCGGGGAAATTAAATCAATCATCCGGGTTGACAAAGGCTTTGGTCCGGTCTCAAGTTTTATATGCTTGTTGGGATAAATTGGAGTGAGGTTTTCAAAATAGGGTCTTTCCCCGAGTTTTTCTACCTCAATTCCGTTGACCTTTTCGACTTTCAAAAGGCCATGATAGCGCTCTTTTTCTTTTGGCGCCCGCACTTGACCGCCAACCATATCTCCGGGACGGAGATTAAAACGCCGGATTTGTGATAAAGAAATATAAACGTCTTTATCCGAGGGAACAAATTTTGGCCGCAAATAACCATGCCCCTCAGGCGAAATATCTAAAACTCCTTCCATATAAAAAGTGGGTACGCCAGCATCAGGAATTACCCGGTTGTCTACCACCCCATCAAACACACCCTTAGAAACTGGTTTTTCCTCAGCTTGAGAAGAAGGCGAAGTTGGCTCTCCCACAATCTCTTCTAAAGAAATTGGTTTAGTTTTTTTCGTAGGCATAAAAATATAAATTCAAAATTTAAAATTCAAATCTCAAAATGAAAATCCAAAATTAAAAAATTAAAAAAATTTAAACGAGGATTAAAAATCATCTTAGAAAACCAAAAATTTATAAACTAAAGGAAGGGAATTCATCCAGCCAAAGTTTAGAATTTTTACTTTCAATTGAAATTAAAGCAGTTTTTCATTCTTTTGTCAAGAGGTAATTTTAATTTCTTAACTTCTCCCCAATAAGCTTGGGCAACCCTACAATAAAGGTCTGGGGCAAGAACCATAAAGAAGATTAGGTGTGGGAGTGTTCATGATCTCTCCTATAACGTCTTAACATTTCCCTTGCGTTGGGGTTCGAAACGACGCAAAAATGGAAAGTGAAAGTTCGCTCCCCCACCCTAACGCTTGTCTCACCACCGTATGGAGGTGCAGATATATCCGTATCCCCTCCCATACTTAATTTCAACGTGGTAACTTCTCCTTCCCTTCCCCTAAACAAACAAACCATTTTTCCTTCATCTGTTTCCGCCCAAGGACGTATTTTCTCCGGCCCCCCTTCATAAGCATATCCTTGTGGGTCTACCCAATAAAAATTACCTTCTTCTCCTCCTTCTCTCACTCTCACCTTCACTGCCACTAACAGATAGGTTTCTATAATCCTCCTCCCCTCTTTCTCCTCAACTAAACAAAAATAGGGAGTTGGGTTCGGGTTTTCAATCCCCGGCGCCATTCCCATCCTTAACCTTTCTTCCGCTACTCCCTTAAGGTATTCTATGGCCTTCTCCTCGGTTGGCACCTCTATTTCAGCCCTTGAGGCTATTACACTGCTTCCTTCTCCTATCGGTACCACCTTTTCTCACCTCCTTTGTTGAAAACGCTCTAGTTAACTTTTACATAATAAAACAAGTTTTTTCTATTGTCAAGGGGTTGGTGCGGGTTTTCTTCCACCTAACGGGCGGAAAACATTCTAAAAGTTTTTGCCCTAAAGAGGGGGGTAGTGCGCCTGCCCTACACACCACCCTCCCCTTTAAGACAAAAACCTAACTTGACAAAAAGGCATTTTTGTGCTATTTTGAAAATGGTTTGTTAAGTCACCTGTCCTGACTTAACAACCGTTTGAAGAGCATCTCTATTCGTACCGACCCTCAACACGGTAGCGATAGCGATGCTCTTCTTTTTTCTTATATCATATTTTTAAAACTTTGTCAAGCCTATAGTAAAAATTGTCCCAAAAATTAGTAGTCCTATAGTTTTTAGAGAAATCAATTCCGCCTCGATGTAACAAGTTTTAAACAAAATTTAAGAATTGTGGATAACATTATTCCGCTTGATATGTTAGTGAAATTATTGACAAAAAAACTACTCTTTGTTAAATTGTCTCTAATGAGGCTTGATGAAAAATTGACTGCCATCCTTTCTGATTTTTTCTTAGATATTGCCAAGGCATTTTTTGTGGCAACTTTTATTACCCCAGCTTTAGGTAAGGCTTCTTCTTTGTCCCAAGTTCTTTGGATATTGACAAGCGGATTAACCAATGTTATATTGTTTTTAGCTCTTTCTTGGTATTTAGCTAAATTAGGAGAGAAATTATGAATCAAAATAGCTGGCTGGAAATCTTCAATTCTGCGGTTACCTTTGGAGTTTTAGTAGTAATTGCTGTTAGCTTATTGTTTCTCCTTTTCCGCAAAGACTTTGGCTCTAAATCTTCTAAGCGTTGATATTTAGGGAAATCAAAATTAGGTTAATTGTTTAACCGCCTGACTAATTGCGGAATAATTTTTGGGGCTAATAATGTTTGTAAAACCCAACCGCCGGGCTTCTTTTTCCCGCTGATGAGCACCCCCTACTTCCCTCACCTCACCCAAAAGTCCTAACTCGCCAAAGCAAACAGTTTTTGGCGGCAGGGAAAGATTTTTAAAAGAGGAATAAATTGCCAAAGCCACCCCCAAATCCGCCGCCGGCTCTTCAATTTTTAACCCTCCGGTAACATTGACATAAATATCAAATCCACCCAAAGGCAAACGTAAAATTTTCGTTAATACCGCGATAATCATTTGCAAACGATTATAATCTATACCCTGAGAAACACGCCGGGGTACTGCCAACTGGCTGGAAACTACCAAAGCTTGGATTTCTACCAACAAAGGCCGAGTCCCCTCCAAAGTAGCCACCACTACCGAGCCAGGGGTTTTCCCTGCTTTTGGGGCTAAAAACAAAGCCGAGGGATTGGCAACCTCCTCCATTCCTTTATCTGTCATTTGGAAAACCCCTACCTCATCGGTCGGCCCAAAGCGATTTTTTGTTGCCCGAAGCAAACGAGCAGTCCCAAATCTTTCTCCCTCAAGATACAAAACAGTATCAACTAGATGTTCCAAAACTTTTGGCCCGGCAATGGCCCCTTCCTTGGTAATATGGCCAATAAGAAATAACGGAATATCTTTACTTTTGGCAATTCTGAGTAAACGATTTGCACACTCACGAACTTGCCCCACTGAGCCAGGAGTACCCATTAAATCTTCGGTATAAAGGGTTTGGATGGAATCAACAATTACTATTAGTTGTTTGATTGTTTCATTGTTCAATTGTTCAATTGTTGAGACGATAACATCAACGTCGGTCTCCGCTAAAAATAAAAGATTATCACTTTTTATCCCTAACCTTTCTGCCCGAAGTTTGACTTGGGAAAGAGACTCTTCGCCAGAAACATAAAGACCTGCCTGCCGGCAGGCAGGGCCGCCAATTTTTGCTCCCAATTCCAAAAGCAAGGTACTTTTACCAATCCCCGGCTCACCGGCGAGTAAAACCACCGAACCGGGAACAATTCCCCCACCCAAAACCCGGTCCAACTCACCAATTCCTGAGGAAATCCGGGATTTTTTGGGAGTCTTAATTTCCGCAAGTTTCAGAGGTTTCCCTGCTAATTTTTTATATTTGCTATTTGCTATTTTATATTTAATATCTTCCATCGTTTCCACCATCGTATTCCATCCCCCACACTCCGGACACCTTCCCACCCATTTAGGAGATT
>Ga0123519_10014467_pt1 | contig 11215 bp, 10 predicted proteins | sample YelNatPaOPRAMG02_FD_87396 | JGI IMG/M metagenome (GOLD analysis project Ga0123519, IMG submission 87396) | Hot spring microbial communities from Yellowstone National Park - Yellowstone National Park OP-RAMG-02 (version 2) | ecosystem: Environmental > Aquatic > Thermal springs > Hot (42-90C) ... | reverse complement strand
TAAAATTATACTGCCCAGACCTCTACTTCGTATCCAAGGAGCATTAAAATGCAAAATAATATTCATATACTATAGATGTAGATTGATAAGAGAGACCTGAAAAGATAAAATTAATATATTTGGCAGTTTTTCCTTTTCTTGAAATATAGGAAATTAAAATAAATTCAGATATTATAGAATTCACTGAAAGGAACATGGCTTATAAAAGATGAAAAGAGGGCATTTGCTCAAATTTTGCTTCTAATCTGCAAAAAGCATCAGCAGAAACGTACCATAGAGGCGAATTTTATGGACAGTAGACCTACCCGGCTACAGGGAGTTTCGTTCAAATTAGAGAGTATTTTAAAAAGGGTAGGAAAGATTCTCCTGTCCCGAAAAGGAATTTTTAGTGTCGCCTATGCAAGTTGAGCGGTCACTCTTCCTCATTCTAAATCCCTATGCTTACCTCAAGAGAATCTTCCTAGAATTCTTAAAAGCTATTTTACAATAATTCACTTACCACTTTGGACGCAACGGACCGAGCAAGTAATACAGGCTTCTTAGTAAGTTTAGAAACCAATTCTCTCATTTCCAGTGTATAGCCTATACAATCCATTACTACGATATCAACCCCTGACATCGAAAGTGAATCTGCAGCACTCTCTACTTTTTGGATGTTCCCATACGGAGAAGCTGCTTCAACTATCACTTCTCTTGCGGCTTTAGACCACCTCTTTTTTGTCGAAGCAACTTGGAGCTCGTCAGGAATTAGAACCCCTAATTTTAAGCTCTGTGCCAATGAAACAACGATATGATACAAAACTTTTTGAGGGTATACAATGAGAGATCGCGTATCAAATGGAGGGAACTCACCAGTGCAAGCAATTAAAATAACTTGTATTCCTTCCGATTCTAACCGTTTTACTTGATCTTTGAGCCTTGGATAAATGTGCTTCTCGGCTACTGTAACACTAGTTCCGTCTGCCATTCTAGTAACTAAAACCTCATCATCCTTCCCGGGATAAAAGGCTTCTACTTCTTTGAGTGATAATCCATCTAGAGCACCGCGTTCAATAACTTCTACATTTTTTCCAAGGATTGGCTTTATCTCAGGGATTAAGTCAACTCTTGGTGCCTGTCCAATTGTTACAACTCCTAACTTTTTCATTTCTGCCTCCAAATTAAATTTTTATTTTGTTTTTATGTGCATAAATACATGAAAAGTGATACTTACATCCTGGAGAACCAAGAGTACACTCTTTCAAACTATTTTCTTCACCACTTAGATATTTCTCTTGGGCACAAATAACTTCTTTAATAACATTCTTCAAGGAATTTTCTGAACCTTCAATTAAAACAGTTGTTGAACCTTCAGCACCATCTATTCCTCCACGTCCAATTATTATAACTTTATCAAGACCGCCAAGAATTTTTAATGCTTCAATTTCGGTTATTATCCGTCCATGCAAAGGTATTAGGCCTACAGCTGCTCCCATTGAGAAATCGCAATTTTTCCTTCCAACTTGGCCAATGACCTCTGGAATCTTTCCAGGAACTAGTTTTTCTAATCCTGCAGCTATTATGATGTGAGTTCCCTCTGTTGTTAATGCAGCAATGGCTTGGCCAGGATGGCCCCCTCCAGGACTTGCCGCCATCATAGCAGCATTTCCTTCATTATCTATCGCGTTGGCCCCGATTATAACTACATCGCCGGGGCCTAATGCTAAAACCGTATCCAAAAAACAACTATCAATATTCTGCCACTCCCCTTTTTCTATTATGATGCTATGTGGAGAATCACTATTTTCAAAGCTTCCTACAGTACCCCTTTTTGTAATACGTCCAGAGATCCGTAATTTTATTCCGATGAGCTCTTCCGCTATGCAAGAAACAGTAGTGCCTCCTTTTAGAAGTATCTTATATTTCTTGTATGCTTCCTGTACTTCTGGCAAACGAACAATTGCTCTGGCAATCAACCATTTCCCAGTATTTACAGTGATGGTAAGCTGTGCTCTCATACAAGCAGTTTACCTTTGTCCATTATTAATCTTCCATCTACATAAAAGGTCGGTGCTAATACTACTGCATCTAAGTGAATTCCTGCATTGACTTTTCCACCAAAGTCAATATTAGTACCAAAAGCGACATGAATAGTCCCAAGGATTTTCTCATCTTCTAATATATTACCTGTAAGTCGGGCATTAGGATTTGTCCCTATACCAAACTCTGCTACATTTCTCGCAGCCTCAGAATTCCCTAATATTTTAAGCCATTCCTCTGCGCGTTCTCCTTTAGCATTTACCAAAAGACCTTTTTCAATTTCAAGCAGAATGGGAGACGTTAACTTCCCCAAACCGACGATGCTCCCATCAGCTAAGATACTTCCCTGAGACGAACCTTCAACTGGGGCAATATAAGCTTCTCCTGAAGGCAAGTTTCCTGACTGTCCCTTTTCTAAATACCTCCCAGTGCTTGCTATCCCCATTCTTCCTTCGATACTCATTTCAAGTTTATAACCATCTTTTTCTATAATTACATGTTTGCCATTAGTTAAAATTTCAGCTACTTTTTTTGTTAGTCTCTCGATCTCTGCGTAATCTGCAGTCATTGCGCCTTTAAGGAACATATCTTTTGTGATTCCTGGCATTGTAGCTATCCTTGCACCTGATTTGGCTGCTTCTTCTTTAGCCTTCGTGTGAGTTAATGACTTCTGAGTTATAAGGATAGCAACATCAACATTTTTCATTGCTTCTGCGACAGCTAAAGGTGGCTCTTCGCCAGACCTTGACAATGGTAGTATCTTAAGTAACATAGAGACGAGCCCCAATTCTTTTCCGGCTTTATAAAGATAGTTGGCAAGTTCCTCCTCGTAATCATCGGTTACCACTAAGTACTTTTCTCCCGGCTTTACTCCAAGATAGTCAGATAATATTTTTTTGGATATCTCCACAAGGTCGTTCATTTGCTATTTCCTCCAAGGGTCTTCAAATGTTCCATAGAGCCATAAAGTTTTGTAATGAGTTCCCATTCCTTTTCGTCATAGAAGCTGCATGTCTTTCTCCCAAAGCATTTCGCTACTTCAAGTGCAAATCTTGCGGCAAGTTCAATATCAGTTTCATGAGAAGCCCCGGTAGCACAGCCAGGAACCATTGTTTCTGTAGTTATCGCAACTCCTACTACTGGGCTCGAAGTAGCAACACAAGGTTGAACAATACTATTAATATGATAAAGACCATTACCATAAGGTGTAATATCTTGGGTAGTTATAGGCAAAACAACGGGGAGCTTCCCCGTTACTATTTGCATTATATCAAGAAGCGAATCACTGACTCTGAGTATATAGCCATCTTTTATAGTAGGTGTAATTGCAATTCCTTTTTGGTTTAAAATTCTGTTTCCCTTTGTAGTATCAATTGAAAGGATAGCATCCATTTGAGGATCAACTTCCATCTTATTCATAGTTTGCATGTCTACAGGAGAACCCATAAAAGGAACGGGTTCGTGAGGCTGAGTAGGTGCATTAGGACAGATGTGAGTTGAGATTATTACATCGCCATCGAGAAAGTCTCCTTTTGAGTTCATGTCGAGAATTTTTAATGTTACAGAAAGAGCAGCAGCAGCGCCATCACCATCTGAAACGAAGCCTATCATTTCAGGCCGTGCGCCAATTCCTCCCAACCTTCCGATAATTCCTAAAGTCGGCGCCTCGCCTCCTGTAAGCTTTCCTCGCCTCCCTTTGATAACTATCTTTACAAAGTCCGTCTTCCCAGTTTCGCCTTTTACTTCTCTTACCAGAATCTCACCAGGACCTCTCTTGGATAAGAATTCCTTAACTCGATCACCACTAATGCTTGCGTCGTCTAAAAGCTCCACTATTTCCATTACTTGTCTTAACATGTTATGCCTCCCTTTTAAAAGACATACTTAATTATTTGTTTACTTACAGCCTCTTCGCATACTTTAAACAAATCAGGGTCTTTCATGCCAGCTCCCAACTTTAAATTTTCTTTTGGAACTTTTATTACAAGAATATGCTGACCACTTTTTACTTCAGCAGAAGTTACCGGAAGTCCTTTGTCCCCATCAATTGTCATAATAAGGTCAGGAAAAGTAGCAATGCGTTTTTTCAACCGCTCAAGTGTCATATATTCGTTCCAGAAAGTGATCTCGTAACCGTCTTCTATAATGACTCTTCCTACATCAACCCCCATTTTACTTACAAGGTCAACTTTCTCAACCAAACCGTCAGTTACAATTTCTCCGCCTAAAAAATTGCATATAGAATTTGTAACTGCTATTGGTCCTTTTTCTCTAGATTTTATCATTTCAAAGCCCAAATTAATAGCCTGCTTTACTGTACCTAAGGCTGCATTTTCTTTAGTATAATAAGCTGCAACTGGATTTCTTGCTACCGCGACCAATTCCCCAGCCCTTACAGCTGCGTTTCTTATAATAGTAGAAGCGCTTTCTATTGATCCTATCGCTACTACTTCCAAAAATGTAGACCTTTCCTTGCTACCTCCGACACCAGCCTGAATTGATAAATAATTGTTATCTTTATGCAACCCCATCATCCCAGTTGGATGCGCTCTACCATTACAGGGCGCATCTACCGCAGGTATTCCCAAAATAGAAGCCTGTAACCAGCCATTAACAGTTGCAAGGCCACCGGTCTCATTAGTGATAATTCCATCTATTTTTATAGAAGCTACTTTTTCTACAAGTTCCGCTGCGCGAAGATAATGAATTGGCTCAGCATATGCATCTTTTGCTGAAGGAGTGCCAACGGCAGAAACATTAATTAAGACAGAATTTTCATTTATGTCTTCTACATCGATTAGCTCTAGAGAAGAAAGACTTACGGCAAGATGACCAATTCTTCTACCTTCTTCCATAGAGCCCCCTCCCCCTAGAACAGGAGCTTCTACTAATTCGTCAGTTAATTTTAATCGGCTCATTATTGGTATCTCTCCTCCTTAAAGCTGTAAGAAAGAGATTAAAGTTCCCGCTGCAAGTACAGGATCCACTACTCTTATTTTGATAATTTCCCTTATATCTTTATATATACCTATGGTTGACATTCCAGTGCAAGAGAGAGCTATAGTATCACATCCCTTTTCCTTCAGAAGAATAGCTGCTTTCAGTGCCTTTTCTTTTCCTAGATCTAATGTAGTATTGACGCCCTCTGGCTTAACATTATAAACAAGTTTCTCTCCTAAGATTTTAGCCATTACTTCTGGCACTTCTTCAGTTATGCCAAGGGTTCCTATTTTGTTTCCTATACTTCGCGCTACATAAGCACAAGCAGAACCTGCTCCAATTACAGGTATTTTTAATAATTTTTTAGCTTCCTCGACTCCGGGATCAGCTGCACAGCTTATCAAGATAACGTCTTTACCTTTTCTTTCGAATTCCTTGGCAAGCTCTAATATTTTGGGAACAGCAATCTTCTCCGTTTCTGCATCATGTATTCCTTCAGGCTGATCTGGTATACACCTCGTTTCAATATCAAAGTTTTGAAATTTACTTAACAACAAATCTTCGTGAGCTTTTAACAAATTACTTTCTGATAATGTAACAACCCTTATCAATCCAACGTTCAACTTATTCACTATACACCTTCCTTTAAAATTTATTCAAGAGAAAAACAGTTTTCTTACAATTTTTTTCGTTCTCTAAAATCTTCTTTAGGATAAACATACTCCAGTAGTAAAAAGACGAATCATTCAGGTCCACTTAGAAAATCAATAATAACACCTATATATATCTTTGTGGCCGCCACAATGTCTTCAACCTTTACCTTTTCATTGAAAGAATGTATGCCTTCTGACACAGAAGGGCCAAATTGAACAGTTGGAGTACCAGCTATCCTGAAGAACCTAGCGTCAGAAGAAGCCCATTGATATGTCAAAACTAAATCTTTATTTTGAATCTCTTTGAGGTTCTCCCTAAGAGTCTGTATTATTTTCGATGAAGTTTTAGTATAATTAGGTTCTCCTCTTTCAATAATTTCTATCTCAATGCCATTTTCTTCTTTAATAATTTCGCGTAAAACATTTATAACTTCTTCGGTCTTAATACCAATAGGGACTCTCATGTCCCATATCATTTCAGCAACGGGTGGTACAATGTTCGGTGCATCTCCTCCCTTGATCATTCCTATATTTACCGTAACATGGTCAAGTACATTTACAATCTCAGGGTTGTTGTAACTTTTTGCAATATGCTCTTTAGAAATTTCCATGACATCTCTTGCATCGTCTGGAATAACGGACTTAATCGCTCTGATTCTATCTGCTCTTTGTATAATCCTCATTAATTTCAGAATTGCATTATCGCCAGCGTAAGGAGCCAAACTTCCATGCGCAGATCTGCCTTTTGCAATAAATTTAACCCAAAGATTACCCTTTTGACCTATTGTAGCCCCACCATTTCCTGAATCCGATGGTTCTGCAATTATGCATCCATCGCCAATTAAAAGATCCCTATGCTCATTAAGTAGCCAATGAGATCCAAATTTTCCACCAGTTTCTTCATCAGGCACAATTATTAGCCTAACTGTGCCTTTTAATTTATCTTCAATTTCCTTTGCAAGCGAAATAGCATACATTATACCTGCAACTCCTGACTTCATATCGCTTGCACCTCTTCCAAGGAGAAAACCGTCTTTTACTTCTCCTGAGAATGGATCAAACTCCCACCTAGACCTATCGCCTACTGGAACTACATCAGCATGGCCATTTAAAATTAATATAGGATTCCCTTTCCCAACTTCTGCAATAACATTTGGTCTTGTCGGATCAGCTGAAAGTATCTTTATATTATTAACCTTATTATCACGAAGCCATCCTTCGATAAAAGACATAATTCCTCTTACATCGCCAGGGGGATTTTCTGAAGGTATTTTAATTAAATCAGAGGCAAGTTTAACTATTTTTTCTTTTTCTAATTCGCTCCTATTTATTAAATCTAACTTTTGTTCTTTCATATCACCCTCCTATCTGTAAAGCTTTGGGTCCATAGCATCTCTTAAGCCGTCCCCCAAAAAGTTAAAAGCGAGCGTAGTAATAAAAATAGAAAAACCAGGCCACCATACTAACCAAGGCGCGGAAACAAGGTATGCTTGTGCTCCATTAAGCATATTCCCCCAGCTTGGTGTAGGCGGACGTATTCCAACTCCAAGAAATGAAAGTGAAGCCTCTGTTATTATATTTCCAGAAATTGCAACTGTCATTGTAACAATAAGAGGTGCTAAAACATTTGGAAGAACGTGAACAAAAATTATTCTCTTAGGAGACGCACCAATGGCACGCGCAGCTTGGACAAAATCTTCACTTTTAACTCTTAAAGTTTCCCCTCTCACAACACGTGCCCCTTGCATCCATCCAAAAGCAGTTATAATAAATACTATTGTAAATAAAGATCCCCTTATTACTGCAGAGAGAACTATCATTATTGGAAGAGTTGGAATTGAGAGCATTATATCTGTGAATCTCATTAAAAATTCATCAATTTTACCTCCAAAGAACCCAGCTACTGACCCAATTACAAAACTAACTAGTCCGTCTATAAAACTACAAAATATACCGACAAAAAGAGAAATTCTACCACCATATAGCAACCTTGACCAAACATCTCTTCCCATACTATCAAGTCCTAATATATGACCAGGCCCTGGAGGTGCTAGTTCTGGTCTTGCTGACCACGAGACCGAAGGTACATATGTGTAAGGATCGTTACCAAAAGAAAGAGGCTTTGCAAGCATTGTCATCATAATAAGTACAATTAAAAAAACAAAAGACGCCATTGCAATACGATGTTTTTTAAGTCTCCTAAAAACAAGTCCCCAATAACTGTAGGTTTCTTCTCTTTTTAAATGCTCAATGGTTTCTTCTTCCTGCATTTGAAATTTCCCTCCTATTGGTACCTTATCCTTGGATCTAATAATGCATATAGAATATCTGCAATGAAGTTTCCAAGGAGTGTAAATATTGAAAGAAATAGAATTACTCCCATTGCAACAAAAATGTCTTGAGACATTGTTGCATCATAAGTTAAGCGTCCTAAGCCTGGTATTGCAAATATAGTTTCTGTTATCGTCGCTCCTCCTACTAAGGAAGGAAAAGAAAGACCAAAGAGTGTTACGAGCGGCAAGATCCCGTTTCTTAGCATATGTTTATAAATAATCTTTTTTTCGCTCAGTCCTTTTGCCTTTGCAGTTCTTATATAGTCCATATTTTTAACCTCAAGGAACGAAGATCGAGCATACCTTATCCAACGACCTATTTGAAATAGCACAAGGACGGATACAGGCATGGTTAGATGCCACGCATAATCAAGTAATTTTCTATACCAAGGAGCCTGAGGAAAGTCTACTAAATTGCCGCCTACATTTAGAAACAAACTATGAAGTTCTCCTGCTGGAAAAAGCCTTATTTTATAAGAAAAGAAATACATCAGCATTAAGCCAAACCAAAACACAGGCATTGACATACCAAAAAATGAGAGAAAAGTTAATACATAATCCGTTTTTGAATATTGGTGGAGAGCAGAGTAGATTCCTAAAGGTACCGATAAAAGTATTGAGATTAACATAGATATCCCTGATAAAACAAGTGTAACTGGAAGTCTTTGAATTATTAAATCCATGGCAGTTGCTCCAATGATGCTCGTAGAAAATCCCCCTCGCTGAGAGGGGGAAAAAATTGACTTAAGCCAATAAAGAAATCTAATAGGCAACGGCTCATCCCAATGCCAAAGATGCAGTAATTTCTGGATATCTGCTTCTGTAACACCAGGCATTTGCATCAATGACGCAAATGGGTTTCCCATTGCTGAAACCAGAGCAAAAGATACAAAGGAAATAATAAATAAGACTGGGATAAGTATTATAAGTCGCCTTATTAGATAATTCCTCATTTATTTACCTCTTTATACCAGTATTGCAAGTTCCAAGTCCCAACAATCGCTCCATCTACTGGGTAGTCAAATCCAACAAATCCCTTTCTTACAACCGAGACTGAAACGAAGAAGTTCAAGTAGATCTCAGGCACCAGTTCGTAGACTCTTGCTTGTAGATTTTTTGATGCTTCATACAGCTTTTGTTGGTCGAAGAAATTATCGTTTCCTATTGTTGTCCACTTATCAATTTCTGGATCACTTATCCTTGAGAAATTTTGACCCTGCCAACCATTTTTTTCTGTTGGAATTTGCGAGGAATTGTAAGTAGGATAATCAATTACATCTGGTGGAAGTGTTGGATGCGCAAAAATTGTACCTTGAGATTTGGCATGTACCATATCATCCCACATTACTGACCAGGTTTTCGGTAGATAATAAACATTTATCCCAAGATTGTCTTTCCAATACTTAGAACAAAATTCTATTTCTTGGGCTCTAACCTGGTTGCCAGCAGCTCCCTCTATAGTTATTTCTACTTTTTTCCCATCAGGGTTTATTAAATTACCATCATTATCCCATGTATAACCAGCTTTTTTCAACATTTCTTTTGCTTTTGTAGGATTATATTTATATTTGCCTACTAAATTTTTATTAAAAGCAGGGCTCATCGGTGATATAAATCCTTCTGCCACTTGTCTTTTGCCCATAAAAATCGTTTGATTGAGCTTGTCTCTATCAAGCGCATATAACATTGCTTGTCGAAGTGTTGGATCTTTAAATATTGGGTCTTGGGTATTTAATGTTATATGTTCCATATAATAAGATGGTATATAATAAAAGTTAAAGGTATTTTTCAAGCCTTTTTGCTCTGCAGAGTAGGCCTGTGGAACCTCTAGCCCTAATCCTGGAACGGTGTAATCAAGTTGTCCGGTCAGGAGCTGCATCAAAATAGTGTTTTGATCGGGAATTATATGAAATACTATGTTATCTAAGAGTGGTTTTCCTGCCCAATAATTTTCGTTTCTTTTAAGATAAATATAGCTACCCTTTTTCCATTCAGCAATTTTATAAGGCCCTGCATAAACTGGGTTGTTGTTAAAATCACACGTATTTATATCAGCAGGGTTTTTGTCAAAAATAGGTTTAAGGATATGCGCAGGGTATACTTCAGCAGCATCCCCGAAAACAGCTCCAAGAGGTCCATAAACTGCCCAAGGTGTTAGACCCTTCCAATATACAATAATTGTATACGGGTCTGGAGTTTCTATTTTAGCAATCAACTTTGTAACATCGGCTCCTGCTTTTTGAATTTGAGGATTAGTATACATTTGATAGGTAAAAGCGTAGTCTGCAGAAGTTACAGGTACTCCATCAGACCATTTAACGCCTTTTCTTAGTTTCCAAACAGTTTTCATAGTTTTTGTAGCTGTGTTTATTTCCCAAGTCCCATCTTTAACACTTGGTATGTATTCTGCTCCAACCGGATAAACAACACCTTTAGGAGTTACTCCAACAGCTCCGTCTCTCATTGGCCATAGAATCGCTGTAGATGCTGTAGTAAACCACAGCATCTTAAATAGTGTTTTAGGCTCTTGTGTGATGGCAATATTGAGCGTTCCACCCACTACAGGTGGCTTAAGAACCATATAAACCGAATATGCACATTCAGCTCGAGTTGAAGCAGCCTTTGGTCGTATATTTCTATTATCATCCCATTTTAAGAGTTGAAATTCAGGTCTAACAGCTAAAGTAACAGCTCCTTTTGCCCATGATGAAATTTCTCTCTCGTCATTCGAAAAAGTGGCTATAACAAGGTTTGGGTCATTTGCTTCTCTTTCTTTACCTAAGACTCGGATTAACAATACTGCAAGTTGTTCCCTTGTTATGGGATCATTAGGACCAAAACTGCCATTTGAATATCCTTTTATATAACCAGCTTTTGCGGCAGCTTCTATATACCCATAAGACCACCTATCTTTTGCAACGTCCTTAAATGTTGGAGTTGCAGGTTTTACCTCTTTCAAGCCTTTTGCGATGCAAATCATCTTTGCAAACTGTTCTCTTGTTACTGGATCTTCTGGCTTAAAAGTGCCGTCTGAATAACCTGCAATAACACCTTTTGATACGAGGTAGTCAATCTGATCTTTTGCCCAGTAATCAGCAGGGACATCCTTAAAACCTGCAGCAGAAACTGATAATGGTCTTACCGCAAAAAGTGTTAAAACCATTGCTAATGCTACTACCAATACTAATACTTTCTTCATGCTCATACCTCCTTCTTCTTTTAGTTTTTTTAACGAAACTTTTCGAAAGTTTTTTGCCAACTTTCACCTCC
>Ga0123519_10014464_pt1 | contig 11215 bp, 7 predicted proteins | sample YelNatPaOPRAMG02_FD_87396 | JGI IMG/M metagenome (GOLD analysis project Ga0123519, IMG submission 87396) | Hot spring microbial communities from Yellowstone National Park - Yellowstone National Park OP-RAMG-02 (version 2) | ecosystem: Environmental > Aquatic > Thermal springs > Hot (42-90C) ... | reverse complement strand
TTGGCACACGGGAACCGGGGGGAGAGGAAGGTCTGGCCCCTGCTGGTCATGGCCGCAGCGCTGGTGCTCTATTTCCAGTCCCTGCTCTTCCTGAAGAAAGTGCCCTGGGTGGCGGACATCAAGACTTATTACCTGCCCAACTGGAAATATCTCGCCGCCTCGCTGCGCTCCGGGGGATTCTCCTTCTGGTGCCCCGGGATCTACTGCGGCTTCCCGCTCTTCGCCGACAGCGAGATGGGGTTGTTCTACCCCCTCAACCTGATCTTCTTCCTCCTGCCCTCCACGGCCGGCTTCAACTACTGCCTGGTGTTTCACTACCTGCTGGGAGGCTGCTTCGCCTACCTCTACCTGCGACGCCTGGGGTGCGGCCGCCCCGCCTCCCTCTTCTCCGCGGTGCCCTTCGTCCTGGGGGGGTTCTTCCTGGCCCACATGGTCCATCCCAACGCCGTGGCCACCGCCGCCTGGATGCCCCTTTTCCTCTACCTCCTGGAGAGGGCGCTCGGCGAAAGGCGCTTCTCCTTCTACATCCTGGCGGGTGGGGTACTGGGCCTGCAGTTCCTTTCCGGCTTCCTGATGATAAACCTCATGGAGGTGGTCCTGGCCTTTTTCTACGTGCTCTTCCATCCTGCCGCCTCCGAACCCCCAGCCCGGGGACGCCTGGCCTCGCTGGGGGGCCTGGCGTCGGCCGTACTGCTGGGAGCGGGCCTGGGAATGGTCCAGAACCTGCCCAGCTACCACCTGGTCTCCAACTCCTACCGCGCCGGCGGCCTGCAGGGCGGCCTCTCCAATATAGGAAGCCTCCCGGCCCTGCAGGTCGCGGGCATCCTCTTTCCCCGCGCCTTCGGGACGGGGGTGGGCCAGGGAGGATACCTGGGCGCCTGGACCTTCGAGGAGACCTACGGATACGTGGGCGTTCTCCCCCTGCTCTTCCTTCCCGCCGCGCTCACCAAGCCGCGCCGCTGGCCGTCGAACTTCTTCCTGGGCACGGCCGCGGTTTCCCTACTGTTGAGCCTGGGTAACCGGGGCCTGCTCTGGCCCCTCCTCCACCGCCTTCCCGGGTTCCACGTGCTCAAGGGACCGAGCCGGTTCCTCCTCGTCTTCAACCTGGCGGTCCTCGTCCTCGCCGCGCTGGGCTTCGACCGCTGGCAGAAAGGCGGGGTTTCCGCGTCATCCCGCCGCCGCCTCAGGAAGGGGTGGCTGGTGACCGCGGCCGTGATCTTGCTGGTAGCATGGGTCCCGTCCCTCCTGTACCGCTTCGACGTACTCGATTTCCGGGACTTCGCTACCAAGGTATGCAGGCCCTTCCTGGAAGGGATAAAGCGCCCCCCGTCCCAGGTCCTGGAAGCCCTGGCGCGTTATTTCACCTCCTGGCACACCGAGCTCCTACTCCCCCTGGTTCTCCTCGCGCTCTTCCTCCTCCTCATTCACGACACGCGCCGCGCCGGTAGGCCGGGGAGGTCAGCCCTGGCGGTGGCCGTTTTCCTGGCGTTGGTGGACGTCGTGTTCGCCGCTTCCGCGGTGGTCAAGCCCGTCGCCCGCTCCAAGGCGGACTTCAGCCCGGGCATCGTCGAGTTCCTGCGGGAAGAGGGGCAGGACCAGAGGGTGGCCCTGGTAAAGGAGCCGGGGGTCAGCAGGGGTGAGTTCCCCCTCTCTCCCAACCAGCTCCTCCCGCACGGGGTCGAAGACGCCTTCGGTTTCTCCACCATCCCCCCCGCGCGGCTGGACCGCTTCCTGGGCCTGCTCAACGAGGAACAACGCCCGGAATCCCTGGCCCTCCTTGGCGTAGGACTGGCCTTCTCCCCGCTACTCCGCGTGCGCGGGGTACCCTACGATCTCGGCTTCCCCTACCGGGTGCCCGCGGGAGCGGGAAGCGTCCGTTACCTGTCATCCGGACAGGGGAAGACCAGGGAGATCAGGCTGCTACTGGACGGGGCGGTCACGCAGGCGGGTCCCTCCGGCCGCATCTTCATCAAGCTCAATTCCACCAGGGCGGGACGGCTGGAACGCCTCCCCCTGCTCTGCATCGACAAGGGGGCGGAGGCGGGTGACCTCCTGATGACGGTGATGCACAACAGCCAGCCGGTGGAAATGCGGGAGGTCTCCTTCAGGTCCCCTGGCTACGGCGGGGGGCGGACCGCTATGGAAATCAAGATACGATGCCGATTAGAGAAGATGGACGAGCTGCTGGTAACCACATTTTGCCAGCACGGCCTGGAGGGGACTCGGGTGGTCGCCGTGAGCGAGATCGACGAGGACGGCCGGGGAGTGCCGCTCGCCCCCTGGCCCGCGATACATACCGACGGGAGCTACGCGGTCTACCGCGTGGAGGGCGCGCTACCCTTCGCCTTCTCTGCCGAGGAGGTCGCCTGGGCCGAGGACTGGAGGGAGGCCGTGGACACCGCCTGGGACATGGACCCGGACGAGAGGAAGGTCATACTGGTGAAGGGGGAGGTGGATCCGGCGCTCAGGGACCGCATCTCCGACCTGCCCTCGCGGGGAACCCGGGCCATGGTGGAGGTGGAGGAAAGGTCCGGTGACCGCGTGCGGCTGCGCGCCATTGCCGAGGAGGACTGCGTCCTCGTGGTCTCCCTGGACTTTCTGCCCGGTTGGCGGGCTAGCCTGGACGGGGAGAGGATACCCCTCTTCTCCGCCTACGGCTTCCTGACCGCCCTGTACCTCCCGGCGGGGGAACACCGGCTCGACCTATCCTACCGTCCGCCGGGCCTGGCGGCCGGAGGCCTGCTCAGCCTGCTCTCCCTCCTCGCCTTCGCCTCCCTGCTGGCGCTGCTGCGCAAGAGGGAGTCCGTCCCGGAGAAGACGGCGGAGGCGCCGCTCCCGACCCCCTCCGCCGACGGCGGCATCAGCGCTTTCTTCCCCTGCTATAACGATTCCGCCACCATCGGGGAGGTGGTGAAAAAGGCCATCCGCGTGCTCGGCGAACTGACCCCGGACTACGAGATCATCATCGTGGACGACGGCAGCAAGGACGCATCCCACCAGGTCCTGGAAGCCCTGGCCGCCTCCCATCCGGAGGTGAGGATCGTGCGGCACGACCGCAACCGGGGCTACGGGGCCGCGTTGCGCAGCGGCATCAGGACCTCCACCAAGAAGTGGGTCTTCTATACCGACAGCGACGGTCAGTACGACGTGGAGGACCTGAAGAGGCTCTACGCCCTCAGCGGCACCGCCGACGTGGTGAACGGCTTCAAGGAGCAGAGGCACGACCCGTGGTACCGAAAGCTGCTCGGGTCCACCTACAACTTCCTGGTGCGCCGCGTCTTCCTGATACCCATAAGGGACGTGGACTGTGACTTCCGTCTCATGCGGGGCGACCTGGTCCGGAGCCTTGACCTGAGGGCGGAAGGGGGCTCCATCTGCGTGGAGCTGGTGAAGAAACTCCAGGCGGCGGGGGCCACCTTCGCCGAGACCCCCGTTCGCCACTTCCCGCGCCTGGAGGGCAGGAGCCAGTTCTTCCGGATCAGGAACCTGCTTGTCATGGTCCGGGAACTTGCGTCATTATGGTGGAGACGCCTGAAGAGAGGGGAGCTCTGAGGTGGAGAGAAGCGGGCTGCAAGAATTCTACCTGGGACGCCGCGTGCTGGTGACGGGGGGCCTGGGCTTCATAGGGAGCAACCTGGTCCGCCGCCTAGTGGAGCTGAAGGCCTCGGTGACCATCATCGACGCCTCCTTCCCCGACCAGGGAGCCAACCTCTTCAACATCAAGGACGTCCTGGAGGAGGTGAGCCTGCTGGTCGCGGACATCGGGGCGGTGGACGAGATCTCCAGCTTCATCATGGACCAGGAGGTGGTGTTCAACCTGGCCGCCTGCATAAGCCACGTGGGCTCCCTTCAGGACCCCCTCAAGGACCTGGAGAGGAACTGCATCAGCCAGCTCCGCTTCCTGAACGCCCTCAGCGAACTCAGCCCGCAGACCCGCATCGTGTATACCGGCTCGCGCAGCCAGTACGGCCGCCCCCTTTACCTCCCCATCGACGAGGACCATCCCCCGCGCCCGGTGGACATCAACGGCGTGCACAAGACGGCGGTGGAGGAATACCACCGCATCTACCACGAACAGGGGCACTTCCGGTACACATCCCTCCGCCTCACCAACATCTTCGGGCCCCGTCACCAGATGCACCGTGACACCCAGGGTTTCCTCAACTGGTTCATCCGCCAGGGACTCACAGGGCAGGAGATACTCGTCTACGGCGACGGGGAGATGGCCAGGGACTTCCTCTACGTTGAGGACGTCGTAGATGCCCTACTCATGGTGGGCGCCAGCGAGGAATGCGAGGGAAAGGTGTTCAACCTGGGCTCCGGCAAGTCCATCACCGTGGCGGAGACGGCGGAGGCGGTCAGCCGGTTGACCGGCACCTCCTGGCGGTTGGCACCCTACCCCCCGGAGCGCATTTCCGTGGAGCCCGGGAACATCGTCCTGGACGTATCGCGCCTGCAGAACCTGCTGGGATGGAGACCGCGCTGGGAGTTCCTCGATGCCCTGCAGGCCACGGTGGAGTTCTACCGCCGATACGGCAGGAATTACTTTCATCCTCCCAAGAGCAGGCTGGCCCTGGACAGGGAGAGGGTGGATTGAGCGATATCCGTGTCCCCTTCCTGGACCTGAAGAGGCAGGACGAAGAGCTGCGCCAGGAACTCTTGCGGGCCTTCGACGCTTTTCTCGCCAGCGGGCGGCGCATACTGGGGTCACAGGTCCGATCGCTGGAGGAAGAGTTCGCCTCTTTCTGCGGCCTGCGGCACGGCGTGGGGGTGGCCTCGGGGACGGATGCCCTGACCTTGACCCTCAAGGCGCTGGGCGTGGGGGAGGGAGACGAGGTGGTCACCACCGCCCTGTCCGCGCCCCCCACCGCGGTGGCCGTGGCCCTGGCGGGAGCCAGGCCGGTCTTCGCGGACATCGACCCGGTGACCATGAACATCGACCCCGCCAGCGTGCAAGAGAGGATAACCCCCCGCACACGCTTCTTGCTCCCGGTGCACCTCTACGGCCTGCCCGCCGACATGCCCGCGTTACTGGACATCGCTACGGCCCACGGGCTTCAGGTGGTGGAAGACTGCGCCCAGGCCCACGGTTCCTCCATAGGGGAAAGGAGGGCCGGCGCCTGGGGGAAGGCCGGCTGCTACAGTTTCTACCCCACCAAGAACCTGGGGGCCTACGGCGACGGCGGGATGGTGGTCACCGATGACCCCTCCCTCGCCGAAAGGCTTCGCAGCCTGCGCGAGTACGGCAAGAGCGACCGCGATAACCTGGGATGCATAGGTCTCAACAGCCGTCTGGACGAGCTCCAGGCGGCCCTCCTGCGCTTGAAGCTCCCTCGCCTGGAAGAGTGGAACGGCCGGCGGAAGCGGCTCGCCCAGCGCTACCTGGAAAGCCTGGAAGACCTCCCCCTGCGGTTACCCGCCGCGAAAGAGGGTTGGGAGCACTGTTTTCACCTCTTCGTGATACGATGCCGGGAAAGGGACGCCCTCCGCGCCCACCTGGCCGGGAAAGGGATAGAGACCCTGGTCCACTACCCGGTGCCCCTGCACCTCCAGAAGCCGTTCCAGCGGATGCAGCCTCCCCCCCAACCCTGTCCGGCAGCCGAGGAGGCCGCCTCCCAGGTGCTTTCCCTCCCCCTCTACCCCCACCTCACGGAGAGGGAGCAGGACGCGGTCATCGAGGCCGTCCGCGACTTCTACCGGCACCGTTAGGGGAACGAGGCGCCCGGGGTCGTTCATCCCAGGTGAACGGTGAGGCGGGAGTGAGACATCTTGCGGGGTTGCGTCCCCTCCCTGGCGGCATAGCCCAGGGCTACCAGGGCTACGGGGCGCCAGTCCCGGGAAACGCCGAGCACCTGCCTCACCTCCTCTTCGCGGAAAGCGCCCACCCAGCAGGTGCCCAGCCCCAGCGCGGTGGCGGCCAGGAGCATGTTCTGGATCGCCGCCGCCGTGTCCTGCAGGGCGTACAGTTCTACCCCCCGCTTCCCGTAACTCGCGGCGTGGGCCTGCAGGTCGGCGCAGACGGCTATCACCACCGGGGCCTGCACCAGGAAGTGCTGGCCCAGGGCGGCTTGCGCCAGTCTCTCCTTGAGCCGTCGGTCGCGCACCACCAGGAAACGCCAGGGCTGAACGTTGCCGGCGGAAGGGGCCAGGCAGGCGCAGCGCAGGACCTCCTCCACCAGTTCCTCCGGCACTTCACGTCCCTCTTGGTAGGAACGGACGCTGTGCCTCTTCTCCATGGCTTCAAAGACGTCCATGAGAACGCACCCCCCTCGAGGTTGCGGGGTAATAACCATTTATTTCCATAAGCTCGCGCGGCGTCAAGTGATGTCCCGCGAGGCGGGTACGCCCCCCGCCGCCTCCGCCCTCCTCACGCCGTTGCGCACCGCCTCCGCCAGCAGAGAGGCGCCGGCCACCGCCACCAGGTCGGGCGGTACCTCCACCTGGCCCGTGGCGGCGGCGAAGACCAGGTCCCCGTCCATCTTGGTATGGCTGGGCCTGATGGCCCTGGCCACGCCGTGATGCCCCCTCTGCGCCACCCAGTTGACGTCCGTCTTGGAAAGCCTGGCGTTGGTGATTATCACACCCAGTGTGGTGTTGGAAAGAGGCGGCAGGTCCACCCTCTCTCCCAGGGAACGGCACAGCAGTTCCTCGGTAGGGCAGAACCCCCCTTCGGGAAGGCGCACGCCGGCGATTATCCTTCCCTCCTCGTCAACCACCTCGCCGAAGGCGTTCACCACCGCCAGGGCCGCCACTCGCAGTTCGCCGAAAGCGGCGCAGGCCACCCCCAGACCTCCCTTGGTGCACCAGGCATAACCGAGGGCCTTTCCCACCGTGGCTCCCGTCCCCGCCCCCACGTTTCCCTGCCGGGCGGTGATGTCCGCGGTGGCCTCCAGGCAGGCGCGGTATCCCATATCCGCGTCCGGCCTGGCCCCCGGATCCCCTATCCCCAGGTCGAAGATGACGCCGGCGGGGACGATGGGCACCCTGGCCAACCCGGTATCGAAACCTATACCCTGTTCCTCCAGGTACCTGACCACCCCCGTGGAAGCCGCCAACCCGAAGGCGCTCCCCCCCGCGAGAAGGAAGGCGTGCACTTCCTCCACCAGGTTGCCGGGGAGCAGCAGGTCGGTCTCGCGGGTGCCCGGCGCACCGCCCCTGACCTCCACGCCCCCTTTCGTCCCCGGGGGCAGCAGCACCACCGTGCAGCCCGTGAGGCCCGCCTCATCCTGGGCGTGGCCCACGCGGACACCCTCGATCACGCCGTTCATGGATCCCTCATCTCCTTCCCGGGAACAGGCCCTCCGCTGGCACGGCCTGAGGAGAGAAGGCGCCTGGCCAGCTCGAGCGCCTCTTCCCTGCTGCCTACATACCCCTCCATCTGCGCCGCGCGCACCTCGCGCAGTATCTCCCCCACCAGCGGGCCCTCCTCCAATCCCAGCTCGCTCAAGAGGTCGCCTCCCCTGAGGAGGGGCGGTGTCTCCCTCTCGCGATAATGCTCGTCCAGCAGGCTACGACAGAAAGCCACGTAACGCTCCAGGCCCTCGGTGGTGGTCAGCGGACCCCTGGTGGCGAAACGGTCGGCGGTGGAGAGCAAAACCACGTCCGCCATCTCCTCTCCCAGCCGGTTCACCAGGCGGTGCAGGCCGCGCCGGGTGAGATCCTGGCGCAGCGCGAAACCTATGTCCATGTGCAGTCCCACCACGCGGACGAGGTAATCCGCCGCCCGGCGGGATAGGCGCAGACGCTCCGAGAGCCGCTGCACCGCCTCGCGGGAGAGGGACTGGTGGGAGTGGAAATGGATGCGCCCACCCTCGTCCCGGGAGAAGGTATGCGGCTTCCCGGCATCGTGGTACAGCGCCGCCAGCCGGAGGAAAGCGCTCCTCGGGTAGCGGTCCTGGACCGTCTCCTGCATGTGCTCGCTTATCTCCCCGCCATGCTCCGGGTAAACGCTCCCCGGATCGCCGAGGAGCCGGTCCAGTTCCTCCAGGGTCAGGAGGGTGTGGGACCACACGTCCAGGTGGTGATAGGCGTTCTGCTCCAGCCCCACCGTGCCGCGCAGCTCGGGGAAAACGTGGTGGAGCAGGCCGGTGGATTCCATCTCCGCGAAGACGCGCCAGGAACCCGGCTGGAGGAGGATCTCCATGAGCTCCACGGTCACCCTTTCACCCGGAACCCTGGTTATCAGGGGCGCGTACTTCTTCAGGTGGTTAAGGGTGCGCTCCTCGAACTCCAAGCCCAGGGACCACCGCAAGCGCATGGCCCTCAAGAGGCGCACCGGGTCGGCGAGGAAGGACTCCTTGTGGCACTCGCGCAGGATGCCGCGGGAAAGGTCCCTCCAGCCGTAGAACTTGTCCAGCAGGTCCTGGGGCAGGAGCAGCTCACCCCGCCGGGCCAGCCGCTCCACGTCCACGGCCATGGCGTTGATGGTGAAGTCGCGCCGGGAGAGGTCGGCCTCCACGCTGAACCCCTTCACGGGCGAGAAGTCAAGGGTGCGCCGTTCCCGTCCCCCCTCCCAGACGACGCGATAGGTCCTCTCCTCCTCTAAGAGGGCGAAGCTCTTGCCGCCGAGCTCTTCCGCCACCAAGCCGGAAACGCGAAATGGGTCGCCGAAGGTTATGAAGTCGACGTCCGCGGAGACCTCTCCGAGAAACAGGTCTCTGAGGTAACCCCCGACCAGGAACATCCCCGAACCGGGCATCCTGGAAGACAAAAGGGAGATGACCCGTCCCAGCAGGGGATCGGCCCTCTCTATGTCCAGCAGCGCAAGCTTCGCGGGGAGCGACCGTTCCTGCCCGCCTGCCTCTGGAGCGTTCACCGCCACCCCGTTTCCGTCGACCCTCCCTCCGGGGTCAGCCGCTGCGCAGCACGGCCTCCTTTCGCAGGGAGGTATCAGTGCGCATCCGCCTCCGTTCCGCCTAATATAATACCAACCCTGGCCGGCGCGCGACGCGAGAGGGGGAGGGCCGCCGAACGCCCGGTGGGACGCGCGACCTCCATGCCTCGGCGGTTCGCCGCCAGCCAAAGGGAAAGGGGAGCCCTCGCGGGTCTCCCCTCCAAGCATCTCCCGACCGGCGGGACTCAACCGTCCCGGCACCAGTAGACGCGGGCGAAGTCGGAATCGTGCTGCCACTGGATGTCCAGGTGCCCGGAGAAGGCCTTCTCGAACTCTTTCCCCAGCCTCTCGGCCAAGGCGCGGTCGGTGGTCTCGATGACGATCTCGTCTCCCTTCTCCTCGATGTGGAAGATGCGGGCGGCGATGTTCTTGCGCAACTTCCTTTCCGCCACGCTGCGGATGAGGTTCTTGGCCTCCTCCTTGTGCCGTTTGAGAAAGTCCCCCCTGAGATACACCACACCGTCGACCTTGCCTCTCGCCACTCGTTCGCATCCCGGACAGAGGTGTTTCTCCCAGCCGTTGCCCTTCATGGCTTTCTCCCGTGTCTTCTCGTCGAAGGTCCACCTCTGATCGACGCAGACGGCGTAGCAGGAAGGACAGATCTTCATGTTCGGACTCCTCCTTCAAGCTCTCCGGTGGTCCCCTTAACCGTAAGAAGCCGCAGTAGTTCCCCTTTTATCACCTCCTTCAGCCTCTCTCCGTCGTTCTTCCGCATCTCGAAGACCGAGACGTCCGCGCGCCCGCTTATCCCTTCCGTCAGGGGGTGAGGGGTGGCGTGCAAGGTGGCCAGCAAGGGAAGGGGTCCCTCGAGGAGATCGACCAGAAGGTGGCGGAAAGCGGGGGAGAGCAGCTCCATCTTCCCGATCTCGTCTATGACCAGCAGGTCCACCTCGTCGCCGGCGGTCTGCAGCGAGCGCAAAGCTGTCCTCTCGAAAGCTTCCAGGTCCACGCCGTACTTTCCCACCCGGGGTCCGCCCCTGAAGTCCACGTGGGCGAACAGGGCCTCACCGCCTCGGAGGTCCCGCACGCGGAAACCCGTGCGCCGGGAGCCTTCCCTGATTTCCTCGGTAACGAAGCCCGCCGCCTTGAACCCGAGCGAGGCGAGGTCCCCGACCAGCCCGACCACCAGCGTGGTCTTGCCGCAACCCGGTCTTCCCCTTACCAGGATGTTCTTTCCCATGCGGCCGCTTCCGCTGCCGATCCTTACATCAATAGTCTTTCCATCCGGCGGGCCTCATAAACGGTGCAGGAAGACGCGCGGCACGCGCTTCCCGATGGCGCACACCACCTCGTAATTGATGGTCCCCAGCAGGTCGGCCATCCTCTCCACCCCTATCTCCTCCTCCCCGAAGCCTCCGATGACCGTGGCCTCCTCGCCGGGCGGATAACGGTCCTCGCCCAGGTCCACCATGCAGAGGTCCATGCAGACCGTTCCCACCTGGGGATAGAGCTTGCCCCCGATGAGCACCTTCCAGCGGTTGGACAGGGAGCGCGGGAGACCGTCCGCGTACCCCACCGGGAGGACCGCTATCCAGGTCTCGCGCCCGCTGCGGTAGGTGAGCCCGTAACTCACCCCTTCTCCCTCCCCGATCCGGAAAAGGTGACTGATGCGCGTGCGCAAAGAGAGCGCGGGGCGCAGGTCCATCTTTCCCGCGTACTCCTTTCCCGGCAGGAGCCCGTACATGGAGATGCCCAGCCTTATCATGTCCATCCTGCTCTCCGGCACGGAGATGGCGGCTCCCGAGGCCGCGGCGTGGCGCAAGGGCATCCTCAGCCCCTCCCTTTCCAGCTCCCCCACCACTTCCCGGAAGGTCTCCAGCTGGCGGTAGATGAAAGGGTGCCCGGGCTCCGAGGCCGTGGCGAGGTGGGTGTATATACCCTCCAGCTCCAGCCCCGGCAGCTGGCTCAGTTCCCGGGCCAGGGAGAGGGCCTCGCCAGGGGCCACGCCCACCCTGTGCATGCCGGTGTCCACCTTGAGGTGGACGGGCACCCTGGTCGACCGCAGGGAGGCGGCCCGGGACAGGGAGACGGCGTACTCCCGCGTGTAAACGCTGGGAATCAATCCCAGCTCGACTACCCTCTCCGCGGCCCCGGGAGGGGGTTCGAAGAGAAGGTGTATGGGGACTTCCAGGCCGGCCTCGCGGAGCTCCTCCCCCTCCTCCACCAGCGCTACCCCCAACCTGGCGGCACCGGCCTGCAGGGCCGCGTAGGAGACCTCCACCGCCCCGTGCCCGTAGGCATCCGCCTTCACCACCGCCATCACCTGGCAGGAAGGACCCACCAGCTCCACGAAGCGGCGGACGTTGTGGCGCACGTTCTCCA
>Ga0123519_10014463_pt1 | contig 11216 bp, 7 predicted proteins | sample YelNatPaOPRAMG02_FD_87396 | JGI IMG/M metagenome (GOLD analysis project Ga0123519, IMG submission 87396) | Hot spring microbial communities from Yellowstone National Park - Yellowstone National Park OP-RAMG-02 (version 2) | ecosystem: Environmental > Aquatic > Thermal springs > Hot (42-90C) ... | reverse complement strand
TGCCGCACCAAAGTCACACTCGTCATCAACAAAGATCGCGGCCGCATCGAAATAGAGTTTTATTCCTCTGATGACTTGGAGCGAATCCTCAGCTTGTTGACTGGCTTCTGACGATCACACGGTGTTTCGTGTTGAGAACGCTGTCGTTCTGCATTCTCATCGGCTTGCTGGGCGCGTGACGATTTCTTTTCATATATCCCTTCCGGCAAACCCGGGTTTGCCCTTTGCCTCATCTCATTGGAGGTATCCGTTGCAACCTCTGCGGGTCTTGCAAAGGGACGCGAACTATTTCACGGTCTGCGGTGTCTAATCAGCGTCTGAACATTCCTAGGTTTCAGCAATGACTGCCGACGAGCAATCTCTTTTAGACAGAGCGAGGCATGGTGAAACCGATGCATTCGAAGAACTAGTGCGTCCACACCAAGACCGATTGCTGAAACTGGCACTTGCATTGTCGAAGAATCACGAGGACGCTGAGGACATGCTGCAGGATGCGCTGGTTAAAGCATTCGGATCGTTGCCCTGTTTCAGAGGTGAGTGTGCATTTCTCACCTGGCTAAAGAGGATTCTGCTGAATGTAGCTCGCAACACTTTTCGCAGAGAGTCACGGCTACGAATGCGAGTCAAAATCTTCGCTCAAGCTGGCCCAGCAACTAGCGGGGATCCATGCGAGAGAGTAACGACTGAAGAACGTCGTCAATTCATTCGGCGCGCCCTGTCGGCGTTGCCGAGTTACTACCGGGACCCACTCGTGATGTTCCATTATCAAGGTCTGTCCTACGCCGAGATCGCAGCAGTCCTGGAGATACCAGTCGGAACAGTGCGTTCACGGCTCGCCAAGGGTCGGAAGCTTCTTGAACTGGAGCTTGAAGCTCTTGGCTATCCACTTAATGAGGCGGATTCTGTGGGGTGATTTTATGAATTGCAGGCGAGCAAGAAAGCTGATTGACCGCGGTCCGTACAGTGCACTATCCGACGAAGAGGCAAGATGTCTGGAGGAGCACCTCTTAAGCTGCCAACGGTGCAGGTTCTATCATGATAAGGCTCGGGCTTGTTTATCTGCGATAGAAGCCGACGCTCGGCATATTGATTGTGTTGCTGAACTATCGATTGACTTTGGAGAACGTTTCCGACAGAGGTTGGGTGACACTAAACCTCGTGGCGTCGTGTCTTCCCAAAGCCCTTCGCAACGGTTAAGTGCGCTATTGATCAGCCGTAATTACAGGCTAGAAGTGTTCAAACGCGTGGTAACTACAGCTGGAGCAATCGCTGTTATCACACTTGCCTTAGCGAATGAATTCGCCCGACCCGTTGATATAAGCGACGAACTTGTTACGCTCAGCCGCTTGCCAGCGCTGTCCATTCGCAAGTCCCCAAACGGACGTGTATACGCTTCGGTGACTTTGCAGAGCGCGGCATTGCAGCCTCGGCGTTGGGAGGTTCTGCCGTGATTAGGTCTGTGACAGCCAAGTCCGTGTCCGCTGCGTGCGTAGGAATGGCGCTCGGGTGTATCTTTTCGGTCCGATGGACGATCGCTCTGTGCCAATACGCGGTCTGCAGCAACTCATCAGTTCTGTTTCTTGAGCGGTATTACGTTGTTGCGGCAATCCTGCTCGCCATAATAGCGATCATAGCGGGGAAGCTGTTTGTGCGGGCGCATGTTCACACAAGCGAACAGCTTATTGCAACAGCTGTTGGCGCAACCGTCGTTGGCAGCCTTTTTCATATAGCACAAACAGCGTCCGTGTCTGGATCGAGTAGACTTCCCGGTTTCTGGTTCTTTCTTATCGCAACAGTTTTGGCTGCCGCGGTTATTAGCTGGCGAAAAAGGTGCGTCCACTTAATACCGTTAACGTTGCTGGCACTGACGGTTTTCATACCTGGACTAAGCCGCCTGGGTGCAGTGTGGGGGGATCAATGGGTACGGTCCGCAGCACAGTACATTGCTTTGCCTAGCCCTCAGTACGCTATGCTAGCGATAGCCTCTTGGGCTTTGTTTGGTGCCTTGGTTGGGGGTGTTGTAAGCGTGCTCATGGGCATTGAGTGGCTAGGCAATGCGTTGCGATGGTGTGTTGCTGGCGGCGCGTTCGCTGCGATCGCAGTACTAATACAGACGAGTGCTGCGCTCGTGGCTATGCAGGAAGGACTGCGCATGACAACGGCTGTTCTGGTTCACGTACTACTATGGCCAATAGTTTTTGGGACTACTAGCTGGGCTATGTCCGTTTCGTCGAGCAGAGGGAAAAAACTGGCTTGGGTTGTCCCTGTGATGGTAGTGCTTGTTCCCCTGGGTTACTGTTTTCTAGCGCACAGAGGAGCTTCGGCATATTTCAGCCTAAAGAAGCTTCACTCCGACACGGATTATGTGTACATCCATTTTGAGAATTCCAGGGCTTGGCAACGAACGTTTCAAAGCAGTGGGAGTTACTCGAAGCTGCGCCGTTGCTATGCGTTTTTACAGAACTATCCATTCTGCGCTTACCGTCCTGCAGCTCTGGTCCAGCTAGCCGAGACACAGTTTGAGCTCTGGCACTTTCGGGCTGCTTTGGAAACAATCCACAGGATATATTCGGAGTATCCCTCCTTGCGGGGTTACCCTGCTGTGCTTAAGGCTATTGCAGTGTACATGACAGGTCGGCCGGATGCGTTGTTTGATAAAGCGGCTGGTAACGATAGCCTACGAAGCTGGGCGGAGACTCAAGGCGCTCTGATCACTGCGGCTGCGGCAGAGCGAGCAGGGCGTTTGCACCGAGCGTTGGGTGCGTATAATTCCTACATTGAATTTCTGGCCAGTCAGCGAGCCACAGCTTGGAGAAATAGGTCAATGGCGTATGCGCGCTCTTGCGCCGATAGATTGGCGAGCCTTCTGGATTCAGGGCACTCTTTTGTTCCGCGAAGCACTGTGGTGGGAAAGATTTTGCAGTGTCATCAACCGTTATTAGGTGCACGTATCGTATTAGTGCGTCCGCACTGGGACGCCGCGCTCTTCCCGTATTCAAAGCGGTTTACTGATGCTTGGAGTGTTCCTGCGTGGTCCGGCGTGTACGCGGTGTCAGACAAATACGGAAGGTTCAAGATTAGAGATGTACCTTATGGCTCATACGAGGTGGTTGTCGGACTGCCGACTAAACTGGTTCGGCGGGGGCTTGTGATAGCACCTGCTGTGCAGCCCATAACTGTTCAAAAACCGATCACCCGCGTTCAACCTATACAACTCGTACCGGCTGTCAAGCAACTGGGTCCAGAATCTGGTGCCGAAGTCTCGGCTGAGCCGACATTAACGTGGAAACCATTTCCGCGTGCCGCTTACTATTCTGTGAGCATCATAGCTTGTGAGCCGCGCACAAGAATAAGTGCGTCAGGACTCGGAACGTGTTGGGCGAGGACGCGAATAACAGATACTTTTACACGAGTGACACCACATCATTTTGTTAATGGCCATACTTCGCTGAAGAAGGGAGGGACTTACATGTGGATTGTGTACGCCTATGATTCAAGCGGGAAACTGGTGTCCTCTTCTGAGCACTACGGCCAGCTGCAGGAAACAAGCTTCAGAGTCGCTAGAACTGGAACGAAATGAACGGGCTGCGCGAGGACTGAATGAGAAGATTGTTGAAAGGGAGGTCTATTGCAATGGTGCGGACGAAAGGTTTCACACTAATAGAGCTATTGGTTGTCATAGCGATCATAGCTATTCTGGCAGCGATATTGTTCCCTGTCTTTGCTCGTGCCCGGAAGGCGGCGATGGCGAGTACGTGTCAATCGAACTTGAAGCAGATAGGGAACGCGATGAAGATGTATTTGTCGGACTGGGACGACACGTATCCGACGAACCGTGCGAAGACCGGTAGTACTTTGAGTGTTATTCTGCCGACAGTGATGCTATCTCCGCCTGAACCTTTACCTGGTCAGACGGAGCCTCCGAAGTTCTTGTATAGCATCAACTGGGTAGAGGGTCTTTACAGTTATGTTGAGCAGGTGACCAAGAAGGAGGATCCTGCGACTACTTGGCGTTGCCCTGCGGCAACGAATTTGACTTTGCCGACTACTACTGGTCCGTTTTACTTGGTTACGTATGTATTCAACCGTTGTTTGACTGAGGCGCCTGAGGGGATAGTAAAGAGTGCGGCGAACTTGATGATGGTTCGCGAGCTAGGCAGGCTGACTATGGCGACTTTGCGTCCGGCGAACGACTGCACTGCGAACCAAAGTGCTCGTCCGATCGATCCATTCCTGATAGCACGTGATTCTTTGTATCCGGCAGGTTTTTCGAAGGGCGAATATCTGCTGCACGCGAATGGTTCTCACATACTATTTGCTGATGGTCACGTGAAGTTGTTCGACATTGGTTCGTTTGCGACCGATCCGCCGAAGTATCAGACTGCGGCGTCGATGTTCGACTCGAACACTCAGCAGTGGTACAACTACTATTATCCGAACCCATCTACGCCTCAGCAGAAAACGCTCAATATGCAAATTGCTATATCGCCGTAGTTACGCTACTCCTGTGAGCAGGGTGCCGAGGCCTCAAGCCTTGGCACCATTTGCAGGCGGCAGAGTGTTGTCGCCGTCGCCGTAGTTTAAGCACCGGACCTTCCAGACCTTCTAAACCCTTTGCGTAGAATATCCTGATTAGGTACGGAGTCTTCGCAAAGCCTCCCGCCTATACTTGACACCGCACCGGGTCGTTAATAGAATCTTCTTGCCTTGACAACGTCCCAAGATGAAAAGGAAGGCAGTATCGCGAGATTGGAAGGCACACATACATACGAAGAAGACATAAAACCAGCGGAGGTCCTAGGTCCTATTTTTGCCAGGTGGCGCCTTATTGCATTATGCACAGGCGTCGGGGCGCTTTGCGGTCTAGTAGTTTCGCTGCTGTTACCGCGGGTATATGAGTCGCGGGCAACAATATTTCCACAGCAATCACGTGCTACTTTGTCCCTTGCGAGTCAATTGCCCATACCGGTCAACATGGGCGGAACTCCTTCGGGTTACTACACAGCACTTTTGAAGAGCGATACTATGCTGGTGAAAACCATTGACCGGCTCAGACTGCTGCGAAATCCTTACTTTTCACGAGGGGAATCGCTCGATCTGAATACGGCGGTGCGCCGGCTCAGAAAGTTCGTAAATGTAAAGGACAACCGCGACGGATCCGTAAGCGTCATTGTGCGATTGACCAACCCTTATCTAGCAGCACGAGTTGCTAATACGATGCTAGATTTGCTGGGTGGCATGGTGGAAACTGAGTCCAAAAGAAAGGTTCGCTTTATCGCGAAGAAACTTCGCGAAACTGCTCACGATCTGCGCAAGGCGGAAGACGAAATGAAACGGTTCTTGGAGGCAAACGACATAGCTGCCATCGATGAACAGAGCCGGGCCGCCATACAGGAACTCTCGGAGCTTGATGCTCGTCTTCTGGCAGCGGATGCCGAGCTCCAGGAAGTGACTAGCCGCCTGAAAAACGCAGGCGACCTGGAATCCCTGATTGAGGATGAGGTTCGCAAAAGGGCTCTTGAGTCAAGTAGGGAGCTAATAGTCGAACGGAAGGCAGAGCTCGAAAAAAAGCTAGCGACGCTTCCGCAATTGGCGACCCAGTATGGTCGATTGAAGCGACGAGTAGAACTGTTAAATCAGACCTATGCTACCCTGACACAGCAATATCAGCTTGAGCGAATTACTCAGCAAGGCGAAGGCGGAGATTATCAAGTGATTGACAGAGCGAGAGCAGATAAACAGAAAGTTGCACCGCGTACTGCCGTGAATACCGTACTCGGTGGAATGATTGGATTGACTTTGGCGGCGATTGTTGCAAGTTTGCTGGCACCCGTTGATGCCCGTAGGAAGGACAGGTGATTTTCATGCGGGGGTTATGGAGAGTTGTTGTATTTTGCTCGGTTATTGCGCTTATAGTTGCCGCATCGGTTCAATGTCAAGTTGACAGTTCGAAACAGCGCGCGAGCGTAGGTACGATGGTGACTACTGTTTTAAATAGCAGTCAAAGTAGCCAAAGCGCACGACCTGCCCAGAGCACGAACCAAACTTCGGAATCGCCACAAACCGGTGTGCGTGCCGGTGCTGTAATGCAGATCACGGAGGCCGAGCGCATTAGGGAGCTCGAGGCCCAAGTACAATCCCAATTGCTCGATGTGGCACGCACGGTGGAGCGCCTAGAGCAGCAGCTGGGTCAAATGAGAAAACAGTTAGACTCTCCACCAAGATGGGAGATTGAAAGGTTCGAGCAGGATCTAAACCTTGTCAACCAGGAGCTAAGCAGAATATCAGCAACGCAATTATCTCCCCTGACAGAGTTGCAACGTAACGACCTTCGAGACAGAGTTTTCGACTTGCAAGTAGCTTTAGAAGTTGCAAAGCGTCGTTGGGGAGGCACCTGGTCTATTTTCGGAATGGATTTCTTCACTACTGCAGCTCCGGTGTCAACTATTGAACAACGAGCCGCGCCCGCGAACTACCGCGTCAAGGTTGGGGATAAACTTCGGGTAACAGTGACTAGCAATTTAGGACAGGCGACCGAGTATCAACCCATTGTCAATCCCTCCGGTAACATCCATATACCCGGTGCGGGCAGTGTTCGCGCTGCTGGACGGACCTGCGATGAACTGCGCCGCGATATATCCGCTAAGATAAGCGGTAGATTCAAGCAATTGCGCGTAGATGTGATCCTGGAATCTCTTGCATCAATCCTGGTGCAGGTAGCAGGAGACGTGGCTCGGCCAGGCACTTACATGCTGAGTGGTATTCCGACCGTCCTGAGTGCACTCTGCCAGGCTGGTGGACCTACCAAGTCCGGTACATTTCGGAAAATAACTGTGGTTAGAGAAGGCGAGCCTCGACGCGTAGTTGACCTATATAGCTTCTTGCTCAAGGGTGACAAGAGCCAAGATGTTTTGCTGAAAGACGGGGATCTCATCTTCGTGCCACCTGTAGGACCTACGATAATAGTTGAAGGGGAAGTCGTGCGACCGGCTCGCTACGAGCCTGACTTTCCGATAACCCTTGCCGGCGCGCTCGAGATGGCTGGCGGAGTTAAGCCGTCGGGCTACAGTCAGACTGTTCAGGTGGAACGAATAGAGAACGGTGCGTACAGAGTACTGCTGAACGAGCCTTTGTCCGGTGCGCGCGGTTCTAGCTTCAGGCTCCAACCTGGCGATGTGGTCACGGTTGCCTCAGTTAAACCTGACAGGACAAACCAGGTAACTGTGGATGGTCCAGTGCGTGCACCAGGCATGTACGGTTACAGCAAGGGGATGCGCGTAGCGGATTTGATCAAGCTAGCGCAAGGATTGGATCCGGCCAAGGAGGTTTTCGGTGGAAGAGCGGACATTCTGAGGACAGATCCTCTCAAAGGAACAGAGATTGTGACCATAAACCTCGAACACGCGCTTGCGGGTGATCCAGACCACAACATTGAGCTCGAAAAGTTGGATCGATTGTTCCTGTATGAGCCAGATCAGATCATGTTTAGGCCGAGATTGGTAACCGTGCAGGGCGCAGTTGCTCAACCAGGTGTATACAAGCGAACGGAAAAAATGCGCGTGGCAGACGCAATCGCAGCTGCTGGCGGTTTGCTGCCCGAAGCCTACATGGAACGGGCTGACATAATTAGGCATGCGCCTGATGATACGTCTGAACTCATACGAGTGGATTTGGATCGCGCGATGGCTGGGGATCCCATCGCGAACGTCTTGCTGCAAGACCGGGACGAGATAACTATTTATACTCATTCGGACGTCCGATGGGCAGATCGAACTGTGCGCATTGAGGGCGCTGTTCAAAGACCTGGCGTTTACCTGCGTTCGAATAATATGCGTGTGAGCGACCTGATACTCGCTGCAGGAGGTTTGTTGCCGGAAGCTGGAGGAAGGGGAGAAATAGGGCGGACGAAAAACGGTGGTATGAGTTACGTAATCCCAGTTAACCTACAAGACTTGCGGCCGGGCAGTCCGGAGGATGTCGTACTCGAAGATCGTGACGTTGTTACCATTCCCGCTGTGAATCCGTCGCTACGAGCTCCTGAGGTTGTGTTCATAATGGGTGAAGTGGCCAGACCTGGTCCGTATGTTCTGAAAAGCAGGAGCGAGCGACTTGTAGATTTAATAAATCGTGCTGGTGGTTTGACCAAGAGCGCAGATGCGCGCGGTCTCTTGTTCTTGCGGCAAAAGGAAAGTTTGGAGAATTCTCAGCAAGAAAGAGATGCCGATCTAATTCTGCAAAAGTCAAGGGCTTTTGCGGACAAGCAGTTTCTGACGCACCTAGCGAAACTGGGGATCGGTTTGCCCGGTCAGTTCATTCAGGCAGTTCAGGCTGCAACAGAAAAACTGGCAAAGCCGACCGAGGTAGTGCCGGAAGAAAAGCTCCAGAAAGACATAACGCTTTTCGGAGCGGCGGGACCAGAATCAGTGCCGAGCCCGACTGAATCGAAGCCGGAGCAAGCCGGGATTGAGCAGCCGAAAGCGGCGGCAGCGCTCATCAAAGAGGCAGAGGCTGAGAGGGGGCAGACTCCTCTCGGTCCTAAGATGGCTGAGGTTGAGGAGCAAGCGCTTTCCGGTTTCAAAGGGAGACAGGAGCTGGCAGCTTTGGTCAACAGCACGCGTATCTCAATCGATCTCAGCCGTGCCTTGCAAGATCCCTCGTCCGCGGACAATATTGAGCTTCGCCACGGCGACCAGATATTTATCCCGCGGGTCACAAACGTAGTCACAGTGATTGGCGCAGTCTTACATCCTCATTCGTTTGCAGTTGAGCGCGGCAAAAGTGTAGCTTATTGTATACAGAAGTGCGGCGGATTTGCTCAGGACGCTGCCAAAAGCAACGTTGTGGTCGTTCGTTCGAACGGTGACGCCCTGCCTCAAGATCAAGTAAAGTCGGTGGAACCCGGTGACATGATCGTTGTGCCTACCACTGGGCTCATCGACATCGCGAAGAAGTGGGAACGGATAGGTTCGGTAACAAAGGTCTTGTCGGAAATACTTAGCTCTGCCTACATCTTGACCAGGCTGTGAAACTGGTGTTTGAGTGTCTTGACTAGTTTTCTCTTATGCCTATCAGGGCGGCGCCGATCGCAAGCTGTGTGGTAGTAGGTAGGTGACCCGAAAGACTGGTTCCGACGACCAGACCGGACCGGTTGTTATAGCCCAGTGTAATCGTAAGCGGGCTGAATCTCCCGGCGGGACGCCAAGCGAGTGCTTCATTCAACTGGAAACCGTCGTATTCGAGTAGAGTGCTAAGATGCTCGCTCAACGGTGCAGAGATCCCGCCAAAAGGGCGGTGAAGAAAACGCCCCGAGCCGTAGCCAATCGTCAGATACAACTGCTTGCCAGCGATCTGCCAGCACTTGGTTGCTACAGCGTAAAACGACTTCGCTTCACCAGTAGATTCTTCTTTGTTCAGCAGATCCTGCGATCCGATTGCTATTGCAGGACGAGCAGGTGATTCTTCAGTCAACTGAACCTGGACATTAAGTGCCTTGCTTTCCCTGAATATCAGGCTACTTACTTGCATTGCGCTAAAGTAGATTCTCGGAGATCTTCCAAATCCTGCTCCGAATACACCGGTTCCATTGGAAGGCTTCGCGCTGAACTTGCCAATGTGGTTGCCAGTAAACAGGCAAAGACTCGAGAAGTTTGCTCCCGGTGTGTAGGCAATTGGTATGTTGAGTTGAATAGCTCCGTATCCGTCTAGCTCCCCGTGGGCATTGGTTGCTATCCCTGCCCCCGGCAGTGGTGCTATATTTACGTATTGAGTGGAGGGCGTCTTAGCATTGGCCTGGGTACCGATTAGGAGCAAGACCAATAGGACTGCCTCGATGCGTAGACTGCTCCGAGAAAAACGGGTTTGCCTCTGTGGAAAGGGCTGTGATCCCAATTGTTCACCTCCGGAGATCTTGAGATCCGAATTGGAACCCTGCGGGTCTAGATAACCAATTCTAAATGCCGAGGCTTGCCAAGTCAACAACTAGCCCTATACAACCGAGCGCGAGGCAATAAGATACAGTCCCTTTTCTGCACGCTCACGGTGCCGGAATGATGAGTTCACAGTCGCAGTTTGCCTTGATCCAGTAAGCGCGCCAGGGCAGCAATTGATCGTCTATCCCAGGCATCACAGACGAATCATAGACGAGGTAGTATGAGCCAGTTCCTGGGTCGCTTGCATTCTGTCGCCATCCCCAGGCGTAACCAGCAACCAGGTCGGTCGCGTTCCGTAACGACTTTACGACGCCACCACTTGTTCGTACCTTCAAATTGTTTAGGCTCCATTTAACGGGATTAATGAAAGGCGTGCCTACCAGATTCCAGCCTTTCTTTAGACTGATCGTGGCAGATTTGTCCTGCGGGGGGATGGTACCGCGCGGGCTTGCTGAACTTGCATTGAAATACGCCCAGAAGCCGCGACCTGGGGTTGCCTCGGCAGGTTCGAGCCAGGTCAGTCGTTGAGGATAGGTGGCATAAGTATTGCTTTGAGGCAGATAAGTGAGCCAGTAGTTTTCGGAGAAGCCGACTTCTAGCTTCGGATCCGTCTCGTCCGGAATTATTGGCAGAGAAACCATTGCGAGGCCACGCCAATCGTCTCCGGGCATCGCGTCAACATAGGTGACGTAGATCACGTCCGTGCCCGTATTGCCAGCTTCGTCTCGGGCTGCTACGTTGATTCTGTTTTCACCAAGCGCGAGTGGTATACTTGGGCTGTTCCAACTTGTGCCGTTGACATCGCAGGTTCCGCTTTCCCCAGTGGTCTGGTTGGACCACGTCACTAGCGCTATCGCGCCATTATCCTCCACCGTCCCGGCCAACTTAACAAATGGGCAGTTTCTGGTGCACCGGCCGGTGCTACCGGGCCTTACTACTTTTACGAGTGGTGCCGTCGGGTCACGAACAACACTTATGGTTACCGAGCTTGAGTTACCGGCTCCGTCTTTGGCGGTGAATGTGATGGTGTTAGTTCCGATGGAAAGTGGCATATCTGTAGCAGTCCACTGATTGGTACCGGTGCAGTTGCCTGACGCTCCGGCGCTTGTTGACCAGGTGACGGAGACGACTGCCACGTCATCCGATGCGGTACCTGAGATATCGATAGTAGTTTCGTTTGTGGTGTATGTAGACTCAGTTGTTGGGCTAGTTATGGGGATGGTTGGTGGTGTTGTGTCTGGCGGTTCGTTGTTTTTAGGTGTGTAGTTAACATTGATGATTGCGTTA
>Ga0123519_10014461_pt1 | contig 11217 bp, 9 predicted proteins | sample YelNatPaOPRAMG02_FD_87396 | JGI IMG/M metagenome (GOLD analysis project Ga0123519, IMG submission 87396) | Hot spring microbial communities from Yellowstone National Park - Yellowstone National Park OP-RAMG-02 (version 2) | ecosystem: Environmental > Aquatic > Thermal springs > Hot (42-90C) ... | reverse complement strand
TTGGGAAAAAGCCTGGTCTTACAAGGATCACGGTAAGAGCTACGAAGCGGTATACCACCGACAACACCCTCCGGGCTTTCGGTGGCTGCATGAATCGTTCGGCACAAACTGGCGCATGACCGAGATGCAGGCGGCTATCGGGCGAGTGGTTCTGCGTAAAGTACCCGAATGGGTAGCCACGCGCAGACGCTATGCACAAATCCTTACCGAGCGGTTCCGGCAACTGCCCGCGCTGCGGGTGACCGTACCCCCTGCGCATATTCAGCACGCCTACTACCGCTATTACGTGTACGTGCGTCCGGAAAGGCTCAAACCGGACTGGAACCGCGACCGCATCATGGTGGAACTGAACCAGATGGGCATCCCGTGCATGGTGGGCAGCTGCAGTGAGGTGTATCTGGAAAAATCGTTCCAGAACGCAGGGCTGGCTCCAACACATAGGCTCCCTGTCGCCAAACAGCTGGGCGAGACCTCACTTGCTTTTCTGGTGCACCCCACGCTAAGTGAAGAGGACGTGCAGGAAATCGCGGATGCTGTCCATAAAGTAATGCTTACAGCTAGCCGATAATATTGCTTGTTTGGTTTGCCTGCACTACCAGGATGTAAGCGAGGAGGGTTATGACATTGGCAAAGCGTGGCCGCGTAGGTATTGGGTTGTTGTTGCGCGTGACTGCCGATGCACTGTTGGTGAACTTAGCACTGATAGTCTCGCTGCTGGCGCACTACCTGTGGGTGGTGGGCATCAAGGCGGTGGTCAGCGATGCTCCCGCGGCACTGCAGGAGCACATGGGTATCTATCTGCGTTCCAGCAGCATATTGACGCCCCTTTCGGTACTGGTATTCGCACTGAGCGGCTTCTACACCCACAGTCGGCTGTACCAGGGGCGGTACAAAGCCATCGTGATTACTCAGGCAGTGTCTGTGACCTATTTGCTGATGCTTCTTGCCGCTTATCTGCTACCTTCAGTGCCTTCCCTGTACCGTTCGGTCTACCTGATGTCGTGGGGACTTACGCTTTCCCTGCTACTCTCCGTACGGCTCGGGCCCCGATTGTGGAAGGTGCTTTCCGCTGCTGAAAAACGGTATCTCGGCACGCCTCCGCCAGACCGCCCCATCCGCAACGTGCTGGTCATTGGGGGGGCAGGTTACATCGGCTCCGCCCTGATACCCAAGCTCCTGGAAAGGGGATATTTTGTGCGCCTGCTGGACCTGTTCCTGTACGGCGAAGAGCCGATACAGTCTTTCGCCCGTCATCCGCGGCTGGAGATTGTAAAAGCGGATTTTCGGCAGATAGATAGAGTGGTGGAGAGTATGCGGGATATGGACGCCGTGGTGCACCTCGGCGCGATCGTCGGCGACCCCGCATGTGCTATCGATGAGGAACTGACCATCGAGGTGAACCTGATAGCCACCCGCTTTATCGCCGAAATCGCCAAGGGGTTTGGCGTCAGCCGATTCATCTTCGCCAGCACCTGCTCGGTGTACGGGGCAAGCGATGAAGTGCTGGATGAGCGTTCTGCCCTCAATCCGGTGTCCCTGTATGCGCGCAGCAAAATCGCCTCGGAGCGGGTATTGCTCAGTCTGGCATCGTCGCAGTTCGCCCCCGTCATCCTGCGATTCGGCACCATCTACGGCTTGTCCGGACGCATCCGCTTCGATCTGGTGGTGAACCTGTTGACCGCCAAAGCGGTGACGGAGGGAAAAATCACCCTCTATGGTGCCGACCAGTGGCGACCGTTCCTGCACGTGGATGATGCCGCCGCTGCCATCGTGAAGGTACTGGAAGCACCCGTCTCGCAGGTGCGCAATCAGGTGTTCAATGTCGGCTCGGACGAGCAGAACTATACTCTCCAGCAGGTGGCAGAAATCATCCAGCGGCTGGTGCCGACGGCGGAGATTATCCACATGGGCTCCGATGGCGATCGGCGCAATTACCGCGTGAACTTCGGCAAAATCCGACGCACCCTCGGTTTCAAACCGAAGTGGACTCTGGAGGAAGGGGTCCGACAGGTCATCGACGCCTTGCACAGTGGGTTGATAGCCGATTACCGCGACGCCCGATACAGCAACGTGAAGTTCTTGAGAGAAGAACAGGTTCCCCGCGGATTCCGCCCGCAGAACGGCTGGGCATACGCACTGGTCAATGACGTGTCCAGCAGCCGCGTGCTCGTGTCTCATGAGATCGAGTGATGTGCTTGTCGTAGGCGGCGGCATCGTGGGGCTGGCAACCGCCTACCAGCTGAGCCTCCGTTATCCACAACGGCACGTGGTGGTGCTGGAAAAAGAGCCTTGCCTCGCCATGCACCAGTCCGGGCGTAACTCCGGTGTGCTGCATTCCGGCATTTATTACAAGCCCGGCAGCGTCAAGGCGCAGACCTGTCGCCGCGGCAAAGCGCTGATGCAGGCGTTTTGTGAACGCGAATCGATCCCCTATGAAATCTGCGGGAAGGTCATCGTTGCTACGCATGAAAGAGAAATCCCCACTTTGCACACCCTTTGGGAACGCGGGCAGGCAAACGGCGTGCAGTGCGAGATAATCAGCGTGGAACGCCTTCGCGAGCTGGAACCTTACGCAGCGGGCATCAGCGCAATATACGTGCCGGAAGCGGGCATCGTGGACTTCCGTGCGGTTTGTGAACGGCTGGCTCAACGTATTCGCGAAGGAAACGGTGAAGTGCTCACGCTCGTACGGGTACTCGGTATCCGCGAAACGTCCGCAGAAGTGGTTGTCCATACCACGCACGGCGAGTTCACCGCGCGCTATCTGGTGAACTGCGCCGGGTTGTATTCCGATTACCTTGCCAGAACAAGCGGGCTTACTCCCCCCGCCCGCATCGTGCCCTTCCGCGGAGAGTACTTCCTGCTAAAAGAAGAAGCCCGCTCCCTGTGCCGAAGCCTGATTTATCCCGTGCCAGACCCGCGCTTTCCTTTTTTGGGAGTGCATTTCACCCGCACCATCACAGGCGAGGTGGAATGCGGACCCAACGCTGTGCTTGCCTTCGCCCGGGAAGGTTACCGGAAGACAACCATCCATCTGCGCGAACTGTGGCAGACGCTGACGGACCCGGGTTTTTTGCGTCTTGCATGGCGTTACTGGCGCACTGGACTGGCCGAAATGTGGCGGTCAGTAAACAAGAGGGCGTTTGTCCATGCGCTGCAGCGGCTCGTGCCGGAAGTGCGAGCGGAACACCTGTGCCCTGCGCCCGCGGGCGTACGCGCCCAGGCGGTAGACCGCTTTGGGCGACTGGTGGATGACTTCCTGTGGGTAGACACTGCGCGTATGGTGCACGTGGTCAATGCCCCATCCCCCGCTGCGACCGCGTCGCTCGCCATCGCGGAAAGGATTGTGGACAAACTGGCAGAAAGATTTTGATATGCGCACGCTTCTAATTGCCTGTCTGATACTTTTTTCGGCGCTGCCCAGACTGTGGGCAGACGATATTGCCCCCCTCAACGCGCCCGAGAACGACCTCGTCGCTTCCGTGCTGAATGGCGCTGTTAGGCTCGCCCCGCTGACGCAGCGCGTGTGGAGCGAAAACGACCTGCTGCGCCTGTCCGCGCAAAGCGATTCCGCACAGGCAACCGCTCTGCGCAGGCTCCTGCTCGGGCAACAAGCCTCAAAAGCACATTCCCTCTCCGCACTTGCTGTGCTTACCGCTGAGAGCGAACCGCGTCTCGCCTGGCGACTGTACGGGGTTACCAGTCTGGGCAGAGATGTCGATTTGGTATACGTCGCCGACACCACACGTTCTCTCTTCGAACGTCGCCCGCAGATGCCCTGGGCGTATACGGCTCAGCTACGGGCGTACACCTCTCTGGGCGAGTGGCGCATTGGACAGTCGCCGATTCGCTGGGGTGGTGGCTATTCGGGCGCCATGTTGCTTTCCGATAATCCCCCGCCCCTCTTTCACGTTGACTACCGCACCACGTGGCATCTCGGACGGCTCCTGCGCACGTGGCGTTTTGAGCAATTGGCTGCTGCCTTTACCGAAGACGGCGAGCGCAGGTATCTGATGGCGCGACGCCTGCACCGCGAACTCTCGCCCCAATGGGAAATCTCGCTGGCGGAAGCCTTCAAAGCCAGCAAGCTTCCCTACGGAATGACCGCGTTCATACTGCCTTTTTACCTGTATCAGCATATCTACACGTGGCAGCTATACGACCGCAACGATGATTGGTTCAACTACATGGCGGAAGTGCAGGTGCAGTATCGATTCAATGAGCAGATGTTCTATTTCAATCTACTGCTGGATGACATTCAGGCGCCGCGCTGGCTCACCCGCTTCCGTTACACCACGCCGCGCAAATCGGGCGTCCTTGTTGGATATCACGTGCCACTTCCTGGCAATGGGCAATTCGCTGTGGAACTGGCACACACTGATGGAGACCCGGGAGGCGGGGTGTATAGCTTCAAGAACCCCGCAAACCGCTGGGTATACCGCGATGCCGTGTTGGGACATCCAGTTGGAACGAATCGAGATATGCTGTGGCTGAGACTGGACCTGCCCATCGCCAGCCGCACCTATCTGGCACTTGAACATGTCAACACCCGACGTGCCAATGCGAGCCCTGAAGTGCCTGTTGGCAAAACGTGGAAGGCTCATCTACACTGGCTACTGCACGAAGGGTATTCACTAGGCATCAGCTGGCAGCAGGACACCACCCGCGACGACCACACTGACCGCTGGCTGCTGCAGGTTGGCAGGTTTTTCTGAGTCATGTAGAACTGTTCGTCTATGTTACTGCCTCAGCCACGTAACCACTAACACAAAAAGCCAGGCTCACCTGCGGTGAACCTGGCAAGCATGGTGATTACAACGTTTCGTTCCGTTTAGAAGTCCTCACCTCTGACATACGGGGCGCTCCACAGCGCCACCTGTAGCACCACCGACTTGAACCATGCCTGATGCATCTTCTCCACTTCCTCGGCGGAGTGCCCTTTCTTGGCGAGGAAAGGCTTGATCGTTGCGGTGATAGGATAGATAAACGCCACCATGTAACGGTAACCGACCACGGGCACGGAGTTCACCCCGTCGGTCTGGTTTTTCTTGGTGCGGTGGTGACGCAAGCCGATCTCGTGTGCGTAGTTGAGCCAGTCCTTGTCATAAGGGCGGTTGCAGGTGTCCAGTATCCACTGCCCAAACCGCTTGCGCACGGCTGCCAGATACTCCGCATTGGCGTTGCCTTTGCCATCGGTGAAGTAATACACGAGATGTGGATGCGACCCGACGAACCCGTACCATACGTCCAGAACCTCCTCGATTTGGTCCGCCAGTACTTCACCTGCCATGCGCAGATAATGCTCATCCTCTTCGGTGAAGAGCACTGCCTTCTTCAGGTTGTCCAGGTCCTCCAGCGTCAGGGGAGACGGCGCGACCTGCGACGTCCCATACGTGTAGCCAGGAATGTGGTTCATTGACCTTCCCTCCTTTTGTTTGATGTTATGCCGTCAAGCGCACGCGCGCTTTCCGCCATCACTCGCTTGCCGGTGTAAACTCCGGGCATTCCAGATAGGTGTCCTCTTCGCGCAGGGGCGCATCCATGAACGCGCAGTGATGAGGCGCCTGCGGGTTCTCAGGATGCGCATCTTTGCGAAAGAACTGACATCCCCGACACATCTCGTAGACATGCACATAACCCGCGCTGTGCAACTCACGGACAATAATCTTCAGAGCGCTTGCCAGAGCCGCTTGCTCCTCCCCAGACAAGCAGCTCACTGCTGCTTCCACGACGTCTAGCACTCCTTCAACCTGCACTACCTGCTGTTCTCCTTCGGGTGTTAACGCCAGTGTAACCACCCGCAGGTCCTCCGGCAGCAGACTGCGCTGCAGCAAGCCTTTGCGTTCTAGAGCATCCGCCACGCCGCTGGACGTCGCATAGGCGACCTTCAATCGCTCGCTCAGCCCGCCTATCGTCCGCACCCCGGGACGAGCATATTTCAGAAAGAGCAGCGCCTGTATCTGCGCGGGCGTCAGATTCAGCTGCTGACCTCGCTCGCGGAGCAGAAAACCAATCGCCTGGCTAATGCGATAAAGCGCTATACTAATCTGCCCCGCAAGGGTATCTCGTTGTCTTGGATTAAACACCGACATATTTCGTTCTCCTAAATAATTATAGAGGACAGCGCATTATTTTGTCAAGCTTTCGAAGGGGGTGTTCGAAGAAAAAAAACTGTAGCCGCAGGCTTTAGCCTGCGTAAAGCAAATTCACGTCCCGTACAGCCTGTCCCCGAAATCGCCGATGCCGGGCAGGATGTACTTAGCAGCGTTGAGCTCTCGATCCAGCGCGGCGGTATAGATGGGCACGTCCGGGTGGTTGCGTTGGATACGCTCTACCCCCTCCGGCGCTGCAACAATACACACCAGAACCATCTTGCCCGCGCCGCGACTGCGTATCGCCGCCAGCGCCTGGTCCACCGAGCCGCCTGTCGCCAGCATGGGGTCGATCAGCAACACCGTGCGCCCCTCCACCGGCGGCAGTTTCAGATAGTAGGAGTTGGCGATGGCAGTGGCATGGTCGCGCTCCATGCCAATATAGCCCACCGATACGTCGGGGAATAGGTCGGCGACCGCTTCCAGCATTCCCAGCCCCGCCCGCAGAATGGGCACGACCACCAGCTTCGCCGCCAGCACCGTGCCCTGCGTTTCCTCCAGTGGCGTTTCCACCGTGACGCTTTCGGTGGGAAGGTCACGGGTGGCTTCGATGACCAGTATGGTGGTCAGCTTGCGGGTCAGGGAACGGAAGACTTCGGGGGGAGTGTGCTTATTCCGCAGTTGGGTCAACAGATGCTGTGCCAGCGGATGGTTTACCACATGCAGATTACTCACGAGCATCCTCCTTTTTCGCTCTCAGCCAGTCGATGATGGCTTGCATATCTTCGGGTGGTTCACAGGTGAATGTCATCTCCTGTCGCGTTACAGGATGGGTAAAGGTCAGGCGGTAAGCATGCAACGCCTGCCCTCCCATTCGCTCGATCAATTCCTCCAGCGAACGGGCATCCGCCTTCCTCCATCCGTACTGCGTTGCCGAGCGTCCCGCTCCATAAACGGGGTCTCCTACCACCGGATGCCCTGCATACGCCGCGTGCACGCGCACCTGGTGCGTTCTGCCTGTATGTAATCGTGCCTCCAGCAGCGCGCATACTCCCAGACTTTCGAGCAGCGCGAACTCCGTCACAGCGGGACGGGCACTGGGGTCATGTAGTGGAGCCTTGACACTCATGCGAGTGCGATCGCTCTCACTGCGTCCGATGGGCGCATCGACCAGCGCACGCTGGAATCGCGGCACACCCCATACCAGCGCGAGATAACGACGCTCGACCAGTCTCTGCTGAATCTGCTCGGCAAGCGCACGATGGGCAAGGTCGGTGCGGGCAATCAGTATCAAGCCGGTGGTATCTTTATCCAGCCGGTGCACGATACCGGGGCGTTCCGGTGCGCCGATGGACGACAGCCTGCCGAATCGTGCCAGTGCGGCGTTTACCAGCGTTCCTGTCTCGGCACCTGGCGCGGGGTGAGTCACCATCCCCCGAGGCTTGTTCACCACCGCCAGATGCTCGTCTTCGTAAAGCACCTGCAGGGGGATGGCTTCGGGTTGTGGCTCTACCGGCGGAGGCGTGGGAGGCTCCAGATAGACCTCGTCCCCTGTCTTCAGGCGCGTGTTGGGCTTCGCCAGTTTGCCGTTCAGCTCTACGTAACCCGCCTCAATCCACCGCTGTATCTGTGCGCGCGACACATCGGGCAGGCGCTGCGCCAGAAACACGTCCAGCCGAACGCCTTCCTCGGCAGAAGTCGCATGATACAACAGTGAGTTGGATGATGGTTCCATCCCAACTGCATTATATCATGAGTCCCAGCTGCTATCGGTTTCTCCACCACATCCACCCGCCAATCAACAGCATACCGATGCTCATCCATTGCGCTTCAGACAGTCCCATCAGCCAAACGGTGGAGGTCGCCCCGACGCGCCAGAACTCCACCACAAAGCGGTATAGCCCATACAGGGTCACATACGCCCAGAACACCTTGCCAACAGGGTGAGGTGGTTTCTGCATTCGCGTCAGCAGGAAGAAGATGAGCAGGTTACTCGCCGAGGCATACAACTGCGTGGGGTGGCTCGGCGGCGTATGCACATGCGGGTTGAAAGGGTCCTGAAACGAACACGCCCATGGCAGGTCGGTGGGCACGCCGTAGCAACAGCCACCCAGAAAACAACCGATGCGCCCCACCGCGTACGCCAGCGCGACGCCTGGAGCCAGCACGTCGGCGACCCGCAGAAACGGAATGCCTTTTCGTCGGGCGATGAACGCCACCGCCAAGCCGCCCCCGATGACTCCGCCGTGAAAGGACAAACCGCCCTCCCAGAAGTACAGCGCATGGACCGGTTCGCGAGCAAAGCTGCCCCAGTCCAACATCACATACACCAGCCGAGCCCCAATCGCCCCCGCCAGCGCAGTGAGCAGCACGAAGTCCAGAATGTGTTCCGGATCGATGCCGTATCGCGGTGCCACCCGCATACTCCACCATACCGCCAGCGCAAACCCCAGTGCAATCATCACGCCGTAAGAGCGGATTTGAAAATCACCTATCTGCCACAAAATGGGATGCATCGGTGTCGTTCTACCCCGTACATACAAACTATAAGGGATTATACCACGCGAGCGACAATAGGTCTAAAATCGGATTTATAGGTTGAATTTAGCGAATGAATGTGTTAGGAGTTACGCAGTTGCGATGAACATCTAACGAGTCACGCTTTTTCAGTGATTGCAAAGACACTTTCCTGTCATGCTGAGCGAAAGCGAAGCATCTCAGCCCGTTAAAAGAGATTCTTCGCTCCGCTCAGAATGACAGATGATGTCGCTTTACATCGGGAACTCCCGAATAGTCATTCAACTGCGTAATTCCTATGTGTTAAATTATAGGTGCAGGAAATGGCGATAGCTTGAGCAAATAGGAGTTCTGGGTCTTTTGATAGGAGACCATGGAAGGAGGTACTACCATGCGACAGACTAGATGGATGTTGCTCTCAACGACAATGATCGTAGCCATCGCATGGGCGGTCGCAGCGCGCGTGCAACCCGAACCCGCACCGGCGGCATCGTCTCAGGGGAAGGAGCAGTGCGCCGATTGCCACAGCGAGGTTGCGGAAGTATTGAAACAGCACGCCCATGCAGGGCTTGCCTGTTCGCAGTGCCACCCAAACGCCTTAGAACACCAGAACGCCGATGACCCCACCGCGGTAGTGCCGGTGGTAGACTTCCGCTCGGAGACCTGCGGCTCGTGCCACAAGTTCCAGTATGAAACCTATTTCACCAGTGAGCCGGGTACCGCAGGCGAGTTCGGCGGCACACCCGCAGACCCCAAGGAGCATCCCAAGAGCAAGGACTTCCCGCTGTATAACAAAATCATCGCGGGGCACGGTTTCACCAAAGAGTACAACGAGGACCGCTCGCATCGATACATCCTGCGCGACCACATCGACATCAAACGCGGAAAGAACCTTGCCTGTCTGAACTGCAAGTCCACACAGGTCGCTTATTACTGGGGCAAGGAGTGGAAGGGTTTGGAGTTGACCAATGACGGCGACGTTGTGGCGAAGTGGCAGGAAGCCATCAACCGCATTCCCAAAGAGATGCAGGATTATGGGGCATCCTGTGCTCACTGCCATAACCCACACTCCACCCAGCTGCAAATCATTAACAAGGGGCTTATCAACGCCATCGAACGGCGTGGCGTCAACCCTTACTGGAAGGAGCGCAACGTCAATAGCTTCGCCAAAGCAGACAAGCAGCAGAAGGAAATCCTCGTTTGCGCCCAGTGCCATGTGGAGTATGTCTGCGGCCCCGGTGCGGATAAAAAGGTGCGCTTCGAGTTCGGCTGGCGCAAGGTGCGCGACCTGCATGACTATTACATGGAGCGGCACAAATACCAGCAGGACTGGGTACACGAGATCATCAAAGAGCCGCTTATCAAGAGCCAGCATCCAGAGACGGAGACCTTCTGGGAGAGCAAGTACGAGCGGGCTGGTGCCTCCTGCGTCACCTGCCACATGCCCAAAGTGAACGTCAACGGACGGTGGCTTACCTCGCACTGGCTGGTGTCGCCGTTGCGCTACATCGACAAGTACGTGAAAGGCGAGAAGCTGGGGGCGTATCCGTGTGGAGCCTGTCACAACGTTTCTCCTCAAACACTGCGGGAGCAGGTGCTGCGGGTGCAGCGACACGTGAATGAGGTACAAAAGCGCGTCCAGCAGGCACTGAGCGACAGCATCGATGCCATCGCCGCCGCGAAGAGCGCGAAAGAAGCAGGCAAAACCGTCGACGAGAACGCCCTGAAGGAAGCGGTGCGCCTGCACCAGCTGGCGCATGTACGCTGGGAGAACCTCGTGGTATCGGAAAACAGCATGGGATTCCACAACCCCGAAGAGGTGATGAAAGAGCTGAACGAAGCAATGGACTACGCCCGTCAGGCGCAGATAAAGGCGACAACGGCGGTGAAATAACCTTTCCGGCGGCGAGGCTGCTGCCGTGGCGCAAACTCCTCCCCGCCCGCGGGCACGTCGGGCGGGGATTCAAAACATCACAAGGTTCGCCCTCCGGCGTTCAGTGGATTTCAGGGCAATCGCAGAACCGCCCCTGTGCTGGCGCTGGTTGCCATCGCGGCGTAACGGCGCAGCCACCCTTCGGGCACCTCGCGCTTCAAAGGCTTCCAGTTTTGCCGGCGGCGCGCCAGCTCCTCTTCGCTCACCTTCACCTCCAGCCGACCTTCCGGGATATGGATGGAGATGATGTCGCCCGGTTGTAACAAGCCGATGGGTCCACCTTCTGCCGCCTCGGGAGAAACATGCCCGATGCATGCCCCGCGCGTGCCGCCAGAGAACCGCCCATCGGTGATGAGAGCTACTTTGTCGCCGAGCCCCTGCCCCATGATATAGCTGGTCGGCGCGAGCATCTCTTGCATCCCGGGTCCACCTTTGGGACCCTCGTAGCGTATCACCACTACGTCACCCGGCTTCACCCTGCCGTGCAGGATGCCCTCGCACGCCTCCTCCTGACTTTCAAAGATAACTGCCGGTCCCTCGAACACCAGCATCTTCGGGTCGACACCCGCCGTTTTTACCACTGCCCCCTCCGGCGCGAGGTTGCCGAACAGCCCGGTTAACCCGCCGGTCTGGGAGTACGCCCGCTCGATGGGGCGGATGCAGTCGGGGTCTAAG
>Ga0123519_10014459_pt1 | contig 11217 bp, 7 predicted proteins | sample YelNatPaOPRAMG02_FD_87396 | JGI IMG/M metagenome (GOLD analysis project Ga0123519, IMG submission 87396) | Hot spring microbial communities from Yellowstone National Park - Yellowstone National Park OP-RAMG-02 (version 2) | ecosystem: Environmental > Aquatic > Thermal springs > Hot (42-90C) ... | reverse complement strand
CTCGGGGGTAAGCTCCTTGCCGACATCTTCTTTCTTGAGGAGCTCCGCCACCTTCTCCCGGATGCGCTCCACGACGCCTTCGTTATTGGTCATGCGAATGTCCACGCCGATGAACCGCTCGGGCGGAAAGCCGGTCTGCCGGAGGATCTTGCGAAAGAGCTTGTCCTGGGCGTTGGGAGCGCAGGCGGCGCTGATGACGTAGGTGTCGGCGTCGGCGCTGCGCAGGATGTCCGCCAGGCACTGGTTGCCGCCCTGCCCGCAGGTCTGCGGGTGCAAGGCGACATAGGTGACTTCCAGCTCGCTTTCGACCTGGAAGGGCAGAGTGTTAAAGTCGGTGTCCTTGAAGGAATCACAAAGACCTTTGCAATTACACATGAGGACCTTGATTTTCATGGGACTCTCCTGGTTGAATCAGAATCTTTGCGGCAACCGAAGGCTGCGAAGCGCCCGCAGGGCAACAGACCCCAGAGAGTTCGGTGAGACGCCGCAGGTCTTCTCGGCACACGTCCTGACTAAGCAGGACCTGGCGCAGGCAGGACCGCAGGGGCGTGAGCAATTCATGATCGGGGACGAGCGAGTACTGCACTCTAGCGCCCTGCCTTTTGTCGAGGACAATGCCGGCCGCGCGCAAGTAAGCCAGATGGCGCGAAAGCAGAGGCTGAGGCAGGCCGAGGATGGTCTCCATCTCGCAGACGCAGAGGGAGCCTTGCAGTAGGAGGTTGAGGACGCGGAGGCGAGTGGGATCGGCGAGTGCTTTGAATAGTTGGGCGAGCGGGCGCATGGGTTGCCTCTATACGCATAATCGCATATATCGCTGGCCGTGTCAACCGCCTCCCCCTGCCAACACCCGGCTAGCCCAGTGAACTTCGAATTCCCTCGGCCTACAACCCGCTGACGCAAGCGGAAAAATGGGCACGGTTGGGCACGGGCACCGTGTTCGTTGGCCTCGGCCTTTATTCTTCGCTGATCTGCATCTTCGAAGCCTTCGGTTCAAGCTCGCCTGCCGCGCCGCTCGCGCCGCTGGCGCTATGCTGAAAGAGGCGGGCAAGGAGGGCCCGATGTTGAAACTGGAAGGGATCACGCTCAGCGCCGGCGGCAAGGCGATTCTGAAGGACGTTAACCTTCACATCCGCGATGCGGAAATCCACAGTATCTTAGGAGCCAACGGTACTGGCAAATCCACGCTGGCGGCCGTCATCATGGGCTTGAGCGGGTATCAGCCGAGCGCAGGACGCATTCTTTTCCGGGGCGAAGATATCACCGACCTGCCTGTTTGGGAGCGCGCCCGTCGCGGGATCACGCTGGCCTGGCAGGAACCGGCCCGCTTCGAGGGGCTGACCGTGGCTGAGTACCTGGATCTGGCGCGCCGCCATGGCCATAATGGCGGTCTAAGCCCGGCCGAGTGCCTGGGCAAAGTGGGCCTGTTGCCGGAGAGGTATTTGCAGCGCGCCGTGGATTCCACCTTGAGCGGAGGCGAGCGACGGCGCGTGGAGCTGGCCTCCGTGCTCGCAATGCGGCCCAGGCTGGCCATTCTTGACGAACCTGACTCCGGCATTGATCCGCTGGCCATCGAAAATATCGTGGATGTGATCCGCACCCTTTCGCGGCAGGGCGCTGCCGTGTTGCTCATCACTCACCACGAGCACGTCGCCGCGGTGGCCGACCGGGCCTCCTCACTATGTGGGGGCACGATCCTGAAGACCGGCGATCCAGCAGCGATTGCTCGCTTCTACCGAAATCACTGCTTGGAGTGCCTCCACGTGAACGAGCCGAGGGTCGAGGAGGTCGTCGGTGCTTGAGAGCAGCGCGGAACTTCGCGAGTTGTCGCAGGCCATGGAACCGGCAGGAGCTGATCCCGCAGCCTTGCTGCATGCTCGCTTCGCCGGTCTCGCCGTGAGCCACAATCGCATCCTGCGCTGCCGCGGGGTGGAGGGCATCCGCATCGAAGGGGAGGAAACCCCCACCGGAGCCAAAGCACGCATAAGGGTTGAGCCAGGCGTTCAGCTCCCTGGCCCCGTTCACCTATGCTTCGGAGTGTTGCCCAACGAAGGCGTGCAGGAGATCATTTCCGAGTTTGACATCGGCGAAGGTGCCCGGGTAAGTTTCCTGGCCCATTGCTCGTTTCCCAACGCCGAGCAGGTGCGGCATCTCATGCAGGCGCACATCCGGGTGGGCAAGGGCGCCCAAATGGAGTACGCCGAAACGCACTACCACGGCCCGCAAGGCGGCGTTGAAGTCCTGCCCGTAGCCCACATCACGGTGGAGCAAGGCGGCTCGTACCGGAGCACGTTCAAGCTGGTCGAAGGCGCTGCCGGCCTCGTGAAGCTGGACTATACGGCGGAGCTGGCCGAAGACGCCGTGTGTGAGCTGGACGCCAAGGTGTACGGCAAGGGGCAGGACAGCATCGTCGTCAAGGAAACCATTCTGTTGAACGGCGCTCGCTCTCGGGGTCTCGCCAAGACGCGCATCGTGGCCGCAGACCGCTGCGTCAGCGAGGTGATCGGAGAAGTGGCAGGCAACGCTCCCTTCGCCCGTGGCCACGTGGACTGCATAGAGATCCTGACCGGGCCGGAGGCCCGCGCCAGCGCGGTACCGAAGCTTCAAGCCAACGATCAGCAGGCCAAGCTCACGCACGAAGCGGCCATCGGGAGCGTGGATAAGAAGCAGATTGAGACACTGATGGCACGCGGGCTTTCGGAAGCCGAGGCGGTGGACGTCGTGGTCCGCGGAATGCTGCGCTGAAGCTTAAAGCAGCGCTTTGAACCCGTCCGGGCTTAGCCGCGCACGACGGCCTTTCAAATAAGCGATGTTGGCCAGGTGCGGCCCCGCTACCGCGTTGGCGCCTACTTCAACCGGGCAGGTGGGGTCCTGCCGCGATTTGATGCAATCGAGGAAGTTCTGCACGTGGGCTTCAATGGGCACGCCCTCGCGAACCTCCATCACGGGCTTGCGGTTCTCGGGCTTGGCCCAGGGCTCCTTGTATAGGCGGAAACCGCTTTCATCCAGAATCAGCGTACCCTGGTCGCCCATGAACGTGATGGACCAGCCGTTTTCGTAAGAATTACAGTAATTCAGAGTCCAAGTGCAGACGAAGCCGGGGAACTCGAAGACCGCGCAGAAAACCTCCGGGCACTCGGCGCCGGTCATCTTCACTACTTCCCCCCAGCAGACGGCCGAACGTGGCGGCTGGCTGCGCGTGAAGCGCAGCACGCAGTCCATCAAGTGCGTTCCCTGGTCGGTCATGTGCCCGCCCGAGTAATCCCAGAAGCAGCGCCAGGAACGGAAGCGCATGGGCTCGAGCGGACGCTTGGGCGCCTTGCCCAGGAAGCGCTGCCAGTCCAGTTTGCCGGGCAGCGGCGAGTTGTTGAGCGGGCGCGAGGTGTTCCAGTTCCACATGGGCTTGACCATGGAGATCTTGCCCAGGGCGCCGTCGCTGATGACTTTTTCCGCCTGTGCGATAACCGGCGCGCTGCGCCGCTGCATGCCGATCTGAACCACCCGCTTGGCCCGGCGCGTGGCCTCGATCATGCGCTTGCTCTCTTCGAGCGAGTGCGACATGGGTTTTTCCAGGTAGACGTCCTTGCCGGCCGCCAGCGAATCCAGCAAATGGGGGCAGTGCCAGTGATCCGGGGTGGCTATGACGACGAAGTCCATGCCGGGTTGGGCTAGCAGCTCCTGATGGTCCACGTAAGTCTTGGCCTGCGGCGAATCTTTCTGAGCCTCTTGCAGGTTCGGCTCATAGACATCGCAGAGAGCCACGCATTGCGCGCCCAGCTTCTGAAAGACGCGGTTCAAATAACGGCCGCGGCCTCCAGTGCCTATGACGCCGTAACTGAGCCGGTCATTGGCGCCGAACGCGTGGCTGGGAACCAGCAGCGGGGCAGCGCTCGCTGCCGCCGCCCTCAAGAAAGCGCGACGGGGTTGCTGCATGATGACTCCTCGTGCAAGATAGCGGGCCGGGCCGCATTGCCGCGGCCGCAGGGGCACCGTTCACATACTTTCTCAGAGGCGGGGAGGCGCAGTCAAGGGGCAGGCCGGCCTCGCTTGACTTGAGCTGTGGGGCTGGTACATCCTCAGTGATTGGGGCCGTCCCCGGGGCGTCTGGGGCGGTCGCCAACCCGGCGCCGGGGCTATGGCCGCAGCACCGGGGGAGGAAAAGGGTTATTGGCTGCAACGAATCGCTTCAGGAGGCTTGTGATGAAAGTTACCGGCAGGTCTGTGGCGTCCCTGGCGTGGGCCGCCGCATGTCTGTTGCTTCTCTCAACCAGCGTTTGGGCGCAGTCCGATACGGCGCAGATTTCCGGCTTCGTAAAGGATCCCACCGGTTCGGTGGTACCTAACGCCACCGTGACGGTGACCAACGAAGCCACCGGGTCGGAGCGCAAGACGCAAACCAATGAGACAGGCTACTACGTGATTCCCAATTTGCCTCCCGGATCCTATACGGTGACGGTCGAGGCCACTGGGTTCAAGAAATTCGTGCGCACGCAGAACCGGCTGGAACCGAACCTGCCGCGCACGGTAGACGTGTCTCTGGAAGTCGGAGCGGTTACTGAGACCGTGGAGGTGACCGCTTCGGTGGCCGCGGTGCAATCGGACACAGCCACAGTGGGCCGCCTGGTGGAGAGTACGCAAATTCAAAACATGATGCTCAACGGGCGCAATCCCATCTGGCTGGCGTTGTTGAAGGCGGGCGTGCGCAGCGGCTCTTCGCTGGCCAGCTTCAGTTTCGGCCTCACCACCGCGGGCCTGAGCATTAACGGCGGCCGCTCCCAGGACTTCGTCATGAATTTCGATGGCGCCGTGGCCGTGCGTACCCGCGCCAACGGGACCTCGATCGGCGTGGCCGACGTGGATACGGTGCAGGAGATGCAAATCCTCACCGCCAACTACAACGCCGAATATGGACGCTCCGCGGCCGGGCAAATCCGCCTGGTCACCAAGAGCGGGACGCGAGAATTTCACGGTAGCCTTTACGAGTACTTCCGCAACCGAGAACTTAACGCCAACACCTGGGCACTCAACCGCGCCGGTTCTCCCAAGCCGGCTCACAAATACAACCAGTTCGGTTACATCTTCAGCGGACCGGTGTACATCCCCGACAAGTGGAACACCGACCGCAACAAGCTGTTCTTCTTGTGGAGCCAGGAGTGGGTGAAGTTCCGCCAGGAATCCACCTCGATCATTACCGTGCCCTCGCTAGCCATGCGCCGGGGCGACTTTTCCGAGCTGCTTGGCCCCAATCCGTTCTTCACGGGTACGCGCGTAGTTTACGATCCGGATACGAACCTACCCTTCCCCAACAACATCATCCCAGCCAGCCGGCTGAGCCGAAACGGGCTGGGGTTCCTGCGTTCCTATCCGGAGCCTACGCCGGGTTTCCTGCAAGGCCGCAACAACTTTATCCAAACCCGACCTAACCCGCAGAACCAGCGCAAGGACACTATCTCGATTGACTTCATCCCCAAGGCTAGCCATACCTTCCGCCTGCGTCACCAGAATTACAGCTACACTGCGGTGGACGCCTTCCGCGGCGGTACCGACCGGGCCGTCACCGACTGGAACCGGCCCAACAAGACCGCCTCGCTTAACTATATCTGGACTGTCTCACCGACCACGGTCAACGAGTTGTTGGTGACCGCCAGCGTGGATCGCGTCTTTATCGGCGTCTACCGGCCGGGCGAGCGGTACGCGCGTTCCAAGTACGGGATTGATTACCCCTACATCTTCCCCGAACGCAAGGAGATTTACGACAAGATCCCGACCGTTGACATCGCTAACTTCGCCACCGTGGATGGGGGTCCGTATCCCTCCCAGTCCACGGGGCCGATTTACGTCTTCTCCAACAACCTGACCAAGATTTACGGCAACCACACTTTCAAGTGGGGCGTCTCCTACGAGCGCAGCGGGCAGAACGACTTCGATCAGATCAATGTCTCCGGCGTCCCCGGTGGCACCAACAACCAGAACGGCCGCTTCGTGTTTACCGACGCTCGCGCCGGTGCACCCAGCACGCGCCTGGCCGTGGCCAACGCCGCCATGGGCCTGTTCGACACCTATGCGGAAATCGGCCAGCGCGCCTTCACGCCCTACCGCGCCAACATGTTTGAGTGGTTCGTGCAGGACTCCTGGAAGGTCACGCCCAAGTTCCGCCTGGAACTCGGCGTGCGCCATACCTACATGACCCCTTACTATTTCAGCCTGTGGGGTAACATCGCAGTCTTCGATCCCAAGCGCTACGATACGGCTCGCGCCGCGGTGCAGGATCCGGCCACCGGGTACATCCTCAGCGGCGATCGCTACAACGGCATCGTCATCCCCGGCAAGAAATGGCCGGATGCGGCCAAAGGGCGGGTGGCGCTGGCTGACGATCGCAGTTTCGACCGCTTGTTCTCCGGCGGCCCTAACTACTGGGGCGAGCGGCAATGGCTGAACTTCCAGCCGCGCGTCGGCATAGCTTACGCGATCACCAGCCGCAATGCTGTGCGCGCCGGTTTCGGCCGCTTCATGGCCCGACCGGGCGTCAGCGACAACATTTTCCTGGGCGGCAACCCGCCGTTACAGCCGATGGTCTCGATCGCCAATGGCCAGGCTGATAATCCGGCAGGCGGCAAGCCCTCCTACTTCCCGCTGTTCTTCATGACTACCGACCCGGTGTTCAAGATTCCGGGGGCCTATACCTGGAACCTGACCTACGAGCGCGAAGTGGGCTTCGACACCCTGGTGTCGGTTGCCTATGTGGGCCGCGTCGGCTTGCACATGGAGCGCGAGCGCAACTTGAACGCCTTGCCCGTGGGCACGCTTCAGAAGCCCGAGAACAAGGGGATCAACACCAACGTGCTGAGGCCTTACAAGGGCTTCGCCATCATCGCGCTGGGTGAAAACGCCGCACGCAGCGAGTACAACGGCCTCCAGCTCGAGGTGAACCGGCGCTTCACGCGCGGCCTCAGCTACGGCCTTTCCTACACCTACTCCAAGAGCATGGACAACTGTTCCGGTCGCCGCTGCCGCATCGTCAACCCGTGGAACGACCGTAACATGTGGGGACCCTCCGACTTCGACACGCGCCACATCGCCGTGATCAACTTCATCTACCAGTTGCCTTTGCTGCGCGGGCACAAGGGCCTGCTGGAAAAGACGCTCGGTGGCTGGCAAATCACAGGCGTGGCCCAGTTCCAAACCGGGGCCCCCTTCACGGTGGTGACCTCGGATGACTTTGCGGGCATCGGCGCCGTAGGCGAGGCACAGGCTTGGGAGATGCGGGGCGACCCCAAGTTGCCGCGCGGCGAGCGGAAGTTCTCGATGGGGGCCGCCGATCAGAACTTCTGGTTCCGCACCAAGCTCCCGGACGGCTCGGCAATGTTCACGGCGCCCGCCGCGGGAACCTTCTCGGCGACCCAGACCCGGAACCTCCTGAACCATCCCGGCTTCCAGAACTGGAATGTGGCGATTTTCAAAGACTTCGGTGTGACGGAGACTCACAAGTTCCAGTTCCGGGCCGAATTCTTCAATTTCCCGAACCATCCGAACTGGGGCGACGCTGACACCAACCCGCGCAGCGGCACCTTCGGCAAAGTCACCAGCAAGGGCGGCGAGCGGCAGATCCAGCTTGCCCTGCGCTACAACTTCTGAAACCCGGCGGGCGACTGGTCCTGACCCCGAATCCGTGGGAGCCGGGAGCGGTCGCCCGCTTTATGCCAGGTGCGAGATGACCCGGAGGGAATTCTTGATCGCTGGTGGCGTGATGGCGGCCAGCGCGCCTTCCCGCCCCCCGAATATCGTCTTGATCTTAGCCGACGATCTTGGTTACGGGGAGCTAGGCTGCTACGGGCAGAAGCAGATCGCCACTCCGAACTTGGATCGTCTGGCGGCCGAAGGAATACGCTTCACCCAGGCTTATGCCGGCTCGACCGTCTGTGCACCCTCCCGATGCGCCCTAATGACGGGCTTGCATACCGGCCACGCTCGCGTCCGCGGCAATCACTACCCGGATGTGCCGCTGCGGCCCGAAGACATTACCATTACCGAGATCCTCAAGAAAGCCGGCTATCGGACGGCGTTGGTCGGCAAGTGGTCTCTGGGCGGCCTCAGTACCACGGGCTATCCCACGCGTAAAGGCTTCGACGAGTGGTTCGGCTATTTCAGCCAGACGCACGCGCACGATTATTATCCGGACTTGCTGCTGGAGCAGGAGCGCGAGTACCTGGTGCGGGGCAACTTCGGGACCAAGAAAACCGTTTGGGCACACGATTTGTTCACTGAGCGGGCGCTGGCCTTTATCCGCCGCCGCCCGCAACCGTTCTTCCTGCACGTGTGCTGGACCATTCCGCACGCCAACAACGAAGCGGGACGGGATACCGGCAACGGCATGCAGGTTCCCTCCGACGCTCCTTACTCGGATCGCGACTGGCCGCAGCCGGAGAAAAACTATGCGGCTATGATCACCCGCATGGACGCCGACGTAGGCAAGTTGATGGAGGCGCTGCGGGAAACGGGCCAGGAGCAAAACACCATCGTGATCTTCACCAGCGACAACGGACCGCACCGCGAGGGAGGCCACGACCCGAATTTCTTCGATTCCAACGGTCCGCTGCGGGGTATCAAGCGCGACTTGTACGAAGGGGGCATCCGGGTGCCCATGCTGGTGCGCTGGCCGGCGCGGATCAAGCCGGGGCAGGTCAGCGATCAGGTATGGGCGTTCTGGGACATGCTGCCCACGCTGGCGGAAGCTGCGGGGGCGTCGGCGCCGCCCGGCTTGGACGGCATTTCCATGCTTCCGGCCTGGCTCGGCCGTCCGCAGCGCAACCACGAGTATCTGTACTGGGAGTTCCACGAGCAACGGTTCAAGCAGGCTGTTCGCATGGGTGACTGGAAGGCGGTGCGCAACGGTCCCGGCAGGCCGTTGGAGCTTTACGACCTCAAAGCTGATCCGGGGGAAACGCGCGACGTGGCGGCCTCTCATCCGGAGGTGGTGGCACGCATCGAACGCATTCTTGCGCAAGCGCGCACGGACTCGGCCGAATTTCCGGTACGCGAAGGCAAGAGTGGCTGAAGCCACGCTACTCTAATGCTTGATGGGGCTTGTGAGAGTGGGTCGAGTACTCGCGTTCGCCCCCTTGTTGTGCGCCCAGACTGTCTGCCCGCCCACCCCCACTTACACGCCATGCGAAATCGTCTTTGAGCTTTCCGAGCAGGACGCGGCCACTCACCCGAACCCTTATTCGAGTGTGACGCTGGATGTGGAGTTCCGCTCGCCGCGCTTCCGGACTCTCAAGCTGCCGGGGTTTTGGGACGGCGGCCGGCGAATGGTGGTCCGCTTTGCTCCCACGGGGGCCGGCGAATGGACATTTCGTTCGGTCAGCAACGCGCCCAGCTTGGACCGCCGGGAAGGCCGGCTCACCGCAGTGGCTTCGGATTCGCCCGGCTTCATTCAGCCCGCCAATGTTCACCACTGGGCTTACGTGGATGGCCTTAACAAGAAGCCGCACCTGTGGATGGGTGACACCTGCTACCGATTCGGTCTGCTGGATCGCGCGCTTTTCCAGAACCTGGTGGATACGCGCGCCAGGCAGAAGTTCAATCACCTGCGGGGCTTGGTGATTGGCGGCCACCAGGAATCAGGCCGCATCTTCCCGGCCCCGGACCGGCCCGATCCTGCCTACTTCCAGGAGCTGGACCGTCGCGTGCTCTACATGAACCAGAAGGGGATCATAGCCGACCTGATTCTGGCCGGGGATGAAAATCACCTGGCCAAGCTCTTCCCGACCCCACAGCTTCGAGAACGCTACATTCGCTTCGTGGTGGGCCGCTACGCCGCCATGCACGTGACCTGGCAGCTTGTGCAGGAATTTGAAGAGTATCAGGACGGCCGTGCCCTGTTGAAGCAAACCGGTGAGTTATTGAAGCGCCTGGACCCCTACGATCATCCTCGCTCAACGCACACCGTCTCGACTTCAGCGCCGCTACTAAACGACGGCTGGATGAACTATCTCCTCTACCAATCGGCGGACGATCAGTTGGGCGCGATCGAGCACCAGATTTACGCCGCGCCGCAGGTCAACGCCGAGTTCGCCTACGAGGATACCGGAGCGGGGCGCGCGTATCCTCACCACGTGGACACGGACACCTTCCGCCGGCGATTGTGGAATGCCACCATGAACGGTCAGTACCCCACTTTCGGTAATACGGGAACCTACGGCGGCCGCTTTCCCGTGGAAGCCAGGTATCTGGATTCACCCGGCGCACGGCAGATGACAGCCTGGTTTGACTTTCTCTCACGTACCCGCTACTGGGAGCTGGAGCCTTATTTCGATGTGGAGGGAGGGCGCGCGCTGGCCTTGGAGGGCGTCGAGTACATAGTTTATGTGGAGAAACCCGGCCCGGTTGAGATTGTGCTCGAGCGCCACGGCTACGATGTGGCCTGGTTCAATCCTGCGACGGGCGAATTCATAAAGCAGAAGGAGTTCAAAGGTGAGCGTTTTCGCGGCGAACCTCCCGATCCTAATCGGGACTGGGTTCTGCACATTTCACGGGAGGGGCGCAAGCAATCCATGCTGCGCAGCTACAAGTTTGAATCGCGGCCCGTGTTAATGCAGGAGATAGAGCAAAGCCCGCAGCGCATCCCTTACGAGATCGCTTCGCCGGTGGAAGAAAGCCTTTCGTTTCGCGTGCCGCCGCGTTACGCGGTCAGGCTAACCCGGCAGACCCGGGCTACGCGAGCGATGATGTGGCTGTGGATCGGGGAAGTGCCGGCTCAGGGTCAAGGCTACCGCGTGCTGGGAACCGGACCGGAAGGCACGTTCCGTTTCTGGCCGGGCATGGCCCGGGAATTCCCCGCCCTGCTCTCGGTGCGGCTTTACGGCCTCAACGCGAACGGCAAGCTTTACGCTTTGGATCACGTCTACCGGCTTAATCCGTGACCGCGCGCATCCTAGCTTTGGACACGACGTCGGAATTCGGCAGCCTGGCTCTGATGGCAGGCGACGAGGTGATCGAGGAAATCCTGCTGCACTCGCCGGAAGGTTTTGCACACATTCTTTTTGAACACGTCCGACGGTTGCTGCTGCGTCACCGCTGGGAGCTAGGTCAAATTGACTGCTTCGCAGCAGCAGCGGGACCGGGAGCTTTCACCGGCGTGCGCGTGTGCCTGGCGGCGGCCAAAGGTCTGGCGGAGGCCATCGGACGAAAGGTAGTGGCGGTTTCCAATCTGGAGGCGGT
>Ga0123519_10014458_pt1 | contig 11217 bp, 11 predicted proteins | sample YelNatPaOPRAMG02_FD_87396 | JGI IMG/M metagenome (GOLD analysis project Ga0123519, IMG submission 87396) | Hot spring microbial communities from Yellowstone National Park - Yellowstone National Park OP-RAMG-02 (version 2) | ecosystem: Environmental > Aquatic > Thermal springs > Hot (42-90C) ... | reverse complement strand
CACTTACCGCTTTAAAAATTCTAACCGAATCTCAAAAGAAAACGCCCAACCAGCGTCCGTGACAAACAGCCTCTCTCGAGAGCAAGCAAATTCCAACATCCAGGACGTTAAGCAGCAAATTATAGAAGAAATTATTGAGAAAATGCAAAAAAATTTTGAAGCAAAAACTAAAGACTTGTTTAAGAACTTAAACGCTCAAAAAATCAAAGAAGTTATCATTATTGCCTCTATGTTAGAAAAGGAAGTTAAAACCGAGCGTGATATGCGTTTAGTGGCAGGGATTATAGAAAAACGGCTTTCAAAAAATATGCCCCTAGAAATAGACGCTACCGTTGCCTATAGCGCCTGTTATCCTAAATTCCTCACTGGCCAATATTGTAACGTCTCTCAGGCAAATATCGTTGAGAATCTAAAGACTAATTCTCCCTATAATACTTACCAACAAACCGGCCTTCCACCAGCCCCTATTTCTAATCCCGGTCTTACTGCCATCAGAGCGGCTTTAAATCCCCAAACAAGTGACTATCTCTATTATCTTTCTGCTCCCGACGGCACAACCATCTTCTCCAAAACTGCCGCCGAACACGAGAAGGCAAAGAATAAATACTTGAAGTAAATGACGAATAGTAGGGAAGCGGATTCTTGGCTCTAAAATATTTTAATCTTAGCGGATGTTGATAACATCTCTTCCTGACAGCGGTATAATTAAATTAATGAAAAAACCTAATCTTTTTTATGCTACCTTTTTGGTCGGTTTTTTGCTTATGGGAGCAGGAGTTGCTCAAGCAGTCTCCTTGCCCGATTTTTCTCAAACCAACGATTTACCAGGCTTTATAAGCTCTATTTACAGTTTTGCTCTGACGGTCGTTGGTATTGCCGTTTTTATCCGGATTTTATATGCCGGTTTTTTGATGCTTACAGCAGGTGGCAACGCCAGCAAGTGGAACGACGCCAAAACTAAAATGACCAATGCCATCGTCGGCGCAATCCTGCTTTTTGCCGCTTATTTGATTCTTTACATTATAAACCCTGATTTAGTTAGTAACGCTTTCAGATTCACCTTGCCAAGTTCTAGTCGTCCTCCCACTTCTTCTACTTCTGTCGCTAGGACTTCTCCTACTTCCGGTCAGGCAGCCATTAGCGGCGTGGTGCCAGCTGGAGGGACGGCTTTTAAAGGTGGTAAGGCGACTTCTTTTTTGGGCTTCTTGACCGCCAAGGCTCAGCAAGGTATTTATGCTTTCACGATAAAAGTAACCGACCGCAACGGTGATGTTTGTAGGAAAACTTATAGTATGGAGGTTTTACCATCCCTTGCTGCTACTAGCGCTAATAATTTATACGCCAAGCACTTTACTCCCCAAAAATATTCCCTCTTTTCATTAGCTGTGGCGAATGCCCAAGAAGATGAAGATTTAGAAACAGTTAGAAATGGAGGTTGCATTATCACGACTGATATTATTCCAGATGCCATTGAAAATGTTCCTTACTACGCGGAGATTTATGTTGCCGGTGAGCCACCTTTTGTATACGAAATAGAAGAAGGAGCATTACCTGGCGGTTTGAGCATCGTAGCTGCTTTAGATATGCCGGTTTTGACGATTGAAAACAAAACAGCCCAGCGCAATCCTTCTTACGTTTTTTACCAGACCGATAGGTTCAGGCTAGAAGTAACTAATGCTAAACCAAACTCAAAACTTTATTTCAAATGGATTAAAAATGGCAAACCTTGGTTTTATCCAGGCAAAACTCCAAATAGCGAAGGTTGGACTGAGTACGGAGTAACTGACAGCGAAGGGAAATGGGTCAATGAAGCTAACTTTACCCCGGCAGAAATTGGCCAATGGCAAGAATACGTGATGGTGGCTGGTCAGGTCTCAAGAGTGCTTGGATTTGAAGTAATAGATCCTGGAACCAGAATTATAGTAAGTAACGATGTTACGCCTGTCTTTTATGGGGCTGGTGCTGGAGGATTTACACCCTGCCAGCCCGAACATTATTGTGAGGATCCTAAGACAGGCGAGCGGAGCGAACCCTTAAGCGACGAAGAAACTATCAGAAGAGGTAGCTCCGATAGATGTCCTGGCCTGAGGCAAGTGTTTGAATGTAGGTATCCGAATGAAGAACCGAACGATTCTTGCAGACAGTTTGAATTCGAAAGGAGAAATTGTATGGACCAAATGGCCGAAGTTAAAAACGAAGATGGAACAATCAATGGTTCAGGATTGCCATATTCTTCTACGGGGGAGCCGCCAGCAAACGTGAAGCCGGGTCAACTTTACACAACAGATCAATATGTAGGAGATACTAATCTTGGTGGGGATAATAAGTTGGTGCTATGTAGATACAGTGACCAGGAGAAAGCAGCAAGATGTGGAATGAGTATGTCGGGGGAACTTTGCTTGCCAAACAGATCAACAGGCTATAACATGCAATGGTGTGTTAAACCATAACATACGATGGTGTGTTAGATAGGCGAGCCTGGAATAAAATTCAAAAACTGTAGAGGAGAGTAACTTGTTGCTTTTATTGTCCTTTTTTGTTACAATACATTTGCCGTAGAAAACGCGCCTTCCCATTTTAATGAGGGGAAATAAGTCGCGTCGAGGCAAAACCAGAAACTGGAATCTAGAAAGAAAAACGGTTTTATTTTTTCTGGTTGCCGGTCGATCTACGGTCTAACAAACCGTTTTATTGTTTTTGTTGCAGCTCCTGCCTCAAATTGCAGCCGTTTAAGGCAGGAACTTTTAAAAGGGATGAAAACTAGAGAGCAGAAGAAAAAAGAGTTAAATACTCTTAAAGATAAACTGTTGAAGTCAAAAATTGTGATTTTCACCTCCTTTGCTAGAGAGGGAGAGAAGGGATTAAATGTGGGCGAGATGAGGTCATTGAAGGATAATTTAAGAGCAATTAACTCGGAGTATGTGGTTGGAAAGAAAACTTTAATTGATAAAGTCTTGAAAGAAAATAGCAGCGGGGTGGATGTTTTTAAGTATCCAGGATCGCTGGGCGTTGTATTTGGCTATGGAGAAGAACCGGCAGTAGCGAAATCAGTCTATGATTTCGCTAGGAAAAATCCTATCTTGAAATTTTTCGGCGCATTATGGAACGGCAAATTTATTGATTCTAGCGAGTTGACTGAACTTGCCAAGCTACCCACTCGTGAAATTTTGATTGCCCGGCTCTTAGGAATGCTTAAATATCCACTTTCAGCTCTAGTCGGCGTTTTAAATCAAATCGCTCAAAAACAAGAGCAGGGAGCAGAGGCATCCTTATCCAATGCTAGCCAATAATTCATAATCCAGCAATTTTTATTAAATTTTCGATGACTAATTTTCAATATTTAAGTTGAAAATTAGAAATTGAAAATTTTCACTATTATGACTCAAGAAGAAATTATAAAAGCGATTGAATCAATGACTGTCGTCGAAATCAACCAATTAGTCAAGGCTTTAGAAGAAAAATTTGGAGTTTCGGCAGCGGCAATGGTAGCACCTTCCGCAGCTCCTGCGACTGGAGCTGAAGAAAGTACTGGTGGTGTTACCGAAGAAAAAGATTTCTTTGATGTTATTTTAAAAGACGCTGGCCAGCAGAAAATTCAAGTAATTAAGGTAATCAGAGAAGCCACCGGAAAGGGCCTTAAAGAAGCAAAAGACTTGGTGGATAAGACACCACAGGTTGTAAAAGAGAAGGTAAAGAAAGAAGAAGCAGAAGAATTAAAGAAGAAGCTGGAAGAGGCGGGGGGAACAGTTGAAATCAAGTAATCAAAAAGTTAATTTCTGTTTAGCAAATCTTGATTGGTTAAAAACTTATCCGCTGTGATGGCTACCGAATGTTTACGCTGCGCAGGGCAAAAACCTTTACTTGCCCTGCGCAGTTTTTTATTTTGGCTAATTAACCACCGAATTATTACTGCGAGGATATAAAAAGAATAGCCATTTTGGTTTTGAGGCTTGTTTTTACAAGATAATGGGCGCCAAAAAGAGGACAAATTGCTAGGGCTGAATTTGCCAAACCTTTTTGTCTACTGAGAGAATCCAAATTATTCCAGCTTGATTTATGTATATATCTTGAATTTGGCCGACAGGAGAGAGGTCATAAGAAGCCTTAAGCTCGCCGTTAGATTTATCAAAAACGTAAACCTTTTTGTTAGTTCTATCGGCTAGGTACAAAGAAGGGGAATCTTTAGTGGTAAAAATTTTACTGCCCACCGATGGAGAAAGTTGAAGGTCAAATTCGCTTAGCTTTTTGCCCTTGAAATATTTAATTAACTTTCCATTTTCATTGATAGCAAAGATATTTCCATCAATAGTTAGAGCAATTAGCCGGCCGCTAGAAGAATCATTTATCCATTCACTTGACTTGATGCCGCCAGTTAGGGCGTCAGCGTATTTATAGATACGATTTTCAGAAAGAGTGTACAGATTACCTTCATATACAGCAGCATCGGAAGCAGGAACAGGATTTTTTAGACTGTAAAGAGTAACCTTTTTTGATTTTAAATCAAAAATTGCAAATTTCTCTAGGCCGTCAAAGGCAGCAATTACTGCCGGTGAGCTAAAAAGGAATTTGGGGTTTATATTAAATTTCCCCATCTCAGTGAAATTATCGGGCGTAACAGAAAATAAGGCACCTGAACTTGCTACTACGTTTAAGGTATTACTAGAAGCGGTTAAAAGTAAGAGATTATTGTTTTTTATTTTGTCGCCAAGATCTAAAAAGAGGACTGGTTGTTTACTGCTAACACGGTCAAGATTGGTCAAAATTTGGTCTATTTCATTTTTAACCTTTTCACTTTTGTTGGGAGGTAAATTTGAGATTTCAAGAAGCGCTGCTTGAAGCAAAGTTCTTGCCTCTTTTTTGTTGTTTTGACTTAAATTTGACTGGGCTAACTTTAATTTTTCATTAATAGATGTAAGAACGTTTTTTGTCCCTGAAGCTGAATTACTCCTCAAGGAGACTAGAAGAGTTAAAACAACTGCCGCTATTAAAACCACGGAGATTAAAACACGAATACCAGTTTTGTTTTTAATATGACCAACCAATCTAAGCTTTTCTAATTTTATAGCCGCCTTTGTAAAGATATTGCCTCTTTTAGCCACTGAAAGCTCAGCCGGTATAATGCGGGGTTGTTCTGGTATTGGGGGCTCGCTGCTTTGAGGAGGTGTATCGGTTTTGACTTGAGTTTTGGCCTGACTGTTTTCTTGGGTGCTTGTTAATACCGGAGTATCAACTGGAATTTTTTGTCCTTCTCCAATTCCTTTTGAGGGAGCATCAGCCGAAGGCGGAGAAATAATAGGAGGGGCAAATTTTGGCTTTGGCTGAAATGGTATTTCTTTGGTTTGGAGTATGTGGAGATGGAGACCGCAGCAGGAAAAGTTATTAGCATTTACAGCCAGATTGGCAATTTTTTGCCCAAATTCCTCTTGAGTTTCTTTTAGAAAGATTTCGTTAATCTGTTTTTCTCTCGAGGTTATGCTTCGAGTAGGATAAAAGGCAAAGAGTTTGTCACCTGGTTGCAATTTGCCTGATATGATATGAGAAAATTGCTTTTCTCCTTCCGTTTCTTTTCTAAACAAATCTATATTGTTAAGTATATCTATAAGTTGGCCGTTTCTTGCTAGGTTGATTTTGAATTTACCAAGCCGAGAAATATAAATATTTTCGCTGGCTATGGCAACAAGACCAAGGTTAAGCTTAAAATTTTTGTTTTGGAAAAATTCTTCGAGTACTTCGTTGAGTTTCTTTAGCGATCGACTGAAGGCTTCTTTAGGGTTTTGCTCCTGCAGTGATTTTTCAGAATAATACTCACGTTTTGCCAAAGAAGACACGAGGCTTATCAGGTAGGACAAATCTTCATCCAGATATTTAATTTGACCGATTACAAAAAGAGTGCCGAGATTTCTTTCTTGGTTGGTAGAACCTTGGTAAGAATAGACGTCAAAATAAATATTTTCTTCCTTATTTTTGTAAAGAAACTCTTTAAATATTGGTCTTAAAATTATTTTTTCCATAGTTTTAGAAATAGTTTTTTATAACCTTGAGTAAAAATTGTTTCTAATTAAATAGTATTTTTCATCAACAGCCATCTTAAACCCCAAATAGCAATCTTAAGAAGACCAAAGGAGTTATTTGACATCTGCCTGCAAATTTATTAATCTTATTTTTAACGATTTAAACTAACTTTGGTTTGATATTTTAATTTTATTCCATTAGATGCGAACATGTCAAAAAGCCCTCTAGAACTTTTACTAGATTCCCGTGCCAGAGTCAAAATACTCAAGTTTATATTTAGAAATGCTGACTCTACTTTTACTGTAAAAGAAATGAGCAATCGCATTCAGGAAAGGCTTCCCTTGGTAAAGAAGGAGATAAAAAGGCTAGTGGAGATTGGGTTATTAAAGCAAAAGTTAAATAAATAACCTAAAAGAAATGAAGAAAAAAGGAAAAAATAAAAAACTCCATCGCCGGAATTTAAAAAAGTCGGTTAAGGCCCTAGAGAAGAAGATACCAAAGGTAAAAAAGGTGAGAGAGAAGATAAAAGAAAGGAGCGTTAAAATAGCAGAAAAGAAAACCTTAAAGAAGAGAGGTGGAAAGAAATTGTCGGTGAAAAATCGGGGGAGAAAAAGGAGTAAAGTTAAAGAGGGCCTTACTAGCCGAGGGCCAGTCTATGTTTTGAATCCTGATTTTGAATTTTTTAATGAATTAAGAGATTTGGTGCTAAAATCCTCTCCTGCTGAAAAGGATAGAATGATTGCAAGATTAAATAAACTAGGACGTATAAAACTAGCCATAGTATCAGGAGTTTTTATCAATAAAGAAAATTTGGATCCTCTCATCAGCGATCTCCTTATAGTCGGCGATGATATTGATAGAAGAAAATTACGTGCCTTTTTGAAAGCTACTGAGGCTGAGGTTGGAAAGGAAATAAAATTTACTCTCATGGATAAAGAAGAGTTTCAATATCGAATGGCAATGTTTGACCGTTTTGTTAGAGTCTTGTTAGAAGGCCCTCATGAAAAATTGATAAATAGATTAGGAGTTTAATTTAAAAACCTTCTCCTCCTTACGAGCAAGCGAGCCCATAGCTCAGTGGTAGAGCGTTCGCTTCACACGCGAAAGGCCGATGGTTCGAATCCATCTGGGCTCACTAAAGGTTTGTAAGAAGTTTGATTTCTTTATTCGTTTTTAAGCGGCGATTTCGTCGCTTTTTAGTTGCGATAATAAGTTATCTTCTTTCTAAATCAGGGTTAATGTTAACCCCCTTGCATATTTAACAGAAAAGTTTATAATTACGGTAGCCCCTGGGCCCGAGGGAGAGGCATGGAAGCAAGACAACCCCTTTGCCTAAGGTAAAGGGTGCGGGGGCCTTCTGTAGTAAATGGAGGCTCCAGTGGGATTAAATCCCTGAAACTGAAACCCTTTAACCAATCGCGGCACAAAGTGCCGCGATGGGGTCGGGAGTCACTGGCTCTCCGGCTCCTGAAGAACCAGATTTCCTGGTTCTCCCCCTCCTTGCAGGCGGGCGAGCAGCAAAGGCGAGCGTACAGCTCAGCAGGGGCCCATGCGTTGTTTCTCCCTCGGGAGGCTGCAAATAGTAAAAGGAGGATTATGTCCTTTAAAAAACCATTTATTTTTGTTGAAGACCTTAATTATCTCTTAGCGGGACTAGAGGAAGAACCGTTTTTTGAACCAGTACATCTTAGAGATAGAAATCCCTTAAGCGGGAGAGAAAAAGCGAGAACAGTCTTTAATCCTAATAAATCGATGAGAAAACTCCATTGCCGCTTCCAAAAACTTCTTTCAGACAGTGGAGTTGTCTTTGGCCTTCTCTTCAATTCTGCTGCCAAGGATTCAATATACTCTAATGCGCAAGCTCACTCTGAAAATAGATTTTTCTACCAGACCGATATAAAGAATGCATTTGGGAGTGTTTCTCTGGATCGTCTAACCGAGATTCTTTCAAGCATTAGAAAAGAATGGAATAGCGAGATTTTGAAATCCTTTTTGGAAAAATTCTTCTTTTCTTCTCAGGGGGGACTTGTTGTTGGTGGTCCAGCCTCACCTCTTCTTTTTAACATCTATGCGGCTAAGGTCTTAGATGAACCGCTTAATAAATTATGGTCCCAGCGGGGAAGGGTCTATACTCGCTATTGTGATGACCTGACTTTTTCCTCGCTAGGCCCGATTTCTGCCTCTTTAAGAAGAGAAATTAGACAAGTGATAGAAGAAGCGGGCTTTCAGGTCAACCACCGAAAATCTACTCTCATTGATCTTAAGAAAAAAAATGTGGTAATTTGCGGAGTTGGCCTTGAATACCGTAAGGGTAGAAGGGCTCGCATATTTCTCCCGCGGCATTATCTTAAAAGGCTGAAGGGGTTACTGTACCTTATTGTAAAAGATAGAATCTGGGTAAATCCGCAGATTATAGAGGGGATGTTTGGAGTAATAGCTCCCCATCTTCAAAGAAAAAGAGAAAGAGGAGAAACTTTATCGAGGAGAGAACAGGAATTACTTGAACTTTATATTAAATATCGTGATATTTTGGCAAGAAAAAATGTAAGGGCGTGGTGGGAAACTACATTGTGGAATTCTCGCTCGGTAGAGAATGCTCTTTAACAAGATAAACGGGAAATAAGCAAGGGAATAAACAATTGTTAAGTCTTCTAGTTAACAACAAATTCTTAAGTGTTGATAACTTGTACATAATAACTTAATTCCTGTAAAGACTTTTTAAGCTTAAATATTGAAAAACCAGCCATTTTGGCTGTTTTTTTGTTTCCGAGTTATTATCGGATAATTTATTTGAGTTATGCACTTCGAAAGTGTTGCAATCTTAAAACAGAGTGGTATATAATGGAGCTGTAGTACCAAAAAGTGGATAAAAGTGTTAATAACTAGCCAATTTTGTTGATAAACCCATATACATGTACAAAAAAGAATTGCCAATTGGAGAACAAATGCCAGTTAAAAGAATAACAGAGGATTACTTGCCTTTGATAGCTTTTTATTTACTATTGCTGAAGATATATCTAGTAAAAGAAATCTTGTCCAAAATTTCCTTTCGAAATAATAGACTGGAAAAATCAAGTAAACAGTCAATTATAAAATGTTAATCGGTGAATATAAGCATACAATAGATTCCAAAAAAAGGCTTTCCATCCCGGCCAAATTTAGAAAAGAGATAGGAGAAAGAGCGGTTTTAACAAGGGGATTAGATAATAGCTTATTTTTATTCCCTGTAAAGGAATGGGAGCAGTTAGCGGAGAAGTTGAGTAAGTTACCATTTGGCCAGCAAGATAGTAGGGGATTCGCTAGGTTATTGTTATCCGGAGCTTCAGAAGTCGAGTTTGATCAATTAGGTAGGATATTAGTGCCTGATTTTCTAAAGAATTATGCTTCCTTGAAAAAAACTGTGGTTATTACTGGGCTTTTTAATAGGTTAGAAATTTGGGATGAAGATAATTGGAAAGCATATAAGGATAATCTTGAGAAAAATAGCAATCGTATTGCTGAAAAATTAGGTGAGTGGGGAATAATTTAGCAAATTTAAAACTTAAGGTTTAGGGATGTAAAACTTTAGTTATTTAAAGAAATGCGAAATATAAAAGTTTGATAGTAAAAAATTATTAAACATTATTAAACTTTACATCCTTTATAAACCTAAATAACATGCACATTCCTGTCCTTCTCCATGAGGTTCTAGAATATGTGAATCCGCAGCCAGGCTGGAAATTTATTGATGCTACGATTGATGGTGGAGGGCATGCGATGGCAATAATGGAAAGAATCGTACCCGGCGGTAAATTACTGGGGATAGAATGGGATAGTGAATTACTAAATCAATTGAAGTTTAAAATCCAGGGTTCAAGATTTAAAGACGATGTTATATTGGTTAATGATAGTTATGCGAATTTAAGAGAAATAGCTAAAAAGCATGGTTTTTCTGAAGTTGATGGGATATTTTTTGATCTTGGAATGTCTCGATGGCATTTAGAGGAAGCAGGGCGAGGATTTAGCTTTTTAAAAGACGAGCCGCTAGATATGAGATATTCATGCCAAGAATTTTCCAAGGAAACAGCGGCGGAAATAGTAAACAAGTCTTCTTATGATGAACTGGTGAGAATTTTAAAAGAATACGGCGAAGAAAAGTTTGCTAAATCCATTGCCGCTGCCATTGTAGAGGCAAGAAAACGCAATCCTATAAAAAGTACCTTTCAACTTGTAGAAATAATTAAAAATTCCACACCTTTTTGGTATAGAAGACGCAGGATTCACTTTGCTACTAAAACTTTTCAAGCTCTTAGAATTGCCGTCAATGGTGAGTTAGATAATTTAAGGGTAGGGCTTCAGCAAGCAGAGGAATTACTAAAAAACAAAGGGCGAATAGCAGTGATTTCTTTTCACTCTTTAGAAGACCGAATAGTTAAGAATTTTTTTAAGGAGAGCAATAAAGAAAAGAGGCTTAACATTATTACCAAAAAGCCAATCCGAGCCGGGCTTGCTGAAATATCAGCAAACCCCAGTGCTAGGAGTGCAAAGTTAAGAGTGGCAGAGAAGACGGCTTTTAACTTTTAGATTTTAGCTTGGATTCAAAAATCGTAGTTTAAGCAGCAGCTAATATCTAAAAGCTAAAAGCCGAGTTGGAACGCCTCGGCTATAAAAATTGGCAGCCTATTTAGAGGTTGTAAATCGCAGAATAACGACAAGATTCGAGTCAGCGCGGTCGTACAAATCATCTTTCTTGAACAGCTCGCGGCAAATTATTTCCGCCAAAGATGCCGTTCCTTCAACTTTTTTCAGACTGAATGTAGTTTTAATGCTTTTAATGCTGGCAAGCATATTTTCTTACTTATTTTTGTCTAACCTCCTGGTTTCAGAGAGATATACTCTAAGTCTACGTAAGCAAAAATTCAGTCAGTTAAGTGCTGAATTAACGAGTGAAAGTATACAGAAAACAAGTCGTGTCGATGATTTATTATCGTTCGTTAAGACATCAGGAATGGTAGAGGCAAAGGATATTAGTACTGTTACAGAGGAAAATGGTTTTGCTTTATCTGAAAATCGTTACTAAGTATTGTGGCTAAGATGGCAGGCATAAAACCGAAATCGGTAACGAAATTAAGCAGCAAAAATGGGAATACGACAAGGATTAACATTTTTTTAATTGCTGTTTTTTTAATAATAATCCTGGTTGTATACAGGCTTTTTGATTTAACT
>Ga0123519_10014456_pt1 | contig 11218 bp, 5 predicted proteins | sample YelNatPaOPRAMG02_FD_87396 | JGI IMG/M metagenome (GOLD analysis project Ga0123519, IMG submission 87396) | Hot spring microbial communities from Yellowstone National Park - Yellowstone National Park OP-RAMG-02 (version 2) | ecosystem: Environmental > Aquatic > Thermal springs > Hot (42-90C) ... | reverse complement strand
GGTTTCGGTAAACAATACCGGTCCGGTGGTGATTGATAATCTGACCAACCTGACTGGCGATTATGTCAGTGTTGAGGCAATAAGTCTTGGCGGAGAAAAATCGTCTCTGAAAGTGGCAACCAGTCCGGTCTATCCGGTTAATAATATTGTTGGGCCGGGCAATTATACTATCTATTGCGGTAAAGACCCGAAAGTAAAAATTGAGTTTTCTTCCGGAGCCGATGATGGCCTGATAGTGGATATTGGGGAAATACCGTCGGAGAAACTGGAAAAGTTTAACCTGGCTAATGAAAAAGCCCGCTCGGATATTAAGTTTGTTCCCGAGACGATTGATGCTTTGAGTCAGTATTCCTATTATATTTCGGCCAGTGCCGAGCCGACCAGGCCGGTCTTACTGAGCCTGCCGTATGATGCCGGAAAGGTCAATGTCCGGGATATAGAAAAATTGCGGATTGTCTATCTGGATGAAGAGACCGGTGAGTGGAAACTGGCTGATTTCAATCAAAGTATTGATACAGTCAATCAGCAGGTTCTGGCGAGAATTTCTCATTTCAGTATCTGGCGGGTAGTGGGGATGAGTCCAGCGATGCCGGATTTAAGTCAGTTAAAGGTCTTCCCCAATCCCGTTAAGCCCGCAGCGGGAGATAATTTCAGCCAGGACTATATCACTTTTAAGTATCTCACCCGCCAGGCGAAAATAAGTATTTTTACTATTGATGGTAAATTGTTGTTTAGTGGCCAGAAAGATGATGATGGAAGTGTCTATCGGTGGTATCTGAATACCAATGATGGTGGGCCGGTGGCCAGCGGGGTTTATCTCTATGTGGTGGAAAATAATAACGGAGAAAGGCGCCGGGGCAAGATAGGGATTATCCGATGAAGAAAATAATTTTGGCTATTCTGTTATTTCTGGGTATTTGCGGGCCGGTCCGGGCCGATAGCAGTGCGGCGGATTTCTTGCTGATAAACCCGAGTGCGCGACTGGCGGCCCTGGGTGATGCCGGGGTGGCCTATGGTGAATTGTCGGCGGTATTTTTTAATCCAGCCAATCTCGGGGGAAGTGAACCGCGCCAAATTGGTTTTGGTTATGCCTGGTGGCTGGAAAATATCCAGTTAAATTATTTAGCGCTTAGTTTTTCGCCATCTGATGATGAATCGTTCGGGCTGGAATATCTGCGTCTGGATTACGGGGAAATTCCCCGGATAGATATTCAGGAGACCGAATACGGAAATTATGGAGCTTTTGATGGCCGACTGGGGGTGACTTATTGTCAGCGAATTCTTGGAGATGTTTTTTCTGAAGATACTGCTTTTCTGGGAGGAACCTTTAAGTTTATCCAGCAAAAGATTGATGAGTCCCTGGCCAATGGATATGCGCTGGACCTCGGGATAAAGTACCGCGGCCGGATATTCGGTCTTTTTCCGGTGCCTGCTGGTTTTAGTGTCAGCAATCTTGGCCCGCAGATGAAGTTTTACCGCCAGGGCTACAATCTGCCGCTCCTGCTCCGGCTGGGGATGGCCCTGCCGCTTGGAGAAAAAGTGAATATGCCAGTGGAGGTCAGTTATGCTTTTCGGGGAACCAATGATAAGCTGAATTTTCACCTCGGTGCCGAATATCGGTATGACTGGCGCAGTTATCAATTCTCTGGCCGGGTCGGCTATCGGACTGATGTCCTGACTGACCTGGATTGGCTGGCTGGTTTTACTCTGGGAGTGGGCCTGAACTGCTCCGGCGTTGGCCTGGACTATGCCTTTGTCCCCTATAGTATTCTGGGCAATACCAGCCGGATTACCCTGCGACTTAAATTTTAATAAATGTTAAAAAACAATAAAAACATTTTTTTCTTACTGGTGTTCCTTTTTTGTCTTGGCTTTTTTGTCCGGTCGCTGATTTTTATTCCGGCGACTTTTGTTGACCGAAAGACCATCTTTTGCGATACCGACCCGTATTATCATATGCGGCGGATTGTCAATTATTTGACCACCGGACATTTTATCCAGTTTGATTACTATCTGGACTATCCCCGCGGGGCGGTAAGTTTCTGGCCGTCGGGCTTTGAGAAGTTGGTGGCTTATTTTGTCTGGGTTTTGAGTGCCGGTCATCCATCTCCCGAATACATTGAAAAGGTTGCCGCCTGGTTTCCTCCGCTCTTTGGAGCCTTCACGGTGGTTCTGGTTTATTTTCTATTTGCTTTGCTTTTCGGACGGGCGGTAGGCCTTCTGGCGGCGGCTTTATTTATTTTTCAGCCAACCCATATTGACTATTCGCGTCTGGGAAAAGTTGACCACCATGTAATGGAGGTTTTCAGTGCAGTTTTATTATATCTCGGCGGGCTTTTTACTAACCGGCAGTTGCTGGAAAAAGAGTTGTCCGGAAAAACATATCTTTCGGCGATTTTCGTCGGTCTGGCCATTGCTTTTTCCTATTTGATGTGGTCCGGGGCAACCCTTTATCTTGTTCCCTGGCTGGTCGCGGTTTATTTCAGTGTTTATTTTATTAGCCAGGAAAAACTGCCGGACTATCTGCGGATTCAGTTGATTATTTTTGCCAGCGCTATCCTTTTATTGTTGTATCCGGTTCTTACTTCCTACTGGACTAAAAATGGCCGGATTTCTTTTGAGGCCTTATCATTATTCCAGATTATTTTTTTGCTTATCCCGTTGCTGTTTTTTGGCGGCTATCTCGCTTTAATCAAAAGTAAAAAATTTAGTTCAGTGGTTTCGGGACGACTCTATGCGGCCTATTCCCTGGGGGTTCTGCTTGTTTCTTTTATTTTTTTACGGTTACTTTTACCGTCGGTCTTTGCCAATTTCCGGTCCGGTCTGGCCCTGCTGGCCAAGCGCGGTATCGGTCACTACTATGCCTGGTTGACCACCATCAGTGAGTATACCCCGATGCTTCTGGTCAACAATCAGATTGTCTGGCTCCGGGCAGTGGCCAGTTTAAACTGGGCAGTGGTTTTTTTAGTTCCGGCAATTGTTCTTTACCTGGTTGAACTCATCCGCCGGCGGGAGGAAATGACCTCCGCAATTTTTTTGGGTTGTTTGACTCTGTTTTTTACCTTTTTGAGTTTACAGCAATTGCGTTATGGATATATTGCGGCGGTTTTTGTCTCGGGCTGGGCCGCTTATTTCTGGATAAAACTCTGGCGACTCGCCGGTCGGCTCAACTGGCCGTTTTTACAGAATTTTTCCCGACGAGTTCACAATTTTCTTTTTCAGCATTTGCCATATAATGTCTTACCCGAGATTAATCTGCGAAACCTCACCTGGTTGGTGATATTTTATTTTCTTTTGAAGAACTATAGTTTATACCAGAGAATTTTTTTGGCCAATCCCCCCGGGCCGATGCTTTCGCCGATGGATTATGAGACACTGCAGTGGCTGCGCGACAACACCCCGGATCCTGGATTTTACGATAATCCGCTGAACCGACCAGCCTATGGGGTGATGAATATCTGGGACTGGGGACATTTTATTGAGTATATTGCCCGTCGGCCAGCCGCAGTAAATCCTTATGGAATGGGCGTGGAGAAAATGGTCCGGTTTTATCTGGCCCGCAGTGAAGAGGAAGCCAATAAGGTGATGGAGGAAAACAACTGCCGCTATGTTTTAACTTCCGACCCGCTGCCGATTATTGAAGGCCTGCGCAAGGTAAGTTTGTTGTATCCGGGACAGGATTTCCAGGTCTTACAAACTGAGGGGCCATATCTGAAAATACCCAAGAAAGAATTTTTGAACCTGATGGGGATAAAACTTCATCTGCACGATGGGTCACGTCCCTATGTTCCGGATATGGAGGTTGAAGGCTTAAAACACTGGCGACTGGTCTATGAAAGTCCGGAAATGTCGGAACTTACCTATCTCGGTGGCCCACAGCAGACCGCCAAACTAAAAATTTTTGAGTATGTCGCCGGCGCAGTTTATCGGGGAAAGACCCGGCCAGGGCAGGAAATCAGTGTCCAGACTGAACTGGTTACTAATACCGGGCGGCATTTTGTTTATTTGAATAAGTATGTCAGTGATTCCGCCGGTCATTACGAAATTATCCTTCCCTATTCCGGGGATTGTCCTTATCCGGTGAAGATGAGTGCGGGTTATTACACCATAGAAATTGGCCGGACGAAAAAAAAGATTTCGGTGCGGGAAGAAGAAGTAAAAAATGGAAAAATTATCCTGGCGTCATAAAATTATTGTTGCGGCACTTTTGTTGTTATTTTTTATTCGGCTATTATTGATTATTGGCGAAAAGTCCGCGGGCTTTGATGAAGTAATTTATCCGGCGGCGGGCTATGCTATTTTTCACCAGTTCAACTATAATATCAATAAAGAAAATCCTCCACTGGCCAAGTTAATAACCGCGCTACCACTTTTGTTTTATCGTCTGAAATTGCCGGAGGTTCAGCAATATCCGGCTGACCATCCCTTTTATCATTTTGCCTACGGAAATGAGTTTCTCCAGGAAAACAATCTGTCGGCCCAGAAGATATTATTTTTAAGCCGGTTACCGATAGTTGCGGTTGCTCTTTTACTGGGGTTTCTGGTGTTTTTTGTTACGAGCCGGCTTTTCGGAATTACTGCCGGAATAGTTGCCCTTTCTGGCTATACCCTTTGCCCGAATATTCTGGCCTACTCCGGACTGGCAACCACCGACCTGTTGATGGCTTTCTGGTGGCTGGTATTTGTTTCCTGGTCGCTGATTTTTATCGGGGAGTTAAAATTACCACTTTCCCGGTTCCGGTTACTATTAATTGGTGGATTAATCTGGGGCCTGGCTTTGAGTACCAAGTTTAGTGCCTGGCTTTTTGGAATATATTTGCTCCTTCTGCTGGTCAGCGAACATTATCGCCAGGGCCTTTCGCTGGAAAAATTGTTTTCCTGGTTATCAATAATCCTGTTGATTGCCAGCGGGGTTATACTTTTGATTTATTGTTTTAAAAACCTTGGAGCATTTTTTGAAGGGATTGCCGGAATTCTTCCCATGGTAACTTCCGGAACGGGGGCGGGAATGACTTATCTTCTGGGACGGGTTTCGCCGGTCGGCTGGCGGTATTACTATCTTTTTGTCTTTTTGCTGAAAATGCCACCGTCGGTAATTGCCCTGGTTATCTGGTCAGCGGTTATTATCTGGCGCCAGCGGTTATTGCGATTTTCCCCGGCAGTTTTTTACTTGCTTTTAGCAATCCTGGTGATTTTTGTTTCGCTGAGTTTAAGTGCTTATCAGACCGGGACAAGATTTTTCTTGCCAGTAATTCCACTGCTCTGGATAATTTTAGGAATGACCGCCAGTCAGATACTGGAAAAGAACCGCCGGCATCCACTTTTAATTATTCTGCTGGTCGCCTACATTTTTAGTTCTTTGCTGGCCCATCCTTTTTATCTAAGTTATATCAGCGAGTTGTTTGGCGGTAGTCGTTATGGCTATCGCTATCTGGCCGACTCCAATATCGACTGGGGAACCGAACTGCCCGCCCTGAAAAAATATCTGCAAAAAAACAATAATCCGAAGATTTTACTTTCTTATTATGGCAATAATGACCCGCACTATTATGGAATTGAATTTGCCGAACTGGCCGAGCGCAGCCGGATTAAAGGAAAGGCCACTTTTTATGACCGCTGGGATGATATTTTGCTGATTGTCAGTGCCAATAATTTGACCAGTGCCTATTATCCACCAACCTTTGATTTCTTTCGCTGGCTCTGGGAGAAAAAACCACTGGCTATTGTCGGCAATACTTTCTATGTCTATAAATTGGCCGATGATGTCTATTCCCTGAAAAAAATTGCCGAGCTTTATATTGCCCAGAACCGCCTGGCGGAAGCAATAGTCGCGTATCGCCGGATACTGGAACTGGAAGAAAACGAAGAAAACCTGATGCGCCTGGCGGAACTTTACTATAATCTGGGTGATAAGAAAGAGGCGCGTTTTTACTTGGAAAAGATTTTAGCACTCAATCCCCAGAATATTCTGGCCAATGAGCGGTTGAAAACCCTCAAATAAAATTATGCGTATTCTGCTAATCAAGCCCGCCAATCCGTTAAGTGACCATATCCAGCCACCACTCGGTCTGGGTTATCTGGCAACCGCCTTGCGCTCTTTTGGTCATCTGGTAAAAATTCTGGATTGTCAACTGCGCAAAGTCAAAACCGAAAAAATTCCTGAGGCTGTCCCGGACTTTCGTCCAGAGATAATTGGAATACAATTTTTCACCCAGGACATTCCGGTGATGAGAAATCTTCTTGCCGGGTTAAAAAAATTCTGGCCACAAAGTCTAATTGTCGTCGGTGGTCCTCATCCGACGGCCTGTCCGCAAGAGGTTTTGCAAAACTATCCTCAGATTGATTTTTGTTTTATTGGCGAGGCCGAGATATCCTTTTCCCGGTTCCTGGCACTTCTGGGAGAATCGTCCGGAAGCACTGATTTTTCCCGGGTTCCCGGGCTGGCCTGGCGAGAGAATAATACCATCAAAAAGACCCCGGGTTTTTTCAGTCCGGATATAGATATTTTTGGTGAGCCGGCCTGGGATTTAATCCAGCCGCAAAAATATCCTCCGGCCCAGCACGGCGCTTTTTTCAAAAATTTTCCCATTGCCCCAATAATTACCGGTCGGGGCTGTCCTTATAGTTGTAGTTATTGTGCTGCCCATCTTTCCAGTGGCCGCCTTATTCGCCGACGCAAAATAGAAAATCTTCTGGCGGAAATTCGTCGGCTGGTTACTGATTTTGGAATAAGAGAGATTCATATTGTTGATGACAATTTTACCTTTGACCGCAATTATGTTCTGGATTTTTGTCGGGCTCTGGTTAGCGCCCGCTTAAACATTTCCTGGACTTTGCCCAATGGAGTCCGGCTGGACCGTCTGGATGAAGAGATGCTTCTGGCAATGAAAGAGAGTGGACTGTATCTGATTGCGGTGGCGGTAGAAACCGCCAGTGACCGGATTTTGCGACTGGTAAAAAAGGGATTGACTCGCCAGCAGATAGAACAGGGCCTGTCGCTGATTAACCGGGCCGGAATTGATGCCGCCGGTTTTTTTATTTTGGGATTTCCAACTGAAACCAGCGAGGAAATTTTTGAGACCATAAAGTTTTCCCGGCAACTTAATTTAATCCGGGCAAATTATTTTACCTTTCTTCCCCTGCCCGGCACTGAGGCCTATGCCGGATTATCTGCCGGGGAACGAAAAAGAATTGACTGGGAAAAATTTGATTTTACCTCAGTGGTTTATCAGCCGTCCGGGATATCCCGGAGACAACTGCGCAACTGGCAGCGTCAGGCATTCCTTTCTTTTTACCTGCGCCCAAAAGTTTTATTCCGCAACCTTTCCCAGATTCGTTCCTGGCGGCATTTATTCTATCTGTTGCGCCGGGCAATTCACTGGTTACTGACCTGAAATTCCCAGATGATGACAATTCTGGAATACTTACAGACGAAAAACAATTATGTTTTATTCCCCGAGGGCCAAAGATATTTTTATTTATTCCTCCAGCCGCAAAGAACCATCATCGCCCGAAAACCTGACCAGGTTTTTTCTGCCCTGAAACAGTTGGAAAAGTATCTGGCCCGCGGAAAATATCTTGCCGGCTTTTTCAGTTATGAACTGGGTTATTGTCTGGAAAAGAAGGTTGGTCAAAAAAAATCCAATTTTCCCTACCTCTGGTTTGGGGTATATCCCCGGTCGTTTATCTGGGATATAGCCCGGAGTCGGTTTCGTCAGCCGCCGGCGGATTTTTCCCGGCGGACCGGCCTGTCCGAATATCTCCTTACTAATTTTTCTCAGGATACGGATTATCCCGACTATTATCGCCAAGTTTGGCAGATTAAAAAATTTATCCGGCGAGGAGCGGTCTATCAGGTTAATCTAACCTTTAAGAAAAATTTTGACTTTTATGGCTCGCCGTTATCTCTTTTTTTTCGGTTGCAAAAAACCCAGCCAGCACTTTATTCTGGACTTATCCATTATGATGATATTTTCATTCTTTCCTGTTCGCCGGAATTGTTTTTCAGTCAGTGTGGCGATATTTTAACCATGCGTCCGATGAAAGGAACCGCCGGGCGGAATAATCCGGAAGAATTGCTGAATTTAAAAAACCGCAGTGAGAATCTGATGATTGTTGACCTTTTAAGGAATGATCTGGGAAAGATTGCCCGCAATATTTCAGTGCCAAAACTTTTTCAGATAGAAAAATATCCGACCCTTAATCAGATGACTTCCACTATTAAGGCCAGAATTTTTTCTAAGGTTGGTCCCCAAAAAATTATCCAGGCACTTTTTCCGTCGGGTTCAGTGACCGGAGCGCCGAAACTGGCGGCAATGAAGATAATCCGGCAACTGGAAAAGAATCCGCGAAAAATTTATACCGGAGCGATTGGCTATTTTTCCCCGGAGAACAAAGCCAATTTTAATGTGACGATCCGGACGATTTTACTGGACAACAAAAATCATCGGGCCGAATTGGGAATCGGTTCAGGCATAGTGATTGACTCAGTCGCCCGGCGGGAATATTCAGAATGTCAATTGAAAGCGCGCTTTCTGGAAATGGCCCGGAACAATTTTCAGTTGATTGAAACAATATTCGGGTCGGCCCAAACCGGTTTCTGGCTGGAAAAATATCACTGGCAGCGGCTGAAACATTCTGCGGAGGTTTTTCGGATTCCTTTGAGTTATAATTACTGGCAAAAGACACTGGACAGGATAAAAAAGCAATTTCAGCCCGGGAAAGGTTATCGCTGTCGGATATTATTGAATCAGGATGGCCGGTTGACCGGTTTTCTGAGCGAGTTTAAAAAAAGACCAGAAATCTTGTGGGTAAAATTATCTCCGGTTCGTCGCTGGTCCGGCGATTTTCTTTTGAGACATAAGACAAGTTTGCGGCAGATTTATGAAGCGGAGTATCAAAAAGCGCGCGCTGAAGGTTTTTCCGAAGTTATTTTTGCCAACGAGAATGGCGAAATCACCGAAGGCAGCCGGACGAATATATTCCTGAGAAAAGGAAATTTATTTTTTACCCCACCACTGGAGTGTGGGCTTTTACCCGGGACATTGCGTCAGTATCTGCTGGATAAATACCCCGGGGTTTTTCGTCAAAAAATAATAAAAATTGCTGATTGGTTTTCAGCTGAGGAAATTTTTTTGGGCAATTCCCTGTTTGGTCTGATTCCAGCCATTCCAGTCTCTTTTGATCCCTGTCAAGTCATTTAAAAATCTAACCCGGTATCCAGTCCAGTATGCTTACTGGATACTGAACTGGATTCCCGACAGAAACATTCGGGAATGACAAATATAATGAGACACTCGGGAATTAGTAATCGGCACTTAAGTGCCGCAGGGTGGGAAAATGGTTTTTCTGACGACAGAAGGCTTTTTTTAATTAGTATTTAAGGTAGTAGGTAGTCGGCACTTAAGTGCCGACTGTCATACCCGAGAGTAGTAGTCGGGTATCTATCTCTCAGGACATTTTAATTTTCCTATGTCATCCCAGTTTCTCTCTATGTCATCCCGATTTTTTTGTATGTCATCCCGAGCGTAGCGAGGGATCTTGTGTTAGGGAAAGATTCCTCGCCCTTCGGACTCGGAATGACAATAAGAAAAGACTCGGAATGACAGTGAAAAGATGGCTCGGAATAACAGATTAGCGTTACAGTAACATTGTTACCACCCCCTTGCCAAATGACCGATTTTGTGCTATAATATATAGTGAGAGACTAAGAAAGAACCAGAGCAATTGGCTGGGGGTAAAACATGAAAAGTGATAGTTTCTGGGGTACGGTTGCTTTGGGGCGGCTTACTGATAAAAACGGGGTTCCGCTGACCGGCCAGTATCAGGTAAAATTTTCTCTCTGGGACAGTCCTGTTGCCGGGACAAAGAAATGGTCGGAAGTTCAAAATATAAACTGCGATAAAGGTATATTTAATGTTTTGCTGGGAAGTGTTGCGCCAATTCCGAAAAGTGTTTTTACCGACGCGAATGAGGTATATCTGGAGATAGATATTGAAAGTCCGATAAATGAGCCGGCGATGAGGCCGAGGCAGCGACTGGTGAGTGTTGCTTATGCTTATCTGGCCGAAGAGGCAAGTCATAGCAAGACCTCAGATAATGCCCGGCGCGCCGTAACCGCTGAGACGGCAACAACTGCGGAAAGTGTCAGTGACAATTCTATCAGCACCGCAAAGATTAAAGATAAAGCCGTAACCTTGCCGAAATTGTCTGATGATGTTCTGGAAAAATTTGTAACTATCTCCACTCAGCCGGAAACCGCCGGTCAGTTAATTCTTCCGGGAAGCGCCCCGGTAATTTCCGCCGCCACCCCTGAGGGAAAAATAACTCTCAATAATGATACCAAAGTAAAAGGAACACTGGAAGTTGGAAATCAAACCATAATTATTGGCACAACTGCTTATTCTGGACAAGGAATAGGGATTACTGGTGGAGCCGGGTCATTGTACACTACCAACACGAGTACTTTAACAATTAACGCGGGTTATGGTGGCAAACTGTTTCTAAATTCAGAAAGTAGTGGGGATATTGTGATAGGTAGCGACGGGACAAAAACAGAGACAAACACTTTCATGACGAAAATAAACTCAGAATTTATTATTCTAAATACTTCTCCATATGATCAAATGGCAACAAAAGTAAATTCAGTAAATGATTTATACATCAATGTGTTGGGAGGTTATTCTCGGGGGCTATATTTGAATTTTGACCGGGGCTATGTTACAAAAGATATTTTTATGGGAACACCAATTTCTACAGTTACGATTATGGGTAATTTACTGGTTAGGAAAAATATCCGTGACTACAACAATATTGACCGGGTAACTATTAGTTCAAATACGATAGTTTATGCTACGACGACTATTCAGGGAGATCTGGATGTTAAGGGAAAAATTTTTGGTGATGGTTCGGGACTGACTGGACTGCCTCATATTAGTGACGCCGACACCTTGGATGGTCTGGACTCGGGGCAGTTTTTACGACGGGACATTGGAGAAGTGATTTATTCTACCCACATAGTCAATGGAGCAATAACCCCGCCGAAATTATCACCCAGGCAATTTTATGATATATCGGTAGCCAGTGCCGGATATAGTGCTTATGCGACAACTGCTGGCTGGGCAAATAATTTATCCGGTTATGATGCGGGATATTTTGTAAATATTTCTTCTGTCAGTCAGACCAAAAGCGGCAACTTAAATGTGCTGGGCAATGTGGG
>Ga0123519_10014455_pt1 | contig 11219 bp, 15 predicted proteins | sample YelNatPaOPRAMG02_FD_87396 | JGI IMG/M metagenome (GOLD analysis project Ga0123519, IMG submission 87396) | Hot spring microbial communities from Yellowstone National Park - Yellowstone National Park OP-RAMG-02 (version 2) | ecosystem: Environmental > Aquatic > Thermal springs > Hot (42-90C) ... | reverse complement strand
TTTTTCTGGGCGAACGACTGACGGGTTCTTCGGCCATCCCGGTGTTCCCGGTGGCCGGAGCCGTCGGATATCTGAAGGCCGATGAAGGGTATGGCATTTTTGCGGCGGAAGACCGCCGGGTGCTGGAAGACTGGCAGTCGGACCTCCGGGATCCCATCCGGCAGAGACTGGCCAAGTCTTTTCTGGAAAAGGGAACGGTCGTCGTCCTCCCTTCCAATACCTCGGTCGTTTCGGTCACTCCTGCGGAGGGAAAGGTTCAGGTGCTGTCGGGAGAGATGTTCGGGAAAACCGTTTTTGTGTTGAGAAACCACGTACATTTTGTCGTTTTGCCCAATCCCCGGTAAGAACACTGGTGTCGCGCGTCATGTTGTGAGGCCTTACCATGAGTTCCCTCGGGGGCATCGGAGGTATTGATGAAAGAAAGACGAATCGTGAGGAAAGACGCTTCCCCTCCCAGAAAAGCTCTCCCGCTTCTTTTGTCGGCGGTTCTGCTGGCCCTGACGGGGGGAATGCTCTGTGCGGGACTACTGTTTTCTCCCTCCCCGGCCATGGGTGCCACCTGCGCGCCCCGCAAGGCCGCCCTTTCCGGTAATGCGGAATCCCAGAACCTCTTGGGCCTGGCCTATATCGACGGAAAACAGGGGTGTTCCCAAAATAGCGAGCGGGGGATCCGCTGGCTCAAAAAGGCGGCCGCGGGCGGGAGCCAGAACGCGATCGACAACCTCTGCTGGGCTTATGGTGGCGGATACATGCCGGACAAGTCCGGAAACCGCGTCGCCAATCCGCTCCTTCCAGTCCGTCCGAAGGATGAGTCCTATTGGTGCTCCAAGGCGGATGTGCCCTTTTAGGGGGATCGACATTCCCTATTGACCTGCCCCCAGCTGATCCTGTCTTTTACCTGATCAGATAGATCAGATAAATCGTTCCCGTTGAATCACCAGCGGCTCAAAAATTGTGCGTTCGGCAACAAAGTCCGGACGTGGAGAACGGGACCGGAGGAAGTCCTCCGGGATGTTTCCTGTCTGGTTGAATACGTAAAACAGGTTGACCCGCGGCATGGGGGTAATGTTGCTGTTGGAACCGTGCATGATGTTGGAATCAAAAAACACGGCCGTACCGGGTGGTCCCGTCACCGTCTCAATCCCGTACCGATCGGTCAGTTCTTCCAGACTTTTGTGATCCGGAACCCCATACTCCTGTTTCTTGAGGGATTCCCGGTAATGATTTTCAGGAGTTTCCCCGACACAGGGGATAAAATGCCTGTGCGATCTGGGTATCAGCATCAGGGGTCCGTTATAGACGTTGTTTGTGGTCAGAAGGATCGAACAACTCACCGCCCTCATGCGGGGCATTCCGTCTTCAGCGTGCCATGTCTCGAAATCCGAATGCCAGTAAAACTCCTTTCCGGTGAACCCCGGTTTGAAATTGAGCCGGGACTGATGAATATAGATATCCCCCCCCAGAAGGAATCGGGCGATTCCTGCGATGCGTTCGTCCCGTGCAACCCGGGCGAACAGGGGGTTGTCCCTGTGAATGGCGAATACCGAGCGTACCGATTCACTCCCCGGCTCCCGGATGGTTTTTTCCGACGATCGGGTCAACGGATCAGCGCGGAGTCGGTCGATTTCGGCGCGAAAGACAGCCACTTCGGCTTCTTGATAAAGGCCGGGCAAGACCATATAGCCCTTTTGACGAAAGCCCTCCACTTTTTCATGCGGTACGGGGGATCCGGACAATTCGTCCGAATGGACAACGGGGTCCAGACGTTTCTGCCATTCGGGTTTGTCGGTGTGACGTGTCGGATACAGGTCGAGCATTTTGGCAGGCATGAATGAATGGTCCTCCCCGGGTGCCGGAAAGAAATCCGGCCCCTTTTCGTTGGAACAGTGTGTGGATGCATGAGTGTTGACGGATTCAGACTACCGGATCGGCCTCCAGGGGGTAGACCCCGTTTTTGTCATGGACCTCCTTTCCGGTCAGGGGCGGATTGAATACGCAGGCGAGTTTCATTTCCGTGATCCCTCTCAACAGATGATCATCGTGCCTGTCCAGGGCGTAGAGCGTGCCGGGCCGGATCGGATGAACCTTTCCGTCCGACAATGTCTCGACCTCACCTTCACCGCTGATGCAGTAAACGGCTTCCAGATGATGTTGGTAGCAAATGTGCGTTTCTGACCGGGCATAGATGGTTGTAATGTGAAAGGAAAATCCCATCCGGTCGTTTTTCAGCAGAAGGCGGGTGCTTTCCCATGTCCGGGTGACGACCCGCCGGTCGGATTTCTCAGCCTGGTCGAGCGTTCGTACGATCATGTGTGTGCTCCTTTCAAGAGGATCGCGTGGATACGTGTTCATTCAGGATAGAGGCGAAGGATTCCTCCAGGATGTCCATGGCGCTGTTCATCTGATCCTTTGGGATGGTCAGCGGGCACAGGCACTTGACGACTTCCGCATTCGATCCGCAAGTTTCCATGATCAGGCCCTTCTGAAAGGCCTCCCGGCAGACTTCTTCCGCGATTTCTCCGTCCGGGCAGGCAATTCCGAGCATCATTCCCCGGCCCTTGACCTTGAGAGAATGGGGCCCGTGGCGGAGGGCGATCCGGTGCAGGCGTTCGGCAAGCAGACGGCTTTTGGCACGGACGCTTCGGGCGAAGGAATCATCGCTCCAGAAATGTTCGATGGATGCCGTCGCCGTGACGAAGGCATGGTTGTTTCCCCGGAAGGTTCCGTTGTGCTCGCCCGCCTTCCATTGATCCAGTTCTTTTTTCATCAGCACCACCGCCAGTGGCAGACCATATCCGCTCAGGGACTTGGAAAGTGTAATGATGTCGGGGCGGATCCCCATCTCCTCAAAACTGAAGAAGTAGCCGGTCCTTCCGCATCCGGCCTGGATATCGTCGACAATCAGCAGCATCCCGTGCTTGCGGCAGAGATTTTCCAGTTTTCTCATCCATTCGGCGGAGGCTGTGTTCAGGCCCCCTTCCCCCTGGACAACCTCGACGATTGCAGCGGCCGGTTTGTCGATGCCGCTGCTGGGATCGTCGAGGAGTTTTTCCATCATGGAGATGGTGTTGACCTGGTCGCCGAAATAATTGGCGTAGGGCATCCGGCTGACATGGGAAAGGGGGATTCCGGCGCCTCCCCGGTGGTGTTGATTGCCCGTGGCGGATAGCGCACCGACGGAACATCCGTGGAATCCGTTCGTGAAGCTCAGGACATTGGTCCTTCCGGTCACCTTTCGTGCCAGCTTCAGGGCGGCTTCGACGGCGTTGGCTCCGGTCGGCCCCGTAAACTGCATGAGATAGTCTTCCATTCCCCGGGGTTTCAGGATGGTCCGGTTAAAGGTGTCGAGAAAGGCTTCCTTCGCGTCGGTATAAAGGTCCAGGCTGTGGGTGATTCCGTCCCGTTCGATGTATTCGATCAGTGCCTGTCTGAGAAAGGGATGGTTGTGACCGTAATTGAGCGTGCCGGCTCCGGCCAGGAAGTCGATATAACGCCGACCGTCTGTCGAGGTCAGTTCCGCCCCCCGCGCTTGCTGGAAAACCACCGGAAAGGAGCGGCAGTAGCTTCGCACGGTTGATTCGTTCTCTTCAAATATTTTCATGATTCCTCCTGTCTTTTCTGTATGCCCGTTACGGAAAATGGTCCCGCGTGGTAGAGCTCTTCGTCATCGTGTTTGCCGCCGAAATGGTCGTTTTTGGAAAAAAGAAGACGGGTGGTGTAATCGGCCTGGTATCGGGAAAACAGCCTGAGGAACAATGCCCGTGACGGTGCGTTTTTCGGGGAGATGGTCGTTTCCAGGAATCTGACGCCGAGAGGAAGCACCCGGTCCAGGAGAGATTCGAGCATCGAAAGTCCCACCCCGAGTTCACGCGCCTCTGGATCTACCGCCACCTGCCAGACGAACAGGGTGTCCGGACGTCCGGGAAGACGGTAGGCTGGAATAAATCCCGCGAGACCTCCTGTTTCGTCTTCGGCCACAACCGAGGTGTCAGAAAAGTGGGTGCACTGGAGCAGGTTGGCATAAAGGGAGTTTGTGTCGAGCGGAGGACAGCGCTCGACAAGTTCAGAGACCTTCCGGCCATCCTGCTCGGTGGGCTGCCGCAATGTAAAGACCCTGCTGACCGACCTGAAAGTTCGTCCCGTTCGTTGGGGAGGGGAGTATTGGGCTTGTTCATTTGTCAAAAGTAACCCTCCTGGCAGGTTTGAAAAACAGAATGGTTGTCCTGGACTTTATTGCCAGGCGCATTCTGCCGGTAAAGGATTTCTTGGTATGGCGCGTGTGTTGCGAATGTTTCAGAATGGTGCTTTTTTGGATTTTTGTTGGAAAAATGCCAGCCGTTTTCTGGGTTGCCTGGTCAACGCCTTGATGGTTGAGACAAGGACATGCCCGTTTATCTTGAACACTGAAGTAACCTTGTATGGCCTCCCTCTGATGGTTTTTTCGTATGAAAATTCTGTTCATGTGAACGGCAGGGCGGGGGCCGGACCGCCCGTCAGAACCGTCTTTGCATTTTTATAGTCTTGCAGCCGGACGGATCGAAAGTCAAACCCTTAAGACGGGAAAACCAGAAAAATCCCCCTTTTTTTCAGGAAAAATTTGTTTTTTTGAGTTGTCCGGGTGAATTTTCCTGAAAATATCGTATCTGGAGGATCTTTTTTTGGAGAAATTGCCCGATCTTGTGTTGATGGAGGGGAGGAGAGATGCTAGCATGAAAACCGATCCCCTTGATGTTCTGTATTCTCCGGTTTGCCGGAACATCAGGGGGATTTGTTTTTTGCTTTTTTTCTCGTGGGGTTGAGTCCGGAGGAGAGGGCGGATTGGGTCTATCCGCCCCGATTGTCTGAAAGCTCACCTTAAAAGAAAACTTGCGTTTTATCGGAAACACAAGAACATGGAGGTGTGCACCCGGCATGGCAAGCGGGCTCAGAAGAAGTGACATTGCTGTCGTCCATCTGTCAACGGCACGTAAAGCCGCTTTTGGAGCTGCCGTCGGCAATGCGATGGAGTGGTTCGATTTCGGAATCTACTCCTATCTGGCGGTGACGATCGGGAGGATTTTCTTCCCGGAGGTCGATCCGGACGCCCAGCTGGTGGCATCTTTCGCAACATTTGCGGTGGCATTTGTCGCACGGCCGGTCGGTGCCATTTTTTTTGGCCGTCTCGGCGATTCGGTCGGGCGAAAGGTTGTGCTGGTCACGACGCTCTCCATTATGGCCCTGTCGACGTTTTGCATCGGCCTGATTCCCGAATACCGGACGATCGGACTTTCTGCCGCCTTCCTCCTCTTCCTGGCCCGTCTGGCCCAGGGTTTTTCCACGGGAGGGGAGTATGCCGGAGCCATGACGTATATCGTGGAATACTCTCCGGACAAACGTCGAGGAATGATGGCAAGTCTGCTGGAAGTGGGCACCCTGTCCGGCTTTGTGCTCGGCGCGGGAATGGTCACGGCCCTGACCGCCTGGCTGGGTCCGGAGAAAATGCTGCAATGGGGATGGCGCCTGCCGTTTTTTATCGCTGCACCTCTTGGGCTTTTTGCGGCGTGGTTCAGGACCCGCCTGGAAGAAACACCCGTTTTTGAATCTCTTGAAAAAAATATCCGGGACAAGGATCCCGTGCTGCCGTTAAGGGATCTTTTTTTCGTGCACTGGAGGCCGATGCTCATCGGCCTGGGGCTGGTGTTTTTCTATAATGTGATCGATTATTTGGTTCTCTCGTATATGCCTTCCTATCTCTCCTCCGTTCTGGGTTACGGAGAGACCAAGGGGCTTCTTCTGATACTGGTCGTGATGCTGATCATGATTCCTGTCGTCATTCTGGTTGGAGCCGCCAGCGACCGGTGGGGAAGAAACCCGATCATCCGCGGAGCGCTCGTAAGCCTGATTTTTCTGGCCATCCCCGCATTCTGGATGATCAGGGAAAAAGAGGATTCTGTGGTTTTTGCCGGTCTTGTCGTTCTGGGAGCGCATCTGGCCGCTTTTGAAGGGACGATGACTTCAACCCTGCCCTCTCTTTTTTTTACGGAAGTCCGATACGGTGCACTTGCGATCACCTATAACTTTTCAACCTCCTTTTTCGGAGGGACGACACCATTGGTCCTTGCGCTCCTGGTCAGGACGTTCCACGACAAGTTTGTCCCTGCATATTATTTGATCGGGGCAACCTGTGTGGGGCTCTTCTTCAGCCTTTTTGTAAAGGAGACGGCGAGCCGGTCCCTGAGGGGTTCGACCCCTGTCGTCGAACATTCGGCTGAGATCGGCGAGGTCTTGTCCCGGCAGGAAGAGGCCGTCTGGTGGCAGGAAGAGCCCGAAGCCCAGATTCAAAAGGTCATGGGCAAGGAGGAATTCGGGAAGGAAACGTCCTGAATTTTTCCGGACTGGGATATGATGGTATCTGGAGGCGGCGGGGGGATCGAACCGCCGAATAAAGGTTTTGCAGAGCCATCATACACCATTGATGTTGCTCTTTTTTCCTTAAAATACTTCTTTGTTTTGAGGTCGGCGATCACCCGGAGAGAATCTCTTTTAGAGAGAACACACGCCCTCTGGTCCATGGGCGTTCTGGGGATCGACGGAGGGCAATGCCGGCAGGGGCGGCACATCGACACGGGGGGGAGAGGAATCCTGAACACCATCCGGACGGTGTTCGGCAGCGTCAAGGGAATGGTCTCCGGAATCGGAGGAAAGGGCGGTCATGCGTGAACGCCCCGCTTGACACCCAAAGCGTGATCTATCATCCGGCGATCGCTTCTCTCAACAACGCGGGATTCTTTTCGGCGATCCGGAGAAGGGTCGCCGCGGCTCCCGAGGGCTTTCTGCGGCCCTGTTCCCAGTCTTGCAGGGTCCGGACGGAGACCCCCAGAATTTCGGCAAATTCCGCCTGGGAGAGGCCTGTCGCCTGGCGGACCCGAGCGGCCGGAGGCAGAGTCACGGAAATCTTCTTTCCTTTTCCTGCCTGGATTTCGCGGACGCTTTCCAGAACTTCCTGCCAGATGTCCCGGTTTTTCTCTAGTTCTTCGAGTTCCTCGTCAGATTTGGCCATTTTCAAACCCCTCCTTCAGTTGCCTGGCGATAGGGGGAGGAATGTTGCCGAGTCGCGATTTGGCGTAAAGGGTCAAAAGGGCGACCTCTCCTCGAACCGTCCGGAGAAAGTAGATCACCCGGACGCCTCCTCTCTTTCCCATCCCCGTCCGGATTCACCGGAGTTTCCGAAGACCGCCGGATCCGGGGATCACATCGCCCGCCTCCGGATTCAACGCGAGAAAGAGTTTCAGATCTTCGTATTCCTCCTCGGAAAGGTAATCGGAAACGAGACGGGAGAAGAGGGAGGATTCGACGATCGTCAACATGAACCAATTATACGGCATTGCCGTATTTAAAGTCAAAAAGGAGGAAAGTAGGAACAATGAAAATCTCGGAAAAGACCTGGGACGTGTCGGAAGTTTTTCAATCCCCATGCCTTCATTCAAAGATCGCGCTCTCGGGATCGCCGCTACGGCCGAAAGAGTCCTCTTCCGAATGGGAAAAATCGAACTCGTGCTGATCGTTGTAGCACCGCGCTCGTGGCCTTTGGAAATCAGGAAGAGGCGGAGGGGAGAACAAGGAGAAAAGGGACCCGGAGACACCATATTCGAAATCGTAAAGAGAGAGTTCGAGCTGATATCTGAGGCGAGAAAAATCGGAGCAAGTTGGAAAGAAATCGCGGCGACACTTGGTTTTCATGGGAAGGACGCTGGATTTCCTTTTTTTCCCGTTCTTTGTATTCAGAAGGGTCACGGTCCGTTTTTTCAGATCCACCCGCTTCCCACGTCATCCCGGCGATCTCCGCCTGTCTCATGCCCGTTGCAACGGCAAATCGGGAGATGTCGGGGAGAACGGACGATCCGGAGGCGGAAATGATTCGGTCCGGTTCGCCGGAAAAAAGTCTTCTGGCTCTCCCGGGGGCATTTTCGGAGCGCGAATCTGCCGTACGGGATTGACCAGGCCACATTCCTTGACAGCGACTGTGAAGACGTGGGAGAGAACGGCGAGTTCATGGCGGACGGTGTTCGGAGCGACTTCTTTCAGCCTTCTGTCCAGATATTCGGCGACAAACTTCCCCTGGATCGAGGCAATGAAGCGTTTTGACGGGAGGAGCGTTTCCAGATCCGGATCCTCATCGATTCCTGGACGGCTCCTTATTTTCGACGGGATCACTTCCCGTTCGTCCCGGTCCAGGACCTCGGAAAGCCTGGTGTTATCTGCCTCTTTCCTCGAAACGAAGATTCCCCGGGCGAATCCCGGTTCGACGGTAGTAGCCCAGGTCTAGGCTTCAGCCTTCGTGTTGAGAACCCTCGATTGAGTTTCAAGTCCTTTCCGGCGGATCAGGGCTTGCCATTGATAGGGACCGTGCTTGTAGATCGAGGCCATTTTCTTCTCCTGAAATAGGGGTCGAATGTTGAGTTCTTTCAGGAGTTCATTGCAACAAAAAATCAATTTAGGTTCTTGGGATATTTCTAGAATGGCTTGTATGTTGGAGGCGGCGGGCGGGATCGAACCGCCGAATAAAGGTTTTGCAGACCTCTGCCTTACCACTTGGCTACGCCGCCATAAAAAGCTTGAATCGGGAAAAAAGAAATGCAGAGGGGAATTCTAGCAGATCGGCTCCTGTGCGGCAACCGTCGAGGGTTAATGGACCCGGTAAAACCATCCTGAAATGGAACTGGAAAACCAGAATATGAAAAAAATCTTGGCTACGGGGTAATGGAACCGAGATATTGGTGCCCCTTTCCTTTTCAGGAAGCCCAGCACCATGACGACCAGAAAAAGGTAAAGCGCAGCCTGCGCGGTAAACAGGTGAAACCAGTCCAGTGCGGGAGGAACGGGGTGAAATTTGATCCGTCCCCGGATCCGCTCTATTTCCATGATCAGTGTCCCCGAGATGTCGCAGGTGAAGCCCACGACAGCGGAGAGTATATGCCCCCTGCGAATCCGGATGAAGTCCGATTCCGAGTCGGGGGTGACAAGCGAACCGATCTTTCGACCGATGATTGCCCCGTTTTTTCCGACCCGGATATACCAGGCGGTCAGGTATCCGGTCAGGGCCATATAAATCAGAAGCGACATGAAGAAAACGTATGGGTTCATCGACCGCCTGCTTGATGAGTGTTTGGCCAGGAGCATTTTGCCTATCGACTTGGCTTTCAGTATATTGGATGAGGAAAGAATGCTCAATGCCGAATACGGGAGACCCGCAGGATGCAAAAACAGACCGCCCGGTATATTCTGGATCATCTGGCAACGGGAATGTGGGTGTTTTTGATTCTGGCCTGGTCCGTTGCGCTTCTTTACCTCGTACTCCGCAAGAAAAAGGACAAGATCCCGAAATAAGCGCGCCTGTAGCTCAGTTGGATAGAGCGGTAGACTTCGAATCTAAAGGCCGGGGGTTCGAATCCCTCCAGGCGCACCATATTTTATAATAACTTACGTGTGGTTCGTTCAGGGCTTTGTCCCCTCTGGCTAACCTTGGGCTAACCTTTTTGAGAAAACGGGGGGCATGAAAACCCCGAGGAATGGGCCCGGTTCTTTGAATCCCTGGACCTGACCGGGAATCCGGCGTTCCGGGACTATATCCTCCTGTCCCTGTTCACCGGAGCCCGAAGGTCCAACGTCCTGTCCATGCGGTGGAAGGATATCGACTTCGAGCGGTCCATCTGGCGGATTCCCGGAGAAGTGAGCAAGAACGGCGACCCCATGCAGGTTCCCCTGATACCGGAGGCGCTGGAGATCCTCCGGAGACGGCGGGCGGAAACATCGTCGGTCTTCGTTCTTCCGGGAGAAGGCAGAACGGGACATTACACAACCCCGACGCATGCATGGGAAACCCTGCTCAAGCGAGCGAAGCTGGAAGACCTCCGGATTCATGACCTCCGGCGAAGCATGGGGTCATGGATGACCATCGGGGGAACCTCCCTCCCTATTGTCGGGAAGGCCTTGGGACACAAGACCAGTCAGGCGACAAGTATTTACGCCCGGCTGAATCTGGAGCCGGTACGAGCGGCGATGGAGCAGGCCGGGGTGGCCATGTCCCGGTACCGGAAGAAAACAGTCTGACAAGGAGGAAACAATGGAATACCCTGTGATTCTTGAAAAAGATGAAGAAGAGGGAGGCTTTGTGGCCACCTGCCCCATATTGAAAGGGTGCGTGTCCCAGGGGGAGACGGAGGAGGAAGCCCTGGAGGACATCAAGGACGCCATTTCCCTCTATCTGGCAGGGATCGAGGATCTGAAACGCATGGGGAGATACCGGACGGTCGATATTCCGGCATGACAAAACTTCCAGAACTTTCCCACGAGCGGATCGTGCGTGCTCTCAAAAAAGCCGGCTTCTGGATACTCAGGGAAGGAAAGCACACCCTTATGACAGACGGACGGAATCTGACCATTATCCCCCGCCACCGGGTCATTAAGACGAAAACCTTAAAAAGCATTCTGGAAGGTGCGGAAATCGCTCCGGAACGATTCAGGGAACTTTTATAATCTCATCACGGGGTCTGACCTGATCAGCGAATGCGGGGGACCCTGGGGATATGAAAATCTTCTGGAGGTTCTCAAGAATCCGGAAGACGAGGGATACGCGTCATGGAAGGAGTGGCTTCCCGAGGACTTTGACCCGGAACGTTTTGATCTCGACGGAATCAACAGGCGTCTGTCTTCGAGAAAGTGGACGACTTCTCCTTCCCGGAAGAGACGGAAAAAGACCGTATGAGCATTTCGCTCATACAACTAGGGACAATCAGGAAAAGCCTTTTCCAAAGTCCTTCATACACAACATTTGACTATATCTCCTAGATGAGGGAGGGACCATTTCATTAGTCAGATTGAAGAAAAATTGATTCTTGGCCCGGGCTGGGTTAAAAGATTCGAGAATGGGGAAACGATTCCAAGTATCGAAATGTTGATTGGGATTCTTCATGAAATTGGTTCAAGTATAGATAAGATTATACCAAACCTCCCGCTTCCAAAACCTTCTTCATTCCCTCAATACATATTTGCCACATCTCTTGATGATAAAAATTTGGATGTCCTGTTTCAAACCGCCTCTAAGGGAAAGCGTACCATTTATTTAGTTCACGCTGAAAAACGCGGTTCTTGGAAATTGACCCTATAAAATCGGGGGTCAGGTTAACGTGGGAGGGGTTTTCATGGATTCTTTTTTCCCTATTGATGGGATCGAGGGGATT